>Ga0180433_10000010_pt1 | contig 325036 bp, 258 predicted proteins | sample SS_ome_8_FD_132980 | JGI IMG/M metagenome (GOLD analysis project Ga0180433, IMG submission 132980) | Hypersaline lake sediment archaeal communities from the Salton Sea, California, USA - SS_1_D_1 metaG | ecosystem: Environmental > Aquatic > Non-marine Saline and Alkaline > Hypersaline >...
TAACGCGTCCGGCCGGGTCATGCGCTCTTGACGTCTCGAGCGCCGGATGCGTATCCGGCTTTTCCCTTTTGGCATCTTCTGTGGAGAGTGACGAATGGCGGTCATAGTAGACGGAAGCAATCTGAATATAGAGGGCGTCGTGCGAGTGGCCAGGGGACAAGAAGGGGTCGAAATAGCCCCGGAAGCAATGAAGAAGGTCAAGGCGTGCCGCGCCATAGTAGACAAGATGGTGGAGGAGAAGGCGAGCATATACGGTGTTACCACGGGCATCGGTGAGTTGTCCGAAGTAGTCCTGACGCCGGAGCAGGTTCGCCGCTTCCAAAAGTACCTGGTCTACAGCCACGCCGCGGGGTGCGGTGAGCCCGTCGCGATCGACGACGCGCGCGCGGCGATGTTGAGCAGAATGAATGTTCTCTGCCGCGGTCACTCGGGGCTCAGGCCGGTCGTGGTCCAAACCCTCGCGGACATGCTGAACAAAGGCGTCACCCCCGTGATGTGCCAGAAGGGTTCGGTGGGCGCGTCCGGAGATCTCTCCCCGTTGGGACAAATGGCTCTTGTGGTGATAGGGGAGGGGGAGGCCTTCTTCGAGGGAGAGCGGATGACCGGAGCCGATGCCATGAAGAGGGCCGGTGTTCCAATCATTGAATTCGAGGCGCGGGACGGGCTTGCGACGATAAACGGGTCGAACCTGACCGCGGGGATGGGCGCGTTGCAGATTCACGACGCTGAGAGATGGTTCAAGACCTCGGAGATAGCGGCGGCCATGACTCTGAGCTCCCTCAACGCCAATATGCAGGCCTTCGACGAGCGCATTCACAAGGCGAGGGGCTACCCGGGAGCTGTCGCCTCGAGCTCGAACATAAGGCGCCTCACGGACGGGAGCGACTTTCTCACTCAGAAGGGCAAGAGGATCCAGGACGCATACTCCCTTCGCAGCACGCCGCAGGTAATGGGCGCCGCGCGCGATACGCTGAGATACGCTCGCGACACTTTCCTGATTGAGCTGAACGGCGTCGGCGACAATCCTATCTTCTTCACTGAGAACGGAGGCACGTGCCTGACGGGAGCGAATTTCCAAGGAACTCCCTTGGCCTTCGGTCTGGATTTTCTGGGGATCGCGGTGACAACGGTCTGTGTGATCTCCGAGCGTCGGCTGAACAGGTTGGTCAACCCCAATCTGAGCGCGGGGCTTCCTCCGTTTCTCACCAAAGGCGCCGGAATGTTCTCGGGAATGATGCTGGCGCAGTACACTGCGGACGCCATGGTGGGGGAGAACCGGATCTTGAGCGCTCCCGGGTCGACGGGATCGATCCCCGCGGCCGCGGATCAAGAGGACTTCGTGAGCATGTCGATGACCTCGGCGATCAAGGGCAAGCAGATTCTCTCAAACGCGTGCACGGTGCTCGGGATCGAGCTGATGGCCGCGGCGCAGGCATTGGATTTCCGGAAGTCTCTGAAGACCGGCCCCGGGATCCGCGCCGCATACGAAGTCGTGAGAAAGCACGTAGCTCACTTGGAAGAGGACAGGCCCCTCCACTCGGACATCAACAAGATGACCGAAGTGGTGAGATCGGGAGAGATTCTGGAAGCGGTGGAGAGCGCGGTGGGCGCCCTTGACTAGGGGCGCGAGACGCATAGGGATGCCGCCGTCAAACGACGAACGATAAACGGCGGCGCGGCTCGCTTGGAGCCCGCCGCCGCACGTCAATGAGGCGATATCCGGTTCTTCTACATGCCCAAGTACGTGAAAGTGAGTTTGTCCATCCGCGTGCGAATTCCGGAAACCAACTCGACCTCGACCTTGAAATGACCCGCTTCAATCTCGAGAGGACCGCTCCCGGCGGCCTCGGTGTAGCTGACGCCCGCTCAGGTGATCCCTTGACCGACGACGTCGAATGTAGCCTCCTGGTCCGAACCGTCCGGTCCGGCGCCCTGAACCGTGACCTTGATCTCGTTATGAGCTCCGTGGACCGCCGCCTGTCTGAGGGAGGCGGCGTATCTTCCGGCGACCTCAAAGGAAACGTTGAAGCCGAGCTGATCTCCTACCTTGTCGAAGCCCTCGACCACCAGGTTTCCGCTCGCCCCGCTGCACGTCAACGTGCGGATGGAGGTTCCGCCTTCTTCGTCATAGGATGTAAGGAAGTCCTCCATCTCAACCGTGATTGTTCCTACTATCGTAGCCGAGGCGCTTCCGTGAACCGATTGGTCCCCGGCGCACGCGGCCGTTATCTCGACGGTGGATTCGACGGGGATCTCAGTGGGCGCGGTATAAAGCCCGTCCTCCGAGATGGTGCCGTGGACTTGATCTCCCCCCTCTTTCCCGTTGACCGACCATTTGACGCTCTTGTCTTCCAGCCCGACGACCGCTGCGCCGAACCGGATCTGTCCTCCCGGGACCACGCCGACGTTGTTGGGCGATACCACGACTATCGCCAGGTAGTCGTCGCTGCACCCCGTGAACGATCCGGCAAGCAGGGCGATTACTATAGGTAGAAGAAGGATGATCCGCGCCGAAGAGGTCTTTTTGTTGTGATGTCTCATTGATCCAAAGCTCCTGTCTCGTCGCTCCAAGTGAAGTTTCGCCGGGGCGCCTCCCCCGGAGAACACTCGCCGCTTCCCAAGATCGCTGTCTCGGATTCTTCGTTATCCGCCGCGGGCCCGCGTTTACGAATGGGGGAGGATCATTCCGGTACGGTCACTTCGGGTGAAAGCGCCGCGTTACGCGCGGACCGCGCCCCGACCGTAGCCCGGGCTTATCAGTGGCGCTCCAGGAAAAGGTCGTGGTCGATTACAATGTCCTCCATCTTCTTCCATAATTCATCGGAGCTGTGCGTGAGAATGATCAGGTTGTGTTTCTTCCCCTTCATGTCGAGGACGTAGTCCCTGAGCAGTCCCTCTTGCTTGAAGCCCAACCGCTGAAGGGACTTGATCGCGCCGATCTGGTCCTCCATGGCGAGCGCTTCTATCTTGCTCAAGCCCTTTCTCGTGGCCGTGTAGAAGAGCTCTCGGGCGAGGAGAAAACCTATTCCCTGCCGCTGGTGATCCTTGGAGACGACGATCCTGACCTCGCCTACGTGCCTCATCCACCCGTGGCTCTGCATGTGAAGAGTGCCGTCGCCGACCAACTCATCGCCGATGAAAGCCAGAATGGGAAAGACGGAGTCGTAGTCGAGCCTTCTGATCCACGTCTGTATGACCGAGGGGTCGGTCACGTCTTCCTTCAGGAACATGCGGTCTTCTTCCGGGAGCTTTCTAAAGAACGTCAGCAGTGAATCAAAGTCGTCCTTTGTCATCAGCCGCAAGGTGACCTCAGTCCCGTCCTTGAGGTGGTAAACCTTTGGGTATTCAGTGTCCTCCGTTTTCGGTCCCATGCCACTACCCTCCTTCACGGGACATGTCCCTGTTTGGTTTTTCCGGCAGTTACACACCGCCTAATTTATCACATGCAGCGAGGGCGGACAAGTGAAAGGACGGCGCCCGTGCGAGGTTCGAAGCCCAAACCCGGGCTTGTCGGTGAGGAAGACCGGCTGGAGAGATGGGGTCGGAATCGTCCACGCACAGTCTTGGGGTATGTCGTCCGTTGCGGGCCGTGTATGGGGGAGGGCGGCGCTTCGCCGCTGAGCGGCCCTCTTCCTCGAAGGAGGGCCGGGGCTTGAGGCGAGGCACGCCGCCCGCCCAGGGCGCTCCCGCCAAGGGAATCGGAGCCCGGTCGCCCCCCGCTGAGGGCCGACCCGAATGGGTCGGGCTCGGCCCGGGAGGCGTCCGGCTCGGCGCACGGAAACCTGCGACGGCTCCGGCTCGGCCCGGGAGGCGTCCGGCATAGTGTGCAAAACGCGGTGACGGCTCCGGCTCGGCCCGCGAGAGCCGGTCGATGCGCCGGAAGTGTCCCGGGACCGCCGAAAGTGTGGTTTTCGTTTGACAAGCGGCGGCCGAGTGTTATCATCGTTGTTGGAAGGGCCTGCACAGACCGGCCCTGCGCGGCGTGCCGGCCGAGATTGTCGGCCGGCGAATCATTGGATGTACCCCCACTGGAGCTTCGAGGATGAAAGACAAAGAGAGTGCGGGCCCCACTACCGTCTCCAATAAGAAGAGAAAGGTAAGGGGCCTTGTGTTTATAGACCCCGAACGCTGCAAGGGATGCGGATTCTGCGTGGCGTTTTGTCCGACGGACGTTCTCGAGCTGTCCAAGGACTACAACAAGAAGGGGTATCACACCCCGTTTGTCAAGGATGCGGACGCGTGTACCGGATGTGAGCTCTGTGGGCTTTTCTGTCCGGACTTCGCCATTTTTGCCATTAGGATCAAAGAAGGGAAAGAGGGGAAAGGGGAGGAGTGAAAGCTGATCCAGCAGGCGTTCTGACCGGAGCCCACTTCTTGGACGGCGATCACGCCACGTGCGAGGGTGCCCTTGCCGCAGGCTGTCGATTCGTCGCCGGCTATCCGATTACACCCTCCACCGAGGTTGTGGAGAGGTTTGCAGCGAGAATACCCCTTGTGGGCGGGGTGTTCGTTCAGATGGAGGATGAGATCGCGTCCTCCATCGCCATTTTGGGGGCGGTTTGGGGCGGAAAGAAGGTTATGACCGTTACGTCCGGACCCGGCTTCTCCCTGATGATGGAGCACATTGGCCTCGCCGCCATGACGGAGGTGCCCTGCGTGTTCGTCAACGTACAGCGCGGGGGACCCTCGACGGGTTTGCCGACTCTTCCCGCCCAGGCGGACATGATGCAGGCCAGATGGGGGTCGCACGGCGATTATGAGATCATCGCCATCAGCCCCAGCTCGCCGCACGAATGCTACGAGTTCATGATCGACGCGTTCAATCTGGCCGAACGATATCGGACCCCCGTCATGTTCATGATGGACGAATGCGTCGGACACATGACCGAAAGGGTCGTGATCCCGCCTCCGGAAGAGATCGAGATAGAGCCTCGCAAGATGACCAAAGCCCCTCCGGGGGAATATCTTCCCTACAAGGCCGGTCCGGACATGGTGCCTGAGATGGTCGAGGCCGGCATGGGCTATCACTTCCACATCACCGGATTGACGCACGACGAGAGGGGTTATCCGGCGATGAACGCCGCCGCCCAGGACGTCTTGGTCAAGAGGTTGCTGGACAAGATAAGGAAGAACGCGGACAAGATCTACAAGTATGAGACCGACGGCCTCGACGACGCGGACGTGGTCGTTATGTCTTACGGGATCACGTCGCGCGTAGCGGCTCGTGCCGTGGATCTGGCCCGTCGCGAGGGGCTTAAGGTAGGCACGTTGAGGTTGATAGTAGTGTGGCCGTTTTGCGAGGGGCTGATATCGGAGCTTTCGGAGCGAGTGAGGGCTTTTGTGGTTCCGGAGCTGAATCACGGACAAATGGCCCTGGAAGTGGAGCGTTGCGCCGCGGGACGCTCCAAGGTCGTCTCGGTGCCTCACAGCGGGGGGACGGTTCATGACCCCGAAGACATAGCTAAGGTGATTTTGGAGGCCGGCAAATGAGTACCGCCGTAAAGGAGCTGAAGGAGCAAGCAAATCCGGTAGAAGACATCTTGAGGATGGACCGGATCCCCCATATTGGTGTCCGGGTTGCGGTATAGGGACCACCGTCAATTGTTTTGCCGTGGCCCTACAGCAGAGCGGGCTCGACCTCGACAAGGTGTTTGTGGTATCCGGCATCGGGTGCACGGGGAGAGTCGCGGGCTACGTCAAACTCGATTCGTTCCACACCACCCATGGAAGGCCGATCCCGTTCGCCACGGGCCTCAAGCTGGCCAAGCCTGAGCTCAAGGCCGTTGTCTACAGCGGCGACGGGGACTTGATTGCCATAGGCGGCAATCACTTCATTCACGCGGCCCGCCGGAACGTTGACATGACGGTCATATGCGTGAACAACTTCATATACGGGATGACCGGGGGACAGGTGGGCCCGACCACGCCCACGGGCGCCGTAGCGACCACCGTGCCCTATGGCTGTTACGAGCAACCGTTCAACCTGCCGTTCCTGGCGGAGTCGTGCGGGGCGGTCTATGTGGCCAGATGGACGTCGTATCACGTTCGGCCGCTCATAAAGTCCATGAAAGAGGCGCTCAAGAAGAAGGGCTTCTCGTTCGTGGAGGTACTTTCGCCTTGTCCGACCCTCTACGGACGAAGAAACAGGCTCGGGGACGGCCTGCAGCTCATGAAGTATTTCAAGGAAAACAGCGTCACGAAGAACAACGCCGACACAAAGACTCTGGACATCGACTTCCAGGGCCAGATCGTGGTCGGCAGATTCGTGGACAAGACCAAACCCACCTATTTGGAAGCGATGGACGATCTGCTCTCTAAGAAATTGGGCGAAAAGTACAGGAGGTATCACGAGTAAATGGCTTTGACGCAGATCAGGGTAGGCGGCTTCGGAGGCCAGGGCGTCATCATGGCCGGCATGATAATCGGGCGGGCGGCCTCGCTTTATGACGACAAAGAGGCGTCCCTCTCTCAGAGCTTCGGTCCCGAGGCCAGAGGCAGCGCCTGCAGCGCGCAGGTGATAGTCTCGGACAGCAGGATTCATTATCCGTATGTCACGAAGGCGGACCTTCTTGTAGCCATGTCCCAGGAGGCCTTTGAGAAGTTCTACGCCGATTTGGACGTCGATGCGATGGTCTTGATCGAAGAGGATCTCGTGAAGGTCCATGACCTGCAGCCGGGGATTTGCGTCCATTCCATACCTTCCACCCGCTTGGCGGAGGAGATCGGCCGGCGCTTGGTGGCCAATATCGTTATGGTCGGTTTCGTCACGGCCGTCTCAGGTGTCGTGACGGACGGCGCCGCCAGGAGGGCGGTCAAGGACCTGGTTCCCAAGGGGACCGAGGATCTGAACCTAATGGCGTTCGACCGGGGCTACGAATACGGGTTGCGGTCGAAAGCGGGTACCCAAGCCCAACATGCCGATGCCGGCGGTCCCGCCGGGGGCTGATGCCGGCTTCACCCGCAAAGCGCTCGTTTGAAGAACTTGCGCCGAAAGCCGCCTATATCCAGGCCGAACGGCGACCGGGATTGCTATCTCTGAGAGGAGGTAAAGATGGTTTTCGACAAGACGTACATACCTTACGGCTGCTACTGGAGCAGTCCCTACTCCAGATGGCAAGGGAGCCTAGCGCATCTGCATCCGATGAAACTGGCGGCGCAGACGACGGTAAAGGCGATGGCCGAGAGGGAGATCCCGGCGGAAGCGCTCGACGGTCTGGTACTGGGGTGGACCATTCCCTCGCAAAGCTCGTTCTATGGAGCCCCCTGGCTGGCGGGGATGATCGGGGCCAAGGGAATCAGCGGCCCGACGATCAGCCAGGCGTGCGCCACAGCGGGGAGGTGCCTTGCCGCGGCGGCTTTCGAGATCGAGAGCGGGACTTACGAGACGGAGCTGATCATCACGTGTGATAAGACGAGCAACGGCCCGCACGTCTACTATCCGAACCCCACGGGCATCGGCGGGATGGGTGAAAAGGAAGACTGGGTGTGGGACAACTTCGGCTGCGACCCCTTCGCCAAGAACTCCATGATCGAGACGGCGGAGAACGTCGCCAGGGAAGCCGGCATAACAAGAGAAGAGCAGGACGAAGTGGCGCTTATGCGGCACAGCCAGTACCGGGACGCGCTCAAGGACGACAGCGCGTTCCTCAAGAGATTTATGACGATCCCCTTCGAGGTCATGGACGGCAGAGGCCGGAAGGTCATCAAGACCCTGAACGGCGATGAGGGCATAATATCCACCAACAAAGAGAAGATGGCCGCCCTTAGGCCCGCGCTTCCCGGGGGCACGGTCACGCCGGGCGCCCAGACTTTCCCGGCCGACGGCACCACCTCCATTCTTGTGACCAATCGTGATCGCGCGCGGGAGCTTACGAGAGACGACGGGATCGAAGTGAAGGTGATCTCGTTCGGTCAAACACGGGCCAAGATAGGCTACATGGCGCAGGCCACGGTGCCTTCGGCGAAGATAGCGCTGGAGCGTGCTGGAATCGGCATAGGGGACATCAAGGTCATAAAGACGCACAATCCCTTCTCCGTGAACGATATCTACTTCTCGAGGCAGATGGGCGTCAAGGTCGAGGACATGAACAACTACGGTTCGTCGTTGATCTACGGCCACCCCCAGGGGCCGACCGGCGCGCGTCTCATGATAGAGCTCATAGAAGAGTTGGCAATGAAAGGCGGCGGTTACGGTCTCTTCGACGGCTGCGCCGCCGGCGACACGGCGTTCGCGGTTGTGGTGAAGGTGGACGCGAAGTAGCGCGCGCTTCCGATTTCGGATGGCAAAGGGCCGCGGTGCGTCCGAAGGTGTTTCTTGGGCCCCCGCGCCCACTTCGCGGAGCTAACCGGCTTCGCCGGTGGATCTCCGCTCGTTCCTGCGCAAGGGAGCCTTACGAAACATCCTTCGTCCGGGTTGAGGTTTCCACACGATTGCGGGCTTCCGGGCAGTGGATCTCGGCTCCCTCCTGCAATGGTCGCTACGAAAGATCGTCCGCCGGCGAAAGGCGCGCCTCGCCTGTGAGTCTCCGCTTGCTCCCGCGAAACGGCCCTTGCTGGAACCCTTCCCCGCCATCAGTAGATGAGACCGCAAGGCAAGCGAAACGGGCCGGTGAATGTGTGATCACCGGCCCGCTGTGAAGACAACCGCTGACTATTGCCCTGTGCTCTCTGTTCTACCGCTTCTCGGCCCAGGCGGCGTACTCCATCACGGCGCGCCACTGGCCTTCGCCGTGAAGCCCCGCCTCTTCGAGCACCTTGTTAGCTTGTCCGCTTCCGAGATAACGCCCCTTCCTGAACGGGTGCAGGGTCCTACCCCGCCCTTCGACCGAGAGGACCCACTTGTACATGGTAGGGGCCGTGAAGTCGGTTATGCCCATGCACTCTCTTCTGTGCGCCTCGGGGAAGATCTCCTCACGCCGGGCCTCGGAAAGCAGATTAAAAAGCTCCGCGCTTGCGATGTAGTAGACGTTCATGTTGAGGCCCTTCTCGTTGATCCTGGGAAGGACCTCATCCACGAATGCGTTGGCCACGCCGCTTCCTTGAATGACCACCGTTCCGTTCTGCTGCTTGGCGGAGGGATCGGCTCGCCGCATGGCGTAGACGCCGCGCGCGCCCGCCGAGGCGGGCGGCATGCCGAGGGCGGCCCTATCCGGGATCGTCTCGTTGGGCCTTGTCACGAACGGGGCAAGGATCGCCGGTCTGGCGTTGAGCCCGGCCACGAGCAGCGGCCAAAGCTCCTGCGGCTCCCAGGGCGTCAGCGTGACCAGCACATTCCCCGGGAAGTTCTCTTGAAGCAGCTGGAGAGGCTGTGGGTCCGCATGGGTCGGTCCGTCCTCGCCGGTCTTCGGTCCCGCGTGCGCGCAGACGAGAATGAAGGTATGGAACGGCTCCTTGTCGTACTCCGAGTGCGCCTGCTGGCCTATGCCGTGCAAACGCGCTGCCACGTGCTCGAGAGCCGCTATGAAGGCGCCGTAGGATGAGGTTACCCCTATGTGATGCCCGTAGGTGGTCAAGCCGCTCATGAAGGCGCCCATGCAGTCCTCGCAGATGCCTCCAAGGGCGATCAGCCTTGCGTCCGGATTCGAGCGGGCGCCGTAGTACTTCTGAGGGAAGCCCTTGGCCGCCGCGGAGACGCTGGTTGAGTCCAGAAGATCGGCCGCGGATACGATGAACCCGCCTCCCATCTTAAGGTTGAGATAGTTCATCGCGTTGCCAAGCGCCGCTCTCAACGTAGTGGATTCGCCCGGTTTCAGGACCAACTCTTCCGGCACCTCCTCCGCGGAGAAGGTGTCGTCGTAGAGTACGTCCAGGTTGGGCATGTCGGGCCGGATGCGTCTCTTCCTCGCGACCAGCCTCTTCTTGGCCGATTCGAGCCTGTCGGCGAAGTAGCCCGCCAGCTCGCGATCCGACTCCAGCGTATTCCGCACCGTCATCAAGCAGTCGTAGAAATTGGCCTCGATGTTCGCGGGGGTCTTCTCTCCTTCAAAGCGCGGAAACTCCGTTCGGAACGCCTGTTCGAACTCCTTCAAAGTCTCGTAGAACTCGGGCGAGCAGAACTTGTGACCGGCCCCGTGGGAGGTTCTCCCCTCGATGCCGTATCGCCAGCCCTTAGTCGTCTTGTACACTACCGCCGTAGGCTGCTCGCCCAAGCCCGAAGCCGCCAGCTCCTGAGCGGCGATCACGGTCCGGAAATCGGTGCCGTCTGGGACATTGATGACGTTCCAGTCGTGGAGGTAGGCAAGCTCAATGGGATTCCACTGAACGTACTCGCCGGGCGCCTCGCCCTCGCGGCAGACGTGGTCCGAGTCGATTGAGGCTTGATTCCAGTCTATGTGCAATACGATGTTGCTTATCTGTGCGGTGGCCGCGGCGGCGAGCGCCTCATGGGCGCGTCCCGGAGTCAGTCCGCCCTCGCCCTCGAGTACGTGAACCCTGGGCGGATCGTCCCGATAAGTGTCGATCGCCCCCAACGCGAGACCGAACGAAGACGGAACGCCCACACCGGAAGCTCCCGTCGCCAATCTCACGAAGGGAGTCAGAGGCGTCGGATGGCCGTCTAGCGGCTTTGCCCTGTGTTCGACGAACAGGGGTGTCGTCGTGGTCGGGTTTCTGCGGAAGCCCAGAAGATCCTCGAGTCTCAGCTGGCTTGTAATGGAGGGGAGCATGTCCGGCCTGCCGATCTTCGTGACCTCATTCCTGAGCGCCCATGCGGCGTACAGGCCCATCGCTTTGTGCCCGGCGGCGTAGCTCAGAAGATCCGAATCGGGTCTGTCCGGGTCGTGCATGTCGTATTCCATCGTGAAATAATGGAGCGCATGCACGATGCGCCCCGAAGAGATGCTTCCGCCGGGATGGCCGGACTGAGGCACGAAGTTGTAAAGGATAGCACAAAGCGTCCTGTACACGACGTCGAGTCTCTCGAGATTCGCGATGGCCTCTCCGGTCACCCGGTCGCTCTGCTTGGCCGCAAGATCGGCGGCGTCAACGTAGATGGCCCTGCGCGGGCCCAGTTCGAACTTCCCCTTTGGTATGTCTCTTGTCTCCATGTCGGCTCACTCTCATCTCTTTTGGCCGGAAAACAAAAACCGCCGCCGACGACCGGCGGCGGCCCGTTCCGGACCTGCCTCAAACTCGCCCCCTGAGGGCCTGCCACCCAATCCTCGTGCCCGTCCGCTGCCGGGCCCTCAGCGCCCGGTTCAACCTCGGCCGGCCTGCCCGGGCGCCACGCATCCCACTTTCTGCACTTATACAACCAAACGCCGCGTTTGTCCAGGCCCGATTGGATCACGGCGGGGAGGCGACAACGTTGACGTCGAGTGTGATGCTGTTGCGCTCGTCGCGCTCGTCCAATAGGTCGTCGGGGTCGGCGACTAGGAGGAGTCTCTTCAACCCGGGGGCGGAAGGCGCCGTCCAGCGGAACACGGCGAGCGCCCCGCCGCCCGGGGCGAGATTCTCGAGCGTGGCCTGCTCGATCAAGCGCCTCGAATCGCCTGCCGGCTCGAAGAGCGCGACATCCGCGGACGCGACGGAGGTGCCGTTCAGGAAAAGAAGCTCTCTTGTGGGGCAGAAGTTCCCGACAAGAACCCTGATCTCCACCTCTTGGCCCGGTGAAGGAGCCCTCGGTGAGACTTCAGTGAGGCCGGGAACCAAAACGAGATCCGGTTTGTGTCGCACGTCCACGTCGAGTTCCGTGCGCTCGCCCCATGCCGCGGGCTGAGAGGAGTCCCCCTCCCTTCGGATCTCAACCGCCGTCCGAAGGCGGCACGGGGGTCCGGTTGGGTAGAGGGCTTCGATGTCCGGCGGGTCGCAGCTCACACTGAAGGAGCGTTCTTCACCCGGGTCAATAGGCCCGGCCGGACGCCCGCTTCCCATCTCGACCGGTCCGGATTCGCCGTTGGCGTATGCCGACACTACAAGTTCTCCTACCGGTGCTTCGCCGCCGTTCGACACTTCGCCGTTGACGGTGAAGGGCTCGGCGACGAACGGGCGCTCCGGGTCCGTTCGCGGCCCGACCTCGATCCAGGCTAGGCCGGCGGAGGCGCCGGGACCGTGCTCGCGGCATGTCATTTCAATCTCGTTGGGGCCCAGATCGAGACGCGGCAGCAGGGAAGGGTTGACTTGGGACCATGTAAGGACCTTCACACCGTCGATTCGTGCGTTGCCTCCCTCGGGCGACGCGGGCAGCTCGAAGTGAAGGACGAACCCGAAGTTCCTCTCCAGCTCCTCGTACGCCGCTCCCGGTTCCTCGGGCTCGCCCACGAGGGCCGGCGTGACGTCGGCCCGGCCGGTCGCCTCATCCAGCGGCAACCGGGTCCACGTAGTCCCGTCGTCCTTGCTGAGGAGCAGCGAGGCGCCGGCGAGCGCCGCCGGATCGCAGTCTACATGAAGAGTCGATTCAACTATAACGTACGGAGTCGCCGCCCGGTACTCGAACCACGCGGGGCGGCTCGGGTCCGCGGGGAACATCGCTCCGTCGCGGATTGCGAAGTTCTCCGTTCGCGAGAAACCTCGGAGCGCGGTCTTCTCTCCCAGGTCGGGACAAAACGCCAGAAGGGCGTTCGCGTAGCAATCAGGTTCTCGCGGCGACGGGGCCCATCGGTTCAGACCCCGGTAGAAGCGCACGAGTGTTTCCCCCTCGGCGAGGGACGTCCGGAGCAGTCTCTGGAAGGAGAACGACCCCGGGTTGTAAGAGACCTCGGCGCCTTCATAACTCGACGCGACGAGGTCGTCCGCTATTGCTCCCGAGGGGCTGCGGCCCCCGGCGTCTCTGTTGAACCTCACGAGATCGGGTCTTTGGGAAAGCTCTTCCGCGGAGGCCGGCGACCAGTCGGAGGGGTCGACGTAGAAGGTCCTCCGGTGAAGATCATAGGCGTGCCAGTCTCCGTCGTAATAGACCTCGCCCAAGGTGGCGTGCCCCTTTGGATTCGCGACGAAGGCCCTCCGGGCGGGGAACCCCGCGCATTCCCAAAGGCCGACCAAGGCCATGGCGCTCAATGTCGAGCTGAAGCCGTACCCGTATGATCCCAGGAACTCACCCAGATCGTCCGTCGGGTGAAGGGGCATCGGATAGGTGACGCCGGCCGCATATCGCCAGATCTCCTCTGCCCGGTCCCGCGGACTCACGGGGAGAGGATCGAGCTGATCCAGGAGGTCCCAGGGGTCTCGAAAATCGCCCATGCCGTTTATCTTAAGATAGAAATCCTCGACGGGACCCTTGAGGTAAAGAAACGCGGGACGAGGCTCCCCGCGCCCGCCGACCTCCAGGCCCCACTCGGCGGATGCGCCCCGTAAGGGGAGATCACACCAAAGGGCTTCGTTCCCGAGTGTGATGGGGGCGGATCGATCTTCGGAGACGGGATCGGAGAAAGGCTTGAGCTCCCATGCGCTTGTGTCAAATGCCTGCGTTACCGCGGGGGGCAACGCAACGGGCGGGCGAAGCACCGCCGCCTCTTGTCGGATTGTGGGCTTGGGAGGCTCCGTACGTGGGGGAAGGATATTGATGGTGAAGGAGGCTGTGTAGTCCGTCCCCCTCCAGGCCAGCGTTCCCAGCTTCTCCCTGGGGCCGGCGATCGAAGGACAAAGCTGTAGAACCAAAAACGAGTCTCGCGCCGCGATCGCTCGGCCGTCCACGAGCGAAGTCCAGGTGAATCCTCCCTCCGAGAGCTCGATCTCCAGCGTGAGATCATCGGCCTCGAGTCGGATCGACCGGGCGGGTCCCTCCCAGTATGACGGATGCGTGGGTCCGCCGTGAAACCTCTCCAGAATGACCCCCCCGTGCGTCTCGTCCACGGTCGCCTTCGCCCCGACATAGGGCGAAAGGGGAAGGAGAATCCTGAAGTGCGAGAAAGAGGCGAAGACGACGTGGTCTATCAGGTTTGCTCTATATCTCACCTTCAGGGAACTCTCGCCCTGCTTGACGGCCTCCCACTCATACATTATCAGCTGTTTCTCGGCCAGGGTCTCGGATACCTCGGCCCCGGGTCCGATGATCGTCCCCTCGCGCACCCAGCGCCTGCCCGCCTCGACCATTTCCGGGGGCGCTCCCTCCGTATCGGGAACGGGCAGCCATGCGATCTTCCTCGACTCCGAATCGGTGACCGCCGCCCAGTTCGCGTTCATCAGCGGACCCTCGACTAGGACCCTTCCATCGTCCGTAGTTATTCGCTCGCCGTCGAAGGTCCAGGAAAGGGGGCCTTGTTCCCGGTCTACTGCTCCCATGTTCGGCCCCTCGTCCCGGGAGCAGGGTCCGCAGCCCGAAGTCATTAACGGGACGAGCGCGAGAAGTGCCGCCGCCCCGAAGCCGAGAATCGTCATCAAGCGGTGCGGGGCGAGGCAACGAAGCGTCGCTGCCGCAACGAGCGAAATCGTCTCAGCACGGCGGGCCGCGCAACGGTACTGAGGCGACAGGGGGAGAGGTTGCTCCATGGCGATATACACTCGCCTTTCCGGTCCGGCCGGGCCGCGGCCGTGTCTTGTTGGGGAAAGCGTCATAGTCTTGACATTCTAGCAGGGCCGCGGCCCGGGGAACAACTCTTGCCTTGACGGCTCACTTCGCCAGGGTCATCTTCTTGACCTCACTCCAGCCGGGAGCGTCGAGACGATAGAAGTACGTTCCCGCGGCGACGGGGCGGCCGTTCGCGTCCTTTCCGTCCCACGTCTCCGTGTAGCGGCGGGGCTCACGCAGCTCATCCGCCAGCACCCGCATAAGACGCCCCTTCGCGTCGAACACACGGAGCGTCACTCGGCCCTCCGCCTCCATTGAGAAGACTATCCGCGTTGAAGCGACAAATGGATTGGGCACATTCTGGAAAAGCGCGTTGCCGTAGGACCGGTCCGGCCCCGGAGCGCCGGTGATCTCATCGGGCGTCAGAAGGGCGTGGTCACTCTCGTTCTCATGCACGTCCCACGCCGACAGCTTGTAGTAGTTCTCACCCCATGGGTCGTCGTCAACATGGGAAGTGTCTGTCGCCGTGCCTATGCGATTTGCTTCGGAGGGCGCGAAGTCGGGAGTCGCACCCCTATATATCGCATAGTGGGAGAGGTCTTCTTCGTTGTTGGGATTCCAGTGGAGTCGTAGCTCGGCGCCCGCAAGGAAGTCGCCGGCCAGACCCACCGGCTCATCGGGAGCGAGATTGTCCACGGAATAGCCGCTGTCGGGCTCCGAATCCCAGAAGTCTGAGGGCTCGCTCGCGTGTGCCGAGACATAGTAACTTTCGATGGCCGGGTCGCCGCTCGTTGAGTCGCTCAGCGTCTCGGCAGTGAAGATGTACTGAGGAAGCTGCTCTGCATCAACCATCCCTACTAGCTCCCAGCCGACCCCGGCGGATAAGCACACACCACCCATGGACTCATGGCCCGTCGGGGCGGGGCCCGCCGGATCGATGCCGTGGTTTCCGATTGCGAAAGTCCCATCCTGCAAGGTGTCGCGCCAGACTCTGTACAGAGTGATCACCGAATCAGGCAAGACGTCGAGGCGGCTCGCGTCGAAGGTGATCCGTACGTGGCCTCCCTGGTCTTCCGGTACATCCTCAATAGAAGTAATTGCCGGCGCCGGCAGGCCCCAGAATCCCTGGCGTGTGACTCGTTGCGCGTATATGTCATAGTGGGCAAGGCTTCGGTAGTCTCGCCACGCGACGATGGCCCCGCCGTCGCCGTCCGAAGCGATCTTGGGGTATTCTTGATTGCCCGGTGAAGTGCACAAGGACACCGCTTGTGGGTCCCACAGGATCGTTCCGCCGACGTCTATCCGCTGCGCGAAAACTCGCCAGCCTCCCGTCCAAGCGAACCAGGTCACGACGGCGCCTCCTGCACCGTCTGACACAACGGCTTGATCGTACTGATTGTTCCCGGCTGTGCTAAGCGCTACCCCATCGGCCGCCCATTGCGGTACTCCGTCCGTGTCGACACGTTGCGCGAAGACCTCCCAAACACCGTTTCGGTGATCTGCCCACGTCACGACGGCGCCGCCCGCCCCGTCCGAGATGAGCGCCGGGAATCTCTGTTCGTAGTCCGCGCCGCATAGCAGCACGCCGTCCGGTCCCCACTGCATCGCTCCTTCATCGTCAAGCCGTTGTGCGCAGACGTCGAAGCTGCGGGGGGCGGGAAAGCGGTTGTCGGTCCAAGCTATGACGGCGCCGCCGGCGCCGTCCGAGACCAGGGCGGGATATGTCTGATGGTTCCCGTTATGTACGTGCACTTCTACTCCGTTCGCTCCCCACAGGACGTTGCCTGCGCCGTCCACGCGCTGCGCGTAGATATCATCTTCCGTTCCGTTCCATCTTCGGTCGTGCCAGGTGATGATGGCGCCGCCGGCGCCGTCGGATACGACGTCGAGGTTCGACTGGCTTTCATCAATTCTGCAGATGGGCACCCCGTCCTCGAGCCATTGAGGTAAGCCGTCGGCGCCGACTCGCTGGGCGTATATGTCGGTGTCCCCGATTCTATTGTCCTCCCACACTATAATGGCGCCGCCCGCTCCGTCGGGAACCACCGCGGGAGCCTCCTGGTCCCCTGTGGCATCGCACACAAGGACGCAGCTCAGCCCCCACTCCGGGCCTCCGGTTGCGTTCATCCGCTGCGCCCAAATGTCATAGTCTCCGGCGGAATCGTCCATCCATACGATAAGAGCGCCGCCCTCGCCGTCGGACGCAATGGCGGGCCCATACTGGTACCCCGCATGCACGGGGCACACGGGGAGTCCGTCTTCGTCCCATAGCGTGTTGCCGAAACCATCTACCCTCTGGGCAAGGATGGACGGTCCGGGTGTGGTGCGTTCATCCTGCCAGGCCATAATGGCGCCCCCCTCGCCGTCCGAGGTTATTGCGACGGACTTCTGGTCCTCTGCGTATGTGCAGATGGGATTCCCGTCTTCCGGCCATTCGGCTCTCGCCTCGGACGAAACACACATAAGTAACGCCGCCGCCATGAGCATCGTACAACACAAGTACTTGGTCTTCGGCATGATCCACACTCCTCCCGGGATTGTCGACCGCGGGCCTTCTCGCTCTTGCCGGCCTCGTTGGTTTTGCAGAGACCCGAGCGCGGCGGAAGTCATCCGGCCGTGAATCGGATTGTGACTTCTCAAATAAAGGCGGGCTGTGTACGCGGAACCGTTCGCGCCTCCAAGATTGCAAGCACTGAGGCCTCCTCAACACAGCCTGTGGGTGAATTCCGACGCCGTGACCACCTCCCATCGTGGGCGATGCCCCGCGTACCGGAGCCGTCGTCGTTGAAAGTCAGAGGCATACGTCGGCTTCCGGCGGTGCGCACGAGGAACCCCCCGGCGCAGCCGTGCCGAGTGCGGATCGTCGGCCGCAGATACCCCATTGACGCGTGAGACGAATCCCGCACCGGTTGGCCGCCGGTATGCTTCTCGGGAGGGTTCGGCGCTATTCCAAGGCGGACCGACGGTGCAAAAAGAAACCCGCGCCGATGAGACTTTAGCGCGGGCTAAGCCGAACTCCTCTTCACGGAAGTCGGAGCGACTTCGGGATCAATCAACTCCACAATTCGCTGCCGGGCATAAGCAACCATGCTCCCCCCACATGACCGAACATCCATAAGCCTAGCAGAGAATCTCGGGTTTGTCAAGTGCACCCGGTGCGGGGGTGGAACAACACGCAACGTAAGGCCCCATGAATCCTGCGGAATACGCGGAACATTTTACGGGATACCTTACTTCGACCCTGCGACCGACTCGACGCTCACACGCGCGAGCGGCGACGCCTGAGCGCCAAAGCCGTCAGCGCGAGAGCCGCGGCCGCGAACGCGATCGTCGTTGCGGAAGACGCGGGCACCGGGGTGTCACGGACTTCAACCTCGCCCCGCTTGCTCCACAGGGACCACTGGTCCTCCGCGTCCTCGGCCCGGACCTTGTAGTAGTAGGAGCCCGCGGACTTGCCGGAAACGGCATATGACGTGTCCGCAATGGAGCTGGAGAGAACCGTGCTGCTTGAAAACACCTCAATGGGCGCTATGTCGTCGCAGTATATGCCTTCCTCGGTCACATACGCGTCGGTTGAATAAAGAACCCCGACCAGTATCTGTTCTCCCGCGTAAGCATCGAGCGGGAACAACCCTTCCGTCCACCCGCCGGAGCTTCCGGTTATGCCTTCGCCTCTGTTGGATCCGTTGGGATCGTAGTTCGTGGTGATGTTGCCCGCCAGGTTGGAGAAGGTCAGCCCCCCGTCGGTCGAGGCTTGAACATAGGCGTAGTCCCAGTTCGCTTCGATGTCGTACCAGCACCACATCGAGAGCGTGTCCGAGGCGCCGACGTCGAGGTGCTCAACCACGGTCATCGTGGCCTCGAGATCGTCCCCGCTCCCCGAGTAGAAGCTCGAGGAGCCCGAGTACTTCCGCGCGCCGCTTACCGAGAAGCCGTCGAGAGCCCAGTTGTCCGAGCCCGATTCGGCGTCGTCGGTCACCCTGGTCATGCCGGTCATCTCGACCAGCTCGTAGTTTTCCGCCGGGTTGTACTGGTCCTGATGAGTCCACAGGACCGTGTACTGATCGGCGTAGACCGGCGACGTGGTGAGCATCTCAGCCATGACGGGGGAGCCGAGCTTCCTGGGGTTGTCCGCGATCTGCGCCATAAGAAGGTTGACCGGCAGGTTCTCTTCGCAGAGGGGAATGATCCTCGAGGCGTCGGGCCAGAAGTAATCGGCGGAGGAGCCGACTTCGGGAGTGAAGGCGAAGATCAGCGACTTGGTTGTTTGCTCCCCGTACCCCCAATCGTCCGCGTCTCCGTTTGTGGGGTACAGGCCCCAACCCGGGCTCGGGGCATAGCCGTTGAAGCTCGTCGCACTGTCCGCTATTGCCGCTAGATAGAGATGGTCCGGCGCATAGATGCGCTCATAGCCCCACGGGTAGAGCAGCAAATTGCCGTATGAGTGATAGTTCATGGCGATCGAAAACTCGCGGCCCTCCGTGAAGTCTCTGACCGCCTGGTTTTCGGGCTCGGAGAAAGGCCCCGTGCCGCGGTAGTCCTGATGGCTCGTCACGGGACTCGATCCGATGTCGTCGTATCCCCAGTTGTAGCCGTAGTTCCGATTCGGATCCACGCCGTACGTGCCGTCGCCGTTGTTCCTTCGGTTCTTTCGCCACATTCCGCCGCCGTCGGGGTCCGTGGTTTCATTGTAGACGTACCCGTCGGGGTTCATCACCGGCAGAAACCACAGCTCGCGCCCGTTCACTATGTCGGTGACGGTAGGATCGGAGCCGTAGTTGTCCGTCAAGTGGTCGATGGTGTGCAGAAGAACCTCGGCCGAGATGGGCTCGCGGGCGTGGTGTATTCCCGTGTAGAACACCTCCGGCTCAGTCTCGTCCGTGCCCGGGTTGTCCGAGACCTTGATCGCCCAGAGGTCCCTTCCTTCGATGCTTGTCCCGATGCTGAACTTCGCGCTGGTGATGCTCGGGTGGTCCGTGTGGATGGTGTCGAGGTATGCCGTTATGTGGGAAAAAGTCTTGAAGCCTCCGAAGCCAGCGGCCGCGCGCTCGGCGAAGTGAGAAGAGACATCCCGGACTTGCGTGATTACTTGATAGCCCGCCTTTGTCAGATCATTGATTTCTTCCTGGGTGGCCACTATCTCGACGTGTTTCCCGGGCACGACCAGCGCTATGTCCAAATGTCTCTCGAGAAGTCCCACGTACTGGGCCTTGGTCTCAATGGGCACATGGACGAGATGAAGCTCCTGGGCTTGCGCAGTGAAGCAAGCACTCCCGAGCAGGAAGGCGGACAGGGCGAATAGGAACGCGATTCGGCCGCCGAGACGGCTGCTCTGCCGGGTGCCGGCGTTCCGAGCGATGACGGACGGCGTAGTTCCAGCGAGATGGCGCACGGACTCCTCCTTAGAAATGAGTAGGGGAAAGGGGAAGAAGGGGAACGGTATCGTAACTCAAAGACAATTATAACACTTGCGGGATGTGATGTCAATCCCCGCTCGTCTCCGAGCCGTGGTACATTGTGTGGTTTTCCACTCCTTGTGGCAGTGCGGGCGAAGGGATTCCACGCTCCCCGCGCCCGCTTCGCCCCGCCGGATCGAGTGAGGATCAAGAACGCGGCGCCGGCCGCCCAAGGACCGGTAGGCGGGGGGCTGCCGGGACCCGGTTGATCGACGTGCCGCCTACGAATTCCGCCCGGAGCCGCACAAGGGGCAACACGGGTTTCTGTGAATCCGCAGCTCTTGGAAGCCGGGTGCGAGGGCGTCGAAAACGAGGAGCCGTCCCACGAGAGGTCGGCCGATTGAAAGAATGAGCTTTATCACTTCTCCGGCCTGAAGAATTCCTATCACTCCCGGCACGATGCAGATCACGCCCGCGTCGGCGCAGCTCGGAGCGGATTCCGGCGGGGGAGGCTCGGGATAGAGGCACCGATAGCACGGACCGCCGGACGGGTCGAAGACGCTTGTCTGACCCTCGAACCGGAACACTGCGCCGTATACGACCGGTATGCCCAGTGAGAAACACGCGTCGTTCAGATCGTAGCGCGCGGTGTAATTGTCGGTTCCATCCACGGCGACGTCGTAGGTCCGAAGGAGGTCCTCCGCGTTGTCGCGGGTGAGCTTCATTTGGTGAGTCGCTACCTTTACGTTCGGGTTGAGAGATGCAATTGTCTCGGCCGCCGACACCGCTTTAGGTCGGCCGACGTCGGGGGTATGATGAAGCAGCTGCCTGTGGAGGTTGCTCAGCTCAACGGCGTCGGGGTCGACTATGCCCAGTCTTCCGATGCCGGCGGCCGCAAGGTGCAAGGCCGCCGCGGAGCCCAGCCCGCCGGCTCCGACTATGAGAACCGAAGCCGCCTTTAGGCGCCTCTGCCCCTCGATCCCAATCTCGGGCAGCACAAGCTGCCGGTCGTAGCGTTCTATCTCTTCCTTGTCGAAGGACATGGCCGCCGGCGGGTCGGATCGGCTAACGCGCTTTTCTTCGTTCATAGAGACGAGCTTCTCCTTCATCGTGAGAGCCGAGAAGCTGCGAGGCGGGCAACCACCGCCGCGCATCAACAGCCTTTATCAAGCATGCCGCCCAGTCCGTGGCGTCTGCGCCCGGCGGGAACGAGCCGAATCAACCAAAGCGCCGGATGGATGCCGCTTCCACTCACCACGGATGCCCTGAGGCGGTCCCAAACACAATCATATAGGCTTGGGCTTCATGTGGGTCAAGGTTAGAAGCGGGTGGGCGATAGCATATGGGCGTGGATTCTATTGCGATGGAAGCCGACGAGGTGCTTCGCGTGGAAGATGGTGCGCGATGCGGGCGGGCGCCGTGTCCGGGAGGGAAGGCGCCAAACCAGCGGAAAATGCTGTTTCCCGAGTCGGACGGGAAACTGCTTTCTCACATTCGGCTCTTGCCTTAGACTGGCTTCTGTTCGGAGCCGGCCCTGGGCAGGCGCTCAAGGCGGCCCCTAATGACGGGACGAGCTTGACGGGTCGGGGTTGGTCCGAGGACCGACCGGCAAGGAGGTGAAAACCATGCCCGAGGAGAAGATCGGTGAGGTGTCTCACTACTTCGGTAAGATCGGCGTTGCCGCGGTCAAGATCACTTCGGGGACTTTGAGCGTGGGGGACACGATCAGGATCAAGGGCAAGACTACCGATCTCAAACACAGTGTCGATTCCATTCAGATTGAGCACGACTCGGTGGAGTCGGCCAAGGTCGGGGACGACATCGGCATCAAGGTCGGAGACAAGGTCAGAGAGGGCGACGAGGTCTTCAAGATAGTGCCGTGACGCGAAGCGCTCTCGCGGCACCGTCCGTCCAGGCAGCTCCTGAGAGCGGGAGCGCTACCGCAAGAAGCGCCTTCGACCGGAGCACAGGACGGTCAAAGGAGAGAGCCGAGATCCCCCGGCGCCCCGGGGCTGCTCCGGAAGGCGCACGGGGGACGTATGCGACGTCATCTCTTGCGGGAACGGGCCCTGCCCGCCGTCTTCTTCTTGGACGAGCGCGCCGCCCGGCCCTTGCGGCGGTCGAATCGCTTGAAGCCCGCGCACTCGAAGATCTTAATGGAGTCGCCGGGAGGGAGGACCTTGTCGAGCATGAGGTTCATCCCCATCGTGTCACTGGCCATGTGCCCGGCTATGATCACGTTGAGGCTCGCCTTCTTCACGGTCGCCAGCGCCTCTTCCGGCATGTGCATCACTACCAACGTGCTGATTCCGTAGCGCGACAGCTCCTCGAAGGCCTGCTGCTTCGGCATCACCCCGCCGGTCATCTCCACGAAAATGCGGCCGCACCTTGTAGTCTTCTTCCCGGTCACCAGCATCGGAGGGGCTTGGAGCCTGGCTTGGTGGCGGTACTCGGGTTCCTCGTACAGGAGCTCGAGGACGTCCGAGATGAGATGAGGCTTGGCCGCGTCCAGTTTCTTTTGAAGGTGGCTCGCCACCCAGTTGTCGGCCGCCGTGTGCGAGCACATGTAGGGCATATTCAACAACCGAGCCGCGTCGACCGCGGCGTCGCTGTTCGCCACGTGAAACCGGCGAACGACCTCTTCCAAGCGCTCTTCGTTCAAGTTTTGCGCTATGTGAGGAGGAACTCCCAACGCGATCCACTGCTCGGTCGCGACGTCGAGCACTTCCGCCAGCCGCTTTATGCCGAATCCGGCCGGATGGTGTGTGAGCACCGCGCTGACTTCTTCGCCCCTGTTGCGCAGCATGTCCGCCAGCATGAGCTCCGGCTGGTACGCGTCGATTCCCACCAAGAGACCCTTCAGGGGCTCTTTCCCGTCTCCGTGAAGGATCCTGACGTCGGTATAGGGGTTGGTCAAACGCTCGTGGTCGTAGTTTTCCTTCTCGAACCGCTCGAGTGCCTCGTGGCGCTTCTTCTCTGCCTTAAGATATCGTTCAATGCCGGCCTTCCCTCTGGGATCGGCCTGGATTCCCGCCTCGACGCACTTTTTGTAGAACTGGCCCAGATTCATGTGCTCCTCCTTCTCGTCCCGAACCCCGTGATGATCCCGAATGCGAAAAGTCGATGGCCGATAGCGGCTCAAGCCGCCGTCATCCCGGAGATTCTAAGACGGAATGCGCACTTGACACAAGATCTTAGAGTGACATCGGCAAAAGGGGAGATCGATCCGCCAAGGCGCCCCTTTCGCGGGGGAACGATCTTAGGAAGCGACAATTTGCGCAGGAGGGAGCGCACGCCGGACTTCCTAAGAACGAACATCCACGCTTGGCGAACCTCAACGCGGGCGAAGGATCTTTCGTAAGGCCCCCTTGCGCAGGAGCGAGCGGAGATCCACCTAAGCGAAGCTGAGTTTTGCTCGGCGACCGGGCGCAGGGAGCCGGAAAGATCTTTCGTCCGCACCGCAGGGAGCGAGGAAGATGCTTCGCCCGCCCGATCCCGGCAGTATGCGGTTGACAAGGAGTGGGGCGTCCGATAGCGTCATTTTGTCATGTTGAGGCTTATTCTGCTCGGCCTGGGTATGTTCCTGATAGGCTCGCTGCTGGCCAGGATGCTCAGAAGGGCGCAACGTTTGTTCTCCGGCGGCGTAACGTGCCGTCATTGCTCCGCGAGAAACCCCGCCAACGCCCGTGTTTGTCGCTCGTGCGGGCGGGACCTTCATCGGGAGAGCAGGGTGCCGGACTACACGGTCGAGGACTGAATATTGTGACCGTGCGTCCGGGCGGCACGGCCGGACTTCGTGTGCGCGGCGGTGTGAGAGGAGGGGGGGTCTTGAAAGATATTGCAGAGCTTTGCCTTAGCGCAGCAGGGCTTGCGGGCGCCGATTATGCGGACGTACGGGTGGTGCATCTCATCTCGGAGCACTTGAGATCCAAGAACGGCGAGATAAAGTCAATCCAATCAGAAGAGAGCGTCGGATTCGGCGTGAGGGTCATCGCCAACGGGGCGTGGGGCTTTGCCGGAACCTGTGTCGTGTCCAAGGACTCGGCACAGAGGACCGCCGCGCGCGCCGTGGAGATCGCCAAGGCCGGCGCCGTGACCGTCAAGACGCCCGTCCGGCTGGCGCCGGAAGACAAGTACGTCGAGGTCTGGAAGACCCCCTATGTGATAGATCCTTTCGAAGTGAGTCTCGAGGAGAAGTGCGCGCTTCTAATGGAAATAGACGGGGCGCTGCGATCCGTCGAAGGCGTAACCATAGCCGAGGGATCGATGAGCTTCTCCAAGAAGAACCAGCTTTTCATGTCGACCGAAGGATCGGTGATCGACCAGGAGATCCTCTCATCGGGGGCCGGCTACTCCGCCGTCGCCGTGGGCGGAGGCGACATGCAGCGCCGGTCTTATCCGTCGTCTTTCGACGGCCAGTTCGAAACGAGGGGTTATGAGATGGTGAAGGAGCTTCCTCTCGTTGAGAACGCGCCCAGGATAGCGACGGAAGCCGTCCAGCTTCTGTCGGCCGAGCAGTGTCCCCGCGGGGAGATGGACTTGATTCTCGACAGCTCCCAGCTCGCTCTTCAGGTCCACGAGTCCTGCGGGCATCCGGTCGAGCTGGACAGGGTTTTGGGAAGCGAGCTGAACTACGCGGGCGGGAGCTTCCTTTCCACCGACAAGCTGGGCAATTTCCGGTACGGATCCCCGATCGTGAACATAACCGCCGACTCGGTCACCCCGGGCGGCATGGGCACCTTCGGGTTCGACGACGAGGGTGTCCCGGCGCAGAAGTGGGATATCGTAAAGGACGGCGTCTTTGTGGGATACCTGACGTCGAGGGAGACCGCCGCCTCGGTGGGCGACCCTCGCTCGCGGGGCGCGATGAGGGCGCAAGGTTGGCACAGAATGCCTCTCATCAGGATGAACAACGTGTCGCTGCAGCCGGGTGAGTGGAGTTTAGACGACCTTGTCGCTGATACGTCCGGAGGCGTCTTCATGGAGACAAACAGAAGCTGGAGCATAGACCAGTTGAGATATAACTTCCAGTTCGGGACGGAGATCGGATGGCTCATAGAGAACGGGAAGAAGACCCGCATGCTCAAGAACCCGACCTACGAGGGTTTGACCCCCGAGTTCTGGGGGGCGTGCGACGCCATCTGCGATTCCAAGCACTGGATACAGTGGGGGCTTCCCAACTGCGGCAAGGGGGAGCCCGGTCAAGTCGCCTCCACGGGACACGGCGCTTCTCCAGCGCGCTTCAGGAGCGTGCGGGTGGGGGTCGGATACGCGGACGAGAGCTGACTCGGCCCTCCGGGGCGGCCCGTGTGAGGGATAATCCATCGGGAGCGGAAGATGTTGACGGAAGACGATGCCAAAGCAGTCCTCGAGAGTGCGCTGGGTATGACGGATGCGGACGAGGCAGAGGCGAGCATAGGAGGGGGGAACTTCGCCCTAACAAGATTCGCCAACAACGTCGTTCACCAGAACGTCGCCGAGGAGAAGTACGAGGTGAGCATAAGAGTGGCCTACGGCAAGAGGACCGCGAGGGCCTCCACTTCGTCGCTCGAGGATGACTCCATGCGCAGGGCGGTCCTGAGCGCCCAGGAGATGGCCAAGAAGTCGTCTCCTCTTCCGGACCTCATGCCCACGCCGGGGCGTTTGGAGCGCGCCTCCAAGGACTGCTTTGTTGAGGCTACTTCGGGCGCGGCGGCTATGGTCAGGGCTTCGATGGCGAAGGCCGTCATCGACAGGTGCGAAAAGGAGGGCCTGTCGGCGGCCGGCATCGCCTCTACGGCGGAAGGGTCCTTCGGAGAATACGGCGAGATCCCTCCGTTCGCCGTCATGAACACGAACTCTCTCTTTCAATACCAGAAGCTCACGAAAGCGATGTTCTCCACGACCGTGCACGCCGGCGACGGCTCGGGATGGGCCGCAGGCACATCGGACGACGTTCGCTCCATAGACGCCGGCGCCCTGGCGGACAGGGCGGTGGAGAAGGCGGTGAGGGGCGCGAACCCGACCGCGCTCGATCCCGGCGGTTACACGGTCGTCTTGGAGCCGGAGGCCGTGTCCAATCTGCTGTGGTTCCTGACGGAGGGGTTCGGAGCGCTGGCCGTCGGTGAAGGAAGGAGCTTCTTGAGCGGCAAGGTGGGGAAGCGCATCGTCGGGGAGAACGTCAACATACGGGATGACGTATATCACAAACTGCACGTCGGCGCCGCGTTCGATTGGGAGGGCGTTCCGAAAAAGACCGTGGAGCTGATAAATTCGGGCACGGCGTGCGGAGTAGTTCATGACAGGGCGACCGCCGAGGCCGCCGGCGCGGAGCCAACCGGGCACGGGCTTCCCGTTCCCAACACCGAGGGTCCTCTTCCCTCTCATCTCGTCATGGACGGAGGGGATCGGACTCTCGAAGATCTCATATCCTCAGTGGACCGGGGGGTCTTGGTGACGAGGTTCTGGTACACCCGGGTCGTCGATCCGATCAAGGTGATAATCACGGGAATGACCCGCGACGGAACGTTTCTGATCGAGAAGGGAGCCGTGACCAGGCCTCTCATTAACATGAGGTTCAACCAGAGCGTCGTGGAGATGCTGAACAACGTGGACGGCATGACCGGGCAGACGATAGCCGCGGACCTGGTTGTGCCGGGGCTCAAGGCCCATAACTTCACTTTCACGAGCGGAACCTCCTTTTGAGGAGTAGCGCGATGCGAGGCGGCGCGGGGGCGGGTTTCGCTCCCCGGTTTGTATGCATGCTGACGGCTTTATCGGCGGTTGTCTCCTGGGTGATTGTGTCCGGCGCCGGGGGGCAGGCCGCCCGTCCCATCGAGCCGACCGATAGGGATCTCCCCACGAAGAGCATAGGACCGGTGTCGTTTGTTCTGGACACCGGTCTCTTCTATTCGCCGGACGGCTCCCCGCTGGTTGAGATATACGTGCAGGTGCCGTACGACCAGCTTCCGTTCGTCAGGGAGGGCGGGGGGTTCGTGTCGCGAGTGGAGGTCGTGGCGGTCTTCGAGAACGTATCTGGCAATCAAGTCGGAGGGGACAGTTGGAGCAGGGAGATCTGGGTGGAGGATTACGATCAGACCATAGATCCCCGGACCACGTACAGAGCGCAGGCCACTTTCTCTCTGCCTCCCGGCGAGTACTCGCTCAGGCTTTCGTGCGGCGCTGTGGATTCCGAAGTGAAGGGGGAGGCGTACAGGATCCTGGAGGTGCCGCGGCGGACCGACGAGGGCTTGATCTTGAGCGACATCAGGCTCGGCTCCTGCGCTTCGAGCGCCGACACGGCCGTGGTCCTTCCGATCTTCCCTCTGCCCGCCGTTGTGACTCGGGGGCCGTTCATCCCCAATGCGGCTAGGAGCTTCGGGACCGAAACCGAGACGGCCTGCGCCAAGGCGGAGGTCTACTCATTCGACGACGGCTCAACCGACACAACGGCCGCGACCTTCACCGTATCGGACGAGGGTGGAAACATCGTCTGGGAGGATCGGGAGTCCGTTGAAATGACGGGGCGAGCGACGGAGGTCGATTTCTACGTTCCGATCGATTCGTTGGCCTGGGGGACGTACGGCCTGGAGTTGGCGCTCTCCTCCGGCGATGACCGGGTCACGGCATTGAGATACTTCGAGGTGGACGAGTCCAGGGTCGGAGCGGACATGGATCTCGAAGGACTCATAGATCTCATGTCCATCGTGGCCACCGAAGAGGAGCTGCAGACCCTGGCGGAGCTTCCGGAATCCGAGAGGAAGGCCTATCTCGAAGAAATCTGGAGAAGCAGGGATCCCGATACGAGCACGCCGAGGAACGAGTTCAGGATACTGTTCTTCGAGAGACTGAAAGAGGCTAAGCTGAAGTTCGAGGAGGGTGGAGTGGAGGGCTGGCGGACCGACCGCGGCAGGGTCTACATAAGAAACGGCCCTCCCGACAGGATAGAGACGAGCCCCGGAGTCACGGGCTCCATATCACCCTATGCGACGATTGAGATATGGTACTACGATGGGACGAACGCCCGCTATGTCTTCGAGGATTTCGGCGGCAACGGCAAGTTCACGCTTGTCGACGTTATTCAAGGCTAGCCTGCCGTGCTTGGTCGCGCTCGGATGCTCCTGCGCGGGCTCCGCGGATCCCGGGGCGTTTCGTTCCTACCTCGAAAGCGAGCCCACCTCGCTCGACCCCGCCTTCGCTGTGGACGTGTCCTCGGGCGTGCTCTGCTCGCTGATCTATGAGAGGCTCGTGCGTCCGGGAGACGATCTCTCCATTGAGCCCTCTCTGGCCGGCGGTTGGGAGGTGTCACCGGACGGGACCGTCTACACATTTCATCTGAGAGAAGCGTACTTCTCCGACGGAAAGAGAATCACCGCCGGGGACGTCAAGCACTCCCTCGAAAGACTGCTTAGGCCGGACGTCGGCTCCCCGAGAGGATGGGTGATGGCGCCGGTCGTGGGAGCGGAGGGATTTCGATCCGGGCGGCGGGATTCCCTGAGGGGAATCCGAGCCGTGGACGAAAGGACCGTCGAGATATCTCTAAAGGAGCCCTTTCCGGCGTTTCTCTCGATGCTCGCCATGCCATCGGCTTCGGTCGTGCCTGAGGGCCGGGCGAGGGCCGCCGCGCCCGACGACCGGCGCGACCCCATATGCAGCGGGCCCTGGGTGCTTCTCGAATGGACGAGGGGCGAGAGGGTTACACTGGCCCGAAACCCCCGTCATTGGGGACCGCCGGCCCTTGATCGGCTCGTGTTTAGGATCATCCCGGAGCGCATGACGCAGATCGCCGAGTTCGAAGTCGGCAATCTCGACCATTTGCAGATCCCCAAGTCCGACCTGGCCCGCTGGACTTCGGACCCGGCGTGGCGGGACCGGATCGAGCGTCAGGTCGACCTCGCGGTCGTCTACATAGGCTTGAACAACCGGAAGCCGCCGCTTGACGACGCCCGGGTCAGGCGCGCTTTGAATCACGCGGTGGACGCCGAAGCGATCGTCACGCGGCTGATGAACGGCACGGCCGTGAGAGCGCGCGGCGCGGTGCCTCCGGGTCTCCCCGGGCATGATCCCGATAGGCCGGCGTACCGCTACGACGTATCCCTCGCGAGGGAGTTGCTGGCGAGGGCGGGTTATCCGGACGGCTTCCGGATGGAGATATGGTATAGGGAAGGCGGAGGGGCCGACCAGGTTCTCGAGGCCATCCAGGCATATCTCAAGGACGCGGGCGTGGCCGCCGTTCTTCGTGCCAGGGAGTGGGGCACTCTGAAGGAGGCGATCAATCGCGGGGTGCCCGACGCCTATTACCTTGACTGGTACGCCGACTATCCCGACGCCGAGAACTTCTTGTACCCGCTATTTCACAGCGACAATTGGGGCGGCGGCGGCAACCGCGCGAGATACTCCGATTCCGCCGTGGATTCGCTCCTGGAAGAGGCCTCGCGGGTGGTCTCTTCCGATGAGAGATATGAGCTCTACCTTCGCATTGACGAGCGCGTCTACAAAGACGCGCCGTGGATATTCCTCTGGCATCCGGTGACGAGCGAGGTCAGACAGCCCTGGGTGCGGGGAGACGTTCTTCATCCGCTTTTCTACGGGCAGAGGTTCACCGAAGTGACCAAAACCGGCCGATCGGGGAGGGACGCCGGTTGAGCGAATACCTGGTTAGGAGGTTGATCCCAGCGGTTCCCATCCTCTTGGGCGTGACGGCGTTCACCTTCGTCCTGCTGCACGCCCTGCCCGGAGATCCGGTCTTGGCGATGGCGGGGGAGCGGTTCGACCCGGAAGCGGTGGCGTCGCTCAGATCACAGCTCGGGCTGGACAAACCCCTTCATGAGAGATATCTGAATTATATGGGAGGTCTTCTAAAGGGAGACCTGGGGGAGTCGTTTGTCTCAGGGCGGCCGGTGTCCGAAATGGTCCTGGAGCGCTTCCCGAAGACGCTGCTGCTGGCCGGCGCGGCTATGCTATTCGCGTGCGTGCTCGGCCTCTTCGCTGGGGTCCTTTCGGCCGCCCGACCGGGATCGATAGCCGACAAGGTGGGGATGATGAGCACCTTCGTCGCGGTGTCCATGCCGGTCTTCTGGCTCGGGCTTCTTTTGATATTCGTGGTTTCCGTGAAGTTCAAGCTTCTTCCTCCTTCGGGATACGGCGGGGTCGATCCGAGATATCTGATACTGCCGGCGGTGACGCTGGGCGCGGGATCGGCCGGGCTGATTGCCAGGATTACGCGGTCGGCGATGCTCGAGGCGGTGTCCGAGGACTACATCACTACCGCGCGGGCGAAGGGCCTGAGCGAGGTCCGAGTCATGGTCAAGCACGCATTGAGGAACGCCCTTATCCCCGTTGTAACCGTCATGGGCACGGACTTCGGGAGCTATCTGAGCGGCGCCGTGCTCACCGAGTCCATATTCGGCTGGCCGGGGCTGGGACGCTTGACCCTTGACGCCATTCTCAAGAGGGACTTGCCGGTGATCGAGGGCAGCGTGCTCTTCATGGCGATCGCCTTCATGCTGGTGAATCTACTGGTTGACGTGTCCTATGCGTTCATCGACCCCAGGGTTCGCGTGGAAGAGCGCAAAGGTGAATCGTGATGGCTGTTCGTTCGAAATCACTTTGGGTCGGGGCCCTGATGGTGGGGGCCGTGGGCGCCGCCGCGGCGGTCGGTCTGCACGCGCCTTACGATCCGCTCGGCGTGAATCTAAAGGACGCGCTTCTGGGACCGTCCCTCGAGCACCCATTCGGCACGGATCAGTTCGGCAGGGACGTTCTTAGCAGGGTCCTCTACGGGGCCGGGATATCACTCAAGGTCGGGGTGCTCTCCAGGTTCATAGCGGTCGGGCTGGGGTGCCTTGTCGGGGCCTTGGCGGGATACTACGGAGGTATCTTGGACAGGATTCTCATGAGGAGCGCGGACGTGGTGATGGCTTACCCGGCCCTGCTTCTGCTGGTCGCGGTCACGGCCGCCTTTCCTCCCAGCCTCACGGTCGTCTTTCTGGCGTTGGGCTTCGTTGGGTGGCCCGGGGTGGCGAGGCTTGTGAGATCTCTTGTGTTGAGCATTCGGGAGAGGGAGTTTGTCACGGCCGCCCGCGCCGTCGGTGTCTCGGACCTCAGAATACTGATGAGACACATTCTTCCCAACTCCCTGGGCCCGATCATCGTCGCGTTCACGTTGGGGATGGGGACCGCCGTGATGGCCGAGGCGGGCCTTAGTTTCCTGGGGCTCGGGGCGCAGCCCCCAGAGCCGAGCTGGGGCTCCATGATAAGTCACGGCAAGGACTATCTCAGATCGGCGCCGTGGCTGACCTTCTTCCCGGGGGCGGCGATATCGTTCACCGTCGTGGGGTTCAATCTGCTCGGAGACGCGTTGAGGGACGTTATGGATCCCAAGGCCCGCGGGAGGGGCGGCCGGATGGGAGCGAATCGGATTTGAGATATCATATGAAACGTCGGGCCGGACCCGCTCGGGCGCGCCGCGGGGCGCCGGAACGTCGGAGATCGGTTTGGGAGCGGGCTTGTGGGGGTGAAGCGGTTTGAGAGAGCGCCCGCCCTCGTCGGGTTTGATCCGCCGAGGTGCGCGCCGCGGGAAACCGGGACGTTGGGGACCGATTGAGGGCGAGCGGACGGGGGTGAAGCGGTTTGAGATATGGGATAGTGAAAACAAGCAGCGCCGACCTTCGCGGCAGGCCCGACCACAAGTCGGAGATGGTGAGCCAGGGTTTGCTGGGTGGGGTATTGCGGATAAGAGACAGCTTAGACCGGGGGGAGTGGCTCAAGGTGTCCTTACCGGACGGCTACGTCGGCTGGATGAGAAGCTGGCACGTGGCCGCGGTCACCGCGGGCGAGGCGGTAGCCTGGCGAAGGGACGCCGGGGCCCTTGTGATCGCCGCGTCCGCGGACGTTCGCGCCCGCAGGCGGGCGGATGCGCGGCGTGTCCGGGATCTCGTTCTGGGGTGCCGGCTCAAGGCGCTTCAAACGGTGGGATCGTGGGTGAGGGTGGTCACCCCCGACGGCGAGCGGGGGTGGGCGGCGAAGAGTGATCTGCTTCTGGGCGGGAAGACCTTGCCTGCGGTGGGGATGGAGATAGCCAAGACGCTGAGGCTCTTCCTCGGGGGACCGTATCTTTGGGGCGGCGTGACTCCCAAGGGGACCGATTGCTCCGGAATGGTCCAGACCGCGTTTGGGGTGCACGGGGTGGATCTGCCCCGGGACGTCTCTGAGCAGCGTCATTGTGGCGCTCCGGTCGAGGGGCGCCTTAGGGCGGGGGATCTCCTCTTCTTCGGCCCGGCGAGGGGCCCACTCACTCACGTGGGGGTTTGGACCGGCGGGAGGCGCTTCATCCACGCGGGTTGCCCCGTCGAGGAGGCGAGCCCGGACCCGCGGGACGCCGCTTATCGGCCGGGGCTCAGGGCGCGGTACCGCTTCGCGAGGCGGGTGGTCGCCTAGATGTACCACTAAACCCATGATCACCGGGGGGAGTTCTTACTAGCTCCGCTCCGGCGTAACCCTCAGAAATGCAAGCCATGGGGCGCAGTTCCATAGATAAAGCTGTAGCCCCCGACTCTAACCTACTGTAGCACAAATGGCTTAGGGGCTGGGTATCTACGCCCCTCCCGACCCCGGGGGCCAAAAAAAGCCTTGACAAGTCAGGGGTCCTTCCATAATTTGTCCGGGATTATTCAAGGGCCGCGACGGGCCTCGAAACGGCAGAGGAATCGCGGTGGGGAGCAGCAGGCAACAGTAAGTGCCCGGTCGTCGGGGGATAAGGGCGAAAGGAGGTGGGTCAGTCTCTGTGCTCGTTCCTGACGTCACGTTTTGGGGCGGGAAGCAGCGGCCGGCTGAACCGGCCTTTGTTGCGCGCGAGGGCACTGGGGTTTGAGGCTGCCGCCCACGGTGGGCGGCTCCAAGAGGAGGAGGAAACGAATGTCTAGGAAGTCATTGTATCTGGTCATCGGTTTGGCGGCGATCATGATGGTCTTCACCGTCACCGAGACGTACGCGTCTCCGGCCAGGGTCGCGGGGCTGAACCTGACGGGGGATCATGCGATGTTCACCAGGGACTATGTGAACACGTATCCATATCCCGTGGCGATCGCCCGTTACAGCAACTTGGCCTGGGCTCACCTTGGTCACAGCGGCAGCGGCATGTTCGCCCGCCACAGAGTGATGGGTCTCTTCCACCAGATAGGTGAAGACGGACACTACGGCGTGCTCGGGGTCACCTTGAGGGAGAACTCGCCTCAGGACCCGATACTTCAGTCCATGGTTCCCTATGAGTCATCGGCGAGCGATCTGATGGGGGTCAGCCACCAGCAGTTCGATATCATCTGGGGCAGGGACTTCGAGCAGGCGAGCGTCGGCCTTCGTTTCGACATGGCGCGGTCGAGTTACGAGGACGAAGACTCAGGCGACGTGTGGGCGCCTGATGAAGATGAGTATGGCTGGTTCAACTCCTGGGCGATCGCGGGTGCCGTCGATTACGATCTGACAGAGGACGCGATGCTCGAAATAGGAGGTGAGGTCCGCCAGTACACCTTCCAGGATGACGACATGGATGTCAATGATGACGGATCCATGTCCTTTAGGGTTGCCGCAAGAGTGTTCTACGAAAGAGCGGCCAACAGGACGATGATCCCCCTGGTGACCTACAGGAGAACCGACCTCGGTTTGGAGAACTCCACTCTGGCGACGTACACCCTTGATGACATGCTGGCCGGTGTTGCCTGCAACCACGTCGTAAACGGCGACGATCTGCTCATCTACGGAGCTGCCTTCCGCTACAGGGCTCTGGAAAACACGGAGGACGATGAGATTCTGGACGACCTCAGCCGTCGTGACTTCCCCGTTCTCTTCTGCGCCCTCGAGCACAGGTTCAGAGATTGGCTGGTCGGCAGGGGCGGCGCCAGCCAGGCGATGGTCTCCACTAGTTGTGGCGAAGACGATCCCGACTGCGGAGGCACCAACTGGCTCGAGTCCGAGTTCGAGTTCGCGCTGGGCATCGGCCTTGAGTTCACGAACTTCACGATCGACGCGACTCTGAACCAGAACTATCCGTTCACCGGTTTCTGGTTCGTGAGCGGGCAGAGCACCCCGCGCGACCTGTTCGGCCAGGTGTCGTTCACTTATACCTACTAGAGGCTGCCGGCTGAGGCAGATCCCCTGGGGAAACGGCTGGGCGCCGGCTTGAACGCCGGCGCCCTTTCCCTTTGGTGCGCCGGGCCGGTCTCTCTCCCCCTGCAGGGGCCGGGGAGCTGAGGCAACTGGGCGCCGCAGATGCACCGGCGCCCTTTCCCTTTGGTGCGCGGACACGTATACACTCATGGGGACGCAAGTAGTGGGTCGGTTTCGGCAAGGCCGACGGTCGCTGAGCATACGCGGACGAAGGTCTCCCACCCTCGCCGCGCCCGCTTCGCGGAGCTAACCGTGGCTTCGCGCCGGTGGATCTCGGCTCCTTCCTGCGGTGCCGGCGAAGGATCTTTCACGCTCCCTCCGCCCGCTCAGTCAGCTAACCGCCGCTGTGCGGCGGTGGATCTTCCTTCGCTCCTGCGGAAACGGTCGCTACGAAAGATCGTTCGCCGGCGCTAAAGTGCGCCTGGTGCTCGTTCTTGGCGCGCGACGGTTGATCTCCGCTCGTTCATGCGCAAGGGTCGCTGCGAGAGACACTTCGTCCGCAAGAGAAAAGAACAAGGCCCGGGCGACCAACCCCGCCCGGGCCCTTAGGTAATCGCTTTGACCTTCCGGCTACTGCAGCGTCACCGTAACCGTCGTCCGCGCCTCCTCTTCCATCGGGAAGCTCATGCCTTGGGACTCCGTACTGCCTGACATGTTTGACTGGCCCGTTTTCTCCAGCATCATTCCACGCTCGTGCGCGAAGTAGATCTCCTGGGTCCCCGTGCCGTCCATTGAAATCGTGATTGGAGCGCCCCGCATCTCGCCCTGGCCCGAAAAACTGAAGGTGTACTCTGAGCTTATCTCAAGACAGTTGGCGCCCCTGAACATGGTCTGGCCGCGCAGAGTGTATGTGGCGTCTATGGTGACGTTGCCAGTCCCGCCTGGAATCGGCTGCAAGAAGCGGATCTCATCCGTCCAGGTATCTCCCTGTCCCACGGGTTCGACCGGCAGCCTGGGAAGGAGAGTTCTCAGCTCGTTCATGTATCCGTCTCCGCCGATGGGCATACCGGGCCCCACCCGTATCTCGGGCAAGGCGTCGAAGCCCGCAAACCTGGAGAGCTCGCCGGTCGGCGAGAGATAGACCGTGACTGTCTGTCCGATAAGCGGCGAGAAGTCAATGTTTCCCGCGGATCTGTCGGTGTATTCGAGATCGAGAGCCATTCCCTCAGCAGTGGATGACGCTACCGTGGCGAGGTAGGATACCGAGCTCTCCGTGACTTCCGGCTCGGAGGCTCCGGGACCCGACGTCGTCTGCTCGGTAGTCGTGGACGTGATCGTGAAGGTCTGATCCGCCGGGAGGTTATATCTGAGCTCGAACGTCTCGTCTCCCATTCCGCCGGCCATTTCCATGCAGCCCGATTCCTCGATCTTCGCCGCGTACCCGGCCTGGTCGAGTATTTGGACCTCGAGGTAGGTGCTGGGGCTCAGAATGGCCTTCTTTACACATGGGCCGTAATGCCCGCGCATGGCGGAAGCCTCGCTCTCTTTGAGCATGACGATCTCCCGGACCAGGCCCATCCCCCGGGGCGGCGTGAACCACAGCACGACGGTTTCATCGGCGGCCAGGTCGATCGGATGGGTCATCGAAAATGTTCCGCTCGTATCGGTTACGGCGGATTTCTCCTCCAGGCCCGCGACGAAAAGGTTGACGTTTATACCCGCCATCGGCAGGCCATTGGCGTCGGTAACCAGTCCGTAGATCTCCACTTCATCCAGTCCCGAGGGCGCGGCCGGAGCGGCCGTGTCGGGCCTGGTCGCTCCCGCCGGCAAGGAGTCGGCAGGTGCCGGCGCGGCGGATAGAGACTCCGCCGGGGCCATGACGGGGCTGGGAGCCGCGAGCGTGTCCACGGGGGCTTCCTGGGCCGCCGGGCCGGAAACACCCGAGAGCGCCGCAACAACAAACAGGGCAAGAAGACGTCCAACCACTTCTTCGGAAATCCTCCTTTCAAGTCATCAATGCATCATAGTTCCGCTCGGTTCACGGACAAACGAAAGAGACAGAACCGTCGAGGCAATTTATCACCCTGATTTGCGCCTGTCAAGGCAAAACACCCCCGAAGCCGAGGGGGGGGCCGGGGCAGGGGGACGTGAGTCGAAACGGCCCCTGACAAGCGGTCGGAGGCCGGCCGGGCGGCATGGGGTGGGCGCCTTCGGCCCGTCATTGGGGCGATATCCGCCGAGCCCCGCAAAAGCCTCGACAAAGGCCCACAAAAACCTTGATCACCCCCGTGGCGTCTGATACATTGTCGCTGCTACTCGGGGTTTTCGCGTACCCTTAGAGCCACCGACTCGTGAGCGGACCCGAGAAAGGGTTTCCCCAATGACAACCGATATCCCTTCCAGGACGAAAGCGAGAGCCGAAAGAACCATGTTTCTCAGCAGGCTGATGGGTTTCGTGTCCAGTGACGTGGCAATCGACCTGGGGACTGCGAACACTTTGGTTTACGTGAAGGGCAAAGGCATCGTCCTCAACGAACCCTCGGTTGTCGCAATCGACAAGGGCAACGGCGGAGTGGTCACGGTCGGACGCGAGGCGAAAGCCATGCTTGGTCGCACCCCCGATCAAATCACGGCAATTAGGCCGCTCCAGGACGGGGTCATAGCCGATTTTGAGATAACGGAGCAGCTGCTGAGGGCGTTCATCGCGAAAGTGCAGCAAAGACGCGTTCTGGTGAGGCCGCGCATAATCATCTGCGTGCCGTCCGGAATAACGGAAGTCGAGAAGAGGGCCGTACACGACTCCGCTGTGCACGCGGGGGCCAGGGACGTTTTTCTGGTGGCTGAGCCCATAGCCGCGGCGATCGGCGTCGGGCTCCCCGTGGCCAAGGCCTCCGGAAACATGGTCATAGATATCGGCGGAGGGACCACGGAGATCGCGGTAATAAGCCTCAACGGGATAGTCAGTGAGACCTCCATAAGGGTGGGCGGCGACAAGATGGACGAGGCCATCAGCCAGTATGTGAAGAGGAAGCACAATCTGTTGATCGGGGATCAGACTGCGGAGCACATCAAGATCAAGATCGGGTCCGCGTTCCCTCTGGAACAGGAGATGGAGATTGAGATAAGGGGCCGGGACTTGATAAAGGGCATACCCAAGACCATAAAAGTCAGTTCACTGGAGATCCGCGACGCCATTCAGGAACCTATTGAGGCGATTGTGGAGGCGCTCAAGCAGTCCCTTGAGAAGACTCCTCCGGAGCTCGCGTCCGACATAGTGGATCGCGGCATCACCATGACGGGTGGAGGAGCGCTCCTGAGAGGAATCGACGCCTTGTTGCGCGAATCGACGAACCTTCCGATTACCGTGGCCGACGACCCCCTTACCTGCGTCGTGTTGGGCACCGGCAAGATCCTAGATAATTTAACGGCCTTTGAGAAAGTCATTATGAGGGTCTAAACCCTGCCGGCACATGAGAAGGATCCTTGATCTGCTGAACACAAACACTCCCGCTTTCACTCTGGGCGCGGCGCTTCTGCTGTCGGTTGTGATGATGTCCCTTGGAGAGGGTAAGCAGGCGAAGCTGCGATCCGTCGTTCATGCGGCCCTCTGGCCCAGTCAGAGGGCTGTTTCCTTCGTTGATGATTACTCCTCCCTGTGGTTTGAGAACATGAGACTGAGGCGCGAGTTGACCGAGAGGATGCTTGATCAGGATCGCCTGAGGAACGTCATGGAGGAGAATCGCCGCCTTCGTCGGTTGTTGGCGTTTCGGGATCGAAGCGCCCCTGATTTGATTCCGGCGCAGTTGATAGCGCGGGACGCCGGGCTGCTCTCGGGACGAGTGACGGTGGATCGCGGAAGCGCGGACGGGGTCAGGGAGCGGATGACCGTGGTCTGCCCGCGGGGGCTCGTGGGTATGGTCGTCGGAGTGGGGAGAAGGCACGCCGACGTCGAGGTTCTTACCGCCAAGGGTTTTGCGGTCAGCGCGAGGGTGCTCGGCAGGGACGTGCGCGGAATCGTAAAATGGGACGGTCTCACGGGCCGTCTGGTCATGAAAAACGTCCCGGTGCAGACGAAGGTGGAGCCGGGGGAGGTAGTCGTCTCTTCGAACCTGGGGGGCAATTTCGCGGACAACATCCGGATCGGACGGGTCGTTGATACGTCGATCGATGAGAACAAACTGCTGAATGAGGTCTTCCTGGAGTCGCCCGCTTACTTGTGGTCGCTCAGAGAGGTCTTCATCGTGCGTGACGTGATCCCTTCGCCGCTGGACACGGTCCTGGTTGAGAGCCCTGAGGCCCCCGCCGACGGGGCCCGTTGATATGCGTTGGAAGGTCATCGCCGCAGCGCTGGCCGTGGTTGTCGCGGCGCTCGCGCTCCACACCACGGTTCTCGAGAGAATAAGCATCGCGGGGGTCAAGCCCGATCTACTGTTGGCCATCGTGGTCTACGTCTCGCTGTTGATGGGACCGGTCTACGGGACCGCCGCCGGGTTCGCGCTGGGGCTCGCCCAGGACGCGCAGTCCCACCACCTCCTGGGTCTGAACGCGATGGCCAAGGCGATCGCGGGTTTCGCGGCGGGGCACGTGTGGGAGGGCCTGGCGAAGGAGAGCCCACTGACGCAGATGGCCGTGTTGTTCGGCTCCGCGGTATTGCACAACCTGGTGTTTCTGACCGTCTACACGTGGGCGCAGATGGGCACGATGCCGGGGCTCATGATTCGCTTCGGGCTGCCCGGGGCTCTGTACACGGCCGTTGCCTCCCCGCTTCTGCTGGCTTTGCTGCAGCGGGTTTTGCACTATAGGATGGCTTTCAATGGCGCGCCGAGACGCTACCGGTGAGAAATCGACAAAGGCGAATACGCTTCTCGTGCTGAGTCTGCTGGCGCTGGCCTTGGTGACGGGCCGCCTGTTTCATTTACAAGTAATTCAGGCCGAGGAGCTTAGAAAGGCGTCGGAGAACAACCGCTTGCGCAGCGAGCATGTGCCCGCCCTGAGGGGGAGGATTCTGGACAGGGAGGGCAGAGTGCTCGCTGACAACAGGCCCTCGTTCTGGTGCATGATAGATCCGCTTGCCCCCGAGTACCTGGAAGACCCCGCCGAGTTGGACCGCACGCTCGACGCCTTGGCCATCCTGCTCGGCGAGGATCGTGAGTGGCTGGCGAACAAGGCTGAGAGGGAGCGGTTCAGCTCTCCCCTTGGAATGACGCTGAAGGGCGATCTGAGCGACCTGGAGGTGGCGTCGATCGAGGAGAGGTCGAGCGAGCTGCCCGGCGTCTGGATCGAGGCGAAGCCCATAAGGAGCTATCCGCACGGGAAGCTGGCCGCGCATCTCCTGGGATGCGTCGGAGAGGTGACCGCGGAGGAAGTGGGAGGCGCCGGAAAGGGCGGATATAAGCCCGGCGACTTCATAGGCAGAGGCGGGATCGAGGAGCAAATGGAGCGCCACCTCCGCGGAGTCAACGGGCGGAAGTGCGCCGAAGTAAACGCGCTGGGAATAAGGGTGGACCCGGCAAGCTCGGAGGAAAGGGCCTCGGAGCCGGGCGAGGATCTGGTCCTGGCTCTTGATCTCGATCTCCAGCGCTGGGTTGAACGTGAGCTGAACAGGTTTCCGGCGGGCGCGGTTGTCGTCGTGCGGATGGACGACGGCGGGATAGTGGCCATGGCGAGCAATCCTTCATTCGACCCGAACAAGTTCGCCAGAGGCCTGTCGAGACAGGAGTGGAAAGCGCTGGAAGGGGACAAGCTATGCCCGCTCATCAACCGTTGCGTGCAGGCCACTTATCCGCCGGGCTCGACTTTCAAGCTTGTGACCGCCGCGGCGGCCCTGGAGGAGGGAGTCATCTCGCCGGATGATCGTCCGGTCAACTGCCCGGGGTTCTACATCCTGGGAAACAGGCGGTACGGTTGCTGGAAAGAGGCGGGACACGGCAGGCTGGCCTTGATACAGGCGATGGCGCAGTCCTGCGACTGCTATTTCTATCACCTGGGAAGGGAGCTCGGTGTCGAGAGATTGAGCGCATGGATGGTTAAGCTCGGTCTGGATACGCCCACCGGTGTTGATTTGCCCGTGGAAAAGAGAAGCTTCGTCCCGGACCCCGAGTGGTATGACAAGAGATACGGGGAACGGGGGTGGACCGAGGGGCTTGCCCTGAACCTGGCCATAGGACAGGGCGAGCTGCTTACGACCCCGCTCAAGCTCGCGACGGTCGCCATGGCGGTAGGCGGATCGGGTCGCTGGCCGATCCCGCATCTCACCAGGCACGCGACGAGCGCGGATTTCGGTGCCTGGGACGTCTCGGAAGAGACGCTGGACTTGCTCCGCCGGGGAATGCTCGAGGTGGTTCAGGGGGAGAAGGGAAGCGGGAAGCGGGCCGCGGTTCCCGGAATTCACGTAGGAGGCAAGACGGGCACGGTTCAAAACCCTCACGGTGAGGATCATTCGGTGTTCATCGGCTTCGCCCCTTGGCCCTCGCCCGAGATCGCCATCTCGGTCTTTTTGGAGAACTCCGGTCACGGGGGCGAGAAGGCGGCCCCGCTGGCCGGTAGAGTTCTTGGCTACTATTTCGGGACGCTCAGCGCCGCGAATACGGCGAGTGAATCAGCCGTGCAAGAGGAGGCCGCCGTGCCGGTTGGGGGGGGCGAGTGACCAGAGGGAAGCGTTGGCTGACGCGAATTGATCCTTTGCTCCTTTTCGCCGTCGCGGCCCTCATTTGTCTCGGACTGATGGTCCTTTACAGCGTCACTTCCGCTCCTCAGGGCAATCCCAGGGCGGCGCTGTTTTACAGGCAGCTTGTCTGGTTGGCAGTAGGATCGGTAGCCCTGGTGGTCGCCGCCGCTTTTCCCCCCAGGCTTCTTGATTACCTGTCCAAGCCGTTGTTCCTGGCGTCCCTTCTTCTATTGATCGCGGTCCTGGTCCTGCCTGATTCGGGAGGCGTGAAGAGGTGGCTGAGGTTCGGACCGGTCTCCTTTCAGCCCTCGGAGCCGGCCAAGGCGGCTTTCATTCTCTTTTTGGCGGGTGTGCTTTCGAAACGAGGGTTCAACCCGGGGAAAGTGAGTCATCTGGCTTTGCCCATAGGGGCGACCGCCGCCGTGATCGCGCTCGTCCTCAAACAGCCGGATTTGGGGACCTCGGTGTGCTTCGCGGCCGTGCTTCTCGTTATGTTGTACTGGGCGGGGGTGAAGATCCGTCACATGTTCTACGCGCTCTCTCCGGTAATCGTGCTTCCGTGTAGTTCGATTCCCGTTCTCCTGGTACCCTACTTCATCGGTCTCGGGGTGTTGCTCTACTTTTCCGGGTTGCGCCGCTCGATGGCCGTCTTGATCTTGGGGGCGAACATAGCCGTTGCGGCCATGAGCCACCCTCTGTGGAACAGGCTCGAGCCTTACCAGCAGGAGAGACTGAAGTCGTTTGCGGGTCAAAGCACGGATCCTTACGGTCCCGGCTATCAGCTCGCGCAGTCGGAGATAGCGATCGGGTCGGGCGGACTGACCGGAAAGGGATATCTTAAGGGAACGCAGAAAGCGCTGATGTTCCTACCGCAGCGCCATACCGACTTCGTATTCGCGGTTCTCGGCGAGGAGATGGGGCTTGTCGGCACCGTGGGGGCCGTGGCGTTATTCGCTCTCCTCATAGCCCGGGCGCTGCGAGCCGCCGCGAAGGCGAGACACAGGTTCACGAGCCTGCTTGCCGCCGGGTGCGCCGCGGTCTTTGCCTATCATGTAATCGTGAACTTGCTGATGGTGGTGGGCTTGGCGCCCGTGACCGGGCTGCCTTTGCCTTTTTTCAGCTACGGAGGCTCGTTTCTTGTGACGAGCATGGCGATTGTCGGCCTTCTGATCAACGCAAGCGTACGCTGGCATGACTATTGATGGCCTTCACGGGAGGGCGCAGGTTAGGCGCGCGTGGTCCGGGTCGGGCGCGGGTGCCGAGGGCCGGATCGCCGGAAGGGACGGCTCGGGGCGGAGGCCCGCGGGTCGTGCTTGGGAGAGGTTGATTGTTCAGGACTTTGGTTGAGCTTGGTCCGTTCAGGATCCAGTCATATGGACTTGCCCTCGCGCTGGCGTTCCTCGTGGGTGGAGTGCTCTTAATCAGAGGCGCCAGGAAGAAGGGCCTTGATGAGGGCGCGATTCTGAATCTCATCTACGTCATTGTTTTCTCCTCGGTTGTTGGGTCGAGGCTGATGTATGTGCTGACCCACCTGGATGACTACAGAGACGACCCGATAGCCGTCCTGAAGGTATGGGAAGGGGGGTTGACGCTCTACGGGGGCCTCGCTTTGGCGGTCGTGCTCTCGGTGGCCTACATGAGAAAGGCCGGGCTTCCCATTTGGACCGTCTGCGACCTGGCCGCCCCCGGGCTCGCGTTGGGCAAGGCCGTCACCCGTGTAGGGTGCTTTCTGAACGGTTGCTGCTTCGGCCTTCGAACTGAGTTGCCTTGGGGGGTGGTGTTCCCCTATGACTCGCATGCCGGTTCCGTATTCCCGGGCGCGAGCCTGCATCCGGCTCAGCTTTACAGCTCGGCCTTGTCGCTCGTTGTCTTTGTGATCCTCCTTCTCATTGGGAGAAGGTCGCGCACTCCGGGAGTGGTCTTCTTTAGCTTTCTGCTCATGGATTCCGTCGTGAGGGCAGCGCTCGGTTTCGTGAGATACGCGGAGGCCGGGAATAGGGCTTTCAAAGCGGCCGGAGTAACCGTAAGCGTCAACCAGGTCATCGCCGCAGTGCTTGTGCTCATTTCAGTCGGCGCTCTTGTCAGGCTGCGCTCCGCGAAGGCGCGGTGACGGCGCCGGCGAATGAACTTTCACGCTCCCTCCGCATAATCCCATCAAGTGAGATACATCTTGAGCCTGCTCATGGACGGCCTGAGGGCCGGTTTGAGAGACGTTTGCGATTTCTTGTTTCCGCACGTGTGCTACTCGTGCCGTCGCAAGACGCGGCCGGGCGCTCCGTTGTGCGACTCCTGCGAAAAGCGGCTTATCCGGATCGATGCGCCTCTGTGCTACGCCTGTGATCCGAAGAGAGTTCTTTCCGCCAAGATCGAAGACGGGGAGGGTTGCCGTATCGCAGATCACGCCGATTTCCGAGTCGCCTCGGGGCTCATGATGCGAGGTCCCGTGCCGGACCTCATTCACGCGTTCAAGTACGCGGGCGCGAGGAGCCTCGCCGGGTTCCTTGCCCGGCCTTGCGTGCCCGGTTTTCTCCTGCTGGACCCCGCTCCCCCCGACCTCTTGGTGCCCGTGCCCCTTCACCCCTCCCGTCTCAGGCAGCGCGGCTACAACCAGAGCCTGCTGCTGGCCGAGGAGATCATGCGGCTGACGGGGGTGACGGCCGCGCCGGGACTGCTCAAGCGCTCGCGGGCGACGAGGTCTCAAACGGGCCTGCCGCATCACCTGCGCCGGGAGAACGTAGAGGGCGCCTTCGCCGTGCCTTTCCCGCCGACTATCGAAGGTAAGGCGGTCGCCGTCGTTGACGATGTGGCAACCACGGGGGCCACGTTGCGGGCCTGTGCGGGCGCCCTGCTCGCAGCCGGGGCATCGCGGGTCGTCGCCGTCGTCGCGGCTATCTCCTAGCCCCGCCGCGAAAGACGCTTCGCCGGCGAAAAGGTGCCATTGCAGGTGGATCCAGCCCTGCCCGGGTAGGGCCGCGCCGGCGCTTGTAACCGACCGGTTGGAGTGATAGTGTATTCTCGGGAAGGTATTGGAGGATTGTAAATGTCTGTGACACTTGAGAATCTGGAAGAGTCGGTTCTTCCTCTCGTCATAAAGCCCAACAGGTACCTGGGAAACTTCGGCGGGGCGTATCGCAAGGATCACGGGGCGGCCGCGGTGAAGATGGCCCTCGCGTTCCCCGACTGCTTCGACCTGGGAATGTCCCATCTGGGGATAAAGATACTCTATCGGATCATAAATGAGAGGGAGGATGCGCTCGCCGAGCTCGTCTTCGCCCCGTGGACGGATATGGAGGAGCAGCTCAGGAGGCACGGGCTGCCGCTTTTCACGCTTGAAAGCAGGACTCCCGTTTCGGAGTTCGACGTCATCGGGTTCTCGCTGCAGTATGAGTTGCACTACACGACGGTCATCAATATGTTGGATCTGGGAGGGATCCCGCTCCTGTCGGAAGAAAGGAGCGAGGGGGACCCCATCGTTATAGCCGGCGGTCCCTGCGCCTTCAACCCGGAGCCGATGGCGCCCTTTGTTGACGCGTTCTTGATCGGAGACGGCGAGGAGATGACCCATCGGATCCTCGACGAGGCGGCGCGCCGGCGAAAGGAGGCCCTCACGCGATCCGATCTGTTGAGAGCGCTCGCGCGGATTGAGGGCGTCTATGTCCCTTCATTGTACGAGGTCGCCCCGAACTCTTTGGGTCACCTGGTCCCCCGTCCTCGGGAAGACGCGCCGGCCGGCATCCGGCCGGCTACGATCGCCGAGCTCACGCGGGAGAAGAGCGAGCCGGCGCACCTGGTTCCGCTCACGGATGTAACTCACGGCAGGCTCAGTGTCGAGGTGATGCGGGGCTGTCCGAGGGCTTGCAGGTTCTGTATGCCCGGCGCCATCTACAGCCCCGTGCGCGGCAAGTCAAGGGACGACGTGATTGCCGAGCTGCAAAACGGCATGGCCGGGGGAGGTTGGGACGAGATATCCCTCCTGTCCCTTTCGACGTCGGACTACAAGGGGGTAGCCGATCTCGTGCAGGACATATCGAGGCTTTTTCTCGGGCGGGGGGTCAACGTCTCATTGCCGTCGATGCGTCCGGGCACTCTTCCGCCGAGTCTTGCGAGGACGCTCACCTATGTAAGGAAGTCGGGATTGACCTTCGCGCCCGAGGCCGGTACGGAGAGGCTGCGCAGGGTCATAAACAAGCGGATCGGCGACGATGAGATCGTCGACAGCGTGAAGGTGGCGTCCGCGGCCGGATGGAATTCGGTGAAGCTCTATTTCATGATCGGCCTTCCGACGGAGACCGAGGAGGACGTCGAAGCCATCGCGAGGCTTGCGGGAAAACTCAAGGCGGCGGCCCGAAGCGGGCGAAGGAAGATGGCGATCAAGATCAGCGTAGCGGGCTTCGCTCCGAAGCCGCACACGCCTTTTCAGTGGGAGGCGCAACTGGGCCGGGAGGATATGGCCCGCAGGATGAGCCTTCTCAAGAGGCTCATGAGATCCCACAATATGAAGGTGAGATGGAGGGATCCGGAGACGACTTTCCTGGAGGGGTTGCTTTCCCGGGGTGACAGGAAGACGGCGGAGGCGGTGCTGGCGGCTTGGAGAAAGGGCTGCAAGTTCGACGGGTGGTCGGACCTGTTCATGTTCTACAAGTGGATGGAGGCCCTGGAGGAGACCGGGACCGACTACGGGTCGTATCTGGCGGAGCGGAACGTGTCGGAGCCTCAGCCGTGGAGCCACATCCTGGTCCATGGCTCAATGGACCGGCTGGTGAGGGAAAGGGAGAGGGCCTATGGCGCCGCGGGCCGCGAGCGCGCCGGGGAGGGGCAGGGGGCGAAGAGCGAAGCCGAAGACGAGCAGGGGCCGGAAGGCGAAGCGGGCGCCGCGGAAGGGGCGCCGATCGGGAGAGACACGGCCGCCGGAGCACTTTTCTCGGGATCTCAAGACGGGCTCTACGGCCGGGCGCGTCGCAAGACCAGGGATAGGCCCGGGCGGACCGGTACGTGCTTTCGCCTGAGATACGCCAAAGGGGAGTCGGTGCGGTTCATCTCACACCTCGACGTCGTTAGGGCGTTCGATAGGGCTTTGCGGAAGGCGGGGCTTCCCATAGCGTTCTCGCAAGGGTTCAGCAAGCACCCCAAGATGTCGTTCGGTCCTCCGCTTGCGGTGGGATTGACGAGTAGTGCCGAGTACTTGGATCTGGAGTTCTCTATTTCCCAGGGTCTCGGGTTCGTCGACGCGCTGAACGCGTCCCTTCCCGAGGGCATTTCCGTTTCGGAGGGAAGGCCACACAGGGAGGCGAAACCCGATTCGCTGATGAAGGCCATCACATCCGCGGACTATCAGGTGCGATTCTCTCCCTTTCTTTGCTCCGAGATTGAGAAAAACGGGACGGGGGACACTGTGAAGGACGCCCTCCGAAGGGCCGGGGAGCGTCTGGAAGATGCGGCCGACGAGGGAGCGGCCGAGGAGCCCGGCGACGCCGGTGTCGATTGGCGCCGAGTGATCATGGACGGCCGTGTGAACGGAGACGGCGACGGCGGGTCGTTGCTTCTCAAGGTGAGGCTTAACGTCAGGGGGGCTCCCAAGGTAGGAGAGATAGCAAAGGAGCTCCTGGCTCCGGTTGCCTTTGACAGCCGGCTTCTTGGAATCGAAAGGACCGATCTGTGGGTAGAGAGAGCCGGCGCCCTGATCAATCCTTTCGAGGCCCTGGACGCGGGACTATAGCCTGAAGGAGTCGTCCGGTACACGGGCGACTCCGGGGACGGACTGAGAAACATGAAGGAAATCATAATAAATGCCGATCCGGAGGAAACCAGGATAGCCATTCTGGACGACGGCGAGTTGGTCGAGTTGATGCTGGAGAGGGCGGAGCGAAAGCGCCAGGTCGGAGACATATACAAAGGTCGCGTGACCGCCGTGCTTCCCGGCATGCAGGCCGCGTTTGTCAATATCGGTGATCCCAAGACCGCCTTCTTGCACGTGTCCGACTTGGCGCAAGCTTGGGAGGACATCGACGATTCATTCGATGAGGACGAATCGGATCGGAGGGAGGACGACTACCCGAGGGGCGGACGATCGCTGAAGATCGAAGACTGCCTGAACAAGGGCCAAGACGTGGTGCTCCAGGTGACGAAGGAGCCCATCGGGACAAAGGGCCCTCGCGCCACGACGCAGATTTCGCTGCCCGGCAGATTCGTGGTGCTCATGCCTGGGGTGGACCACGTCGGCGTCTCGCGACGCATCCCCGAGAGGGAGGAGAGGGCGCGGCTCAAGAAGCTCATCAATGATCTCCGGCCCGAGGGCGCCGGGATCATAGTCCGCACCGTGGGAGAGGGGCAGGGCAAGCGGCAGTTCAGCTCGGATATCAAGTATCTCTGGGGTCTCTGGAAGAGGATTCAGCGCAGGGCCGGTTCGGTTAAGGCGCCCGCGCTGATCCACAAGGACGTCGAGCTCACGACGGGCCTCATAAGAGATCTCTTCCGCGAGGATATCCACGAGCTCGTGATCGATTCCAAGAAAGCGCACAAGGAGATTATGGGATATCTGAGGACCATGTCTCCGGAGCTTTGTCCCAGGGTGAAGCTCTACACGGGTGAGACGCCCATTTTCGACGCGTACGGCATCGAGAAAGAGATAGAGAAGACGACGGAGCGCAGGATCCAGTTGAAGCACGGCGGATACATAGTGATAGATCACACCGAGGCTCTTGTGGCGATCGACGTGAACAGCGGGCGCTACGTCGGCAAGAAGGACCACGAAGAGACCATACTGAAGACGAACCTGGAGGCCGCCAAGGAAATAGCCCGCCAACTTCGCCTGCGCGACATAGGCGGGATCATCGTCATCGATTTCATAGACATGGAGAAGGAGTCCAATAAGAGGGCTGTTCAGGATACGCTCAGGGAATGTTTGAGGAAAGACAGATCCCGCACAAAGACGTTTCAGGTGAGCGACCTGGGGCTCGTTGAGATGACCCGCCAGAGGGTCAGGCCGAGCCTCCTACATTACTATACCGATGACTGCCCGGCGTGCGGCGGGGGCGGAAAGATCCTATCCCTGCAATCCGTGGGGCTGAAGGCCGAGCGGATGATTCTCAGGGCCGTGGTGGGCGCGAATGAGCGCGATCTTGAGATGAAGCTGCACCCCGACGCCGCGGCCTATCTCATCGAGCACAACGGCGGCCGCCTGGCGCAGCTCGAGAAGCGCTACAAGCTGGATCTGGACATCAAGGACGACCCCCGGCTGAAGAGAGACGAAGTGGTGCTCGTCTCCGCCAGGACGAGGAAAGAGGTGGGCGGGGAATTCGACGGTTGACCGGGGGCGCGGCGTGGGGTAACATCGGAGGTTCGTAAGTGCTCGGTTCCAGGAGGATAATCAATGTACGCGGTTGTCAAAATCCAAGGATTCCAGTTCAGGGTTCGTGAGGGCGACCGTCTCGAGGTTCCGCGGTTGGGCCGGCAGGTCGGCGACTCCGTGGAGCTCGACGACGTGCTCATGCTCTCGGATGGGGCCGACGTGGCGGTGGGGACCCCTACCGTCTCCGGAGCGAAGGTCACGGCCAGCGTGCTGCGGCATTTCCGGGGCCCGAAGATCCTCGTCGGCAAGTATAAGAAGAGAAAGGACTATCGAAGGCTCAAGGGCCACCGCCAGGACCTCACCGAGTTGGAGGTTGTGGGCATAACCAAGGCGAGCGAGTAGTGTCCTTGTCAGGAGGTGTTTAAGCTTGGCTCACAAGAAAGGTGTCGGAAGCTCAAGAAACGGGCGTGACAGCAATGCCCAGCGCCTGGGTGTAAAGAGGTATGGAGGCCAGTGGGTGAAGGCCGGGACGATTATCGTCCGGCAGCGCGGGACACGGATCCACCCCGGAGAGAACGTCGGTAAGGGCGGCGACGATACGCTTTTCGCCCTGCGCGACGGCAGGGTCAGCTTTGAGAGGCTGGGCAAGAGCAAGCGGCAGGTGAGCGTGAGTGCCGCGTAGCGACGTCCGGCCCCCGGTTGCAAGCCGAAGAACTGTTTTTGGAACGCGGACACGTGCCAGGAGGGAAGGGTGATGAGGAAGAAGCTAGCTGTCATCGGTGCGGGGCATGTCGGTGAGACCACGGCGCTCATGCTGGCTCAGAAGGAGCTGGGAGACGTGCTGCTCGCGGACATAGTCGAGGATATGCCGCAGGGCAAGAGTCTCGACCTTATGGAGATGACGCCGCTCGAGGGACTGGACTCGAATCTACGGGGGACAAACGATCTCGCCGACCTCAAAGGGTCGGACATCATCGTCATGACCGCCGGCCTGCCGAGGAAGCCGGGCATGTCGAGGATGGACCTTCTTACGAAGAACGCCGAGATCGTCGGAGGAGTCGCCGACGCGATCAAGAAGAACGCCCCGGACGCCATAGTGGTCATGGTGAGCAATCCCCTGGACGTGATGTCGTACCAGATGTACAAGGTCACCGGTTTTGACAAGAAGCGCGTCGTGGGAATGGCCGGAGTGCTGGACTCAACCAGGCTCCGCGCTTTCGTCGCGATGGAGCTCGGCGTGTCCGCCGCCGACGTTCACGCGATGGTGCTGGGCGGACACGGGGATTCGATGGTTCCGTTGCCTCGCTACACCACGGTGAACGGCATTCCGATCACGGAGCTTCTGCCTCAAGAGACGATAGACAAGCTGGTGCAGAGAACGCGGATGGGCGGCGGCGAGATAGTGAAGCTCCTGAAGACGGGAAGCGCCTACTATTCGCCGGCGGCAGCGGCCGTCCAGATGGTCGACGCGATCTTGAAGGACAAGAAGAGGATCCTGCCGGCGGCGGCCCTGTTGGAGGGCGAGTACGGGCTTTCGGACGTGTACGTCGGCGTGCCCGTCAAGCTGGGGGCCGAGGGAGTCGAGCAGGTGCTCGAGCTCAAGCTTGCCTCGAATGAGCTGGAAGAGCTCAAGAAGTCGGCGGCCGACGTGGCGCAGGGCATAAAGGACTTGGGAATATAACAAGACCGGACGCGGTTGGAAAAGCGGTGCTCTCTCGGGAGCACCGCTTCTATGAAAGGCAGAAGTCCTTGAGAGAGATAGCTTATGACAGCATAGTCCAGGCCGTGCGGTCGATGACACTTAAGGCCGCGTCGGATTTGGGGGCGGACGTGGAGGGCGCGCTCAAGGAGGCGCAGTCGAAGGAGGAGTCTCCCGTAGGCTCCGGCGTGCTAGACCAAATCGTCCGCAACGTAACGCTTGCCCGAGAGGGCGGCGATCCCATTTGTCAGGACACGGGCTTTCAGGTCTACTTCGTCGAGATGGGATCGGATACGACCGTCAGCGGCGGGCTCTTGACCGATGCGATAACCGAGGGAGTGAAGGCGGGAAGCTCCGAGGGGTTCCTGCGGAACTCGATCCTCGGCGATCCCCTGGACAGGGTCAATACCGGCGACAACGCGCCGCCCGTGATTCACCTGGAGCTGGTCCCGGGCGACGGGTTCAAGATCACCCTCGCTCCGAAGGGCGGAGGCAGCGAGAACATGAGCAGGCTGGCCATGATGAAGCCCGCCGACGGCGAAGAGGGCGTGAAGCAATTCGTTGTGGAGACGCTCAGCATCGCCGGAGGAAACCCTTGTCCTCCGGTCGTCGTGGGCGTCGGCATCGGCGGCACTTTCGAGAAGTGCGCTTGGCTTGCGAAGAAGGCCCTGCTCCGCGAAGTCGGAAGCAGCCATCCCAGGCAGCGCTACGCGAAGATGGAGAAGGAGCTCTTGGAGAGCATCAACGCCCTGGGAGTAGGTCCTATGGGGCTGGGAGGCAGGACCACCGCGCTGGCCGTGCACATTGAGACCTATCCTTGCCACATAGCGAGCCTGCCGGTCGCAGTGAATCTGAATTGCCATGCCGCGAGGCACAGCCACGTTGAGCTGTAGCAGTGAAGGGGCGAAGGCCCCGAGGTCCCGGGACCGGCGGCGACGGTAGTGTTGTCTTCCAGTGATATGGCCCAAGCCCAGCCGCCTGCGAATCCCGTCCGAATGGAGGAGTCGTGACTAAGTCCGTGAACACACCTTTGGATGAAGCCGCGGTGGAGAGCCTTAAGTCGGGCGATCTCGTCTCCATCAGCGGTGTCGTATATACCGCAAGAGATGCCGCGCACAAAAAGCTGGTCGAGCTTATTCGAAACGGCGACGAGCTGCCGCTGGAACTGGCCGGCCAGGTCATCTACTACGCCGGACCGACTCCCAGCAAGCCGGGCCGGCCGATAGGCTCGGCGGGTCCGACTACGTCGTATCGGATGGACCCCTACGCTCCTCTCCTTATCGAGCACGGCCTGAAGGGCATGATCGGAAAGGGGGAGCGCTCGGAATCCGTGGTTGAGGCGATGAAGCGCCATAAAGCGGTGTACTTCGCCGCAACCGGGGGAGCGGGGGTCTTAATAGCCCGATCCGTGCTGAGCGCCGAGGTCGTCGCCTATCCCGAGCTGGGCCCGGAGGCGATAAGGCGGCTCGAAGTGAAGGACCTGCCCGCCATCGTCGCCCAGGACTGCCGCGGGGGAAACCTCTACAAAGAAGGCAGGGAGGCCTACAAGGTCGGCTAGCCGCGGTGCGTGCGAAAGATCGTTCGCACGCTTTAAGCTGCGCGTTAGAGTGCGGCTCTGCCGGTGGATCTTCCTTCGCTCCTGCGGAAACGGTCGCTGCAAGAGATAGTTCGCCCGCGAGAGGGGCATCATAGGTCGATCAGCGCCGGCTCTTTCGGGCCCAGTAGGAGATGGCGGCGGCGTAGCCGGTGGGGTTTCCCGCGTCGAAGCCGCGTCCTCTCAATAGCACCCCGCTGAATCCGTGACGCCTCAGTATCTTCTGAAGGGCCGAGACCTCATCGCTCCCGGGGTTGCGCCTCTTGGATTCCAGTAGATAATCGAAGAAGTGGGGCAGGAGCACGGTGCGAGCGAACGTCTTGTACAGAAAATCCGCCCCTCTGAGTCGAAGCGATCCCTTTCTCTTTGGGTGAAGCTTTGTTATGTCTACGAGACGCCCTCTGCTTCCCGAGACTTCCACAAGCCCCGCGTGTCCGAACGCACGCGCATCTTTTGCGGGCACTCGGATAACCCCCGTCGTGTCCCTTCCCGTCGCCGCGAAACCCTTGACAACCTGGGCCAGGGCGGGTCGCGCTCCCGCATAAGGGAAGAAGACGTTGTCCGGCAAGACAAGAGCGATGGGACCGTCTCCGGCGAGGGACCTGACTCGGAGGAGCGCGTCGGCGAGTCCGATCGCTCTGGGTTGGGAGACCGTCTCCAGATCAATGCCGCCGCCCTTCTTCCAGCGGTTCAGAAATCCCGACAGCGCGGGCTTGGCCGGAGAGACTACCACCGCTACTCGGGGGATTCCCGACTGAACGATCTCTTCAAGCGTCCACTGGATCATCGGGTAAAGGCCGATGGGCATTATCTCCTTGGGAACCGCCCATGTCGCCGGTGCCAGTCGGGTGCCCAGGCCGGCCGCCGGAACGACGGCGAGAGGGACTTCGGTTTGGGACATTCTTATTACCATGGCAGGGTCGTGAGCCGCCTCCGTCCGCTGTCTTCGGGCCCCCGTGGGGGGCGGGTCGCGGCTCTTCAATTTTACGTTGCACACGTTCGTCCCATGTATACCATTTATCCGGGAATCGCGGAAGGCCCGTCAATCATGAGGCACCGCGGCCTGTAAGCCGTAATGGAGCTTTTCCGGGGGGACACCGTCCCTTCTCCGGGTTTCCGAACGGGGTGGGACATCCTGCCCGAGGGGGTGAGAGCGGTGACGAGCAGGTGGCGTTGTCCGATCTGTGGCTTCTTGTACGAGGGATTAGAACCGCCGCAAGAGTGCCCTTCCTGCCTTCAGCCGGGGGACACTTTCGAGTTCGTCGACAACGATGAGGCGTATCTCGACGAGATCGACGGAGCGGAGGACTTCGGCTAGCCCCGGCTTCGCGTCGGTGGTGGCACTATCATCACCCACTTTGGTTCAGGCGGAGCCCGGTCTCGGGGTCAAATAAGTGCAGGGAAGTCCGTGGGATGGGTATGCGTACCGATTCTCCGATCCGGCTACTGAACCCGTCCGGCGCCTTGGCTACGAGATCTCCGAAGGGAGAGGAGATTCTCAGGAACACGTCGCCGCCCGTGTACTCGGACATCTCGACCGTCCCGTGGATCATCGGTCCCTCTTGGCGTCGAGGGCCCGGCACGAGGTCGTGGGGTCTTATTCCGATCAGAACGCGGCGCCCGGCGCGGTCGCTGAGAGCATCCCGCGTTTCGAGCGGCGGGTCGATGTCCGGCCCGCTTTCCGTAGTCAGCCGGCCTCCTTGGTCCGCTGAGGCCTCCCAGAAGTTCATGGGAGGGCTGCCTATGAAAGAGGCGACGAACTTCGTGGCGGGCCTGTCGTAAACCTCGGAGGGAGTCCCAATCTGCAGAATGCGCCCGCCGGACATTACGGCTATGTCGTCGCCCATCGTCATAGCTTCCGTCTGGTCGTGCGTCACGTGGATCATCGTGCGTCCCAGAGCGCGGTGGATTCGGACGAGCTCGGTGCGCATCTGCGCGCGCAAGACCGCGTCGAGGTTGGAGAGCGGCTCGTCCAGGAGAAACACGCTCGGCTCCCTGACTATCGCCCGGCCCAGCGCGACCCTCTGTCTCTGGCCTCCCGACAGCGCGCCGGGCTTCCGCTCTAAGAGATGTCCGATGCCCAATATGTCGGAGGCATCGCGCACTCGCTCGCGCAGCTCGGCCTTTGGGGTCTTCCTCATTCTGAGGCCGAAGGCCATGTTGTCGAAGACGGTCATGTGCGGGTATAGGGCGTAGCTTTGGAAGACCATGGCCACGTCCCTGTCCTTGGGTGGCAAGTCCGTTACCTCCCTGTCCCCTATCATGACCGTGCCCTCCGTGGGTTCTTCGAGCCCGGCCGTTATTCTAAGAAGCGTCGTCTTCCCGCATCCGGAGGGGCCGACCAGGACGAGGAGCTTCCCGTTTTCGACCCGCAGATCCGTTGGGTGCAGCGCCGTCACGTCGCCCGGGAAGACCTTACGGACGCCTATGAGCCTCACTGAAGCCATGTCTCTTACCTCCGCCACGTTTCCTCGCGGCGGCCGGCTCCGCCTCCGGAGCGAATGGGTGAATGGGTCCGGCGACGGCTCCGGCGGAGCCTTATCGCCTTGGACGGGAGAGTCCCGGCGAGCCACCGGGCCCTTCAGCGAGGGGAGCATCCACGCGTACCCGGCGTCGGTTCCGCGTCCTGGGTTTTCCGTCGGACCGCCCCGGCGCCGGATCCCGAGCGGGCCCTGGGGCCGTCACTCGCCCGGCTCGCTGTCACCTCGCGCCCCCCGCCTGAGTCGTTCCATCTGTTCCATCATCCGAAGGGCGTACTCATGGTCGGGGTTTATCTCCAGCGCCTTCATGTACCACGCCTCGGCCTCATCCAGGTCGCCTTTCAGAAGGTAAATATTGCCGAGATTCGCGTGCGCCTCTTCGCTGACCGGCCTCAACTCGAGTATCTTCCTCAAGGCCATCTCGGCCTCTTCGTACTGTTTCTTCCTGGAATAGAGAATGCCCAGGTTATGGTAAGCGGGGAGGCTGTACGGCTTCAACTCGGCGGCCTCCTTGAACAATGTTATTGCGCGCTCCATGTCCGTCTTCTCCAAGGCGACGGCCTGATTGCACAAGGCCTCGTAACGTCTGTCCACTGCGTCACGCTCCTTGCTCCACGTGTAATACCAGCCGGTAAGGAACAGCGGGACCAGTATGTAGACCGCCACCAGCCAACGCATCCGGGGCCAGTAGCTCCTCCCCCAGAGAGCGACGTAGAACAGTGGAATGAGCAAAGGCGGGATGAGAGTGATCCCGCCGATCGCGGCTCCTACCCCGGTAGCGGCCAGGACAAGCGCGACCGGGACGCCGTGGACTGCCAAGAGAGTGTAGGCCGCCAGCGGGACCTTCGTGATAAGAAGGCCGGGATCTCCGGTGATGCCGAGATCGGAGATGAGCAATACGGCGGCTACCACTCCAAGGCCCAAAAGGGGTAGATTCCGCGTGAAGCCGGCGTGCTTCGACGGCGGTTTTCGCCCCTCCCCCTCCGTTTGTCGATATTCGCGCCGGAGCCACGGACGTCTCATTCTCAAGTCGCTTACAAAGGGCAGGACCATCGCGGCCAGAACCATGCCCCAATGGTAGACGTTGTAGGGGGTGATAGGTACGGCCGACGAGATTCGGTCATGGAACAGGTGAGTGCACATGTGAAGCGGGAAGATGAGAACCGTGAGAAAGGGCCAGCGCTGTCCCGGCTTGCGGTAGTGGCGTATCAGGCAGTAGGGGATCAAGAAGTCGAAACCGACCGAGAACCAGGCTATGATGCCCACCATTGGGACGTCTCTCAGTATCGCGCTCTTCGTCGATAGGTTCCACTGCCACCACCCCATGGTCATTGCGGTCGCCTCGACGGCGTAGGAGAGGCAGACGTTGAACAGACAGGCCAGTGAAACGGCGGGGAAAAGCTTGCCTCTTATGTGGGGCAGCCTGTCGGTTATGCGGAACGCCAAGTAGGAACCGACGTACAAACAGATTATCCAGCCGAAATCGGCGGTCAGAGAGTCGTGGTATACGCCCAACAGCCTTTTCTGGAAAATATAGGGGAACTTGCCCTCATAGTGGACGGTGGTTATCCAGTATATGACATTGCCCCTCGCGATGCCGAAGAGCAGCGCCAGGGCGAAGAAATAGAGGGTCTCTCTCCTTCCTCGCAGCTTAAGAGAGTGAATGATCAATCCGACGACCACGGCGGTCGCCGGGATGACGAGTATCGCCATCTGCGGCGTCATCGATGCCTCCTTCATTCACGCAAAGCAAAGAATCGGTTCCTCAGCATTATATTGCCCGAAGAGCCGCGAGGCAACTTCAAGCCTCGCGCCGGATCCGCGCGGACAGGCGCGGGTTTTTCTTTGACATCGGACCGGGGGGTTGTTGTAGAATCGGCAGGGGCGAGGCAAGTTGTTCTCTCATAGCCGCGCTTAGTGTTCCCCGGAGGAAAGAGTGAAGAAGAAGGCCTTGGCGGTGATTCCCGCCCGCTACGCTTCGCGCAGGTTCGAGGGCAAAGTGCTTGCGATCCTGGCCGGGAAGCCCTTGGTTCAGCACGTATACGAGCGCGTCTCGGAGTGCGGAGCCGTCGGCAGGGTCGTCGTAGCTACCGATGATCACAGAGTAGAGGAAGCCGTCCTGGGTTTCGGCGGCGATGTCGTTATGACCTCCGCGGACCACAAATGCGGAACCGAAAGAGTGGCGGAGGTCGCGTCGCGATCGGATCGGCCGCTCGTGCTCAACGTACAAGGGGATGAACCGCTTGTTTCGCCCGAGGCGCTTGCCTCCTGTGTTGAGCGTCTTTCGGGCGATGAGACAGTCGAGGTCGCCACGCTCGCGACCGAGATTAGGTCGTCGGATGAGTTGATGAGTCCGCATGTGGTCAAGGTGGTGCTGGATTCGGCGGGCAGGGCGCTTTACTTCTCGCGCTCGCCGATCCCTTACTTCGGCCGGGAGCCGGGGGGCGCGCGGCTCAAGCACATAGGGGTTTACTGCTTCCGGCGTGAGTACTTGACCTCTTTTGTGAAGCTGCCGCAGGGTCCGCTGGAAGTCGCGGAGAAGCTGGAGCAGCTTCGCGTACTGGAGCACGGCGGCGCCATAGGCGTGGCGATCACTCCCTACGACACGGTGGGAGTGGATTTGCCCGAGGACTTGGCCAGAGCCGAGCGCCTTCTGGCCTCGGCGGGGAGATCGAATGTCTAAATACATCTTCGTTACGGGCGGTGTTGTGTCCTCCCTCGGCAAAGGAATCGCGGCCGCGTCACTGGGCTATCTGTTGAAAAGCCGCGGTCTGAAAGTGACTCTGCAGAAGTTCGATCCTTACCTGAACGTGGATCCCGGCACGATGAGCCCGTTCCAGCACGGAGAGGTGTTTGTGACCGACGATGGGGCGGAGACCGACCTGGATCTGGGTCACTACGAGAGATTCACGGACGTTAGTCTCAGCCAAGCCAACAACGTGACGGCCGGACAGGTGTACGACGCGATTCTGACGAAGGAGCGCAGGGGGGATTACCTGGGCCGAACGGTTCAGGTGATACCGCATGTGACGGATGAGATAAAGTCGCGCATAAAGAGGGTCGGCGACGCCGAGGACGTGGACGTGGCCATAGCGGAGATCGGCGGGACGGTTGGAGACATAGAGAGCCTTCCGTTCCTGGAGGCTATCCGGCAGTTCCGTCTCGAAAAGAAGAAGGAGGACACTCTCGTCGTCCATCTGACTCTGGTCCCCTACATGAAGGGCGCGCGCGAGATCAAGACCAAGCCGACCCAACACAGCGTGCGGGCGCTGCGAGAGATCGGTATACAGCCGGATATTCTCCTCTGTAGGTGCGAGATGAGCCTTACAGAGGAAATCAGGGAGAAGATAGGACTTTTCTGCAACGTCTCCATGAACGCCGTCATAGAGGCCCGCGACGTCGCATCCATATACGAAGTCCCTCTGATGTTCCACAGCGGCAGGCTCGACGAGCTCGTTCTGGAGATGGTGAACATCCGATGCCCGCGGCCGGACTTGGCGGAGTGGAGCGAGATGTTGGATACGATCCTCAACGCTCCCGATGAGGTAGTGGTGGCCGTCTGCGGAAAATACACTCACCTCCGGGACGCTTACAAGAGCATACAGGAAGCCATAATTCACGCGGGCGTGGCGAACAACTGCAGAGTGAAGATAGATTGGGTCGACTCGGAGAGAGTCGAGAGCCTGGGGGCCGATCGGCTGCTCAACGGGGCCGATGCGCTGCTCGTCCCGGGGGGTTTCGGTGAGAGGGGCATCGAGGGAATGGTATCGGCGATAACTTGGGCCCGGGAGAGGAAGACGCCGTTCTTGGGTATATGTCTGGGCATGCATTGCGCCGTGATAGAGGCGGCCAGGAGTCTCTGCGGGATGGAGGACGCGCACAGCTCGGAGTTCGAGCCGCGAACCGAGCACTCGGTCATAGACCTGATGGAAGACCAAAAGGGGCAGAGGCAAAAGGGCGGTACGATGCGTCTGGGCAACTACGATTGCAGGCTCGTGAGGGGGTCGCTCTCCCATGCGGCCTACGGGTCGGAGATGATCGGCGAGAGGCACAGGCATCGCTACGAGCTGAACGAATCCCTGAAAGACAAGCTGGAGGCGGGCGGCCTGAAGATCGCCGGCGTCTCGACTTTCCGCGGGCTGGCGGAGATTGTCGAGCTTGAAGGACATCCCTGGTACGTCGGCGTGCAGTTCCACCCCGAGTTCAAGTCGAGGCCCAGCAGACCTCACCCGCTTTTCAGAGATTTCATACGTGCCGCGCTGGCCGGACGGAAGGCGCCCATCGCCGGCAAAGAGGGAGTCGGCGCCCGCGGGATAGCGGAATGATGAAACCCGTTAGAGTGGGAGACGTTGAGATAGGGGGGAAGTCCCTGGCGCTGATCGCCGGACCCTGTGCACTGGAGGGACGGGACATGGCCCTGGAGACAGCGCAGGCCGTGTCGGACGCCGCTCGCAGGCTCGGGATTCCGGCTGTGTTCAAAGGGTCCTACGCCAAGGACAATCGCACCAGCGCGGGTTCATTCAGGGGACTGGGACTCGACGACGGTCTCGAGGTTCTTGGGGATGTGAAGGACCGGGTCGGGTTGCCGGTTTTGACCGACGTTCATACCCCACAGGAAGTGCCCGCCGTCGCCGAGGTCGCGGACGTTATTCAGATCCCGGCTTTCCTTTCGAGACAGACCGGACTCATAGCGGCCGCGGCCGAGACCGGGGTGCCGCTCAACATAAAGAAGGCCCAGTTCATGGACCCAGCGGACATAAGGTACGTCGTCGAGAAGGCCGAGAGCGCCGGGTGCACGCGGATGACTTTGACCGAGCGAGGGTCCTTCCACGGCTTCAATAGACTCATTGTGGACATGAGGTCGATTCCCATAATGGCCGAAACCGGATATCCCGTTGTCTTCGACGTCACGCACAGCCTTCAGGTTCCCGGGGGTGCTTCCTCCGGCGGCGAGAGGCGTTGGGCCGCCGTACTGGCGCGGGCGGCGGTCGCCGCGGGCTGCCATTGTCTTTTCATGGAGGTCCACCCCAGGCCTTCCGAGGCTTTGAGCGACAAGGAGACCGTGCTGCCGCTGGCGGGGCTGGAGGCGTTCCTGACGCCGTTGGTCGAGCTGCACAAGGCGCTCGCGGAGATCGATCGTGAGCACGGGCCCGGGACCGGTGTTTTCTAAGGGAGTGTGAAACGTGACCGACGAGCCCCGGCGTGCCGCAAGCGGTTTGGATGAGAAAGCGGCCGGCGTACTTTCGAGCCGGCTTACACCGCTTGAGACGGCGGCGGAGGTGATACGGATGGAGGGTGAGGCTTTGCGCGCCGTCGCCGCGAAGCTGGGAGACGGGTTCGTGAGGGCCGTTGAGCTTGTGAGATCCTGCAGAGGAAAGGTGGTTACCTCGGGGGTGGGCAAATCCGGGCTCGTGGCGAAGAAGATCGCGGCGACATTGACGAGCACGGGGACTCCCGCTTCTTTCCTTCATCCGGTGGAAGGCGTTCACGGGGACGCCGGCATTGTGGGGGCCGGAGACGTGGCTCTGTTCGTATCGCAGAGCGGTAGGGGCGGTGAGATAGAAGGGCTGCTGCCGATCATCGGCAGACTCAACGTCTCCTTGATCGCGATAACGGGAAGCGCGTCGTCGCCGGTGGGCAAGGCGGCCGACGCGGTTTTGGAGACCGGGAGTCCGGCGGAGGCCTGCCCGTTCGGGCTTGTGCCCACGTCGAGCACGACGGCCGCGCTCGCCCTGGGAGACGCGTTGGCGATCGCGGTCCTAAAGGAGAAAAACCTGAAGAAAGAGGACTTCGCGTTCTTCCACCCGGGAGGGGTGATCGGGAAGATGATGCTGAGGCAGGTGAGAGAGATAATGCATTCTGGCGACCGCCTGCCGGTGGTCGGTGAAAACGATTCAATGAGGGACGCTCTTCTGCAGATCGTCGCCAAGAAGCTCGGGCTTACTACCATAGTGGATTCGCGGGGTCGACTGACGGGGATAATAACCGACGGCGACATCAAGAGGATACTGTTGAAGGGAGGCGATTTCTGGAGCCTCAAGGCCGGCGAGGTGATGACCCGGCGGCCGAAGACGATAGCGGCGCACGAGCTCGTCGCGCGCGCGGTTCAGCGAATGGAGGAGAATCCCGGAGGTCCGATCACGTCTCTCGTTGTGGAAGACGAGAGCGGCCGCCCCGAGGGGGTCGTACATCTCCACGACTGTATAAAAGCCCAAGGCTGAGTCGAGCTCGTGAGCCTAGCGGGCCGGGATCTCGCTTCGGCGCCGCCGCCGCGAATAGATGTCGACGGCGGGCGAGACGGGTCCCGGGCGAGGATCTTCTTCCGGGATGCGTGGACGGAGGTTGGGGCGTCCGTGTCGAAGGCGCTGAGACTGATCTGACACGTGAGTGACGCGCGTGTGCCGGCACGGATTATGCTTGACATTAATGCCACCCCCTGGTATCTTTCCTTTTGACAACGATGAAGCAGCCAAGGCATGCCTTGCCGGCCGAGGCCTCATGGGGTGCCCTCTACGCGGGATTGCAGGACATCAGGGAAGCCTGGCGATTCGCTCGCTACTTGTGGATCAGGGGGCTCCTGGCCCTCTTCCGGCGGCTCCCGGTGGGATTCGGCGTCATTCTAGGGAGGGGCCTTGGAAAGGTCGGGTTCTGGGTCCTAACTCGATATAGAAATAGGACGATAGAGAACTTAGGCGCTTCCTTCCCCGATGCTGACGCGAGGGGGGTTCGCAGGCTGGCCTCCGGGTGTATGATGGAACTGGGGGCGAGCTTCGCTTACGCCGCCCGGCTCACGAGGATGCGAAGGGAGGCGATTGCCGATGGGCCCGTCGTCCGGGGGCGTCGGAACCTCGGTGCGGCGCTTGAGGGCGAAAGTGGCTGTGTGGTCGTAAGCGGCCATCTGGGATGCTGGGAGCTGCTTCCGGCCTACCTGGCTTCGATCGGTCTTGATGTCTCCTTGGTCGCCGAGAGGTTGGCCGGGAGGCTGGAAGACGATCTGCTTCGAGCCGAGAGGCGCAAGCTCGGCGTAGGCGAGGTAGGCGGGGGAGTGGCTAGGCTCAAAAAGGCGGTGCGGGAGCTGAATAGCGGTTCGGTTGTCGTGTGCCCTTACGATCAGGACGCCGGCCTGACCGGGTACTTCGTGCCCTTCTTCGGACGCCGAGCCTTCGTGCCCTCTCTGCCGCTCAGGTTGGCTCTGCTTTCGGGCTCGCCCATTCTACCGGCCTATGCGTCGAAGGAGGGCGGTCGACACGTGTTGACGTTCGAGCCTCCGATCGAACTGCGATCGGAGGAGGATTTGCCGGCGTTGGCTCGGGAGTGCGTGTCGAGGCTGGAAGGCTGGATTCGTGAACGGCCGGAGCAATGGCCGTGGATGCATAGGCGCTGGAGGAGAGTCCGGGAATCGGGTGGACCCGACGGGCGGGAGTGACCGTAGTCTGAGTTTCGGTTGTATCGTCCAAGCCGGCGAGGCGTCCGGCCCCGGCGTCTTCTTCCGAGTGCCGACGTAGTCGGAGGGATTGAGCGTGAGATTCGTGTTTTTCGTTGGGGTCGCCGTGCTGGCGGCGGGCGGATGTGGTTCTCAAGGGGACACGCCCGGCCCCGGCGGCGCGACGAAGTCTCCGGACCAGGAAATACTGGATTTCTCATCTACCGAAACCTTTCAAGGATCCAAGTCGTGGACTCTCTTCGCGGACAAGGCGGAGGTGTTCGACGGAAAAGGTTACAGCAAGGTAGAGGGGGTCAAGGTCGAGTTCTACGGGCCCGAAGGTGAAGTGTCATCCGTGCTCACGTCCTTGAAGGGGCGGGTTGACGATGAAAGAAAAAACCTCCAGGCGTACGGCCGGGTGGTCCTCCGGACGACGGACGGAGTGGTGCTCGAGACCGAGACTTTGCATTGGGACAATATCCGGGGAGTTGTTTGGTCCAATGATTTCGTAACCGTCACGAGGGGTACGGAAGTGCTCACGGGATACGGTTTGGAGAGCGACCCGAACCTCACCGACGTCCGGGTCAAGAGCCGGGTGAAGATCAAAATGGAAGGGGACGGCAACGGGGACTCCGTTGAGGATAGTACTAAAGCCCCGGGCGCCGCGCGACGAATGTGAAGATGGGATCTATGCGCGTCGAGAGGCTGGTGAAGTACTTCGGCCGGTGGAAGGTCGTCGATGAAGTAAGCCTCGACGTGAAGCAGGGTGAAGTCGTCGGGCTGCTCGGACCGAACGGCGCCGGGAAGACCACCAGCTTCTACATGATTGTGGGTCTTCTCCGACCGAACGCGGGCGAGATATATCTAAACGGCACGAACGTTACGCAGACGCCGATGCACGAACGGGCTCGCATGGGCGTCGGATATCTGGCGCAGGAGGCGTCGATATTCAGGAAGCTCACGGTCAAACAGAACATAGAGGCGATTTTGGAGACCCTCGGCCTCTCCAAGCGGGAGCGGAAGCAGAGGCTCGAGGAGCATCTTGAAGAGTTGAGCATCTCCCATCTGGCGGACAGGAAAGGCCACGATCTTTCCGGAGGGGAGAGACGAAGGGTTGAGATCACCAGGGCTCTGGTGACTTCACCGTCCTACATGCTGCTGGATGAGCCCTTTGTGGGGATCGACCCGATCGCGGTCGGCGATATTCAGGAGATCGTCCGGAGCCTGAGACAGAAGGGTCTGGGCGTGTTGATAACGGATCACAGCGTTCGGGAAACGCTGAGCACGACCGACAGAGCATATATTATGTACGAGGGCAGGATTCTCATGGCGGGCACCGCCGAGGAGCTGGCAGAGGATCCGCAGGCCAGGAGAATCTACCTGGGCGAGAAGTTCAGACTCTAGGAGCTCTTGTTATGGAAATGAAGACGGGTCTGCATATGGCGCTTCAACAGCGCCTGGCGATGACGCCCAGGTTGCAGCAGGCGCTGAAGTTGCTTCAGGTGCCGACGTTGGAGTTGCAGCAGATACTGAAGCAGGAGCTTCAAGAGAACCCGATGCTCGAAGAGGTCGACGACGTGGTTGAGGCCGAGGACGACGCCGAGCTCAAGTCGCAGGAGGACGACGGGGACGAGGACAAAGTCGACTGGGATGATTTCTGGAACGACTCCTATGACGGGGGCTTCCGCTCGTCGGAGCCGCGGTCCGAGGATTTCCACGAAAGGGTCCCGGTTACGAAGGTCGGACTTCGAGATCTGCTCGAAAGCCAACTCGGACAAAACTCAAACTCGCCGGATCAGATCGAGATCGGCAATTTCATAATCGGATGTATCGACGACGACGGCTACATGCGCGTGCCGGTGGAGGAAATAGCCCGCGACCTGGGCAAGAGCGTCGAGGAGGTCGAGAAGACGCTTGAGCTGATCCAGACGTTCGACCCCGCCGGCGTGGGCGCCGGCAGCAGACAGGAGTGTCTACTCATACAGCTCAGGAGCAGGGGGATAGACAACCCGGTCGCGGAGGCCATCGTAAGGGACCACTTCCAGAGCTTCCTGCAGCGCAGATACGCCGACATAGCGAAGGCCCTTAAGACCACGCCCGAGCAGGTTCAGGCCGCGGCGGACGTTGTGGCGACGCTCAATCCGAATCCGGGCGCCCAGCTCACGGGAGACGATCCCCAGTACGTCATACCCGACCTCATAGTCGAGCGCGTCAATGACGACTACGAAGTCTTCTTGAACGACAAGAACGTGCCCAGGCTCCGCATAAGCGCGCGCTACAGAGAGCTTCTCCGGCAGAACAAGAGCCGCAAAGATCCCGCCAGCTCATTCATTCACGGAAAACTGAACAGCGCGAAGTGGCTCATCCAGACCATCGAGCAGAGGAGACGGACGATGGTGAAGGTGATGAAGTGCATCGTGGATGAGCAGCGCGAGTTCCTCGAGAGAGGGATAGCCCATCTCAGACCCCTCACTCTGCAGCAGGTGGCAGGCCGGATCGGAATGCACGAGTCCACCGTGAGCAGAGTCACGAGCAGCAAGTACGTGCAGACCCCGCGCGGGGTCTTTCCTCTCAAGTTTTTCTTCTCCAGCAGCCTCGAGACCGCGGGCGGCGACGACGTCTCCGCGAAAAGCGTGAAGAACCTCATCAAGGAGTTGATCGACGGTGAGGACAGGAAAGTTCCTCTCAGCGATCAGGCGATCGCCGACGTGCTGCACGAGAGGGGCTTCAGGATCGCCCGACGTACGGTCGCCAAGTACAGAGAACAGATGAATATCCTGTCCGCGAGACAGAGGCGCCGGTATTAGGGGTGCGGACGAAGGTTCTTTCTGGCTCCCTGCGCCCGGTCGCCGAGCTAACCTCAGCTTCGCTGAGGTGGATCTCGGCTCCCTCCTGCGCCAACGGTCGCCACGAAAGATCCTTCGTCCGCGTTGAGGTTCCAACTGGATTGTGGGTTTCGTCCTAAGCGGCGACGGTGGATCTTCTTCGCTCCTGCGCCAACGGTCGCCACGAAAGATCCTTCGTCCGCGTTGAGGTTCCCAGAGGATTGTGGGCTTCGCTGAGGTGGATCTCGGCTCCCTCCTGCGGTGCGGACGAAGGTTCTTTCTGGCTCCCTGCGCCCGGTCGCCGAGCTAACCTCAGCTTCGCTGCGGTGGATCTCGGCTCCCTCCTGCGCAAACGGTCGCTACGGAAGATCGTTCGCCCGCGAAAGGGGCGTCAGAGGTGGGCGCGAGGCATTTCGCTTGATTCCTGCGCCCTCATGCGGGGCCTGCGGGGCGGGGAGTATGGGGTTTCCTTGGCGTTGCCGGGCGATTATACTAGCTCGGTGGGCGGGCGTAGGGCCGGCGAAGGCGCCCCGACTACCGTGGCGAGGTAGAGCATTCATGGAGGTGGCCCGGATTGGAAAGCATAACCGTCGCGGAGTTCTACAAACAACAGAGGCGTGATCTCAAGCTGGAGCAGCTCACGGCGGGCCTGGATTCGCCGATGGAGATCACGGTCAGCGACATCAACAGGCCTGCCTTGCTGTTTACGGGCTTCACGGACTACTTCCTCAGCGAAAGAATACAAATCGTCGGACAGACCGAGATCGCGTATCTCTCCACCCTGGACGAGCGGACCGAAGCGGAAGCGGTCGAGCGGCTATACAATTTCACGTTCCCGTGCCTGATAGTCACCAAGGGCCTGGAGATCCCGTCCAAGATGCTGGAGCTCAGCGAGGCGCGCGGGATCCCCGTGCTGAGAACCACCATCTCCACGACGCCTTTCATACACAGGCTTACGGCCTATCTCGACCGGACCTTTGCCCCTCAAACGACGATCCACGGATCATTGGTCGACGTCTACGGGGTCGGCCTGCTTTTCACGGGAAGAAGCGCCATAGGAAAAAGCGAATGCGCCCTCGACCTTGTGGAGAGAGGCCACCGGCTTGTGGCGGATGACGTGGTGACGGTGGTCCGGCGCCACGGCGACATTCTGATAGGGAGCGGAAATCCCGTCCTGAGGCATCACATGGAGATCAGGGGACTGGGAATAATCGACGTGCAGAGCATCTTCGGCATTCGTTCCATCAGATTCCAGAAGAGGGTGGAGGTGGAGGTCAATCTGCAGGAATGGAGGGACGACGGAGATTACGAGAGAACGGGCCTGGACCAGAAGACGACGACGATCTTGGGGGTGAAGATACCGATGGTGGGGATACCCCTCTTCCCGGGCAAGAACATCACGGTGATCGCCGAGGTAGTGGCTCTGAACTATCTCGTAAAGGTCTACAGCCATGATCCGGCCAAGCGCTTCAACAAATCGCTTCTTGATCTGATGAGGAGAAGAGCTGAGGATGTTAACGCGGCGCTGGGAAGGGACGAGGAGGAAAGAGACATAACCGTCAACATAGAGGATGACACGGAGTGATCTGCGGGATAATCGCTACTCACGGTAACCTGGGCTTCGAGCTTATCCGCACGGCCGAGCGGATCGCCGGCCCGCAGGATGAGCTGGTCTTTATCAGCAACGAGGGGCTTTCGGTCGAGTCTTTCGCGCGTTTTGTAAAGGAGCGCTTGAACCAGTGTTCGGGGGCCACCGGCGTTGTGATTATGACCGACGTTCCCGGGGGCAGCCCCACGTTGGCGTGCAGGAGAATCAGGGAGGACGGGGGGCCCGCTTGGATCATAACGGGGGTGAACCTCCCGATGGTGCTTGCCTTCCTTCAGTACAGGGAGTCGCTGGCGCCCGAGAAGCTGGTGGCGGCGGTTGCCGATAGAGGCGCCAAGGCCATCGAAGTGGTGGGCTGATAGGGTGGCGCTGGGACTTGTCAGGGTGGACGACAGGCTGCTCCACGGTCAAGTCGCGATCGGATGGGCCGGCTCCCTCGGTTCGAAGCTCATCGTGGTGGCGAACGATGACGTGGCGGGGAACGGCTGGTTGAGGGGGATCTATGAGGAGGCCGCCCCCCAAGGCGTAGACGTCAGGATATGGACTATTGAGGAGGCCGCCGCGGGAACGGCGGCCCTGTTGGGAGATCCTGAAACCGCCATCTTAGTGGTCAAAGATCCCACCGATTTGTTGAAGCTCCATGAGATGGGCGTTGAGTTCGCCGAGGCGAACATAGGCGGCATGCACTACGAAGAGGGAAAGCGCGAGCTGCTGCCTTACGTGTACGTCGGGGATCGAGACGTACGCGACATGAAAACGCTCTTGGATTCGGGAGTGGACTTGTTCGCGCAGGATGTGCCGGGAGGCAGGCGCCATGAGATTCGTTTGCTTCTCGACGAGTCGGACCGGGCGGACTGCTCCTGATGGGACGCTTTCCGGGTAGCGGCGTGGTTGTAGCGCCGCAGGGGTTCCGTGCTCTTGGATATCGCGTGGCCTGAACTTGCGGCGTGGACCGGCCGGGCCGCTGTGGTCGGAGGGGTGCTTGCGGTAGACGCGCAAGCTTGTCTTCACCTCATCGTGTCGCAGCCGCTGGCGGCGGGCGTACTGACGGGTTGGGTCTGTGGAGATGCGGGGCTCGGGCTGATGGTAGGAGGCTATCTGCAGCTCGTTTGGGCGTACGGCGCCTCTCCGGGGCGGACCCCGGGGACGGATGTCTCGTCCGGCGTCGTCGCGGGAGTCGCAGTTGCATGTGCGTTCTCCTCCAATGCCGCGCCCGGGGGAGCACACATTGCGCTCGGGCTGCTGGCGGCCCTGGCCGTTGGGTGGGCCGGGGCTCCAACGGAGCGCCGGCGGCGGACGGCCAATGAAGCGCTTGCCGAATGGGCGTTGAGGAGGCTTCGGGAGGGAGATTTCGGCGCGCTCGGGCGGGCTCATGCGGCTTCGGCGGCGCTGACGGCCCTAAGAGGCGCCCTGGCGGCGGGCGTGGGGTGCTTTCTGTGGCTGGCCGTAGGAGCGGTTGTCTACAACCGTTTGGCGGTCATGGACTTCCGGGCCGCTTTGGTCTTGATTCCTTGCCTCGGGCTTGCTAGCTTCTTCTTGGGCATAGTCAGAACCGACCGGAAAGGGCTGGCATTCTTCGCCGCTGGAGTGGCCGTGGCTCTGCTGGCGGGGTTCAGGATACCCTTTCCGTAGCGCGGCTGCGGAGGTTTGTCGATCGACCTCCGTTTTTGATAGGGGACGGGAGCGACTTCGCATGGAGAGGGCAAAGAGGCGGGCTTTTCGACTTAGGGCGCCCGTGGGGATTTTTCTCAAGTCTCTTCTACTGCAGTGTATGTGGAACAACAAGACGTTGCAGGGCCCGGGATTCGCGTGGGCGGTAGCGTCGCTTAGGAGGCGCGGGGCGGCCGAATTGGCCGCGAGGCATATGGGGTTCTTCAATTCGACTCCGGCCATGGCGCCCTGTCTGGCGGCCGCGGTGGCGCGAATGGAAGAGCAGGATGCCGAGCCGTTCGAGGTGGCCCGATTCAAGGAATCGGCGGCGGGACCTCTGGCCGCGGCGGGAGACCAGCTTTTCTGGGCGACCCTGCGGCCCCTGGCCGGATTGGCCGGCCTGGTGGGAAGCGCCTTCGGCCCTCTGCCGGCTGCCCTACTGTCGGCGGCGGCATACAACGTGCCTCAGGGCCTGTTTCGGGTCTTGGGGACCACTTGGGGATACGAGGATGAGGCCGCCGGGGTTGGGCGGTGTATTGGGGCGGCGCGCCGGGCCACGATTGCCGGCAAGGCCTTTGCATCGGTTCTGTTGGGCCTCTTGGCGGGCGCGTTGCTGATGGGCTTCGGCGACCTCTACGGTTCCGGCGGAGAGCTGGTCTTTTTGTGCGCCGCGACGGGTATGGGTTGGCTTTTGCTGTCGCCGCGTGTGTCTCCCGAGCGAGTTTGCGTCGCCCTCCTGGCGCTGTCGGGAGGGCTGTCGATGGTTTTCTGAGGATTAGGCCGTCGGGAGGATGGGGCCCGGACCGGTGAAGGCCGGGGGAGAGCCGCGAGCGGCTTGAGCCTCCGTCATTTAATAGTATGATGGATAACGACTTCAGCGAGCAGACTGTTGAGATAATCAACAAACAGGGGATTCACGCGAGACCCGCCGCTCTCTTCGTGAAGGAAGCGGGGAGATTCACGAGTGAGATACTGGTGCTCAAGAACGGTCAGGAGGTGAACGGCAAGAGCATCATGGGGATCATGATGCTCGCCGCTGAATGCGGAAGCAGAATAACAATAAGAGCACGAGGCCGAGACAGCAAAGAAGCCGTGCGGGCGCTCGTGGACCTGGTCCGGTCGAAGTTCGACGAAGAGTAGGCCGCGGAGAGGACCGTCTTGGTGTGAGGGGGTTCAGAGGCATTCCCGCATCGCCGGGGATCGCCATAGGGATGCTGCAGGTCCTGGAGCGGGATGATCTGAAGATTCCCGAGAAGACGCTGAAGGGGGCGGAGGTCGACGCGGAGGTAGAGCGTTTTCGCCGGGCGGTTGAGTCGGCGCGAGAGGATATCTCGCTCACCAGAACGACCTTGGCTCTGGAGCTGGGAGAAGAGCAGGCGAAGATCTTCGATGCGCACCTGATGATCCTCGACGACGAGACGGTGGTCGAGAGGACCGTCAAGGACATCATCGCGGAGAAGCGAAACGCCGAGTTTCTGTTCAGCCGAAACGTGGCGGCGATGGTGGACAGCTTCGAGAGAATCAACGACACGTACCTTAGGGATCGCGCCGCGGACGTTCGGGACGTCAGAAGAAGAGTCCTGAGGGCTCTCATGCGGGGAGTCCGCCCCAGTCTCACTGATCAGAGGGATCCCGTCGTCGTCGTCGCGCAGGATCTGTCTCCGAGCGACACCGCCGTGATGGACAAGAACATAGTGCTCGGCTTCGCCACAGATCTGGGCGGGGGGACCTCGCACTCGGCGGTGATGGCCCGGTCCAGGGGCATTCCGGCCGTCGTGGGACTGCGGGAGATAACGCAATCCGCGAAGACCGGGGACTTGGCCGTGATCGACGGAAACGAAGGCATTGTCGAGATAAACCCCGACGAAAAGAGGCTCAGATACTACGAAAAAAGAAAGAGCCAGTTTGAGGATTTCGAACGCGGCCTGGATCAGCTCAGGGACCTGCCCGCGGAGACCCTGGACGGCAGATCGATCGACCTCTCGGCAAACATAGAGATGCCTGCGGAGGTTGAGCAGGCCAAGGAAAGAGGGGCTTGCGGGATAGGGTTGTTCAGAACCGAGTTCTTCTACATGAGGCGCGGCCGGCTGCCCAGCGAGGAGGAGCAGTTCAAAGCCTACCGGCGGGTGGCCGAAGCCATGGCTCCGGAGGCCGTGATAATAAGAACCCTCGACGTGGGCGGAGACAAGTTCGCGGCCTACTTGGGCACCGCCAAGGAGACCAATCCGTTTCTTGGGCGCAGGGGGATCCGCTTTTCGCTGGAGAAACGGGACATGTTCAAGTGCCAGATCAGGGCCATCTATAGGGCTTCGGCTTTCGGAAACGTGAAGCTGATGTTCCCGATGGTGTCGAGTCTGGATGAGCTCAGGGCGGCGAACGAAGTCTGTGACGAGGTCCAGTCCGACTTGAGAAAGGAAGGCGTCTCCTACGACGAGAGGATCGAAATCGGCACCATGGTCGAAACGCCGGCGGCGGTGCTGATTGCCGACGCGCTCGCGAAGGAGGCGGACTTCTTCAGCATCGGCTCGAACGATCTAATACAGTATACGTTGGCCGTGGACAGGGGAAACGTACGCATCTCCCACCTTTATGAGCCCTTTCACCCCAGCGTGCTCCGTTTGATCAAGAGGTCCGTGGATGTCGCTCACGACAATAGAATATGGATCGGCCTGTGCGGAGAGATGGCCGGAGATCCGCTGGCGGCCGTGCTGCTGGTCGGATTGGGACTGGACGAGCTGAGCACGAGCGTCTACAGGGTGCCGGAAATAAAGACGGTGATCCGTTGCGTGACCTACAGCGACGCAAGAGATATAGTGGATGAATGCCTGAGACTGCCCACGGCTTCGGAGGTGAAGGGGATGCTGATGCGGAGACTGAAGCGCAAGCTGCCGAAGCCGATGCTGTCCTTCGGGGGGCGACAAACGCGGTAGGGGGTTGGGCGGACGAGGGGATCTTCTTGCTCCCTGCGCCCGGTCGCCGAGCTAACCGCCGCTTCGCGGCGGTGGATCTCGGCTCCCTCCTGCGCAAATGGTCGCTGCAAAGATCCCCTCGCCCACCCCGGAAGGGTCGCGGGCAGGGGCGGCAGGGTGGATCTTCCTTCGCTCCTGCGGTGCGGCCGAAGGTGTTTCTTGGGACCCCGCGCCCACTTCGCGGAGCTAACCTTCGCTTCGCGAAGGTGGATCTCCGCTCGTTCCTGCGCAAGGGGTCCTTTCGAAACATCCTTCGCCCGCGTTAGGGTGCGCATGGCATCGCGGGTTCCCATTGGGGGGGAGGATGTGTGTCTCGGCTCCCTCCTGTGCAAATGGTCGCTGCGAAAGATCGTTCGCACGCGTTAGGGGGCGCATGGAATTGCGGGTTGCCGTTGGGGGGGAGGATGTGTGTCCCGGCTCGCTCCTGCGCAAATGGTCGCTGCGAAACATCCTTCGCCCGCGTTAGGGGGCAGTTGGGGCGTGAGAATCGAGGACGAGGCAGACGCGGTGAGAACGCCGTAACAGCAAGAAGAGGGAAAAGAATGATCTCATTGGATGACAGGAAGGCGCTTTCGAGTTTGGATCGGGAGGGCATGCTGCGGCTGATCGACTCCTTCCCGACTCACTGCCGGAAGGGATGGTCTTTGGGAAAGGCTTGGGCGCGCAGGGCGGGGGTCTCGCCTCCGTCGGCGCTTGTCATCGCGGGAATGGGCGGGTCTGCGGTCTCCGGCGACCTGCTCAAGGGTCTTCTGGAAGACAGGCTTCCTTTTCCGATGGCGGTCGTAAGGGATTACACGACCCCGGCCTGGGTCGGACGGGACGCGTTGATCATCTGTTCAAGCTATTCGGGAAACACCGAGGAAACGCTTTCCTCTTTCGATCACGCCCGAGATCTCGGCGCGACCGTGCTGGCCGTCACTTCAGGTGGAAAGCTGCTGCGCGAGGCGGCCGGCGAAGGGATGGAGACTCTAAAGCTGCCGAAGGGACTGCCTCCGAGGGCGGCCCTTGGGTACTCGTTGTTCGGTCTGCTGGCCCTGATCGAGAGCTGGGGAGTCATGCCGTCCGTTGAGAGGGAGGCGGCCGAGGCCTTCAAGGTCCTAGCCGAGGGGCGGTCCCTATGGAACGCCCGAAAGCCGCAGCGGGCGAACAAAGCGAAGCAAACGGCGTCCAAGCTGGTTCAGGCGCTTCCCGTTATCTATGCCCCGGAAGGAGCCTCTCAGGCCGCGGCGTTTCGTCTGAAGACCCAGTTGAACGAGAACGCCAAGATGACCGCGTACAACTGCGCGCTTCCGGAGCTCGACCACAACGAGATCGTGGGCTGGGGAAAGCCCTTCAATTCGGAGCGGCCGCTGGTCCTTTTCCTTAGGGACAGGCGGGAGTGGAAGCGCATGAGGGATCGCGTGGAAATCACCAAGGATCTGTTGAAGGACGCGGGGGTGCCGGTCGCGGAGATATGGAGCAGGGGCAGAGGAGCGACCGCTCGCCTGGTTTCAATCGTCTACTTGGGCGACTATGTGAGCGCGTACGCGGGTTTACTGAGGGGGTTCGACCCTACTCCGGTCAAGGTGATCGAGAAGCTGAAAAAAGAGCTCGCGGGGAGGGCAAATACTTGAAGAAGGCAACCGCGATAATTCCCGTCGCCGGTGAGGGTACGAGACTGAGGCCTCACACGTACTCGGTGCCCAAGGTCCTGATGAGCGTGGCCGGCAAGGCCATGATATCCCACATACTCGACCGCCTCGTTGATAGCGGCATTGAGGACGTGGTCTTCATCATCGGTCACATGGGGGCCGAAGTGAGGGGGTTCGTGGAGCGCAACTACGACTTCAACGCGCGTTTCATTGAGCAGCCCGAAAGAAAAGGCCTGGGGCATGCCATATACCTCGCCAAGGACGCGACCCCCCCCGGACCCGTGCTGATCGTGCTCGGGGACACGCTGTTCAGGGCCGATCTGGCCGAGGTCCTGCGAAGCCGGGTGAGCCTCATCGCGGTAAAAAAGACGGACGACCCGAGGCGATTCGGCATAGTCAAGCTGGACGGGAACAGAGTCGTAGGCATTGTGGAAAAGCCCGCCGATCCCCCTTCCGACCTTGCCGTGATCGGGATCTACTATCTTACCGATTCGGGCGTCTTGTTCGATTGCCTTGATGAGATCATATCGCGGGACGTCAAGACGAAAGGCGAGTACCAACTTACCGACGCCCTCGCGCTCATGACCGATCGCGGGGAGCGGCTTGAGGTCTTCACGGTCGACGGCTGGTACGACTGCGGCAAGAAAGAGACGTTGCTTCAGACCAACAAAGAGCTTCTGGACCTGGAGGCGCAAAAGGTCCGGATTGAGGGGACCGTGGTGCTCGACCCGGTGGCTGTCCACCCCCGGGCGGACATCGTCAACTGCGTGGTGGGTCCTTACGTCAGCGTGGCCGAAGGTTCGAGAATAAAGAACTCCATCGTCAGGAACTCCATTCTGGAAGAGGGTTCGAACGTTGAGGACGCGTTCCTCGACGGCTCCCTCATCGGGAAAGGCTGTTCCGTCAAAGGGCGTCCGGAGGTTTTGAACATAGGGGATTCATGTGAGGTGGAGGTCGTTTAGGCCGGGAGGGGACTAGAAAAGGAGGGGTGTATGGGCAGGACGCGCCTGTTTACGTCTGAGTCGGTTACGGAGGGCCATCCCGACAAAGTGGCCGATCAGATATCCGACGGCATCCTGGACGCGATGATCGGGGAAGACCCCGAATCCAGGGTCGCTTGCGAGACACTGGTGACCACGGGGCTCGCTTTCGTGGCGGGAGAGATAAGGACAGGCTGCTACGTTGAGATCCCGAAGATAGTAAGGGACATCATCCGTGACATCGGATACACGGACGCGTCGTACGGATTCGACTCGCAAACGTGCTCCGTTATCACTTCAATAGACGATCAGTCGACGGACATCGCGATGGGCGTTGACGCCGGCGAAAGCAGGGAGCAAGGCGCCGGAGACCAGGGGCTTATGTTCGGGTACGCCACGACGGAGACGAAGGAGCTCATGCCGCTGCCGATCATGGTCGCCCACCGCCTGGTGAAGAGGCTGTCGGAGGTTCGCAGGGACGGCACGCTTCCGTACCTGGGCCTCGACGGCAAGAGTCAGGTCACGGTCGAGTATGAAGACGATGTGCCGAAGAGGATCCACACGGTAGTGGTGTCGGCCCAACACCATCCGGACGTGGATATGAAGAAGATCAAGGAGGACATCATAGACAACGTGATCGTTCCGGTCCTTCCTCCCGATCTGAGCGGAGGGGGAGTGAGGTATTTCGTAAACCCCACGGGGCGCTTCGTGAACGGCGGGCCGAGGGCGGACACGGGGCTTACCGGTCGCAAGATCATAGTCGATACGTACGGCGGTGTCGGAAGCCACGGCGGCGGATGCTTCTCGGGGAAGGATCCGTCGAAGGTGGACCGCTCCGGATCCTACATGGCGCGCTACATCGCCAAAAACGTGGTGGCCGCCGGTCTGGCGCAGAAGTGCGAGCTCCAGATCGCGTACGCAATCGGATACCCGGAGCCGGTATCGGTGTTGGTGGACACTTTCGGGACGGGCGAGATTCCGGATGAGGAGCTCGAGAGGTTGATAGCCAAGAAGTTCGACATGAGGCCGGCCGCGATCATAGAAGCTCTGAAGCTCCAGAACCCGGTCTTCCGCCGGACGGCCTGTTACGGACATTTCGGGCGCGAGGAAGAAGGTTTCACTTGGGAAAACTGCGACATGGTCGGCGAATTGAAGGCGGGAGTGTGAGATATGAAGCATGATGTAAAGGACGAGTCGCTTGCCGCTCAGGGGGCGCTCAGGATTGAGTGGGCCGAGAAGAACATGCCGGTCCTGAGATCGATAAGGGAGAGATTCGAGAAGGAGAAGCCCCTTGCCGGAATCAGGCTGGGCGCGTGTCTCCATGTCACCACCGAGACGGCGAACTTGGTCAAGACGCTGGCGGCGGGCGGCGCGGAGGTCGCTCTGTGCGCCTCGAACCCGCTCAGCACGCAGGACGACGTCGCCGCGAGTATCGCGGCCGACGGTGCGGCCTCCGTTTTCGCGATAAGGGGGATCGACAGGGACGGCTACTACGGCCACATAGAGGCGACCCTGGACATCAAGCCGCACATAACGATGGACGACGGCGCGGACCTGGTGTCGACCATACACGGCGATCGTTCGGACGGGCTTGCCGAGGTGATAGGCGGCACCGAGGAGACGACAACCGGGGTCATACGGCTGAGAAGCATGGAAAACGACGGGGTGCTTGCCTATCCGATCATCGCGGTCAATGACGCCAGGACGAAACACCTCTTCGACAACCGGTACGGAACCGGTCAGAGTACGATGGACGGGATACTCCGGGCGACGAATCTACTTTTCGCCGGCAGCACGGTCGTTATCGCGGGCTACGGATGGTGCGGGCGCGGTGTGGCGATGCGGGCGAGCGGGATGGGGGCCAGGGTGATCGTCGTAGAGGTGGACGCGCTGCGCGGCCTTGAAGCGGTGATGGACGGCTACCAAGTAATGCCCATAGCGGAGGCGGCCGGCATAGGCGACGTGTTCATTACGGTCACCGGAGACACCCAGGTCATAAGGGTGGAGCACTTCGAGGCGATGAAGGACGGGGCCATAGTCTGTAACTCCGGGCACTTCAACGTCGAGATAGATCTGGAGAATCTCTCGAAGATAGCGAAGTCCCGCAGGCTCGTCCGGCCGATGGTCGAAGAGTTCACGCTGGCCGACGGCAAGAGGATCAACGTAATAGGCGAAGGGCGGTTGGTGAATCTGGCCGCAGCCGAGGGTCATCCGGCCGTCGTAATGGACATGAGTTTCGCGAACCAGGCCCTGTGCAGTGAGCACCTTGTGAAGCACGCGAAGGAGCTGGAGCGCAAGGTCTACTCGGTGCCGGACGACATCGACGATCACGTGGCGAGGCTGAAACTCGCCTCGCTGGGCGTATCAATCGATCGGCTGACGGAGGCCCAGGAAGCGTATCTCGCCTCATGGAAGGCGGGCACATAGATCTCGCACGGTGAGGTGCGGGCGGTGCGTGCGAAAGATCTTCCACCCTCCCTGCACCCGGTCGCCGAGCTAGCCGTCGCTTCGCGCCGGTGGATCTCGGCTCCCTCCTGTGCAAATGGTCGCTTCGGAAGATCGTTCGCCCGCGTTGAGGTTCGCATGGTAGTTGGTTCTTCGCGGCGGTGGATCTCGGCTCGTCGCCGCGCAGGGGGACGGGCGGGGGCATTGGTCGCGGGCAGACCGGAAGAGGAGTGAACGTGCGCCGCAAAGCAAGGCAATCCGCCGATCGACAGAACACAGCGGCCGGCTTGCTTCTGTTTCTTCTGGCAGCGCTGGTTGCCCTGAGTCTCCTTACCGAATCGGATGAGGACATCGGCCCCGGCTGGGAGTTCACGGGGCCGGCCGAGAACGCTTCGGGCGTCGTGGGCGCGTACGTATCCGAGGCGCTCACTCTGGCTTTGGGACCTTTCGGAGCGTGGGGAATCCCCGCGCTTCTTGTCGTATGGGGGTGGAATAGACTGCGGAAAGCCCCGGTCCGCCGACTTGCGGTTCGCTGTGTTCTCACTTGCGGGCTCGGCGTCGCGTTCCTGAGCCTTCTTGCGTTGTGGGATGGGGAAGATGGGACCGCGTGGGGCGGGCGGTTCGGCGAGTCGATCGCGGGCTTGGGGGTCGCGGTTTTCGGGTCCTGGGGAGTTCACTTCGTTCTGTGGGCGGTATTCCTAGCCCTCTTGTTCGCGGTAAGTGAGCTGCCCCTGAGACTGTTGGGCTTTTTGCGGGAGCCCGGCGCGGGCTTGGGCCGCGCGATCGCCGGCGCGCCGGCGTCGCTCGGGGCTCGGCTGAGGCGTTTCGCCGAGGAGCGTGCCGGGGCCGCGGAGGCCCGGCGTCGCGAAAAGAGGGAGAGGGAGGTCTCGCGTGAGGCCGAAGCGCCCGAGCAGCCCCCCAAGGTGATCTCCGGTGGAATGGAGCCGCCGGGTGGCGTGAAAAGGGCCGAGGCGGAGCGTGGCGTGGCGGGCGTAAGGGCGCAGGAGAGGGCAAGCGAGCCTAAGGAGAAGCCGAGAGTCGATGTCTCGGCGGCCGGAGAGATGCGACCGAGCGCGGGAGACGGGGAATTCGATCTGCCGGGCCTCGATCTTCTGAGCGCGCCCGAAGCTTCTCAGGGCGGGGTGAGAGAAGATGAGGTCATGGAGGCTTCGAGAACGCTGCAGGAGGCTCTCGCTCACTTCGGGGTAAGGGGCAAGGTGGGCGAGGTCCATCCCGGCCCCGTCATAACCCGGTATGACTTTGAGCCCGGGGTCGGCGTCAAGGTGAACCAGATACTGAGCCGTCAAGACGACATCTCCCTTGCCCTTCGCTGCCAGGGAATAAGAATAGTCGCGCCGATACCGGGCAAGGCCGCGGTTGGGATCGAGGTGCCCAACAGAGAGCCGCAGGTGGTATATCTCAAGGACCTCCTTTCTCGGCCCGAGTTTCAAAACAGCGAGTCCACGCTGGCCCTCACCCTCGGCAAGACCGTCTCCGGGAACCCCTATTATGCCGATCTGGCCTCCATGCCGCACCTTCTCATAGCCGGCGCGACGGGGTCCGGCAAGAGCGTTTGTGTGAATTCAATAATAATGAGTCTGTTGTATAGGCTCACGGCCGACGAGCTGAAGCTCCTTCTGATAGACCCCAAGCGACTTGAGCTGAGCGGATATAACGGTATCCCGCACCTGCTTCTCCCGGTGGTGACCGATCACAAGAAGGCGGCCGGCGCCCTGCGGTGGGTGGTTCACGAGATGGAGAGGCGCTACAAGCGCCTGGCCGCGGCGGGTGCGAGAGACATAGCGTCGTTCAACGCGAGGGCGGAAAGGGCATCCCCGGCGGAAGGAGAAGCCGATGCCGAGAAATCGTTCGAGGCCCGTTCCGAGCCGGAGGGCGTCCGGGGAGGGGAGAACGGCGAAGGGCGGGGTCCGGGTCCGGAGGGAGATCCGGCCGCGGAGAGAGGCCCCGCGAAGCTTCCCTACCTGGTGGTGATCATCGATGAGCTCGCCGATCTCATGGTGGCTCTGCCCGCCGAGATAGAGGAGCCGGTGACTCGGCTCGCCCAGATGGCCAGGGCCGTCGGGATACATCTCATCCTGGCGACGCAAAGGCCGTCGGTCGACGTGATCACGGGCCTCATAAAAGCCAACTTTCCGTGCAGGATAGCCTTTCAGGTCGCGGCCAAGGTCGACTCGAGGACGATTTTGGACACGAACGGCGCCGAGTGCCTGATGGGAAGGGGAGATATGCTCTTTCTTCCCGGAGGTAGGCCGCAACCGGTAAGGATCCACTCGCCGTACGTGTCGCCGGATGAGACGGCTCGCGTGACGGAGTTCCTGCGCGCGCAGGCGTCCGCCGCTGAGGAGATCGGGGAGGAGGTCCGACTCGATGACAAGACCTGGGACGACACCGCCGCCGACGAGGAGATCTTCAAGGAGGCGGCCAAACTCGTCGTTATGCACCAGCAGGGCTCGACTTCACTCCTCCAGCGCAGACTCAGAATCGGATATTCCAGGGCCGCGAGGATCGTGGACATGCTGGAGCAACGAGGCATAGTGGGACCTTTCAAAGGCAGCAAAGCGAGAGAGGTCCTCGTGGATGAGCAATATCTTAGAGAGAACAGGTTGATGTAAATGGACCGGAGCCGGTTGCGTATTTTCTTGCGTCCCACTCTGTTGGGTTGTGCGGCGGCTTGCATGGTAGGGCTTCACGGAACGGGGGCGGGCGCCGGAGAAGGGGTAACGAGGGGGGACGGATTTGCCGACCGACCGACGCGCGACTCTTCCACGGCCGCGCGGCCGGATTGCGCCCACTCGATCCGGGAGATCGCCGCCAATCTCAGGATCTCTTATGAGAAAACTCGGGGCTTGGCCATGTCCTTCAGGCAGGTCAACTCCTGGGCGGATATGCCCGAATCGGGGGAGGTCTCGGAGGGCAGACTGTGGGCTGCGCGCGGGGGGAAACTGCGGATGGAGTACACGGATCCGCCCGGCCACCTCTTTGTGAGCGACGGACGGGTTCACTGGGTCTACGTGCCCGAGAACAAGCAGGCGGTAGTGGATTCGGCCGGAGGCGAAGGCGGCGGTACGCTTGCCGAGATGATTCTGCGCAGCCTGGACGAAGGCGAGGCGACGCTGCTCGGAGAGGAAAGAGTCGACGGGAAGAAGTGTTGCGTTGTATTCACGGAGGAGCCCGCCGATCAACCGGGGCTGGAGTCGCTCAAGATATGGGTGGACCCCGAGTCCTGGCTCACGCGCGCCTTGGAGCTGCGGGACTTGAATGAGAACGTGACCCGATTCACGTTCTCCGACGTCGAGAGGCTCGAAGGGATGGATGAAGACCTTTTCACATTCCACGCGCCCCCGGGGATCGAAATCGTCGAAAGCCCGCTCGGTGAAGGGGGGCCGAAGTGAAGAGTGCAGCGCCGGACGGAGCTCCCACCGTCGCGTTGTTGAGCCTCGGTTGCCCGAAGAACCTCGTGGATTCGGAGTGCATGGCGAGGGTCCTTGAGAGCGCGGGTTTCTCGCCCGCGGGGGCGGTGGAAGGCGCCGACGTTCTCGTTATCAACACATGCACTTTTGTGAAGGACGCCACCGAGGAATCGCTGGAGAAGATAAGAGAGTGCGCCGGTTTGAAGAGGCGCGGAGACGTGGGCCGCCTGGTGGTGGCGGGATGCCTCGCTCAGAGAATGGGGGAGCGGCTTGTCGAGGAGATCCCCGAGATAGACGGGCTGATCGGAACGGGGAGCGTTTCGAGAGCGGCGGAAGTGTGCGAGCTCGCCATGAGGGGCGGCGAGGTCGTCGTAAGGACGGAACCTTGGGCCGGAGAGAGCGGTTACGCGGTTAGGAGGGTGTCGTCCTTCCGGCATTTCGCGTACCTGAAAGTCACCGAGGGTTGCCACAGGCGCTGCTCCTATTGCGTCATACCTTCCGTCAGGGGGCCCTTGAGGAGCCTGCCCCCGGAGCTCGTTCTTGAAGAAGCGCGAGCCCTATGCGAGGGCGGGGTCAAGGAGCTCGTCCTGGTGGGCGAGGACACCGGAGCATACGGCGCGGACCTGGGGACCGGGTGGGATTTGCCCCGCTTGTTGCGCGAGCTGAACAAGGTGGACGGCGCGGAGTGGGTGAGGGTTCTCTACCTTCATCCTGCGTCCCTCAGCCGCCGGCTTTTGGAAGCCGCGGAGGAGTGCGACAGGGTGTGCGCCTATCTTGACGTTCCGATTCAGCACGCGTCGGACGAAATCTTAACGAGGATGAATCGGCCGACTTCAAGGCGGGATCTCGATCGAGTTCTTAAGGCGGCAAAACTATCTCCCAAGGGCTTCGCTTTGCGCACTACCGTTATGTTGGGGTTCCCCGGGGAGACGGACGGGGATTTCCGCGAGCTGATGAGCTTCGTGAGAACCTGGGAGTTTGACCACCTCGGGGCCTTCTGCTACTCTCGTGAGGATGGAACGCCCGCGTCCCGTTATCCCGAACAGGTCAAGGAATCGCTCGCGTTGGAGCGAAGATCGAAGATCATGGAGACGCAGGCAAAGATTTCCTTTAAGAAGAACAAGGCGGCGATAGGCCGAATCGAGAAGGTGTTGGTGGACGATGTCAGGGAGGATGGTCTGCTGACCGCACGCACCGAAAGGCAGGCGCCCGAGATAGACGGGGTCACCCTGGTTGCGGGCGCGGAGCTGAGGCCCGGCGGTTTCGCCCGCGTGCGAATCACGGACGCGGGACCTTACGATCTTGCCGCCGTTGCGTCGGCGGAGGGAGCTTCATGAGCTTGAAGGCGGCGTTGGCGCGCGGATGCCGACGGCAGGGAATGGAGCCTGCGGCGCGGCCGGTACCGGTCGTCTTGGTGTTCGTGTGTCTCTCGTTGTTCCTGTGGGCGGTGCCGGCCGGGGCGGAGAACAAAGACGAGAGAAGAACGGGATCCGTGCCTACCAATCTTGATGTGGTGGAAAGCCTGGTTCGTGAGACGGTGGACGGCGCTCTGGAGTCGGCTCCGTTCAGCCCCGACGATACCGTCCACGTGAGGGGCGCCGGTGTAAGGCACAGGCTCGAGTGGGTCATCGAGAACTACCTTCTTGCGAGGTTGGCGGCCGAAGTCGAGGCCGTGTATATCGATCCTACCGGGAGAGAGGCCGGCAAAGCGGGCGGAGCCGAGGAGGGCGCGGACCGGGAAGACGGCGTGAGCAAAGGCGCCCGTTTTGAAGCCCAGCGAAAGAAGCTCGAAGAGGAGGGCGCAAAAAGCGACGAGGGCGAAGGCTCTCTTACCGACTTGATACAAGGGAAGGGCGCGGGGGGCGACAGCCTCGGTGCGGGGACGGGCGATGTCGACGTCGAGTCCGACGAAGACGTCGAGGCGGGGGAGGCTTTGATCATAGATCCTGAGACGATTCAGGTGGAGGGCCCGCCCGCCGAGGAAGGCGGGGAAGCTCCCAAAGATGAGGGAGCGGAGGAGGCGGCCGAGTTCCGGGAGATGAGGTTCGGGACGCCGCAGGTCGGCAAAGTGCTGGAGTACAAAATCGGCGAGCTCGAGATTCGATATCCGAGACGTTGGCGGGGCAGTCTTTTCGGCTCGGCGATGGTTGAGAGATCCGTTCGCGCCGTGATCTTCTTCAGGCTCATAGACAAGACCGACGGAAGAGTGATTTGGGCGGACTCCGGTCGCGCTTCCGTTACGGATGTCGTGAGCCAGAAGCTACTGGAGGATCTGGAAGTCGCCCAAGAGGGCGGGAACAAGACGGAATCGGGCGCGGGGGGATTGGGCCGGGTGGTGGAGCCCATAGTCGTGTCCGGAATAGTCGTGGGCCTCGTCTTTCTATTCTATTCGAGCAGGACATGATCCGGAGGGCCGGCCTGGTCGGCGAATCGCCCGCGCACGCCGCCCGTCCGACGGGCCTCGCCGATGGATAGTCCTTGACTCATCCGGTGCGGATTAGGGTTTCCTTGGGACACGAGCCCGCTTCGCCGAGCCGGCCGCTGCTTCGCGCCGGTTGATCTCGGCTCGTTCCCGCGACTCGGCCCATACGGAAACCACTTTGTCCTCCACCCGGGCCTGCGGCGGGGGCGGATCTCGGCTCGCTCCATCGCGAGCGGCCCTTGCGAAGACCGCGCCTTGGGCGCCGCGGCCGGTCACAGTCTAAATCCACGGGAGAACGGGATCGCATGAACATGCCCAGCCTCATAGGCCGCGGTACGCCGCCGTTGTGGGTCTTGTGCCTCTTCTGTTGCGCCGTTGTCTCCGGATGCAGCAAGGGTTACATAGGGCCCGTAGAGGATACCCCGGAGGGTCAAGTCGAGCTGGGTCGGCGGCTTGTGGAGACGGGCCGCTACTACGACGCCACGGTGGAGTTGGAGGAGTTCACGTCCGAGAACCCGGGCAGCGCTATGCTGGACAAGGCCCTCTACTTCCTTGGGCGCGCCTACATGGGCAGGCGAGACTACGCGATGGCGAGCGCCGAGTTTGAGAGGCTTCTCAGAGAGTTCCCGGGCAGCGAGTACGCGCCGGACGCCCGCTACCTCTTGGGTGTCGCCGGCTACGAGCAATCCCTACCCGCGGAGCTTGATCCCACGACGACCATCAATGCCATCGATCAACTGAAGCTCTTTGTCAGATTGCACCCCGAAAGCCCTTTCGTGCCCGACGCGGAGTCGAGAATAGAGAAGCTAAGGGAGAGGTTGGCGAAGAAGCAATACCTGAACGGCAAACTATATCTGAAGCTCAATCAGCCGGCCGCCGCTCGGTTCTATTTCGAGATAGTCTTGGACGAATACGGCGACACGGCATGGGCGCCGATGTCCGCGTTGTCGATCGCCGAGTCATACGAGACGGAAGATGAAATGGAGAAGGCGGCCGATGAATACAATAGACTCATTCAAATGTATCCCGATTCGGAGGAAGCCGGGAAGGCGCGACTCAGGGTGGAAGAGCTCGGTTTCGAGATGACCGGCCGCAGCCCTGATCCGGCCGGTGCGGACGCCGATGGTATCTCCGAGCGCGGAGATCGATGAATCCGCTCGGCGCCGCCGGGGAGGGCGGCAGTGATGGAGAAGACGGGTCTTCTGGGTGGGACTTTCGACCCGATCCATATAGTACACCTTTTTATGGGGACCCTTGCCCTGGAAGAGCTGGGGCTGGAAAAGGTCATCTTCATGCCGGCGAAGGTCCCGCCTCACAAGGACCGCGGTTCTATAGCGCCGGCCGAACACCGCTTGGCGATGGCCGAGCTGGCGCTTCGGGATCATGATCTCTTCGAGGTTTCGGATCTGGAGTTGAACCGCGACGCCCCGTCTTACACGATCGACACCGTGCGCCGACTTCGGGGCGCGCTCGGTCCCGGCGCGGAGTTATATCTCATAATGGGGTCGGACAGCCTTCTGGATTTGGGTACTTGGAAGGACCACGAGGAACTGCTGTCTCTGGTTACAGTTGTCGTATATCCCAGGCCGGGGCACGCGGCCGACCTATCCCGAGTGTCTGAGTCCGGGGACATGGTAACGCTGTCGGCGGACGGCATCGGCTTTGAGCTTTCCTCATCCGCAATCCGGCGCAGAGTGAGCCGGGGCAAGAGCGTGCGGTACATGGTTCCCGGTCCGGTGGAGGAGTACATCGCCGAACACGGGTTATACCGCGAGGACGGATCCGGTTGATGCGCTCCGGAGACCGAATCGACGATGTCCTCGACCGCGGAGGCGGATGTGCGTGGTGATAAGATCGTCCTCATTGACGGCCCGGCGCTGGCGTACAGGTCATTCTACGCGTTCATAAGGAATCCTCTGGCGACATCGTCCGGTGAGCAGACCAGTGTGCCCTTCGGCTTCGCCAGGGCATTGGCGAAAATCGCCGCGGAGGAAAAGCCGGACTACTGGGCCGTGGTTTTTGACACGGCCGCACCCACCTTTAGGCACGAGGAATTTCCCGATTACAAGGCGAACAGACCGCCCATGCCGGACGACATGCGCCCGCAGCTCGAGCGCGTCGACGAGCTTCTGGCGGCTTTGCGCGTGCCGCGACTGATGATGGAAGGATACGAGGCGGACGACATCCTGGCGACTCTCGCCGTGAAGGCGGCCTCCCAGGGACTGGACGTGGTCCTCGTCTCGGGGGACAAGGACCTTTGTCAGATCGTGGATGACCGCATAGGCGTCAGGTCCTTCGGCAAAGCAGATCAGCCCGGCGGCCCGTTGGACGCCGAGGCCGTGGAGAAGAAGTTCGGAGTGCCGCCGGAGAAGATGGCCGACATGCTGGCCCTCATGGGGGATGCCTCGGACAACGTTCCGGGAGTCGCCGGAGTGGGGCCGAAGACGGCCGTCAAGCTTCTTAGGGAATTCGGCGATCTTGAAACGCTCTACGATCGAGTCGATGAGGTCAAGCCGGAGGGTCTGAGGAAGAAGCTCATCGCCGGGAAGGACCGGGCTTTCTTAAGCAAAAGCCTAGTCACCCTGGAGCTGAACGTCCCGGTGGTCGCCGGTTTGGAAAACCTCAAGCGCATGCGGCCCGACCGGGAGGAGGCCGCCCGGTTGCTCAAGGAGCTGGAGTTCGGCGGGATGATCACGTTGCTTCTGCCGTCGGAAGACGGCGCTTCATCGAGGCCGCTGGGCGAGGGTACCGAGGCCGGCGGGGATGTGCCGGTAGGCCCCGGCCCGGGCGGTGGCGACTCAAGAGATGATCGCGGCGAAGGCCCCTCGCGAGGGACGGGTTCTTTGGCGGATTACCTCGCGGAGGCTCTCAAACGCGAGGAAGGGATGGGGGCGGGGGGAGAAGGCGCGCACCGAAGGAGGGGGGAAGGCGCGGCCTGGAGCTTCGCCTTGCGTCGAGATCAGAACGGGCGGGTAGGCGTGGCGGTCTGTGACGCGTCGGGCCCTCCGATGTATGGGGAGCCGGCCGGAGAGGAGGAGCGCTCCTTGATCGGGCGCTTCTTGGAGAGCGATGAGCATCCGAAGGCCGTGCATGATCTAAAGAACGAGGCCCACGCGGCGGCCGGCGCCGGCTGGAGGATACGGGGCGTCGAATCCGACGTGATGCTCGCGTCCTACCTTCTGAATCCGGATGAGAATCACGATTTGGAGGGCTTGATAGCCGGAAGATTGGGCGAAGGACCCGCTCCGGCGCTTGAGCCGACCCCGGAGTCCGCGATGCGGCGGAGGGCGAAGGCCGTGTGCGACCTGGACCGGATATTGTCGGCTGAGATAAGCGCGGCGGGGATGGATGATCTCTTGAGGGACATAGAGATCCCTCTCGCGCTTGTGCTGCGGGAGATGGAGGCCGCGGGCGTAGCGTTGGATCTTGACGCGCTCGCGGATTTCTCCGGCCGCCTCGAGAAAATGATAAAGCTCAGCGAGGAAGACATATTCTGCATGGCCGGAGTCAAGTTCAACATCAACTCGCCGCAGCAGCTCTCGGAAGTGCTTTTCAGACACTTGAGACTAAAGCCCGGGCGACGGACCAAAACGGGGTACTCCACGGACAGCTCCGTCCTGGAAGATCTGGCGGTGGAACACGAGCTTCCGCGGGCGGTCCTCGACTACAGACGGCTCGTCAAGTTGAAGTCAACCTATGCCGACGCTCTGCCCAGACTCGTGAACGCCGGGACCGGGAGGGTCCACGCTACCTTTCACCAAGCCGTCACCGCCACCGGGAGGCTCTCAAGCAGCGATCCGAATCTCCAGAACATCCCCATCAGGACTGAGCTGGGCCGGGAGATACGCAGAGCTTTCATCCCCGGAAAGCCCGGCTGGGTCTTGGTTGCGGCCGACTACTCGCAGATCGAGCTGCGGATAATGGCTCATTTGTCGGGCGACGAAGCGCTCACGGAGTCGTTTCTCAAGGACGAGGACGTCCACGCCGCCACCGCGTCGGCGGTCTTCGGCGTTCCGCTTGAGAAGGTGGATGAGGAGCTCAGATCGAGGGCGAAGATGGTCAACTACGGCGTCATGTACGGCATGGGCCCTTCCGGGCTTGCCCGAAGGCTCGGGATAAAACGGGCCGCCGCCTCGGATTTCATCGAGGAGTACTTCGCGAAGATGCCCGGCGTCGGGTCGTTCCTCGAAGAGCTGATCGAAGGGGCGAGAGAACGGGGCTACGCGACGACGATTATGAACAGGAGAAGATCCCTGCCCGCGATCCTGAGCTCGGACAGGAGGGCGAAGGCGTACGCGGAGAGGATCGCGGTGAACGCGCCGATTCAGGGGTCGGCTGCGGATATCATAAAGAAGGCCATGGTTCGAATAAGCGACCGCATGGCGGAACTGCGCATGGCGTCCAAGATGATTCTCCAGGTTCACGATGAGTTGGTGTTTGAGTGTCCCCCGGATGAGGCCGCCTCTTTGCGCGGCCTCGTCAAGGAAATAATGGAGTCGGCCGTGGAGCTCAGCGTGCCGCTCTCGGTCCGAGTTGAGACGGGGAACAATTGGGCCGAGATCCACAGGTGAGCGAGCGCCCCGGGAGAGGTCGCGGATGAGCGAGAAGCCGAAGAGGTTCCTTGTGGCCGGTATTACCGGGGGCGTGGCTTCGGGAAAGAGCTCTCTTTGTTCGATGCTCCGAGCGCGGGGCGCGGCGGCTATCGATCTCGACCAAGTCGCCAGAGAGGTCACTTCGCCAGGGAGCCCGGTCACTGCGCGTCTGGCGGAGGCTTTTGGAGAGGACATTCTAACCGCATCCGGTGAGCTGGACAGAGGGAAGCTCGCGGAGAAGGCCTTTTCGGGCCCCGAAAAGGTGAAGACCCTGAACCGATTGACTCATCCGCCGATAGCCGCCGAGCTCAAGCGCAAGCTTGAAGGGCTGCGCGCGGCGGGATATGATGGGGTGGTAGCGGTGGAAGCCGCGCTTTTTGTGGAAGGTGGAGACTCCCGAAGCCTGCTCGACGTGCTGGTGGCGGTTAAGTGCGCCGACTATGCCAGGGAGCGCAGGCTTTCCGCTCGCGGCGGCGAGCGCGGAAGGGAGTTGCTGCGCCGCCGGCGCTCGCAGCTTTCCGACAGGCAGAAGGCGGAACAGGCCGACTACGTTGTGGAGAACGACGGTACGTTGGAGGATTTGGAGAACGAGGCTCGGGAGCTCTGGGAGTGGCTCGTGAAGGTCAAGCAAGAGCGCGTGGGCGACTCAGGCTGAGCTCCTATTCGAAGGGACTGGAGTGTTCGATCCATGAATGAAGAACTGATGAGGCGGTTGGCCGACTGCAAGCGTTCGCTGGAAGACTTGCGGGGGTATCTTTGACATAGAGAAGAAGAAGCTCAAGATCGCGGAGCTCGAGGGACGAATGAGCGACCCCGACTTCTGGAAGAACGGCGACAGGGCCCAATCCCTGGTCGCGACGCTCAAGAGAACCAGAAGTCCCGTGGAGAGGTGGGGAGATCTCTGGGAGGAGTGCGAGGACCTCGAGGCTCTGGCTCAGTTGGCGCAGCAGGAAGATGAATCATCGGCCTGGAAGGACATAGAAGCCGACCTCGGACGCCTTGAAAAGGAGGTAAGCGCCCTTCAGGTAGAGAGCCTGCTTTCGGGGAAGAACGACGGGATGGACGCCCTCATGACCATCCATCCCGGCGCCGGAGGGACCGAGTCCCAGGATTGGGCGCAGATGCTCATGCGCATGTACTTGCGCTGGATCGACCGTCGCGGCTACCAAGCCAACGTGCTCGACGTTCAGCCCGGCGATGAAGCAGGGATAAAGGACGCCACTATCGAGGTGAGGGGGGATCACGCCTACGGATATCTCAAGGCGGAGAGCGGAGTTCACCGTCTGGTGAGGATATCTCCCTTCGACGCCGGTCACCGCAGGCACACCTCTTTCGCTTCGGTTTTCATCTTTCCGATCATCGAAGACGCGGTCGAAGTCGTGTTGAAAGACGACGACTTGAGAGTCGACACGTTCAGGTCAAGCGGCGCCGGAGGTCAGCACGTCAACAAGACCGACTCCGCGGTCAGAATCACACACATTCCAACGGGAATAGTGGTGCAGTCTCAGGCGGAGAGATCCCAACACAGAAACAGGGACAACGCCATGAGAATACTCAAGACGAGGCTTCACCATTACTACCAAGAGAAGGAGCGGGAGAAGCTAAGCAAGCTCGAGGACTCCAAGAAGGAGATAGCCTGGGGAAGTCAGATCCGCTCCTACGTGTTTCATCCCTACACCATGGTAAAAGACCACAGGACTAACGTGGAGACGGCACAGGTCCAGAAGGTAATGGACGGGGACCTCGACGCGTTCATCGACGCCTTCCTCAAGGGGAAGAGTCCTTCCGCTTGACCTTGGTCGGGCGCAGCCCGCGCCTGCGGACACGCCCGTGAACGCGGGTAAGCCGGATCGACCCCGCTCTCGCGGATCCCGCGCGGGCGGCGAATCGATGCCTTGTGGCGCTCTCCCGGGCCGTGCGAGCCGCCGTGCCCGCCGGGCCCCCCCGGACGGTCGTCGGTCCGCCGCGGCGATCGAGCAGACCGGGAGCCTTGAGCGTTACCTGAAGGCCGGCTGGGTTGTCACGGCGGTCGCACTCGGCTCCGGTTGCCCCGGCCCTTGGGTTTTTGGGGTTGACACCCTAAATCCGCCCCGGTAGAATTCAGCGACTTATCGTGTTGATTCCTGTAACGCGGATCGTGCCGAGCGTGCAAACGGCTTGGATGATCATATGGGTGCGGGTTGCGGCCGGAGAAAGGAGTATCCAAGGGCATGGGTTGGTTCACAAAGCCGCTTTGTCGCGCAGGTATTTCGGCATTGCTCCTGTTGGCGGTCTGGGCGTCCGGATCCGAGGGGCAGTTGCTATCCGAGCAAATGGAGGAATCCGACGGGTCGCGCCTTCTTAGGAATCGAAGCCCCCGCCTCGCCGGCATGGGGCTTCTCAGGATTGCGGTTGAAGACGAGAACAACGAGCTCAACCTCTTCGACTACGTTGGAAGTCCGGCCGGGCTTCTGGCCGACCGTGATTCCACCAGCGTCGATTTCCAGTTCGATCTCGCGAGACACCGAACAAGCTGGACGGGCGTCGATCCTCTGTACTTTTCCCCCGCGGGTCGTCATTATCCCGCTTTCCTGGAATTCGCCGGCGGTGCGGACGTCGAAGAGAGATTCGGTTTCGAGAGATACGACGTCTTGGCGACGTTCAGGCGACCGGGAAACCTGGGAGTCGGGGCGCGCGTAAAGCGGGTGAGCGGTTTCGTGGAGGACGACATAAGCAAGTATGACGTCACCTTCGTCAGGGCCATCGGCGAAGAGGAGGAGACCATGGAGCCCGACACACTGTTCGTTCCCGCTATGTCGAGGGATTCGATCTCCAGAGTGGAACACTGGCTGTTTGACGTGATTGTCGACAAACACGTGGGCTCCGGGCTTGTTGTCGGCGGACACGCCGTCTTCACTATCGACGACCGAGCCCCCGAGATCTTCCATTCTCCGGATTCGATGATTACCGATCTGACGAAGGTCACGGTCGTTGACACGTTCCAATCGCCCGACGCCGCCATTAGGAGAGCTCCCTACCCGCTGACCGAGGGCAAAGGCGACGGCATTGGAGGGGGTCTGGCCTTCTCATACGAGCTGAACAGGATGGTCACCGTCGGGGCCGCGGGCGACATTATGGCAACGGATGGAGAGTATGATCTGAAGGGCGCGTTTTTCCGCCAAGAGATGAAAACCGAAGATTTCAGGCAGACGGGAAGTATGCACGGCTTGTTCAAGTTGGGCAGAGTCCTTGAGGGGGCCGTGAAGCACTCCTCGACGTCCGGTGACGGAAGCGGCGAATACTTCTGGAGCTACGGCTGTCCGGTGCAGGGAGGAGGCTTTGACTTCTTAACCTTGGAGGGCGAAACTGCCGATAAAGACTATTGGGAAGAGCGCACCGGCACAAGGTGGCTGCTACGCGTTCCACAGACCTCCATCAAGCTGTCCGTGGAATACGAGAGCAACAGAGGCAACTACACGGTCGTGCCGGATTCGGCTTACGACGCCGATGTGTTCGGCGTTCCCGGAGAGTGTGCGGGCGGTGAAGGGGCCTTGAATCACCCCCGCTACGCCTTGGTCTTTGACAACAATCCTATTGACTATGACTTCCGCGAGAAGACTTTGACCGCCGGCGCTTCGCTGACACTGTGGTTCGGACGCAGGCCTTTGTCCCTGGCGACCGAGTACGAGAGCTGGAACCAGGAGTGGGAGGAGGCGACCGAAGGGCCCGGGAGCAGGGATTTGTCAATGATAAAGCTCGGCTCCGAGGTGGCCGTCAGCAGGTCCGTCACCGTCCGCGTGGGAGGGGTATGGGGCGAGGACAGAGTCGCAAGGGGCGGCATTTCTTCGGTCTTCCAACGTCCTTTGGAGGGCGTCTGGACGGAGAGGACCTTCACGCTGGGCGGCACATACGTACTCATTCCGGGGCTCAGACAGATAGAAGTCGCGTATATGTACTCCTCGAGGGAGCCGGACTTCAAAGACATTTACGATAGGGAGACCAAGGACCACCGAATAACGGCATACACGCGTTTCTACTTCTAGCCCGGGCCCCCCAGGTCGGGCCCATGGCTATCGAGCCCCAGGGCGGGGAGGCCGCAGGTCCCTCTCGCCTGGGGGCTTTTTGGAACCCACGCAAACCACCGGAGTCGGATGAACAGGCCGGGGATTCGGCCGAGGGGGCGGGCGCTGGGGCCGCGTCGGATGGCATAATTGCTTTTTAGACAGTGGCTTAGGCAACCAGTCCGTGTCCGGGGGTATCCCAGTGAAAAAAAGTTTGACAGCCTGTGTGGGCTCTGCTACATTGTTATGGGAGCCTAACATAGACCGCCTCTGGACTATGGAGCGCATCGGTACCTGTCCTTCGGAAAGGAGCGAACAGTAATGAACGCCTCCGCAGGAAGATGCGTAGCGGCTTCTTTTGTCGTATTCGCCCTCCTTCTTGCACTCCCAGTTCCAGCCCTCGCTCAAAGCGTAGGTCACGTGACCGGGATGGTGCTTGATGTAAAGACAGGGAAGCCTCTACCCTTCGCGAACGTTGTTGTCCTCGGCACCAGATATGGTGCAATGACTCTCCAAAACGGGAACTACACCGTCTCCAATCTCCCGGTCGGAAGCTACAGTTTGATGGCGACCTACATCGGGTTTGAGCCCCAGACGATCACGGATGTTCAGGTAGACAAGGACAAGACCACGGTTATCAATTTCCAGCTCGTGCAATCGGTTGTGGGCAAGGCCGATACGATCTACGTCACGACTGAGGAATACAAGATAGACGTAAAGAGGTCGGATACCAGGCAAAACGTTGAAACCGACGACATCATTAAGAGCCTGCCCGTGGACAACATAATCGAGGCCGTCGGGCTCCAAGCGGGCATGGTGGCCCGAGCCGGCGAGCTGCACTTGAGGGGCGGCCGCGCGGGTGAGACGAAGTTCCTCATCGACGGGATCGAGATCGAAGATCCCTTGTTCGGCGGCACTACGTCATTCGCCGACCTGGCCATATCCGATACGGAGCTTCTTTCGGGAGGCTTCGACGCCGAGTTCGGAAACGCCCAGTCCGGTATCGTCAATATGACGACCAAGGAGGGCGGCGAGAAGTTCAGTGGGGATATAAGATTCCACACCGACGACTACGGCGATCAATTCAAGACGTACAACAACTACGATCAGCTTCAGGTGGGTTTTGGAGGTCCGACTCCGGTCAAGGGTCTTACCTACTATTTCAACTACCAGGGGACGTATCAGGACACTTACTTGAAGACGTCGGAGAGGCGCTCACGCAGCCAGTTGTTCGACTTCATCTCGCTCGGCGACCGCCAGCGGAATGAGATGAACCTGCAGATGAAGCTGGCGTACAGGATGTCGCCGGACCAGAAAATGACCTTCGAGACCCTCAGGACCGACACGAAGTCGGATCAGTACTTCCACATGTGGAGTCGTGAGGGCTACGTCCGCGTGTCCAGGCAGACTTTTCTTGACCCCGAAGGAGAGGTCGAGGAGGTCAAGACGTTCTACGGAAGGTGGAACAACTTTTCTGAGGATCCGGTTGAGACCGTCCAGGAGTTCAACGACGGCAGTAGTATCGTCACCAACTCTTGGGACGAGTATTACAACGGTCCGGAGCACTTCCCCAACGACAGACGAACGTATTCGCAGTACAAGGTGACTTGGACGCATACGTTGGGCGCCAAGACCTTCTATGATCTGCGTCTCAGCAGGCAGAGCTTCTACAATGAGAGCAAGGTAAAGGGCAAGGAGCCCTGGGAATACGAGATCGAGTACCCCGACTACTGGCGGGGCAACTTCGAGGAAGGCCGCTTCTTTGTGACCCACGGCGACTATCCCAACTGGAACGAGCGTACGAGCACGGTTTGGAACATGAAGGGAGACCTCACCAGCCAGATGCTGGAGAGCCACACCTTCAAGATGGGCTACGAGGCGAAGTACAACGACGTATCTCTGCTGGATATCGACTTCCCGCTGGCCTGGCGCGATACGGGCCCGGGCGCTTTCAGGAGCGAGTACAGGAACTACAACCCCGAGGGCGCCTTCTACGTTCAGGACCGCTGGGAGCACGAGGGCATGGTGTTGAACCTCGGCGTTCGGTACGACATCTTCTCCCCCGGCCAGCAGATAGACTCCAGCGAGATTACGGCGCGATACAAGGACGAGGTAAGCCCAAGGCTGGGCGTGGCCTATCCCATATCAGAGCGGGACGTGATGAGCTTCCACTACGGGCGGTTCTTCCAGATTCCCGCCCGGCGGTACGTGTTCGAGAACAGGGGGCGTCAGGACCCGGTCAGCGTGAGGGGCAATCCGGACCTGGAGCCTGAGACGAACGTCGCATACCAGATGGGCGTCCAGCATCAGTTCACGAGAAACCTCTATGGCAGCTTCGCGGTGTGGTTCAAGGATACTTTTGGGTACATATCGGTGCGCCCCGAGGAAGACCCCGAGACGGGACTCAGCATAAACCGTTACGTGAACAACGACTACGCCTCGAGCAGGGGCATAGATTTGAAGCTGACCAAGAGGTTTTCGGACCATTGGTCGGCCGAGTTCAACTACAGCTACCAGTTGGCGACCGGCATAGCCAGCGACCCGCAGGAGGGACAGCAGTATGAGGCCGACATGCTCTACTTCCCGATCGCGGAGCAGCCGCTGGCTTGGGACCAGAGGCACACGTTCAACACGCAGCTGCGGTTGAGGGACCCGGGCAACTGGGGCGTGTCGATGGTCTGGCTCTATGGTTCGGGCTATCCCTACACGCCGGTTCTGCCCGATCAGAAGAGGGTGGATCCGGAGGACGTGAACTCCGAGCGGCTGCCCAGCACGAGCGACCTGCGGATGCAGGCCGACAAGTACTTCCGGATTTGGGGACAGAACGTCACGTTCTTCGTCGAGGCGAGGAACCTGCTTGACGCCAGGAACATCAGGCTGCTCGAGCCGAGCAATTACCCGAATCCGTACATCGACAACCAGCCTTACACGTTGTATTACACGGCGACGGGCGTTGCCGGCGGCGCCTACAGGGACGACCTCGACGGCGACGGCCTGGATGAGTTTGTGCCCGTAAATGACCCCCGCGTTTTTGACGAAGGCCGTTTGATCAGGGTCGGACTCGGCATAATGTTCTGATTGATCGGGTCAGGAGCCGCATGAGGTGAGACTATGAAAAGCACAGTAGCGAGGGCTTTGTGGATCGGAATGTTCCTGGCGGCCTTTTCTGTCGCTCTATCCGCGACCGCGGACGCCAGGGGCGTGTGGCCCGGCCTGGAAGATCCTTTCCAGGATCCTTACAAGGATCCATACAGGGGTGTCTACGAGGTTAGGGGCGAGGGATTCGTCCACAACGTGGGCAATCTATGGGTGAACGTGACAAATCTGGGAGTCATCGGAAACCCCTGGAAGCAGCTCTCGACGGACCCATCGGGGCAGTTTCCCCCCGGTTCGGGAGTCGAGTACCTCTACGCGTCCGGCATCTGGGTCGGTGCATTGATCGGCGAAGACCCGAACCCTCGGGTCTCGACCGCTCTCTACCAGACCGAGTTCAGACCGTCGACGCTGCCCATAGATACCATCTATGAGTCCTACGAGGGGTACCCTGGGGGGACGCGTTTCTTCAACGACGACGGCGACTTCGATATGTTCGGCAGAGAGATCGTCGACGAGGAGATTCATGACGGCAAGGACAACGACGGCGACGGCCTCATAGACGAGGATTTTGCCGCGATCTCTCAACAGATGTTCTCCTGCGTTTACAGGGACGACAGCGCCGAGGCGCTGAACACGTTCGCCGAGCACGTGCCGATGGGACTCGAGGTCGTGCAGGAGAGTTATGCGTGGGGCATCCCGGGCAGCGACAACTTCGTCGGATTCGAGTTCACGATCAAGAACACGGGAAGGCAGGATCTCCGCAACCTCTACCTCGGCTTCCTTTGCGACGCCGACGCGGGTCCGGAGAGTGAGGAGCAGTATTGGCGCGACGACAGGGCCGGCCTCGTTGAGATCGACACGACGGTTTCTAGCGGTGGTTCGGGCGAGTGTGCGGAGAGACTGAGGCTCATGGTTGGTGAGACGCACGACAACGACGGGGACGGAGGTCGTACGGAGGGCTGGTTCGGCACCATGTTTCTCGGCCACACGACGGATCCCAACGGCGTGAAGGCCCCGCCTACGGTCGGATTCACGTCTTTCAGGTTTGTGTCCGGCGGGGCCGCTTATGAGAAGTGCGGCGATCCGGGCAATGACTTCCAGCGTTATGATCTCCTTAGCAGCAACATGATCGGTTGCCGTCCCGGGCAGACTTCCGCCACCGAGGACGCAGATTACAGGATCTTCTTCGGAACGGGGCCCTTCCAGATACTGGAGACGGGGAAGGAATTGAAGTTGCAGGTAGCCTTCGTGATCGGCGAGGGAATGCGAGGGATGATCAAGAACTCCGTGGCTGCACAGCGGATCTACAACGGCTCTTTTGAAGACCTGGACGATGATCCCGCGACCGGGGTCAACGGCAAGGAAACTTGTCTCACGATCGAGCCGGGTGAGCCGAGCTTTAAGTTCGACTACGTCAGCCACTGCGGCCTTCCAGACACGCTCAGAGAGCGCCCGGAGTACAGGCCCATAGAGATAACTGAGACCGACTGCGCTCTTAACCCGCTTCAGTGGGTCGACTTCGACTGCGATCCTTGCACGGGTATCGACGGAAAAGAGACCGCCATCCGCTGGAGGGGCGCTTCCACGCCTCCGTGCCCGCAGGTCTTGACGGGGTTCCCGCCGGACGAGCAGTATCCGTGCCACACGTTGACGATCGACGAGGATACGGGCATCGCCACGCGCGATGACATTCGGGGTCCGACGGTTCAACTCCTATCGCAGGACGAGGCCGTGATTATCCGGTGGAACAACGCTTCCGAGCTTGTGCCGGATCCCTTGACGAAGAAATTCGACTTTGCCGGCTACAGGGTCTGGAAAGCGGAGCAGTGGGAGAGGCCGGAAGGCAGCACGGGCCCCACTCCGGAGCTGTGGAGCCTGTTGGCGGAGTACAGGCTGCCCAGATACATCGAGCCCGGCACCGGGCAGCTGGACCTGGGCATAGCCAGGAACCAGGCTGAGATGACTCCGTGCGATACGGTGGACGCCGCGCAGCGTCTGTACCTATATCCCGTGGGTTACTACCAGCACAGGGATGAGCGGGTGCTCAACGGCTTTCTGTATTTCTATTCGGTTACCGCGTTCGACATAAACGACACCGGTGAAAAGGACCCGATCACCGGTAAACCGGAGAAGTTTGCTCTTGAGTGCCGTCACGTGGCGACTTCGGATCAGGCCGTGGTGCCGATGACGGACCCCGTTGACGGAGTAGGTGACGTTTATGTGGTTCCGAACCCATACTACGGGAGCGCGAGGTGGGATCTGGTGCCCAATCCGAGGGACCCGACCGGGACTCACATTGATTTCATGAACCTGCCCAGGGGCGACTGGACAATTCGCGTTTACACCGTGTCCGGGGACCTGGTCAGGGTCCTGAGCAACGACGGAAACACGAGCATGGGACAGATGAGGTGGGATCTGGTCTCACGCAACGGACAGGATATAGTCAGCGGTATCTATCTCTACACCGTGGAGAGTGAGTACGGCGACCAGGTCGGCAAGTTTGTGATCCTGCGGGACTAGAGGCCGGCCGCCTGACGGAGTCCGAGGGGCTCCCGGGTCAGACGCATGAGGTGCATTCCGGATGGAAGTCAACATCAAGGGGGAATCGCGGTGAGAAGCAAATGGACCATACTACTGGCGGCGGCCTTGATTGCTGTGCCCTCCACGTCGTTCGGGGCGGAGATCTTCGAAAAAGTAGGGACGATCGGGGGACAGTTTCTCAAGATAGGAATCGGCGCGCGGCCCGCGGCGATGGGTGAGGCGTTCGTTGCCGTGTCCGAGGACCCGATAGCCGTATACTGGAACCCCGCGGGATTAGCGAGGTTGGACGGGCAGTCCATCACTTTGAATCACGCCACATGGCCGGCGGAGATAAGAATCAGCCATGCCGCATACGTCTTTTCGCCCGGCCGGCGACTGCCCGGCAAGATCGCTTTCAGCGCAAGATCGATGTGGATGGACGTACAGCCCGTTAGGACTCCCTACAGGCCCCAGGGCACGGGTCAGTTCTGGGATGCAGGTGAAATGGCCATCGGTGTGTCCTACGCCAGGGCGTTTACCGACAAGTTCGCCGCGGGTATAACGGTGAACTACTTCAAGTCCACGTTGGCGGACGTCACGGCTCAGACCGCGACGGTGGATTTCGGGACAATCTACAACACCGGCGTCCGCGGCTTCAAGATCGGCATCGCCATCCAGAACATCGGTTCGGACATGGAGTACTCGGGCACTATCAACCCGGAGGGGCGCACGCAGGACTTTCAGGGCGAGCGGGTAAAGCTGCCTATCCTCTTCCGGGTGGGAAGCGCTCTGAACCTGTATGAGCGCGAGGCCCACAGCGTAATAACCGCCTTCGATTTCACGCATCCCCCGGACAACGCCGAGAGAGCGAGCTGGGGTCTTGAGTACGCGTTCAACGATTACTTCTTCCTCAGAGGGGGCTACAAGTTCAACTACGACACCGAGGGCCTGACGACGGGGCTCGGGATCAAGTTCCCCACCAGTGTCTCCTCGCAATCAAGACTTGATTACGCATACAGCGACATGGAGACGCTTGGAGGCTCTCACAGGTTCTCGTTGACGTTCTCTTTCTAGGTCGCCGATTGAGACGAAGAACAGACAAAGGCAGTGCCCGTGGATGGGCACTGCCTTTGTGCTATAATTATGACAGGGGTGCGCGCGGTGTCGGCGAATGATCTTTCACGCTCCCTCCGCCCGCTCAGTCAGCTAACCGCCGCTGTGCGGCGGTGGATCTTCCTTCGCTCCTGCGGTGCGTGCGAAAGATCTTTCTTGCTCCCTGCGCCCGGTCGCCGAGCTAACCTTCGCTTGCGAAGGTGGATCTCGGCTCCCTCCTGCGGTGCGGCCGAAAGATCTTCCTTGCTCCCTGCGCCCGGTCGCCGAGCTGACTGCGGCTTCGCCGCAGTGGATCTCGGCTCCCTCCTGCGCAAATGGTCGCTGCGAAAGATCGTTCGCACGCGAAAGGGGCGTCAGGGGTTGGTTTGGAGTCACTAGTTGTGTGTGTGTGGCGGATTAGGGCGGAAGTCATTTTGTTGATGTCTCACAGGGAGGTGAGCGCCATGTTGGCTGTGATAGCCCTCTCGCTGCTCGTTGCGGCGGTCGCGCCGGCCCCCGCGCCGGCGGCTCAGCAGGAGGAGTCGGAGTGGATAGAGGAAGAGACCGGCTGGATAGAGGATGAAGAGGCGGAGCCGCAAGGGATGCCGGCCCGAGGGCGCGGCGATTTCGAATTCAATCTGGATTCGGTGAGTTTTCTGGGGGCTGCGGGATCCACCGTTCAGGAGTTCTTCTTGGAGGTTGCCCACGATCAACTGAGCTTCAAACCCAAGGACGATGTGTACGAAGCCGTGGCGCGATTCGAGCTCGAGGTGAAAAACACCGAAACGGGGGACACTGCAAGAGACGAGCGAGTTGTGCGAATTCGAGCGGCCTCTCCCGAGGAGGCCTCGAGGGCGGATCTGGCCGCCGTGGTGATCTCGCAGGTCAATGTGGAGCCCGGTCTCTACACGTATGAGGTCAAGTTGACCGACCTTCAGGCCAGGCGACTTCAGCTCGTGGATCTCTTCCGAGGCATCCGCAAGAACGGAAAGGCGAATGGCTACGTCGAGGTCAAGGATCTCGGGGGAGGCCTGCGTTTGGCGGACGTGCTGCTTGCCCGGGAGGTGCGCCCTCTGGTCAGTCACTCTCCCTACTCCAGAGGTGAGTTGGGGATTATTCCTAACCCGTCGCATAACTACGGGCTTTTTCAGCCCATGCTCCGCGCGTATGTGGAGGTGTACTCTCCAACGGTCGAGGGGGGGGAGGTCTGCACTCTCCGCTACTCCATCACGGAGCCGGAAGGGAAGGTCTTGGAGACTCAGACTCATGAGATGAAGGCCGGGGATGAGAGATGGGCGCAGGTCGCGGAGCTCGACCTCACAGAGATTCCAGCGGGGAGCTACGTGTTCAAAGCGGAGGTCTCCTCGGATGAGGAGAACGCGACTTCCGAAGCCCCCATAGAGGTTCTGTGGGACGCGGTTTCGTGGACCAAGGACGAGACCGAGCTTATACAGGAAATGAGCTTTGCGCTTACCGAGGATGAGATTCTTGAGTTCAAGGCGATGTCCGGAGGGGAAAGGGAGGTTTTCCTGAATCGCTTCTGGAGGGAAATGGACCGCACTCCCGGGACCGCGAGGAATGAGGTGAAGGATGAGTTCCAGCGGCGCATCGCTTACGCGAACGCTCACTTCAGCGAGACGGAAAAGGGGATATTCACCGATCGGGGGAAGATATACATCCGGTACGGCGAGCCCGACGACAAGAAGGTCCAGGTAATACCCTCGGGAGGTTCGTCGCTGGACCAGGTCATAGATGAAGAGGTGCGGTCCGGAAGCATGGACGCGGAGCTCATGAGGTCGCGAGGGGGAGGCAGGGCAGACCAGAGATCGTATGAGATCTGGTACTACAACCTCCGCGGCAACGAGCTCTTTCCTCATCTGGAGCGGGGCCCAAAGAGGCAGGTGGGTATGAAGTTTTTCTTTGTCGATGAAGGCGGCTACGGGAACTTCATTCTGGAGCACAGGACGGACGACTAGTGCGTACGTCCCCTCGGAGCCGAAGGCGGACTCATCCTCAACCGGTTCCTTCAATTCCTTCCAAACTAGGGGGGGTGAAGCACGGCGGTCTCCTTAACTCTCGCCCCCCTGGTGGGTCACCATGTCCTTTCCTATTCCCACCGACCCTCCGACCATTTGGCCTTGACAGGGGCCTTTGACTCCCATAAGCTATAGTTCTTCGGAGGTAGCCAGACCTCGGGCCGGGAGTCCAGCCCCAGGCCGTTAGACCCACTGTCGAAATAGGCGGATCGGCGGCGTGTACCGCGCCGTTCGGAGCCGGATTCACTACATGGAGGTGAAGCCATGGCAACTCGTGTCGGCGTTAATGGTTTTGGCAGGATCGGCCGTCTTTTTGTGAGGGCGGCGGCAGGCGTGAAAGACTTGGAGATAGTCGGGGTCAATGACCTCACCGACGCCAATACCCTTGCATATCTCTTCAAGTATGACTCCGTGCACGGACCATACAAGGGCGAGGTAACCGTGGAGGGGGACGATCTGGTCATTGACGGCCGCAGGATGAAGGTCCTGAGCCAAACCGATCCGGCGAAGCTGCCGTGGAAGGACCTGGGAGCCCAGGTCGCGATAGAGTCCACGGGGCGGTTCCGGTCCCGGGAAGACGCGGGCGCCCACATCAACGCCGGCGCGAAGAAGGTGATCATCTCCGCCCCGGGCAAAGACGTCGATCCCACTATTGTCAGGGGCGTGAACGACTCGGCCTACGATCCCTCCAAGCACGACATAATCTCCGCCGCTTCATGCACGACGAACTGCCTGGCGCCGGTCGCCATGGTTCTGGATTCGTCCTTCGGCATAGTGCGGGGCGTCATGACGACCGTTCACGGCTACACCAACGACCAGCGCCTTCACGACTTTCCTCACAAAGATCTGAGGAGAGCGAGGGCGGCGGCGGTCTCGATGATTCCGACTACCACCGGGGCGGCAAAGTCCATCGGGCTCGTGCTCCCGAATCTCAAAGGGAGGATGGACGGCGTGGCCATCCGCGTTCCCGTCCCCAACGGCTCCTTGGTGGACCTGGTGGTGGAGGTCAAGAAGGAGACCACCGCGGACGAAGTGAATGAGGCGATGAAGAACGCCGCGTCCGGAGACCTGAGGGGCATTCTCAAGTACTCCGTGGATCCCATAGTCTCCAACGACATCGTGGGCGACCCTCATTCCTCCATACTCGATTCGCCGATGACGGCCGTCATGGACGGAACGCTCGTCAAGGTCTTTTCCTGGTATGACAACGAATGGGGCTTCGCCAACAGGATGATTGAGCTGGCTCTCAAGATGCTGCCTTAAGGAGGTTCATGCCCATCAGAAACTAGCTGGATTTCAGTTCCATTTGCGGGGTGTGATCGGTCTCCATAAGAATCGCGCGATGATTCCGGAGGAATGACGATGCCTGAAGAAAGGGATCTCACCCCATCGCAGGACGGTGAGGCTGGGTCCGGGGGATGCGACCGGGGTGGCATCAACGATGGCTCGTACGAGCTGAGCATCAAACACAAGTCTGAGGGCAACTCGTTTGTCATTATGGCAAGGTGTCTGGGCAGCAGCCATCTACGCAGAATACTGGGGGCCGCAGACCAGCAAGAGCGGCGCTCCCTCCGAGTTTCTATTCGCCGGTTTCTGGCACGCCTCGGTAGTGTTGTGAGGACGATGGTTGCGCTCCTCCAAGTAGTGAAGTGGATGAAGTAGGCGGCCTCATGCCGGCAACCTAGGTGGGTTTCCCAGGAGGAATAGAAATGGCGGTTCGCTCGGTCGGTGACCTGGATGTATCCGGAAAGAGAGTGCTCCTTCGTGTGGACTTCAACGTGCCAATCGACGAGGAGGGCCGAGTCGGGGACGAGACCCGTATCCTCGCCTCGCTGCCTACCATCAAGGATCTTGTCTCGCGCGGGGCGAGAGTAATCGCCATGTCCCATCTGGGGAGGCCCAAGGGAAAGCGCGTGCCTTCGATGAGCCTGGCACCCGTTGCTCCGAGGCTTGGACATCACCTGGGCCGCGAAGTGCCCTTCGCGGAGGATTGCGTGGGCGAGGCAGCCCGAGGCGTCGTCTCGGCCATGAAGGACGGCGATGTGGCATTGCTCGAAAACCTCCGGTATCACCCAGAGGAGGAAGCGAACTCGGCCGAGTTCGCGGAGAAGCTGGCTGAGCTCGGTGATCTCTACGTGAACGACGCCTTCGGCGCCGCCCACAGGGCGCACGCGTCAACGGATGCTCTTCCAAGGCTCATGAAGGATAGGGCGGCGGGGTTCTTGATGGAAAAAGAGCTCGAGTACCTGGGCGGCGTGCTCGAAGATCCCGCGCGGCCCTTTGTCGCCGTGCTCGGCGGGGCTAAGATATCCGGAAAGATAGAAGTGATAACGAACCTGCTTCCTCGCGTTGATCGCCTGCTTATCGGCGGCGGCATGACCTACACATTTCTCAAGGCAAAGGGCTTGTCCGTCGGCCGCTCGTTGGTGGAGGAGGATAGGGTTTCGATGGCCGCCGAGCTGATTCAGGCTTCAGAGCGCGAGGGTGGAAAGATCGAGCTTCCCGTTGACTGTGTCATATCAGACAGCGTCAAGGAAGGCGGAGCGACCGATGTAGTCTCCATAGATGCTATTCCCGGCGAGCGCTACGGGGTGGACATCGGCCCGAAGACGATTGAGAAGTTCTCGGGAATGATTAGAGGCGCGCGGACGGTCTTGTGGAACGGCCCCATGGGCATTTTCGAGGTTGACGCTTACGCGGCCGGGACGACGGCGCTCGCCCGGGTCGCCTCTGAGGCCACCACGGCCGGAGCGACAACGGTGATAGGCGGGGGCGATACCGTGGCGGCGATCGCGAAGGCGGGGGTCAAGGACAAGATGTCCCATGTGTCCACCGGGGGAGGCGCCTCTCTTGAGTTTCTCTCCGGCAAGACGCTCCCCGGGGTCGCCGCGTTGGAAACCGGCTAGCCTGGCTTCTGCGGAGTCTGGGACCCACTGTGAACTCGGCTGCCCTATTCCGGGTGGTAGAGCCGGATCCGGTCGCGAGTTCTTTGAGCTCTTTCAGGCCCGAACTGATTGGTGAGATATTCCGCCGGGTCCGGCCCGGAGAAGAAATCAAAGGCACATCCGGAAGGCCGGAAGGCTGGGCGAGCTCCTCGACCGGTTTTCGCGCACGCGGCTTCAGACGCTTGACGAGGTAACCCTAATGACGAGAAAGCAGATAATCGCCGGCAATTGGAAGATGCACAAGACTCACTCGGAGGCACGGTCCCTAGCGCTGGAAGTCGTTGCCGACGCCGGCGGTGGCTCGGCGAAAGAGATGGTGCTTTGCCCTCCCTTTACGGCTCTTCAGACCGTCGCGGAGGCCGTCTCAGGGTCGGCGGTGGCTCTCGGGGCTCAGAACGTTCACTGGGAGGACGAGGGGGCCTACACCGGCGAGGTCTCGGTGCCGATGCTGGCGGCCCTGGGGTGCCGCTACGTTATCGTGGGCCATTCGGAAAGAAGGCAGTACTTCGGGGAGACAGACGCCACACTGGCCAAGAAGCTCAAGGCCGTAGCCAAGAGGGGGATGATCCCGATCCTCTGCATCGGCGAGACCAAGGAGCAGCGGGAGAAGGACGAGACGGAGGCGGTCGTGAAGACCCAGCTCGATGGGGCTCTTGGTAACTGGCAGGCCGGCGACCCCGGCGCGCTTGTCATTGCCTATGAGCCGATCTGGGCGATAGGGACCGGCTTGACGGCCACTCCGGAGCAGGCCCAGGAAGTCCACGGCAAGATCAGGGCGCATCTGGAGGGAGCTTTCGGTGAGGGATTTTCCTCCGGGATAAGGGTCCTCTATGGAGGGAGCGTCAAGCCCGACAACGCCGCCGATCTTCTTGGGTGTCCCGACATCGACGGAGCCCTGGTGGGGGGGGCGAGCCTTAAGGCTGAGTCATTCCTGGGCATTTTCAGGGCTTAGGATGGGCCTTTTTGTGGGAAGTGGCTTGCCGTGACCCCGGAGCCGATCCGGGGCTTCGGGCAGCCTCTGGGGTGCGGCGAGAGGGCACGCATTAGGTCCGCCGGGTGCAGGCCGTTTCCCTGTGGTCAGGGTGAGTGACTCAATGCCTGACCGGCGCCCGCTCTCGGAGCATAACGGCCGTATCGATGCGTTTTGGCTTCCTCTCTCGTGCCGAGCGCCGCCGAAGGCCGTGGCCCGCCTATCTCACGGGCGGACATGCCGCCGACCAAAGAGCTTGAAAGACCCGGGGCTACATAGTACTCTATATGGTTGAAATGGCCGGGGCTGTGAACTGTCTTCGGTCGGCGCGTTATGAGGGCCAAAGGCCGGCCCCGTTTCTTTTGCAATGAAAGATACCGCATAGGAGAAGTCCGATATGTACGGTTTGTTGACTGCGCTTCATCTTGCAATATGCTTCGCGCTGGTTGTCTCCGTGCTCATGCAATCCGGGAAAGGCGGCGGCTTGGCGGGCGCTTTCGGGGGGGGCGGCGGAGGCGGCCAGGCGATCTTCGGCGGCAGAGGGGCCGCTACGTTCCTCAGCAAGGCGACAACAGTTCTGGGCGCTTTGTTTCTGCTTACCGCCCTCCTCCTGGCGATGATTCCCCAGGGTGCGCAGGGGCCGGGGCGAAGTCTGATGCAGGAGCAGGCTGAAGAGGCTCAGACTACCCAGCCCGTGCAGCAAGAGGGTGCCACAGGGGCGTTTCCGGATCTGCCCGGCGGAGAGGGTGCGCTGCCCCAGAGTGAAACCCCTGCACCCGCTTCGGGCGCAGAGGCCGAAGAGGGCGCGCCTGCCGAAGAGGCCGAGCCCGGGCCTCCCGGATCGGGTACGGATGAGTCACGGGAGGAGTCAGGCGGAGGGCAATAGTCCGGGTTGCGCCGTAGTCCTGTGTCCCGCCGATGGTTCGTCGATCTCCTTTCGATCACGGTCGTCTATCTCACTCGGAAGACGACCCGATAGTCTTCTTCAATATCTTGCCTCATGTGCCGGGGTGGTGGAATTTGGTAGACACGTACGCTTGAGGGGCGTATGGGTAACTCCGTGCGGGTTCGAGTCCCGCCCCCGGCACCAACGAATTTCATGCGTACGAAGATTGCCCCGTATGCGCTGATGGACACCGTCCCCGTCGCGCAAGTCAGGACTAGGGGATCGAATCATCAGTAGTTGATCGCCACCGCTATGGCGAGGAACACGGCGGACCAGCCCATCAGTATCAGGAAGAGCGGGAACATGAACCGCAGCCACTTCTCGTAGGGGATCTTCGAGAGGGCGAGCATGCCCATAAGTACCCCGCCCGTCGGCACTATCGAATTGCTGAACCCATCGCCGCAGGTAAACGCGAAGACCGCCGTTTGTCGCGTTATCCCCAGGATATCGGAGAGCGGTGCCATCAGGGGCATCGTCACCGCCGCTTGTCCGGAGCCTGAAGGGATGAAGAAGTTCAGGATACTCTGGAAGACGAGCATCCCCTCCGCGGCGAAAACCGTGGATGTCTTCTGCAAAACAGCTCCCGCGCCGTGGATGACCGTGTCCAGGATTTGACCGTCCGACAGAACTACCTCTATGCCCCGCGCGAAGCCCACGACCATAGCGGCGACGACCATCTCCTCCATACCTTTGATGAACGCCTTGACTGCTTCGGAGACGGGCAACCTGGAAATAAGCACTGCGACCACGCCCATCAATATGAAGCCGCCGGACATCTCATTGAGCCACCAGCCTCTGAGCTGCATGAGAATCAGCATAAGCGCGAAGATGACCACGGCCTGGAGCAGGATCCAGACGTGAGCTGCCTTGAGCTTCACTACTTCGATGCCCCCCGCCGACACGGCGTCGTCTTCGAAAGGCACGATCGCCTTCGATGGGTCCTTCTTGATTCCGCGCCCGTAGCGCAGCACATAGATGATCGCAGTGGTCAAGATGACGACCATGAAAACCAGCCTGAAGCGAAGTCCGCTCAGAAGCGGCACCTCCGCGATGCCCTGCGCGATCTGCACCGTGAACGGGTTAGTCGTCGCCGCCGCGAAACCGACGTCGGCTCCGAGAAAGACCAGCACAAAGCCGTATACTCTGTCGTAGCCAAGCTGACGTGACACAAGAAGGAAGATCGGGACGAGCGGGATAAGCTCCTCGCCCATGCCTATCGTCGAGCCGCCGGCCGCCCCGGCCGCCATGATAACCACGGTTAAGATGGGGCCGGACCCTGAGAAGCGCGTCAGAAGCGCATGGATTATGGCGGTGATGGTACCCGTGCGGTTGATTACCGATATGACCCCGCCGCAGATGAAGATCAAGAAGACGATGTCCGCGACTCTCTCGAGGCCCCTGGGAATGGCGCTGATAAGGCCCACAATGCTGACCGGCGTGGCCTTGCCCTCGACCTCCTCGCCGAGGATGACGCTTTCCGGCGATATGTGCTTGGGTACGTGCTCGTAGGTGCCCGGCACTACCACGGTTCGGGTGAGTTTGCCGACGGTTATTTCAGTGCGCTCATACGTGCCGGACGGAACAACATAAGTAAGGACGCTGACGACGAAGATCACGCCTGCCAGCAGGACAAAAACGTGCGGTATTCTGATCTTCTTCAGGATCGACGGTGCCATGATCCTCCCTGGGTTTGTCTGCCTCTTCCATCGAAACGCTCGGACGCGGGCGCCGGCCCGAAAGGGGCATAGGAATGCCGGCTCCGTCGTAGGAGGATAGCACAACACGAATGAGGAAAGCCACCCCCGAAGGGAGCGGCTTCCTTGTCGGTGTGCGTATGCGATCTCGTCGCTACTTGTAGGTGGCCTTCAGCATTCCCCAGCTCATCTCATCCACGGCCACCGTGTCGAGAGGCAAGAAGACGATGACCTCGTCGTCGGTAGCGGCGGTGGGCGTCTGCATGAAGCAACTGGCTATCTCCCCCGGCTCTATGCTCGGTATGGTGAAGAAAAGGAGTTGGGTGGCTTCTCCGGCGTCTATGTTCGGAGCATCGAACAAGAACTCAATCGAGGTCATTGTCACGTTGTAGCCGCTGGGCGCGATCGTCGAAGGATCCCCATCGTCTATCGTCCCGTAGTCCCCGACCGTCGGGAAGGTAAAGTCCCCCCATCCGAAGTTGAAGGTGCCGACATTCAACTTGATCAGGTCGCCCGGGTTTGGTTCTCCGGTGTAAGGCCCGCCGCTGCACTCGACTGGGAGATTCAGAAGCAGGTCGTTCGACACCTCCAGAATGATAGTGAACGTATCCGGGTTGGACGGGCCGATGAGCCCCGCCGCCGGATTCGTCGGATCATTCGTCAGGTAGACCATCCAGTTGAGTTCCGCCGAGAAGGCGGGCGGGGCCAAGGGGCAGTCGGAAAGATCGTCGGGGTTGACAAAGGCCTGATCCCCCGTGTGTAAGGGTCCCGCCGCGGCGGGAGGAGGGCAAGTAAGTGCTACGGCCGAGCCGGCGATCACAAGCAAAAAGAGCTTTAGCGTTCCGTTCATATTCAGTCCTCCTCGATGCAGGTAAAAGGCATGGTCATGCGCGGGGGAGCGCGTGGTCTTGACACTCCAAGACAAGATAATTATAGCAGTTATCGAACCGGGAATCAAGCGAAAAGAGTTGATATGCCTGGGCATTCCCGATTCCGTGAGTGGGATGTCTTCTTTGATTTCGCGGCATGATGTGTCTAGCAATCTGCGGCGCACAGTGGAGGCGGGGCAAATGCCCCGCCTCCATTAACTCGCGCGCACGCATGCAGCTCACACCTGCTTCGAGAATCTTCCTACCGCTTGAAGACCATCTTGCCCGTGGCGTTGTCGATCGGGGTGAGCAATCTGTAAAAATACACTCCCGATGCCACACGATCGCCGTTGGTGTCTCTGCCGTCCCAAGTCACGGAGTGCGTTCCGGGACCGAAGTCGCGATCCGCGACATTCTTCACCAGTCTGCCCTTGACGTCGAATATCCCCACATCGACCGGGACACTTCCCTCTCCGAGAAGCGTAAACGAGATTCTGGTCGACACATTGAACACCGTGGGGGCGGCGCTCAGCATCTCGATGAGCCTGGTATAGTAGATGACATCCGTGTCAAGCGGTATCCAACCCGCCGGGACCATCCGACCGTTGTTGATCTCATCCGCTATGGTCTTGGCCAACTCGTGATTCCCCGCCGGGTCGTCGATCAGGTTGTCGCAGAAGGTGATCGCCTGGGATACATTGGCGCCGTCCTCGCTTATGATCGCGGCCAGGCCAATCTTCTCGCTTGCGACGTTGAAAAGCAATGCCAACAGCTGCTGCTTGGCGCGCCACTCCATCGGCGTTTTGCCCTTCAGCTTAAGGATGTCTCGCGCAACCAGAAGCTTGTCCTCACAAAGACCGGATGCCGGTGGTTGGTAGATGGCAACCGGATTGAGATTGTTGCTGTTGAATCTGGCCTCGATCTGATCCAGGTAATCGCATAGCGCAGCCGCGTCGATTTGAGCGTTGCCCTTGCCGTCGATTGCAACCCCCACCTGATGCTTCCAGAAACCTATCGTGCGCGGTTCCGAGACTATGTCCTTACATATAAGCTCGAAGTTGTAGTTAGCCGTCTCGCCCGGGTGAACCGGAAGCCAAACCTGATCAACAGTTACCTCGTAGGCCAGTGGGACCACAATGCTGACGAGGTATTCGTCTGTGACGATATCCTGGAACCCGAAGGCTCCTGCGGCATCAGTTTCGGTCGTTGAGATCAAGGCGCCGTCGTAATCGTAGAGGTCTATCGTTACGCCGGGCGCAGGCGAGGGGGGATCACCGTAGCAGGAGGCCCCGACGGTGCCGTCAATATCTCCAAACCCGAGAGGTCCCGCCATCAAGTCCAGCTGATCCTCAGACACCCCGTCGAATACCACGGTCAAAACGATCTTTCCCGGAGGCGAAGAAGTCGTGAAGAATAACTGCTCCGAGGACTGAGCCGGGTAAACAAATGGGTTGAAGAAATCAAAGCCCAGGATTGTGGCACCGACCGTGATCGTCGATGGGGCCGCAGTTGATGCGTTTCCGTCGTCGATGCTCCCGGTGGCGGTGATGGTAACGCCAGGGCCGATCTGCACGTCAAGGCCGTCCAGCGGCACGATACTCGTTCCATCGTTGTACAGCGTGTACACGTATGTGTACTCGGTGCTCACACTGGGATACGTCCCTCCGTCAACCGGGTTGTCGGGGTCACCCGGCCCGTAAACCTCGTAACCCAGATTGGCGAGGAAGTACAATGAGGGCACCTCGGTGTTCTCAAACGCAATCGAGCCGCTTGAGATGGGCGCCGAGGATGCCTTGGGGGGGGCGGCGATGATGCCGCACATAACCGTCATGACCAAAACACCAAACGCTTTGCTCCTCATCTTTCACTCCTTTCCAAGTGAAACACGCCTGCCGACCGACGGATTTTCCTAAGGGGGGATATCGAAAAGAAAAAGGCAAACCCCCTGCCGCCCGCAACGGGGTGCAGGTCGTTCACCCCGGCCTTGACTCGCCTATGTCAGAAGCCTTCTGCAACACTCGCGACAAGTATATCACAATGTCGCGCCCAAGTCAACCGGAATTAGCTTGTAGGCTCGTAGGCTCTTCGTGTGGGAAGGTGGTTCGGGAGTGCAACCCCGATACCGGGGGCTATTTCTATCCGGAACAACCGAGACTCCCGCAGCCTTGGGTCAATTGCCCCATGCAACGTCTTCGAGTCGTCTGTGCGTAATTGCCATTATTGTAGCGATCGGGCTTACGGTCAACTCCCGCCGCAACCGGAGCACAGGCGCCGGGAGTCACGACCTTTTCGCTTGTCCAAAGTGCAGATAAGTGTGGCGGCGGGATTGCGCCGTCCCTTCGCAACCCCGGCGGCGAACGGCGCGGGCTCTTGAGTCGCCGGGGTAGGAAAGGAGGTTCGGACAGCCGGGAGAAGACTTCGAGTGCCCTTGTCCCGGAACCGGAAGTTCAGAGGATTGGTGAGCCGACGCGTCTTCCCGGATTGTCGAACTGACGATTTCACGGATTGCCCCGATCCGACCGCAAGCTATACGTCAACCTCCAAGAGCTCGGCCAGCTCCGTGATCGTGCGGTCGAAGCGCTTGAGCGCGGATTCGATGGCCTGGGGTTTGGTGAGATCCACACCCGCGCCTTCCAGCAGCTCCAGGGGAGGCTTGCTGCATCCCCCCTCGAGCATGGTGAAGTAGTCCTCCACAGCCGGCTCTCCCTCCGCCTTGACCTTTTCGGCGATGGCCAGTCCGCAGGATAATCCCGTCGCGTAGGTGTATACGTAATACTTGTAGTAGAAGTGCGGGATGTACGCCCACTCCATGCCGTCGTCCTCGTCCACCGTGAACCCGGGGCCATAGTAGCGTTCCACAAGCCCCCGGTAGGTATCGTCCAAGAGGCGCGCGGTGATCGGAGTGCCATCCTCGACATAGCCGTGTACCACGCGCTCGAACTCGGTGAACAGTGTTTGCCTGTAGATCGTGGTGCGGATTGTCTCAAGCTCCGAGACCAAGAGCCCGATCTTCTCCTCCTTGGATTTCGCGTTGGCGACCAAGTAGTCCTGAAGCAACGCCTCGTTACAAGTAGAGGCGATCTCCGCCAGGAACGGGACATAGCGGAAGTCCTGGTAGGGCTGGTTCTCCATCGACATGTAGCTGTGAAGGGCGTGGCCGAACTCATGAGCCAGCGTGGATAGATCGTCGGCGCTGTTCTGGTAGTTCATCTTGACGTAGGGGTGTCGTCCGTACACGGTGGCGCAGAACGCGCCGGCCTCCTTGTCAGAGCTCGGGTAGAGGTCTATCCAGCCGTTTTCCAGCTCCAACCCTTCCTTGAGGACCGTGACATATTCCACGCCCAGCGGGGTGAGTGCCTCGGGGAGGGTGCGCTCGGCCTCCTCATAGGGCATCTCAATCTCCGCAGCCTCCACCATGGGAACGTATAGGTCATAAATGTGCAGGTCGTCCAACCCCATTACCTTCTTGCGAAGCTCCACGTAGCGATGCAGAGGCTTCAGGTTGTCGTTGACGGTTCCTAGGAGGTTGTCGTGCACGGCCGTGTCGAGATTGTCCTTGTCCATGTAGGCCTCGATGGCGGTGTCGTAACCGCGTGCGCGAGCATAAAAGACGTCCAGCTCGAACTGGCCTGCCAGCGTCTGGGCGAAAACGTGCTGAAATTCGCGCAGGGTGCCGAAGAACGCCGATACGGCCTCGGCGCGTACCTCACGATTGGGAGAGCGCCGGAATACGGGATAGTTGGAAAGGGCGAGTCGGACCTCGTTCCCCTCCTCATCGTGAACCATGGGCCAAGTGATGTCCGAAAGAAGCGCTCCGAAGGCGAGCTCCACGCTGCTTTGAATCTCGTTCAGGTCTATCTCCGCCCAGAGATTGTCCCCCGCCAGTTGCAGAACCCTCTCCGCCTCCGGGTGCAGTACGCGCGAGCGTCGCCTGCGAAGATCGTCCAGGTAGCGTCGGTATTCTGCGGGACCGTTCGGGGCCGCGTAGGCCTTTTCCATGGCGTCGTCGTCCAAGGCCAGGATCTCGCCACGCATGAAGCCCGCGGCGTTCATTACGTCGTCGATGAGCGCCAGTGCCCGCTGGTGGCGGGCCTGCTTCTCCTGGTCCGTGGAATTGGTCTCGAGTGCCAGGGCCGCGTACTGCTGCACATGGGTGGCCCGGTTGTGCAAGTCGAAGTACAGATCCAGGCATTCGGCCATGGCCTTGGGGTTCGAGAGTTTTCCCTTGTAGGACTCGATCCTCTCGACCTCCCCTGAGAGCTTTTCCAGGGCCTTCTCCCAATCCGCCACCGAGGCGAAGAGGGGAGTCAGATCCCACTTGTAGACGTCGGGCACCTGATCGCGGGTGTGGTTGGAGTCGGGCGTGTAGTCGGGATAATCGCCCGCGAAGGCAGAGAGCGCAAGCACCGACAGAACGGGAGCGATAACCAGCACGGCGATTAGACGGTGGGCGAACGGCTTTAGCATTGAAGGCCTCCTTGGGTGGTTTCGAGATAGGCATCGGTCGATCCGGTCGGCGATCCGAGGCCGCCGCTCCGCCGGATATTCTAGTCGATTCCGCCCGCTGAGGCCAGGAAAACCCATGCCCACCTCGGTCGAGGGCGGCACTTGGCGCGCCGGGGAACGGGGGCAGCGGACGCGCTCTGCCGGCCCGGGGAGGCGCCCAGCGGAGCGTCTGAGTCGTGAATCTCAATGAAGCCTCACATTCGACAGTCCGCCATCCGGCCGCAGAACCTGCCCGGTCATCCAAGAGCTCTCCTGAGATAAGAGGAAGGCGGCAACGGCAGCGATATCGTCGGGGCGGCCCAGACGCCTCAATGGATGCCGTCCGATCAGCGCCTCCCGCTGTTTTTCACTTCTCAGCAAGCTCTTAGACATCGGTGTCTCCGTGAGGGAGGGCGCTATGGCGTTGACACGGATTCTGGGAGCGAGCTCGGCGGCAAGAGACCGAGCGAACCCTTCGACCGCGCCCTTGGCCGCCGCGACTGAAGCGTGGAATGGCATGCCGGTCCCCACCGCGACGGTGCTGAAAAGGACTATTGAGGCCGACTCGGACTCCTTGAGATTGGGCAGATAGTGCTTTATGGCTTTGACCGCGCCTATGAGATTGATTTCCATGTCGGCCCGAAACGCGCTTGCCGTTAGTGTCCGGATGGGTCGGAGGTTTATGCAGCCCGGACAGTAAGCAAATCCGCTCAAGGGACCATCGATCGCCGGGAACTTCGGCTCCTCCTCGGTTACGTCTACGCTCCTCTCCTGACTCCTACTCATGCAGATGACTTCGTGATCGTCCTTGATTAGGCGCAGCAGTGCTTCGCCGATACCGGAATTGCCGCCTACGATGGCTATGCGGTTTTTAACATTCATGATGAACGCTCCGTTACTAGGGTGTACTATTGATTGAGCCGAACTGTCTCTGGGGATGGGAGTGCGCAATGAGTATACACGAAAGAGACGGCTTTTCTAATGCCAAGGCGCCGCGCGCAGCGGTTCTCGGAGGCGGCGTGTCCGGTATCACTTGCGCCGGAGCGCTGGCGGAAGCCGGCTGGGATGTGACGGTGTTTGAGAAAAGCAGGGGTATCGGGGGTCGAGCTTCGACACGCCGTGAGGGGAATCTCACGTTCGACCATGGAGCGCCTTGCTTTTCCGAAGAGGGCGGTCCGTTCGCCGAAACGGTCAATGCCCTACTGGGCTCAGGCTCGCTGGCCCCTTGGTCGCGTCGCACCGCGCAAATCCGGCGGGGCCGCATTGAGTTCTCGGAGGATTGTGCGCTGCGGTATGTCGGTGTCCCGGGAATGAGTTCCTTGCCGCGCCGCCTCTCGAGGGGACTGAGAGTGCTGAACGGAAGGGAAGTGTCCGAGGTTAGGGTCACGGGCTCCGGAAGCGAACTCCACTTCAAAGCGGGGGAATCCGAGATCTATCCTCTGGTAATAGTAGCCGTCCCGGCCCCGCAGGCGGCGGTTCTTGTGTCCGGGATCGATTTCCTGAGCAACGCCGTCTCACGGGCCCGCTTCTCATCCGGCATTGTCGCCATGGCGGCTTTCTCAGAGCGGCTTGACGTGCCGTTCGATGACGCGTCCGTCGATGGCTCGGATCTCTCGCGCGTCATAAGAGATGCTTCGAAGCCGGGGCGCGGGGATTCGGACTGCTGGGTCTTACATGGATCCCCGGAGTTCGTCGAGCGCCGTCTCGAGGAAGACTCTGACGAATCAGCCGAGCGACTGCTGTCCGAGTTTTCTTCGATCCTGGACCGACCCCTGCCGGAGGCGATATTCTCATCCGGGCATCGCTGGCGATACGCCCGGACTACCAAGCCCTACGGCGAGTCTTATGCATTCGATTCGAAAGCCGGCGTCGGTGTTGTCGGCGATTGGTGTTTGGGAGACGGGATTGAAGAGGCCTACGCAAGCGGCGCGGCGATGGCGAATCATCTCCTTGAAGTATCCGGGGTGTCGTCGTGATTCATCGACCGGCGTCCCGCGGCACCACCTATTCGATGGTCAACATGGTTGATCTCTGAATCGTCTCTTAGTAGGATTGCCGACGGACTCGAACTGGAATAAGCGTTCAAATCCCCTTGATGGGCCTTTGCGCCGCGCGACGAAAGTGCGACAAGCCTCATCATGCTCGTCAACCCACGGCGCGACGTTCGCCTCCGAATGACCTGTCAGGATCAGCGATAGAGAGTCCTCGGCGCCGCCTTCTCCCCACCCGCTAGTATCGACCGAAGCCTGCGGAACACTCGGGCGTCCTCTTTCTTCTTCGATTCGGACCTTCGAGCGAGGCCCGCGAGCACTTGCCCGAATCTTGGGATCCGCCGTATGCGCTTCTCCTTGCGTGCGAGGAAGGCCCAATAAAGGTGGGTGATCGGGCAGTCGCGCGCCGGATGGAACCGGCATTCGGCGCAATAGTCGCTCATTTTGTTGATATAGGCCGCCCCGGAGACGTATGGCTTGGTGGTCATCAAGTTCCCGGTCGCGAAAGTTCCCATGCCCAGGACGTTGGGCTCAACTACCCAGTCGAACGCGTCCTGATAGGCGACCCAGAACCAGTCCGTAAGCTCCCTGGGCGATACGTCCAGCATCGTCGCCAAGCTCGACAAGATCATGAGCCTTGTTATGTGATGGCTGTATGCCTCATCCCAAACGGACGCCACTACGGTGTCCAGACATGCGAGGCCCGATTCCAATCCCCAGTAGGCCGGAGGCAGGGAGCCGTTTGAGCCCAGGAAGTTCGGACACGCGCCGCCGTCGAGGCCGCGGCCTTCCGTCGGTCGCCACGGAGTCCTGGTCCGGTGAGACCACCCGCCGTCGCCCGGGGCCCTAGCCTTGGGACTTTTGCGGCCGCCGTAATTGCGGAATCCGTCGGTGGCCGTGTGGACGTGCCTAACGAATTCCCTCCAGCCCAGCACTTGTCTTGCAAAGCCCTCTTTGCTTTGGATCGGGATGTCCAACCCAAGCACATCGTCCAGCACTCGACCGGCAGGCAGGCGGCCCAGATTCAGCATGCCGGATGTCCTGGTGTGGAAAAGCCCTCGCTCACGGACGGACATCGCGTCCTCGTAGGGACCGAAGAACCTCATGCACCGGTTCTCGGCCCATGTCCATAGTCGTTCCGCGTCTCGCCGGGTCGCGGGCAGCATCGCCGGATCGAGCTTTCCCGGGTGGCGGGCGTATTTGGTGAGTATAAGATCCCTCACTTCCATGGTTATGGGATCCGGTTTGAATCTCGGTGGGGTGGGGGCCTCCGGCTCTCCCTTCCAAGGCAGCCTGTTGGCGGCGTCGAAGCTGAACTTCCCTCCCAGAGGCGCGTCCTTCTTCATGAGCACGCCGGAGTCCTTTCGGACGGCCCTGTAGAACGAGTCCATTCGCCAGGACCGGCCCCTCAGGGATTCCTTGAATTGGTCGAGGTCGGTAAGCCAACCCTCATTCGGGATGGTTTCCAGGATGCCCTCTCTCTTAGCCTGCTCCAGATCGACGCGGAGCTCTCTCTCGGCGGGCTCCATGACCCTCATGGCTCCCAGCTCTCCTGCAAGAGGTCGAAGCGCCGAGCCGAAGCTCTCGCGGGAGAAGACATACTTCACCGCTACACCCCGTGCGGCCTGCTCCAAAGCGAAGTGACGGAGGTTGGCGACGACCAAGGCGAGCTTCTGTTTGTGGTAGGGTCTGCGGCGGGGCTTCCATGAGCTTTCTATGAGAACGATGCCCAGGTCTCGTGGGGACTCCCGAGAGAGGGGACCGATTTCATCGCTGAGTTGATCGTAAGAGACATACAACCAACGGCGGCCTTTGCTTCGCGTATTGATCCTCTTGAGCTCGTTGAGGAAGGCCTTCATATCGATTGCTCCATCGACGTCGATCCGGATTGATGATTGGTCTCTCTATCAACCCGAGCAGAAGCGGGCTCTAGCCCGGACTGTATGTGCTACGCCCAAGCGTCTTGCAACTAAGGCAGACTCACCACAACAAGCCGCTCCCGGCTGATCCCACTCAGCCGGGAGCGTTGTCAATCCAATTGCGTCGCCTCTGGCCGACTTCCGGCGGGTTCGCCAAGATTATTCGTCTAGTGCACGCCTCCGCCCCACCGACGATGGATCGCCTTCCATCCCAAAGCCTGATAGACGGCGGCCAGTCCGACCAGGATGTACACAACGCGGCTGACCACACTCATATCTCCGAAGAGCTTGGCAACGAGATCGAGGTCGAGGAGACCAACCAAGCCCCAATTGAGACCCCCGACTACTACGAGGACTGCGGCGACGACGTCTAGCGCTTTCATCTCTCCTCCTTCCTACGGCTGTGTGCTCGGCCTGGATTAGCTGACGACTCGGACAGGTCAATGCATCATATATCACAATCAGGGAGTCAAGAAGAAAGTTTGGTGCTGAGAGCCGGTTTCGGGCTATGTCGCATATATATAATGGCTTAGCTGATTTTAGGGGCGAACTTGAAATGACCATGGCACCCTATGGTCGTCGCGGTGAGTAGACATGTAGGTCCTTACGAGGACTCTTGCGGGCCTCTATGGGGCAATACTCAAAGGAGTCCGGATCGGGCGCCGCTATCGGTGACCGTTGCTGCGACCGCAAATCCCTCTCCGACGATCGACTTTGCCCTCCGCCGGCGGGAGCAACACACTCCGCGCCTCTGTAGCAGGATTTGCTACAGGTCATTGGCGGATTACACGGCGCGCATTTGGAAAGCGTGCCTATTCCCGATCCTATCGAGGCCCGGTAGATTCAGAGTGGCCGGGCAACGAAGAGTCCGGGACCGTTGCCTCGGTCGGAGAGTTGGATTCGGCTCCGGTGATCTCGGACGGATCGTATGCGGGTCCGTGAACGGCACGCGTAGGCGCTTCAGGCCGAAAGACCGCCTGAGCCCCTTTACCGGCCCGTAGTCGGAACCCCGGGCCGTCGGCAGCCGCCCGAGCGGGGCATTCGGCGGCCGGGGCCGAAGCGGCGGGTTAAACAGGAACCGCGGAACGCATCGCGGTCCTCGGAAGGAGCGTTATGTCCAGGAATCTTTATCTGACGACCACGGGGCCGGCGGCGGGCAAGAGCGCCATTGTGTTGGGCTTGATGGCCAACATAGAGAGAGGCATTCGCAGAGTGGGTTACTTCCGTCCGATCGGGCGGACCGGGAATCACGGCACGACCCTTGATCCCAACGTACAACTAATCTGTTCCGTCTTCGGCTTTGATTGCGATCCGGAGTCCATGATGGGTATCTCGGCCGAGTCGGCCACGGAGATGAGCATCAATGGGCGTTACGGTGAAATGCTGGAGGACATCCTGAACGCCTATAAGAGCTATGAGAGCAATAGGGATTTCGTGCTCATTGAGGGGACGAATTACAGGGGCCCCTCTACGGCATTCGAGTTCGACATAAACGCCGACATAGCCCGCAACCTCGGGGCGCCGGTCGTACTCGTCGTCAGCGGCAACAACCGAGATGCCGGGGAGATATTCGATAACGCCTGCCTGAGCAAGGAGCAATTCGAGGAGCGGGGCTGCGATCTTGTGGGAGTGATCGTCAATCGGACGGACAGGGGGAGGTTTGACGACGTGAAGGAGTTCTTGGCGCACAAGTTCTCGGACGCTGAGATCCCTTTTGCCGGCGTGATACCCGAAGACCCGGTCTTGGCCCAGCCTCGTATGGATGAGATCGCGGCGAGTTTGGGGGCCGAAGTCCTATATGGTGAGAAGTATCTGGATAATCTCGTCGAGCACTTTCAGATCGCCTCCATGCAACTGCCGACGCTTCTCGAACGGATCGGTCCCGGATCGTTGGTGATCACGGCCGGCGACCGGGGGGATATCCTCCTTGGGCTGATCGCCTCCCAGATGTCCAACAGAATGCCCAAGCTGGCCGGCGTACTGTTGAGCAGCGGTCTTCGGCCCACTGAGGCGATAGACAAGCTGGTCGGAGGAATGCAGAGGATTCGACTCCCGGTGCTCGGCGTTGAGACGGGGACCTACCAGACCGCCATAGACGTCAGCAGGGTGACCGCTTCCATCACGACGAAGAGCTACAGAAAGATCGAGACGGCACAGGCTCTTTTCGACGAGCACGTTGATCTGGACGTAGTGTTGGCGGGCGTCGCTTCCATGCGAAAGGTGCGGATAACCCCCAATCTGTTTCTATACGAGCTCCAGGAGCGAGCTCGCTCCGACAAGAAACACATTGTGCTGCCCGAGGGGTCCGAGGACCGGATCATAAGGGCCGTGCAGATTCTGACGCGCAGGCGGATTGTCGACATCACGCTGCTCGGTGAAGAGGAGGAAATACGCAATTGTGCCCAGAAGCTCATGGTGGACCTTGACGGCGTTCGCATCGTGAATCCGCAGACGTCGGAGCTCCTCGACGACTATGCCGCAACGTACATGGAACAGAGAAAACACAAGGGTGTAAACCTCGAGCAGGCGAGAGAGATCATGCAGGATCCGTCCTATTTCGGGACCATGATGGTCTTCAAGGGCGATGCCGACGGCATGGTGTCGGGCTCAATCCATACGACGGCTCATACCATACGACCTGCGTTCGAGTTCGTACGGACGGAGTCGGGCGTCAAGCTTGTGTCGAGCGTGTTCTTCATGTGCCTCACGGACCGGGTCCTTGTGTACGGCGATTGCGCGGTCAACCCCAACCCCACGGCGGAAGAACTGGCTCACATCGCGGTCACGAGCGCCGACACAGCGGCCGCGTTCGGGATCGATCCCAGGGTGGCAATGTTGTCCTATGCCACGGGGGAGTCGGGCTCGGGAGCCGACGTGGAGATCGTGAAGGAGGCGACGCAGATCGCGCGGAAAATGAGGCCCGAGCTGCCCATCGACGGACCTTTGCAGTATGACGCGGCGATTGACGTGAGTGTCGCCCGGACCAAGTTGCCCGACAGCAGTGTGGCCGGGCGGGCCACGGTGTTCATATTTCCCGATCTGAACACGGGAAACAATACTTACAAAGCGGTTCAGCGTTCAGCAAGGGCGATAGCGGTGGGACCGGTGCTTCAGGGGCTTCGCAAGCCGGTAAACGACCTGAGCCGCGGTTGCACGGTGCCGGACATCGTAAACACGGTCGTGATTACCGCCATACAGGCACAAGCGGCGGCTGACAAGGAAATCGCGAAAACTGCGTAAAAGGTTCCAATTCCCGTGGGGAGGCGGAGGGAGACGGACGTGAAGGTTCTAGTTCTGAATTGCGGCAGCTCGTCCATAAAGTACCAGGTCTTTGGAATGCCGGGGGCGGAAGCCATAGCCAGAGGCCTCGTGCAGAGGATCGGTGAGCCCAAGGGCGGGATTGAACAGTGGGTTGACGGTAACAGGATCGACCTCGAAACGAAGATCCCGGGGCACGAATATGGACTTGAGCTTGCCATCAAGTTGCTCACGGAGGGGGAGAATGCTCCCTTGGCGCACGTATCCGAGATCGGTGCCGTGGGGCACAGAGTCGTGCACGGCGGAGAACGTTTTACCGAGCCGGTTCTTGTAGACGAGGAGGTCATTAGGGCAATCGAGGCTCACGCTGAGCTTGCGCCTTTACACAACCCGCCCAACTTGCTTGGAATTCGGGTGGCGCTGAAGCTTCTTCCGGAAGCTCCGCAAGTGGCGGTCTTCGATACCGCCTTTCACCAGAGCATGCCGGCCTATGCATATCGGTATGCCATACCGGAGGAGCTCTACACCGAGGGGCGGATCCGCCGGTACGGGTTTCACGGCACTTCTCACCGCTACGTGGCCATGCGTGCGGCCGAGCTTCTCGGGAAAGACCCTTCCGAAGTGAATCTCATAAGCTGCCACCTCGGCAACGGTTCGAGCGTGACGGCGATCGCCGAGGGGAAATCCGTGGATACAAGTATGGGGCTCACTCCCCTGGAGGGCCTGGTAATGGGGACGCGGTCGGGCGACATAGACGCCGGTGTCGTTTTTCATCTGGCCCGGGTGAAGGGACTGTCGGTGGACGAGATAGACCGATTGCTCAACAAAAAGAGCGGGCTCCTGGGCCTCTCCGAGGCGAGTAACGACGTGCGGGAGCTATTGAACCTGGAGGCCCAAGGATGCGAGAAATGCCGGCTCGCTCTTGACGCTTTCTGCTTTCGCTTGCGAAAGTACGTCGGCGCTTATTATGCCGTGCTCGGTGAAGTCCACGGCATAGTCTTCACGGCGGGAATAGGAGAGAACTCTCCCGAGATCAGAAGGCGTACCTGCTCCGGCCTGGAAGGCCTCGGTATAGCCGTCGATCCGGCGAAAAATCAGAGCGCGGTCGGGCGGGAGAGCGACGTCTCCGTCGACGGAATGCGGACCCGTGTTCTTGTTATTCCGACCAAGGAAGAGATGTTGATCGCGAGCGACACCTATGCCCTGACACAAAAGCCGAAGAGACATCCCGGAGCCGAGGACTCAGTCACCGCGAGCTCCGCCGCGTAGATTCTTCGCACCGCCCATCGGCGCCGGTAGAGGCCGTGTCGCGTGGTGTGTGTGGTCAGGCGCGGGACAAGTCGACTTCCATTCGGCCTGCGCGAATGGGTCGCTTTCCGGAGACCTTCACACCCCGCGTCGGCTCCTTCATGTTCTATCTCCTGAGTTCGCCGCCGGCCGACAACGCCAGGCTCGCTCCGAGAGCTCCGGTGCCCAACAATAAGGGGCGCCGCGCGGCATAGTACGCCGCCCCGGTCTTGATCCGGCAAGACCGCTGTGCTACTCGCTCAGCGGAGTCAAGACGAAGTCGACGTCACCCTTATCCTGTTCCCCCTCGACTTCTACTTCTTCCGTGCGAGCGGTCTCGTATCCCGACGCGGAAGCCTCGACGTCATACTCACCGGGTGTCAGCGCATGCAGGACATACGCCCCGGCCGTGTCGACAAAGGCTGAGGTGACCAGCGTGTCGGCGTCGGCGTCGTACGCGCTTACGACGGCGCCGATTCCGCTTGGCGTGACTGTTCCGCTAATGGTGCCCGTCAGCATGGTCTGGAGCATTCGGATCGTCGGCTTGAAAAGGAAGTTTCCGCTCCCCGGCGGAGTTTCGATCAAAGACTTGTTCACATCGAAGTCCAGCGTGATGCTCGTTTCGCCGTCCGGCGGGACATACCAGCCGCCTACCAACTTGAGCCCGCTTTGGGCGCCGCTCGGTATCGTGAGCGGATATGTCTCTCCGGCCATATGCACGGTGGCCTCCTCGATGATGATCCGGAGCTGCGTGTAGTGCCCCGCCGGCAGCTCGAAGTCCCCCAGGAGGGCTTTGACGCCGCCGACCAGCTCAAGCAGGTCGAAGGTGCGGGCCGACTCCGGCAGCGTATCGTTCATGACGGTAATCCATCCTGCGTTGCCATCCTCGCCTTTGCCCTCCGGGTCCGTTTCCTCCTTGCCCGCGGCGTGTACCTTCACCTCGCTGAAGATGACTTCGAGTGACTCGAGATCGTCATATGGCGCAGGTGCGTCCACCAAGTAGATTTGCAGGCGTCCCGTCGTCCCGTCCGCGGTGCCTTCGGGGCTCGTAGGATCATCCGAGCAAGAATTGAGTCCCACAAGCACGAGAATAAGCAGCACGGCAAGGACCGATCCCCCGAATAGAGTGTGGTGCTTCATCTGATTGTTCTCCTTTGTCGATTCCGGTCCTGAACATTCGGATCAGCCGAATCCACCCTATTAACTATATCGCACAATATGCCCAGGAGGCAAGAGGAAAAGTGCCTGCGCGACGGGAATGGGAAGGAACATGTCGCTCCACGCCGGCCTCGAGGCGTTGCAGCCGAGGAATTGGGGTATTTGCCCCCATCCTGAGACGGTACGGGGACCCCGGGGACTTTGAATGCACCGATGAAGAGTCTTCGCGTTACGATGAGCTGTGCCGCGGGATAAGCCGTGAGATGCTCTATATGTTCTCCCAAGTGAGGAGCTCTACCGGCTGAGGGGTCGGTAGACTTACGCGCTCCCTCACTTTTCTTGGAACCGATGTGAGTCGCCGACGCCGGCGACGAGAGCGGCTATTTCAGCGCTTTGATTATGTCTTTTCGAGAGACCAGTCTTTGTCCGCGATCCTTGGCGACTTCGCACGTGAGAAGCCAAGAGCGCCGGAGCTCCGCCTCAAGGTCCTTCTTGGTCGAATCGGCCGAAGAGATCTCGATCTGGCCTCCCGCGCGATGCTCGTGCCCGCCCCAGGAGGCGCCGGGCCTTTCGCTGATCGCGCCGGCGACCAGGGCGGCCGCGTTTCCGCCGCGCGTAGTGGTTCTCACTGAGACGACTATCCGTCCGGCGATCTCCGCGGCGCACAGGACGCGCTCCAGGCCGTCGCACCGGATAAGAAGATCGGCGACCTCGCCTATGACCTCGGCGCCCGTCGCTTTGGGTAAGAAGCACATCGCAACCTCGTCGTAGGTGAAGCAGCTTTCAAGGGCGAGAACCAGGTCCTCGTAGTACTCCTTGGGCAGGGTCGCGTTCCGGATCTTGTTCAAGAGGTCCGGATCAAGGAACCGGGAAAGCCAGGTCAGCGCCGCGCGATCAACACGTGAAAACCTGTTCCCGTAGCCCAAGGCGTCCGAATGAACTCCGTAAGTGAGGGCCGTTGCGAGTTGAGGCGTAGGGGAGACGGCCTGCTCGCGCAGATAGCCCGCCACGATCGAGGAGGTGGCCAGCACCTTCGGGCGGATGTCTCGGAAACGAAAGGAGAGACCTCCGGCTTTGTCGCCGGCCATTTCATGGTGATCCACTACCGCGGCAATGGGCTCTTCAAGAGAGGCGAAAGCAAGCCTCGACGGCGAGCGCGTGTCCACCAGCACCAAGGGCGCATCCCGGGGAGGTAGTTGCTTCTCGATCATCCGAAGCGGCGGGCGCAGCTCGTCCATCATGGCGCGGTTCTCAGCCCTCGTGATGGCTCCGCCCGCCAGGAAGCTTGTCGGCACCGAGAGCTTTTGCTCCAGAAGAACGCACACCCCCCAGCCGGAGGCGATGGCGTCGGGGTCGGGATTGTCATGGGTCATCACGACGACCTCCTTCGCATCGCCCACGGCCTCAAGCAGTCTTTGCGATCGAGTTCTCTTCGGACGTGTGGGGCTTGTGCCTCTCAATTCTCACTCCTTGGCATGAGGGGCCTCCTAGGGCTTCGAACCGAGGATAGCACAAGTCGAGACCGCCGTCGCAAACGACTCTCAAGTCCGATATTTCGACGGGAAGGTCTGGTAGGTTCTTGGTATGCTCACGCTTGGTCGGCCGGTTTCGTCCGGAGGATTCTTGACTATCTCGCCCACTTCTCGGCGTTTTAGAAAGACGCGGGTTCGGTCGGGCGTGTCCGTATAGAACGTCAGTCCCTGAAGCTCCGCAAGGCCGGGGGTCCAAGCACCTTGAACGTCGTCTCGTACTCCGCTGATGTTTATATGAGTCTCGTCTCCCGCTCTCTTCGCGTTCCATTCGAGGAACCGATGCACCAGGTTATAGGTCAGGAGCTTCCGGGTTGTGGTTACGTATATTCGTCCCTCTCGATACTGCTCTGCCAGGTGACGAATCGCCCTCGCGGCCTCCGGCGCCATCAGCTGCGGGTAGTCGAAGTCTCTCCAGAGATGAGTGTAGACGAGCATGTATCCTCTCTTCGCCGCGAGTTCATCGAGCACCGGCCGGGATATTTGTTTGGCCAGCTCCCTTGTGCAGGCCCTCTTCAGTCCTCCCCACCTGTTGGCGAATCTCTTAAAGGAGTAGAGACTTTGCCCGTCGTCGAGCCTGTACGGTTCGATCAGTCTGTTTGAGAAGATGGACGCGGCCATCCATCTGTTGTTGAGAATTCCGTACTTGAGGCATTCGAACGCTTGTTTTCCCCTGTCCGTCAGGTTTGGGGAGGTGTCCTGTCCGACTGTATGCACGAGGTCGTATTTCTCGGCAAACCTGACTCCGTGATCGAGCAAAAGGTCCGTATGGTACTCCTCGGCGCCGGGGTCGTCCCCGCGCTGGTGCGACATGGCGCCTATCTGGTGTGTGTTCGAAGCGCCTCCGTGGTTCACCCAGACCTCCAGCTTCAGCTCTCTTTCGCTCAAGTAATCCAGCGCTCGAACCGCGTGTTCTCTTCTGAATCCCCCGTTGCCGAAATGTCCGTAGCCGTGGATGCAGTCTATTAGTCCCGCCCTGATGAAGTCCTCTATCACTCCCGCGTTCTCCGTGAGATCTCCGCCGGCGCCTGCGAATACGGTGAACTCGGACAAGTCGCAAGGGTCGAAAAACCAGAAGCCATATCCTATTTCAAGTCCGACGCCTTCGCCCATGGGCGTGTCGCTGCCGGTGTTCAGGAAGCGGGCCAGGGCGAGAAACTGGTCCTTTGTCTTTATGTCGTCATTATCGTTCGCCAGCGTGAGCGCCGCCACGAAAGGGTAGGGGAACTTCCTCAACCGGACTTCCGTATGTGTGCCTTCGTGATGAATGCTCATGGAGTCGATCGCGGCCGTGCGCCGCGCCTCCTTGTAGGACGCGTCAAGTTGAGCTTCCGGATTGCGCTCGGGATCGTCCCGGTTGCGCGCTCGTGCCCTCGGGGTCAAACCGAAAAACATCGGCATTGCCTTTGTTCTTTCCCATGTGCGCATGGATCCGCGAGAAGCCTCTTCGGATGCCGCAGTGTGCGCAGTATCGGTAAGCCGGTGTTTCGGAGTCCATGGTTCCCCTTACCGCTCGATACAAGGCATTGTTCCAGACTGCGAGGATGCCGCCTTCGGTCCGCACGTTGCCTACTGCCTCCTCCCATGAGTAGTGGCACAGCCGCGCCGTACCGTCGGTATCGATGATCATCGAATCCCACGGCAGGGTGCACCGGGCTCGAAAGCCGCCGTCCGTAACGTCCGGGGGAAGATGCAATACAACGCCGACTGCCTCGGCGATTCCATGTGCCTCTCGGAACGCCTGTTTCTGGAGGTCCGGGTATTGATAGAGTGAATGGGATATGTCCGTTTCGCCCTCTACCGTCAAATAGTTGACGTCGATGTCTTCGATGCCCGTCTCCGCCGCCAGTCGGACCAGATCAGGAAGCTCGGCGGCGTTATCACGCATGGCGACAAAGTTCGCCTGAATCACTGGGCGATGGGCCTTGTGACGGCGCTTTGCCTCCGCCACCGCCGCAACGTTCGATAGGAGCTTGCCGAATTCCAGGCCCCTGCGAAGTTTCTCACACGTCCCCGCTTTGGCTCCGTCGATGGAAAAAGTCAGTATGTCGGTGCGCGTGGACCCTACCAAGAAGTCGGCCAGGTCTTCCCCCATGATGGTGCCGTTGGTCATGACGTTGCAGCCGATCCCGCGCTCGCCGGCCATCCTGATGATCTCCGGCGTGCTTGGGTTGAGGAAAGGCTCTCCAAGACTGCAAAGTCTGAAGCGGATCACCCAGGATGCGCTCTCTTCCAGGATCTTCTTGAAGAACTCCGGATCGAGGTCGAGCGGCCCCTCTGTCTTATAGTGCACGCAGCCCACGCACCTCAGGTTGCAGCGACGGGTTGGGATTACGTCGAGCGTCTGCGGCCCGATGAAGAGCCGCTCTCTTTTCGCGCGCCTTTCGGCGCGGTTCAGAAGCACCAGGACGCGTTTGCTCACAGGGAGAGCGCGAAACCTCCTGAGTCGCTCCCGCCTATACCTGGCCTTTGAAGACAACCGGAGGTGATTTCCCATGAACCAACCTCGATTAGTAAAAAGCAAGCTCAATCCCGCTTGAAATCGTCTCGCCGCAAAAGAGGTCTCGGAGCGGACCCCGTCGCGTATCGCCCCGGATCGGAGATCCGAGTTTGAAATCGTTCACATGTGCCACTTGCCCGCCGTGCCGGTCTCGCTTGAAGTCGCGGCGGAAAACGCCGCGCTGGTCGGTAGACTTGTTCACCGGGCGGAAGACCGAATGGTATATATAGGGCTTGATGGAATGAATGTCCATCGCGCCGCACACTCGAAAGCCCGGCGTAGGATCACCGACAGAACGACGGAACAAGGTAACTATATCACACATCAAGACATCATGCAAAAGCCAACTCTACCGGGCAGTGGGTCGGTTTGCGGATCACGGCTCTTAAATCGGCCCGGCAGGCAAGGCGGCTCCTTCGGGGCCGCGCGTCCGTTTCGCGGAGCCAACCGGCTTCGCCGGCGGGCGGAGGACCCCGCCGCTGCGCTTCGGCGATTGCCCGGACGGGTCCGAGAACTCGAGGTCGCCCAAGGGGTCGTTTGACGGCATATCGGGCGCTTTGAGGGCCCAAGGTCTCCGAGTCCCATTCACGGCCCGGAGGGGCTTCTTCGACGTCATATGCGAAGTGATATGCGTCTTGACCGCCCAACGGATCTGAGCAATACTTTGAGTAGTCGAATTGCTTGAGGTGCCGGCTATGAGATCAGACAGGTGGCATAATATCGACTCTTGAAAGGAGCCCACGCCGCGATGTAAGCGGAGTGGGCGATTGTGTTGAGGCGCCTTGATCCCGCGGAGCCCGGAAGATCGCGTGAAGAAGGGCCCGCGTGAGAGCGCCCGCCGGAGGGAGGTGCCGGAAATGAAGAGAGTGACGTTCCTCGGCGTCTTTGCCGTCGTGCCGGCCCTTCTTTTCTTCGCAGGGATTCCCGGCTGCGGGGATTCCGGCGACGGGAAAAACGGCGGGCCATTCGATCCCATCAACAACTTCCGGCCGGTGGTGGCACTCACCGGCGCGCCTCCGCAGGGCGACACGACGAGGTTCGACGTCGAGCTGAGTTGGACCGCTTGGGACCCCGACGGGGCTGTGGATCACTTTCTATACTGCGTGGATCCTCCCGACTCGGCCGATGCCGATACCTTGTGGGAGAAGACGGAGGCGTACTCCATAAGCTTGATCTTCACGGCCGAGGATTATGATTCAACGACCATAGATGAGTTCCTCGACTACAGGCGGCACCAGATAGGCGTCGAGTACCATGTCTTCGTCATAAAGGCCGTGGACGACGTGGGCGCGATGTCGGTTCCGGACTACGCGGCATTCAACGCGTCCACCATATGTCCGAGAAGCCGGATAACGACTCCTCCGCCCTCCTCCGGTTGGAACGAGTACATGGGCTCCCCGCAGCGGGTGGGCCTGAGAGTGACCTTCCGCTGGGAGGGAGATGACCCTGACGGCGCCTTCACTGACGAACCCATAGGATACTATTACAAGCTGACGGACGTGACCGGGGAATACAACTGGAGGAACATCGCCCCAAGGCTATATGGAGATCCTGAGCCGTGGGTGAGGGTGGGGGCGGAGACCACGAAGGTCACGCTCGACCTTCAGGACGGCCGGGCATACGGCTTCGGCGTGAGAGCGATCGACGAGGCGGAGGCGGTTGAGCCGCTTCTTGTGCTCAATAGGAACCTCCTCTGGGTGGTAGCCAGTGCGGTTAGGTCTTACCCAGAGCTGACCGTGAACTCCGCGGCCTTCGGCGTCAGGCATTGGATGGGTTGGAGCATGGACATCGAGGGCTACGATGTGCCTCTGAACAGCTCTTATGAGCTTAAGATATCCGGCGACGCCGGCTGGTACGGCGGGGTCATCACGGGTTACTCCTATGGCTGGGATCTCACGAACCTCGATACTCAAGCGACGGATCCGGACGGCATAGGGGCCTGGACTCCGTGGAGCGCGACCGCTCCTACCATCACCGCCCATTTCACCGAGCCCAGGGATTACTTTCTCTATGTCAAGTGCAAGGACGACCTGGGCGGCAAGACGCTGGCCATCATCAGGTTCAACGTCGTCACTTTTACCGCCTCCAGAAACTTGATCTACGTCGATGACTGCCGGATGTATCCGACGGACCTGCCCGACGACGAGACGTGGCAGCGAATGCTCGAGGGGTACGATTATGGTGAGGGCTGGCCGGGCGCTGTCTGGGATGAGTGGGACGCTCCCTACGGCCGGGAATTCCCTCCCTTGTCGCTCTTGGCGCAGTTCAAGGTGGTGGTGTGGTCCATGTGCGACAACCGGATGATGAGCCCCGTCGACAAGTCCGCCTGGTATCTTATGAACATGCCTGGTACGGCGAACGTGCTCGCCTTGTATTTGGGTGGGGAGACTCAGACCGGCGTGAAAGGCAAGCTCTGGGCTTTCGGCACGCGCATGGTGGAGAGCAGTGTGCTGCCGTATGCGGGGATGCTTTGTGACTATCCGATGGCGGTGCGCGAGCACGCCCCGATCGCCGGTTGCTATATCCGGGAGGGTTCTTTCGCCTATGATTACCTGCACTTGAGAGGGGACTTCTCCAGGGACGATCCCGACGGCGGCGGAGCTCGAGTGAGCTTCTTTTCTTCCGCGGAGGATCGGATGCGGTACGTGTACGTCAATGAGGACCCTCTTCCGGTCGAAGATTGCGATCTCATCCCCGCGGCCGATCTATACCCGAATCTTCCGCCGAAGCTCGAGCCCGACTTGAGCAAGCCTCATGCTGCCGCAAGGCTTTGGTCGGAGGTTCTGGAGTATCCGAGCCCCGATCAGAGCATACAGCTCCCATTCTGCGACCCCGAGCAAGGCGAGATGGGCCTCGTTCCTTTGTACAGGTACAAGGCGGTCGGCGTCGCGAGCACGGCCGAAGGCAAGTTCTGCGGTTTTCGATATATCCCTCGGGGCCCCCATGATCATGGAGAGCTGGTATACTTCTTCTTCCAGATGTACCCGATGTATGACCATCAGGCACGCGCTACGGCCAAGGTCGTGCTGTCCGACTGGTTCGGCCTGCCCGATCCGGACTCCGGACACCCGTAGCATTGGGGGCGCGGCTGATGAGTGCGGACGGCGTGGGCTTTCCCCTTTTTTTACGCGGTACATTGCCAAAGTAGAGGAGGATGCCGGGTGAGAGTACTCTTCACAGTGATTTGCTCTGTTCTCGTTGCCGCGCTTTGGGCCCAGCCGGCCGGCGCGGGCCCGCCGGTCAGAATAGGCGGAAACGTCATCATCGGAGTTCCGGTCGGGGAGTTCAGTGATAACGTAGATCACATCGGCTCGGGCCTAAGCGGTTACGTAACCTTGGGAATCCCCGGCGTGCCCTTCCACGTCGGAGGGTCCGGCGGCTATATGACTTTGGGCAGGGAGACAATCGGCGAGATACAAATCGGGCCATATGTCGCCGACATCGTCACACAGAACAATGTCATCGTCGGGCACCTGCTGCTTCGGGCACAGAAGAAGGGCTCGGGCTTCCGGCCGTTCATGGACGCGCTTGTGGGTTTCGAGCGCATCTACACCACGACGCAAATCAGGGGCGGTTTCAACTTCCCGAACATAGACTTGGATCGCGGCGATTGGGCGGTGAGCTACGGAGTGGGGAGCGGGGTGGAGTTCGAGGTCTACCGGAGCACCGGCAGGGAGGCCGAGGGGGGAACCGACTACGGCATCTCCATCGACCTGGGAGCCCGATATCTCATAGGCGGCCGGGCCGACTATGTGGACATAGATTCAATGATATTGATTGACGATCAGATTCGGTTCAGGTCGGACTCATCGAGAACGGACATGGTGACCGTTCACATAGGGGTGTCGTTTCTGTTCTAGGCGCCTCTCTTTCAGTTGCCTGTCAATGCTTCGGTTTTGAGCCTCTCAACTGTCTGAAGGGGTGCCTCGTTGCGCAGTGCCGCCCACCCTGCTAAGGTAAAGGTAGGAACCCTCCTAGAGCGATTGCGCGGCAAGTCTTAGCGGGGACTCAAACGGCGCCCGCGCAGGCCGATCGACAGCGAGGAGATGATCCCAAAACATGATACTCGGAAAGCACCCCACGAAGCCGGGAGTCTGGGTACTCGCGGTCATTCTGACGCTCCTCTTGCACGTCGGGGTAGTGATCGCTGCGCGAGTGCTTCGCCCTCTGACCCCCGACCCATCGGAGACGCCGGATCCGGGGATCATCAATCTTGTTTTCGCCCCGGAGTCCGAGGCGACCTCTCAAGAGCCGTCTTTCTTCAGTGAGCTTCCTCCGGACCGGGCCGATGAGAGGCCCGAAAGCCCTGATTTCTTGAGCAACGTGGATAGCCGCGCCCGCGACAGGGTGCCCGGCGGCGAAGACGAAGGTCTCCCGTCTCTGGAGGGGGAGTCGGAGGCCCCGCACGTTCGGATGGATGCCGGTTCTCCCGATTCCCCGGCCGCCGGACCGAAAGAAGGGGCGAGGGCCGATCGGGAAGTGGAGTCCGTGGAGAGTCCCAAGGGGGACGGAGATGGCTCCCGGATCGAGGATGAGGCGGACCCGCGGTCGGAGCCGGCGGAGGCGCGGGAAGTTCCCCCTCCAACGGACGAAGCCGACGCCGAAGCTCCGGAAGTCTCTGCTCCCTCACCCACGTCCCCTCGGAGCCCGCTTTTCCTCGACGATCGTCAGGGGTACCAGCGCCGGGAGGGGGGCGATTCGGCCGTCACGGATGAAGGTCTGCCGGGGGCCGGATCGAGCGATCTCTATCAGGAGGAGATGTCCAATCCGGACGGGAACGTTTTTCCCTACGGCGACGTCAGCAGCCTGAGTACCGTCGCTTGGGACTACGCCCCGTGGCTGCAACAGTTCAGCCGCGACATAAGCCAACGTTGGAGGGTGCCCTACGCGTATTACCTGGGAGTGATTTACGGCTGGACACAGGTTGAGCTTGAGATCGCGCGCAGTGGTGACCTTCTCAGAATGGAGGTGTTGGAAGAGCGTGGCCACGAGTCTCTCAAGAACTCCAGCGTAGGGGTCCTTCGTGCGGCGATGCCTTACCGGCCGCTGCCGGAACACTTCCCCGAAGAAAGCCTCATACTACGGATCAAGCTCATCTACCCGGATCACGGCGAACGGCCGGGAAAATAGTGAAAGAGACGAAAGGAGACCTTTTGATGCTCGAGTTCTTGGACAAGGCCGGACCTCTTATCTACCCGCTGGGAATTTGCAGTCTTCTGGCCTCGACGATAACAATCGAACGGTTCTTCAGTTTGAGGCGAAGCCGCGTGCTGCCTCCCAAGGTCGTCGGAGTAGTGGAGGCGGTGCGACCGGGCCAAGATCTGAGTCTCGCGATCGAGGTGTGCAGGCGAAACCCGGGTGTCTTCTCCGACGTGATGCGGGTGGGATTCGAGCGGGCGTTCGAGCCTTGGGAAGTGATGCGCGACGCGCTCCTCGACGCCGGACGTCAAAAAACAACGCTCCTCGAACGGCATCTGGTGTGGCTGCAGACCATCGCCCAGGCGGCGCCTCTCCTGGGGCTTTTGGGCACCGTGCTCGGAATGATCAAAGTCTTCGCCTCCATTTCCCTGTCCGGCCTGGGCGATCCTCACGCGCTGTCGGAGGGAATAAGCGAAGCGATGATCACCACCGCCGTCGGTCTGGCGATCGGAATCCCCACGCTTGTCGCCTACAACGTACTGGTGGCGAGGTCGGAGACTCGCATAACCGAGATCGAAGCTTACGCGAGCCACTTGGTCTCCCGCCTTCGCGGGAGCGGTGCGGAGGAGGCGAGCGGATGAGCGCAATGGCCTTTCGCGTTCGCAAAGGGCGCAAGCAGGTGACCCTGAGCGTCACCCCTCTCATCGACGTTCTCTTTCTTCTGATTATCTTCTTTATGTTGACGGGGACTTTCAAAAGGGTGGGGGAGCTCGAGCTTCGGTTGCCCAAGTCGTCGACATCGGTTCCTCCCACTCAAGAGGAGCGGGCGCACCAAGTGGAGCTTCTCGTCATGGAGAGCGGCGTGATCTCCATGGACGGCGAGCGGGTTGAGATGCCGAGACTGAAGTCGCGGCTGGCGGAGGTCCTGCGGGAGGACCCGGAGAGCCGGGTCATGATCAAGGCGGAAGAAGGCGTGCGGCACGGTCGGGTTGTGCTGCTGCTCGACATCGTCAGAGAGGCCGGCTTCCGCGGCGTGGGCATCGGAACACAAATGAGGTCGCCTCCCGATACGGACCTGTAGACGCGATTCCCGGTCCGGGGATCAGGGTATATGGGGAACGTCCGCGTCCGGCCCTTGCATCCGCTCCGCATTGTGCCTAGAATCCTATTGGGAAATCGCGGACGCCGGTCGAGCAAACCCCGGAACTTCAAAAAGACATACATGAGGGCCCGTTCCGAATACGTGTGGGTGAAACCGCACGAGGGGGGAGAAGCCATGGCGGTTATGCAAGCATACGTTGACGGCATGAATTCCCTGAGGACGGTGATGGGTATTTGGAGACCGCTGGGAAGACTCCTGGTGCCGCTGGACAACACTCTCTACAAGGTGAATGAGGCGGGTGAGGAGGAGTATGATCCCCCGTCGGCCGGGAGCCTGAGCAACCACAAGTTGATGACGCCGAGCGGAATTGAGCTCGGAAAGATCGACATCTATGATCATCCGGGCTCTCAGATTCAGGGCCTTCGGCCCTATGCTCTATGCAGTGTCTCGGACCTGATCGCCGCCCATGTCCCCGACTTCGATCGATCCCTGGGTGAAGCCGATTTCGGCGACGGCATGGAGGTCAACATCATGAGCGATCCGCCGTTCGAAGGGACCCTTCAGGGTCCCGTGGGTTTTGAGCATTATCCGGCGGCGGAACCGAGACCGATACGGGCGGCGAGAATCAACGTCCTCGGCTCGCCTCCCGACGCCGGCAAGGTGGGAGCGGCGGTTACGCTGAAAAACGATGAGGAGATTCTTGTCGGGATCGTCGTGGACTTTCTGCGCTTGGGAGGTCCGTCGTGCGTCGCGGTTTGCCATCCGGCTTACGAGTTCAAGGCGTAAGAAGCTCGGCGAGTCAGGGAGGAGTTATGAATTTCTTGAGGCAGATGGGCCGCTTGCCGCTATTGTGCTTCCTGCTCGTTTTGTGCGCCTCTTTTTGTACAAGGGCCGGAGGAAACGAGACCAATGATGAGGGGCCGACCGAGATAAGCGGGCTTAGAAAGAAAGGTCCGGATCTCACAGCAATCACCTTGGGCGTCAGGGACGGCATGGCCCGGTACGTCAAGGGAAGTAGGGCGGCGGATATCACAATCTCCTGGGATCTGATCCCCACGGACCGCCTTCTCCGCTTGGACGCCGTTCGCGAGAACGTGGAGGTAGCGACGTTCGTTCTGCCGAACAGCGCGCTCAAGGCGTCTCCCGACTCGCGGAATGAGCGCGGGACCGCAAGCGGCGCGCCGCATGGCTCCGATCCACAAGGGACGGCGGAGTTCGAATGCGACATGCTGCATGCCGCCCATGCGAAGCTGGTTTCCGCCATGAAGAAGGGGAACCTGGATGGTTTCAGCGCGGAGGAATGGAACGAGGCGTTCTTAAGATGCTGGGCTGCGCCCGGATCACCGGGGGCAAAGATCTTGGAGGAGGGCCGCGTGACCCCTCGGCACTACTACGGCCTTCTGCGCGACCACGCGTTGCTGCATTACGTTCTTTCGGGGCACGCTCTCGAGTTCGTTCTCGATATGGAGGAATTGGATGAGGTGAAGATAATCGACGAGGAAATCGAGTGGCACATTCGGCAGTACCGCTTCGTCCGCTATGACGGACAGGGATATGAGCTTCCGTTCTACCGCTACTCCGTTCGAGCCGTAGCCGAGCCGGTGGAGGTTGTCCTGGCCGACGCCGAGACCGATGAGATCACACTAAGAGCGACCGCCTCTTGGGTATCGGCGGAAGGGGTAAGCATTCTGTCGCCGACCGTGGAATCCGAGCCCACCCGTCTTGGGCTGTCGCCCCCTGAGGGAGCCGGCGGGCTGGGAGAGGCGAAAAGTCCCAACTATCTCGAGGCTATTCTGTCGTTTTCTACGGGCGGGTTTGGTCTGGGAGATTTGGCGCACGAGGGATTTCTTGCCGGCAGCGAGCACGCAAGCATTGTCACGGGGGCGTTCGTCGGCGAGGGCAGGGTATCACAATTGCTGGGTGCGAACTATGAGTTCAACCCTACCGGGACTCCGCGGATAGGGATGATGCTGGGCCTCGATTTGGGTGATATCAACAGCTTGTACGCCGGGCCGAGCCTGGGCTTCGGCGTCTTCCAGTTCTCGGTCGGTGCCGGGATCGCACAGGGGAATGTGAACGGCAAGATCGAAGCCGAATCGGCCGGCGCACTGTCCATTGATCTTTCCCGGCTCATCGGAAAGAGAGGATCCGTTACCGAGCTTAGACTGCATTCTTCGATGGCCCGAGGCGGCTGGGGAAAGGCGAGCGACGACGTCTTCGGCCGTGTCGGGAGCCTGGGCATGGTCCGATTCACGCTTGAAGGGCCCGCCGGCTCCGTGCTCAGACTCCGTCGCGAACTTGGTCCCAATGAAGAGGAGCTCGCAGAAGAGGATAAGGTGACGCTGTCGTTTCTGCCTGAAAAGGGCAGCCAGCTGCACTTCGTACCTCGCGGCTACTACAAATACGTTCGTGACGACAGCACAAGGATCTACATCAACGAGATTGACTTGGACGACCTGTCTAATGGAGATGGTCCTTTAGTGGCGGTTCGCCCTTCCAACCGGATCGTACAGTTGGGTCCATACAGGCTGGATGTGGCTCCGACGGAATAGCGGCAATACGAGCATTAGAGGCGATGGGAGAGGCCCTTCGTTCCGGGCGCGGGCCTCAGCAGGGTCGGTCCTATGTTGGTCCTGGGTCCGCCGACCGGATTATGCAGGGCTGCCTTGGGCTCTCGGTCTCCTCGCTCCGAGCCGCCTCAGTCCGCCCGGCCGCTCGGGCCGAGCGGTCCGGGCGGGGGCGGGACCCCTACCTCTCTTTCCAGGAAAGAGGAAGCACTCCTCTCAGGTTCTTCAGTCTGTCTATTGCCTCGCTGCTATAGAGGATGTCCGCGTTTCCGGTGACCGTGTTGAGGTTGACGCCGTTGGCGAAAACGCCTCCGTAAATGTGGAACTGCCCTTCGAGGTCTCCGCCTCCCTTGAAGTAGATGTCTCCCAGCGCTATGACGACTCCGTACCAGGTGAAGGACCCGGCTACCTTGAGATTGCCGTCGACCAGCAACAATCCTCCGCCCGTATTCTCGCCTTTTAAGGTCATATCGCCGTCTTCGACGTACACCACACAGTAGTTGTCGAAGTCGCCCCATACGTTCGTGTTGTCGGGGTTGTTGGTGTCTCCGACGTAGTGGAAATCGGCCAGACGGCCCCAGGTGTCCACGTACCATTCCAAGTTGAGGTTCTCAGGGGCGACCTGTACGTCCGACTCGCCGCCCGAGCCTATGATCTGGTCGCCCTGCTGGTGGCCGATCTGCCCGAGAAGCTTGGCCAGATCCGCGGTTGTAACGATGGCCGGCAACCTGGTGGAGTTCGACACGGTGTCGCCGGTCGCCGGGTCGAAATCCTGCCCGCTGATAAAGAAGTCGTCTCCGCTGAAGCTGAAGTCATCGTCTTCGGTATACATGCATGCCCGTATGTCGAAGGAGGGCGGACGCACAAGGTCGACCTCGAGTGTTCTGTTGGCCGGTCCCTGCTCTCCTCGCGCGGTTACGGTTACTATCGGCTGCCCGAAGGTCGGGTTTCTCCGAGGCGCGGTCGCGCGATTGTTGTCATGGTCGCCGTATCTTACGATGTTGTTTGCCCCGTCGAGACGATAGTTCACTTTGACCCATGGGTAAGCCAGAGGATGGTGGAAATTCGACTGGACGCTGAGCACCTCCGGGTAGCTTTCACTTGTCTCGTCGGTCGCGGCGTCCAGATCATTGTCGAGGCCGTCCGTGGCCGTCTTGCCGAAGTCCGGGTCCTGGGTGGAATTGCCTCTTTCAAGCACGATATACCTGCCCCAGCCGGGGTTGGGGGCCGTCATATCCTCCGCGATATAGTGCGGAGACAAAGGCACCGCCAGGCGCGCCACCGCTTCATTGAGACCGGCCTCCGCGTGTGAGAGCGCCTGCGCGTAGGTTACCACGTTGCCTGAGATCTGCACTTCCGTGCGCGAGGTCGTCATGAAGGCCGCCCCGAGTGCGGTCAACCCCATCAAGAGCAGCAGGCTTATTACGAGGACGCCGCCCTCCTGTCCTTCTCTTGGCTTAAGCTCACTCATTCCATATCACCTCTGTTCTCGTTCGGGTAATTCGGGTGGCTGTACCGGGCCGCGGATGCCGCCTGTTTCTCCTTCCGCCGAACCGCTCTGTCGGTATGAGTCCCATTCAGTGCGGCCAGCGAAGGTTGTGTGGGAGATTCCTGGGAGCGACCAGCGTCGCAAGGCTCACTCTTTGATAATCTCCCAGGAATTCGTCCTTTGCCTCGCTCTCTGCCACTATGTTTATCGCTATCGACGCTATCGCAGTCTCATTTGCGCCGCCAGGGGGCCTACCGAGCGCCGTTGAGTCGGAAACCGTGTGGCCGTACGCCGGCGAATAGGGGTCGTACGTGCCCGGGTCTATCAACGAGTTTCCCTGATCGTCCAAGTACCCGAATATGGGCACATCGAGGAGCCCGTCGTTGTCGGTTTGTTGGGTTATTCCCGCCGCCACGATCTCGCCCCAACCCGCGATCGGGTCCGCGCTCGGATTAAGCGAATCGCTGACTACTCTGCGCAGGACCATGTCTTTGGGGTTTGGGGTGAAGGCCACCGCAAACATGGATGTGCTCGGGTCCAAGAAGTAAGTGACGGTCTCCCCCAAGTCCAGGACTTGGTTGTTGTTGCCGTCCCTCACGAAGGTGATCCTGTACTCCGAGGCCGTCAAGATGGGCGACTCGACGTGAGACGGGATTCCAAAGCCGACAACGCGAAGGTCCTTCTCAAGCGTGGCCAGGGCTATGCGCGCGTTCTGTTGTGCCTCTGAGAGGTCGAGGCCGACGGCCTGAGTGTTCTGGCTCGCGTTGAAAATGCGATATACTCCAACCAGGAGCATCGAGGATATAATGAGGCCTACCAGTAGCTCTACCAGGGTAAAGCCTCCGCGTTCCTTCATCACCGTCAATGCGATCTTCTTCATGTTGAGGCTCCGTCGCGCCCGCATCGTACGGGCGGGGCAGGTGCGGGCCGGGTTAGGAAGGGGCCGCGGCACTCCACTGGGTGCGCAGGACGCTGCTCCTCGCGGGCATGGGACGAGGGCGTACGTGTCGAATATCCGGAGGCGGCATTCGCCGTCGGGACAAGGCCCGGCTCCGATGCTATGGAGCCCCCGCGCCGGTCTAATCCCAACACTGCCGAATGAGTGACTTTCGTCGAGAGGTCTCGCTCGCCGGTTTCCGCAATAGCCGGCAGACTCGCATATCTGCAATGAACGTGCCTCTGATCGGTCGTTATTGAAGGCGAAATGCAACTGTGACAAGTGTCGGGCTCACACGTTCTTGGTTTGCGGACAGGCCTTGAAACGTCGTTTCATTGCAGAATAACGCATGCATTGCAGACGGTTTCTGCACCTTCGCGGATGCATCCTGCACTTATGCCGCCCGGAGCTGCCGACCGTGCGCGATCGTCCTTGAGATGAGCCGCGGATCGGCCCCTGCCGCGGGCGACAAACCTCTCTGCGGGCAAGAAGTGCGAACGGCGTTTCGGAAGGGGACTGGGCGGGAGCCGCCGGTTTTCCCGAGCCGGACCGGGCATGGGGGAGCGCGGCGGGAGCAGTCCGGGCGGCGAGGGAAGGCACTGCGTGAGGCCCCCGTCGGCCGGCGGAAGCTCCGGATCGGCCCGGACCCGAGCCTTTGAAAACTATCTTGGCGCGGGGGCCGGGATGGGGTAATATCGGCTGGTCTGAGAATCAACTCGCCGGCCGTACGGAGCCACGGGGCAAAACCACCGAGACCATAATCGTATGTGCGAACGACTACTGTTGCTCCATCAAACAGCCGGATGCCTGCGGCACACGGGTCGAGAGTAGACGGACCGGATCGGAAACCCAACGTTAAACCGGAGGATAGGAGGAGCCATGGCGACCACGTTACGACAGGATACTCTTGAGACTATCGGGCTGGGGGGTGTCTTCGACATCTTCAAGAACGGAAAACTGCCTGCCGACGCCGGAAGTCTGGTGGAGGAGATTTTTGGTTCCGATGGCTCACTCGCAATATCCGGGGCAGAGGGCACCGTGGGGGCCGGGAAGATAGCCCAGCTCGGCCACAGGTTGACGCCGTTCGGGGTTCCGATCATCGCCCTGGACATGGGATACGGCCGGGGCAGCCTTCAAGAACAATACCAAGGGCTGGCGGCCTCCTTCGGCCGCGAGTACGCCGACAAGATATTCAGCAACGTGGCCCGGTTCTTCTACGATGGGAAGAAGCTGCCCCGCGCCATGCTCGGCATGGACCCCCGGATTCTCATAGAGGCCATTCCGGAGATCCTCAAGGTCAAGAGAGACCACTACGCATTGTTCCGAGAGGCCTTCCCGGACATTCAGATATTCTCCGTGACTTCCGGCTTTCCTAGCTCCGAGACGGGCGTCAGCACGAGCCATCCGTCTTTCCCACATAACATCAACAAAGTCTGGGAGATGGTGGAGAAGGAGCCTTCAGACTGGACCAAGCTCATGTGGGCCCTCGGGCTTATCCCGGTCCGAGTCGCCGACCGCTGGTCGTTTGTGCTCGACGTCGTCTTCTGCGGGCTGATGCTGGCCTCGCTTAGGTACCACGAGGCCAAGAGGATGCCGTTTCCCGCGATCGACAAGCGGGTCAGAGAGCTGCTTGGGCCGATACCGTTCCGCGCGCACGACGCCATAGGAGGGGCGAACTTCCTCACGCACTCATGCCTCGCCCATCTGGACAAGACCTATGACGGCGACGTGTTCAAGCCCGCCGCTACGCTTGTGGATCGCATTGACGGCCGCAGGCCGTGGTATCCGGAGGAGCGTCCCATGGTGAACTGGAGTCTGGACGAGGAGGGGCGTGAGACTTTCAAGAATTGGGTTCTGGGTCCCATGATCCAGATGACGAGCCTCATGGTCCACGAGAAGCGCGCCGACTTCGCGACCATGAACGCGATCGGCGAGCTCTGCGCAGAGCTCCGCAAGGGGGTCCTCGTTCTTGTCAGAAACCTCGGCCCGGATGAGGCGATCAGGATCGTCGAGCGATACCACGAGATGCATCCGGAAGCCGCTGCGGGAACCTGGTATCCCGATGATTTGAAGCAAATGGATACGCCCGAGTGGCGGCAGCTTTACGTGAATGCCGCGCAAGATGGGACCAGCGGGGTGATAACCATCGGCCGCGAGGCGCTCAATCATGACGTCATGGCCGAGCTGGACCGTGCGGTGGATTGGCTGAAGAGCGCCGGCGTTCGTCGCGTGATACTCACGAGTGATTTCCATCTTTCAACGCAGTTTCAGGGCGCCGATACGACGGAGTTCTTCCCCGCGCTTGAAGACTCGGAGGCCGGGTATGCGGTCTCAAGCGAGTGGTCGAGAGTTTCGCGGAGGTTTAACGACGACTTTGAGACATCCGTGGGTGTCATTCCCGGGAAGCGCTGTCTTGGGGGCTGCCTTGAGTTGATGTTGCACTGCCACTACGTCCTCTCCGTGGGGGATGCCCGGCTCGGTTTCCCTGAGGTCACCCTGCCCGTGATCCCGGGCATGGAGGGATGTCACTGGCCCATGCGCAGGACGGATGCCGAAGGCCGGAAGAAGGTTCTACATATGCTGCTGAGCGGTGAATCGGTGAAGGCGGGGGACGCCGCCGGCTGGCTTATAGATTTCGCCGGACCGATGGAGCAGGTATTACAGACGGCCTTCAAGGTCGTCACCGACGGCGATCATGGATTGGAGAGACGCGGCTTGACAGAGAAGCCGCTCGACAAGGTTCCTTCGGAGTTGCCCGGTCTGGAGGCGACTCCGGCAAGAGATGCGATCGCCAAGACGGTCCGGGAATCCTGCAAAGCCCCGTTGGATAAGGCGCTGGAGATTCAAGCACGGCACTCCGGCGATTTCATGACCTCCAAGCATTGTCGCGAAGGCGTGATCGGCCAGACGTACGCGAGGGTGAAAGTCTCCTAGAGTCGCGGCCCGCTCGGCTGGTCAAGAGAGTGAGCCATCCGGGCGCCGGGGCGCGGGGGTGCCGCGGACCGGGCCCGGACCCGCGCGCCGGAGGCGGAAACGGCCCGCGCCCGACCGACCGCGTCCGTCCCGTCCCCGGCCGGCTCCTTCAGTCTCTCCCACACCGCAGGAGAGAAACACAGGAGCTTCCTCAACCCGGGCCTTCCAGGTGGGTCGGCATGTCTATTCCCCTTGCCGGCATATCACGAATGAGGTGTTGACAAGGGGCTTTTTGAGTGGTAAAATACGCTTGTGTAGTTGTGTGGGGCCTCTCGGCTGATAAGCGTTAACAGGGGCGGCTTCAGAAGGGGGTTCGTTGAAGGCCACCAAGTCGGGAGACTTGCGTGGCCGTCTGTGTTAAGGAAGCTCTGTGTCGGTTCTCAATATCCGTTCTCAGGGCGGCGGGGGCTTGGAAGGGGGTGAGAAAGGGCGAGAATCCCGGGAATTCGTCCCGCCTGAGAGCATGGTTGATGGGCTCAGGGCTTCAGAAACTCAATGCGGAGTCTGCTTGAACTCCACAGGGCAATGATCTCCAAAGGGGCTCCGGCGACTGGCCCCGGGGATCTGAGCAACCACCCAAAAAGGGGGAGCTGGAAATGAAGAGAGCGTTTGTTTTGTTATTGGGCGTCGCGTTCCTGTTTGTGATCGCGTCGGATGCCGACGCGTGCTACAAGCACGGCAACAGCAAGTGGGCGCTCCACTATGCGGGGACCCACGACGCAAAGGCCAATACTTGCGCGTTCCAAGTTACTGATTGCTTCACGGAAGTGGTCGTGGACGCGCCCTCCGGGCCCGGACGCTTCGATGTCTACGTGCTGGCTCTTGACACGAACGGCATCGCGGGAACAAGGTATGGGCTCTGCTGTACCGGGGATTTCTATTTTTACGGCTGGACGAAATGTTCGGACTTGGAGATTCCGACCGATCCCTGGCCCGCCTGCGGCGGCGGTAACGCGCAGACCTGGGGTTACGAGAAGCCTTCGGGCCACGTGACGCTGGGTATCCTGGATGTGTATGTTTATGCCGGGGTTAACCTGCTCTACATGTGCGACGATCCTCGCGTGGGGTTCGCGGAGTGGTGCGACGGCTCTAGTCCGGAACCGTGGTGCTGCAAGGTCACCAGGGCGGAACACCCCGGCGCCTTCGGCTGCATCGGGTTCGGCTGTGGCGGGTATAACCCTTGCGGCGCAATCGCCACGGAGAAGACCAGCTGGGGCGCGGTCAAGGCGATCTATCAATAGGAACTCGGATCTACGCTCTCGGGAATTCATACCGAGCAAGGTGAGCGGAGAGTAAGAGTCCGGTAATCCGGGTTGTGGCGGGGGCGGAGAGGAATTACCTCACTGCCCCCGTCTTTTCTGCCGGTACGTGTCGTCGGGTTCGGGCGCCGCGAGGCGCCTGCCACGGGCCGGATTGCCTTGACTCAAGCCGGAGAGTCGGCGTATAATGATGGAGAGCTTGAGATTGCGTACTGGTTGTCTCATCGAGATATGGCGATCAAGGGGATGATCGAATGGGACTGTTCGACAGGTTTGTTTCCAAGAAGCCGCCGGAGGAAGCCAAGAGGCTGGGGCGGAATGATCCCTGCTGGTGCGGGAGCGGCAAGAAGTACAAGAAGTGTCATTACGAAGCGGACCGGGAGCGCTTGTCCAAGATGATCGCGGCCGCCTGTAGCACATCCGGTTGACGAAGGTAAGGAGGCGAGTCTCGCCTCCATTGCCGGCGAAGGGGATCTCCGCGATGTCGGGCGTCCCGAGGGCGTCAAACCGGTTTTCCATAGGATTACGAGCCGAACGGTGCCTGCCTATCTCCGACTCCGGAACGATATCCGTGCAAGTCGTCCGGCTTCGCCGGAGTGTGGTGATCTGATTGCTCAGAAGACTGCTTGGATTCTTCCGGCCCCCTGACCTCGACTGGATTCAAGTCGAGGTCAGTTCTTACTGCAATGCCGACTGCACATATTGTCCTCACACCGTCTACAAGGACTTCTGGCTGAATCGACACATGCCCCTGAACACCTTTGAGCGCATTCTGCCGGCTCTTGCCGAAACCGATCTGGTGTTTCTTCAGGGCTGGGGAGAGCCCTTGCTCAACCCCGACTTCTTGAAGATGGTAAGGGCGGCAAAAGCCGCGGGGTGCAAGGTAGGCACGTCCACCAATGGGACGCTTCTGGATGCTTCGATGGCGCACCGGCTGGTGGAGTGCGGTGCGGACGTGGTCGCGGTGTCTCTTGCCGGCGTGGGGGAGGCAAACGATTCGGTCAGAAAGGGCGCGAGTCTGGAGAAGGCCCTTGAGGCGATCAGGGTCCTGGACAGAGCGAAGAAAAGCCTAGGGACGGAGCTGCCGGGGGTTAATATCGCGTACATGCTATTGCGGTCCGGGCTCAAAGACATCGTGGGTTTGCCGGCGATGTTGAGAGGGCTGGGTGTGAGCCAGGTCGTGATAAGCACTTTGGACCTGGTTCCATGCAAAGAACTTGAGGACGAGACAATAGTCCCGTCGGATTCGCGGGAGTACGATGAGCTCTGCGATCTGCTTGACAGTGTTAAAGAGGGTGGGGCTCGTCTTGATATCGACGTGCACTACCAAGTCCGCAAGCCCAAGTCGCAAAGGACCGTGTGCACTGAGAACGCGGGAGGGGCCCTGTTTCTATCCGCGGACGGCGCGGTGTCGCCCTGCGTGTTCACTAATATCCCGCTTAGAGAAGAGGCCGAGATCTATCAGGGCTCGGGAAGACCTTACCGGCGGTTGTCGTTCGGCAACGTGAGCTCCGGGTCCTTGGAGGACATCCGGCGCCTGAACGAGTACGATGCCTTCATACGGAGCTTTCGGGAGGGAAGAGTGCCGGAGGCCTGTGACCGCTGTCCGAAGCTCGCGATAGGATAGCGCTCGCCGGGGGCGCTAGCGGCCTTCCGACTTCTCTATGAACTTGTAGAATTCGCTGTCCGTGGAGAGTATGAGTGAAGTCTCGGCGTCCAGGGTGTTGCCGTAGATCTCCATTGTCTTCAAGAACTCGTAGAAGCTTCGGGTATCCGCCGAGCGGTCGTAAGCGGCCGCGTATATTCTTGTCGCCTCCGCGTCGGCCTCTCCCATTATCTCCCGAGCCTCTCGGTATGCGCCCGACTGGATCCTCTTAAGCTCCCGCTCCTTGTCACCCCTGATTCGCGAAGCTTCCCCCTCGCCTTCGGAACGGAATCTGTCCGCGATGCGCATACGCTCGGCTATCATACGCTCGTAGACCTTCTCCCGGACGTCCTCGACATAGTTGATTCTCTTGAACTGGACGTCGAGGATCTCGATGCCGAGATCCACAGTCCGCGGCTTGGCGTTGCTCAGTATCTCCATGCGGATCTTGTCCCGGCCGATGTTTATGGGCTCGAGCCCCGTCTCGTCCCGCAGCTCCAGCTCGCTCTGCTGCGGCGTGCGATTAGTGTTCCGGATCACTTCGAGAAGATTGTGATTGGCTATGGCGTTCCTGGCCTCTCCGTCGAGAATGTCGTCGAGGCGCGTCTGAGCCCCGCGCTCATCGCGGAGGCGCTGGAAGTAAAGCAGCGGGTCGGTGATCCGCCAGCGCGCGTACATATCCACCCAGATGAAGCGCTTGTCTTTCGTGGGAAGCTGGTTAGGGTCGCCGTCCCACTCGAGAAATCGCTTCTCGAACCTGTGCGCTCTCTGAATGATGGGGGTCTTTACCTTGAGGCCGGGGGTCGTCACGGGATCGCCTATTGGCTTTCCGAACTGAGTTATGATTACTTGCTCGTTCTCTCTCACCACGTAAAGGCTGCTCACCAGCACTACGGCGACCACGATAATGACTATCAATACGGCGGCCATCCGCATCAGAAAAGCCCTCCGTCGCATAGTCGGGCGGACGGTCCGATGCCGGCGTCGCCGAGCCCTTTGGTATAACGGCTCACTGCTCGTCTCCTTGCTTCGGCTTCCGAGGATTCAGATTGAGGAGAGGCAGAATGCTCCTCAAGTCGTCATCTATAATGACCTTTTGCGATACACGAGGGAGTATGTCGTTCATTGTCTCGAGGTAGATTCGTTTCCGCGTGACCTCGGGGGCCCTCCTGTACGATTCATAGACGGCGACGAAGCGAGCGGAGTCTCCCCTCGCCCGGTTGAGCCTGTCGAGCGCGTATCCCTCGGCCTGCCGGATGGTCTGCTGGGCTTCCCCTCGAGCCCTCGGAATGATCTTGTTGTACTCGGATTGGGCCTGGTTGATAAGCCTTTCTTTTTCCTGCTGAGCCTCATTCACCTCGTTGAAGGATGGCTTGACCGGATCGGGAGGGTTCACGTCCTGGAGCACCACTTGCTCAACCTTGATACCGGTCTCGTACTGATCGCAGAGGTCTTGCAGCTCCTGCAGCACTTGGTCGGCTATCTCCTGACGGCCCACGGTCAGGACTTCATTGACGGTGCGGTCTCCGACTATGCGCCTCATGATCGCTTCCGACATGTCCCGAAAGGTCACTTGGACGTTGCGAACTCGGAAGAGGTACTTGTAGGGCTCGACAATACGGTATTGAACCACCCACTCCACCACCGCGGCGTTGAGATCCCCGGTGAGCATGTTCGCTTCGCTGGTGTGTCCCCTGGTGGAGAACTGGCTGCGGACCCCTGCCGACACGGTGCGAAACCCGAACTCCTCCTTCAGTTGCCGCTGGATAGGGACCTTGACGACACGCTCTATAGTAAAGGGGATTTTGATATGGAGGCCGGGGTCGGTGCTTCGTACGTACTTGCCCAGGCGGAGCACTACGGCAGTCTCCTCCGGGCCGACCGTGTAAAACGCTGAAAATACAAAGAATAGGACCACGAAGACTATGATCCCCCATTTCAGGAACTTCCAGGGATTAGAGAGAATCTCCCTGGGTCCGGAGGGAATCGGAATCCTCCTCAGATCGAACTGGTCTGTAAAATCATCTTCGGGCATCGGGCTTCACTCCCCACGGCAGTAGCGGAATCCGGTCGTTTAGAGCAGCCTAGAGCATATCCGGGGCGATGCAAGAGTTTTTTTTGGCCGGGGGCCGGCATGGGGATTTCGCCCCTCCCTGCGCCGGATCTACGGCTGGACCGACTCGACCGGAGTCGTGTACGTTCTTTGCATCGGACAGGAGCTCGGCGCGACGGTCGGCAGTGCGAGCAGAGACATCAAGCCTGGAAGCGGAGGGATAGATGAGACGTTTTGGTGTGATACGGACGTTCTTGCTGATTCTGACGTGTTTTGCGGGATTCTCTCTATGTGCATGGGCACAGCCGCCCGACTTTGAAGAGGTCGACTACTCTCCAGACCGGTTTCTGACCCGAGAGCCGGAGGTGGTCGGGTTCGACGGCCCCCGCGCCATACTTGAGTTTGAGACGGTCATGCCCGCGCCCGGCGCGAGAGTCTAGTACGGGATCGCCCTTGACGGGGAGGGGTTGGCCTTCCCGCGCTATCGCAAGGTCGCGAGGGAGATGCTACGTGAAGGAGAAACGGAGGCAACCTCGCACAGCGTTATGCTCAACCTGGTGAGCCTCGAGGACCCCGGCTATGGGACCGAGCTGATTGACGGCTCCGGGGGGCACATAGAGTACAGACTGGAGGTCTTCGATCCTCGAGAATCCACGGTCAGGTTCTATGAGTCGCGCTTTCGCTACCGCAGGGAAGGAGAGGTCAAAACCGGGGTTTACACGAGAGGTCTCGCCGTCGTGCTGGGGCCTTTCGTGGATGTGGTGACTCACGACTCCGCCGTGATCTCCTGGGAGACGGATCGTCCGGTTGGGGGTGCGGTCTTGGTTGGCGGAAAGGAGTACATAGCCGAAGGTGAGTCCACGCACCATGAGGTGCTCGTCCCCGGTCTCACTCCTGATACCGAGTACGCTTACCGCGTGAAGTTCTCCCCGGTCGCCGCCGGCCGGAAGTACGCCTTCCGTACCGCGCCTGAGCCCGGGTCGAGGGGCCCGGTGACTTTTGGCTTCATCGCGGACAGCCGCGAAGGCGTTGGGGGCGGAGAGGAATCCGTCAACGGCCTCAACGTCAAGGACCTTACCGGTTTCCTAACGGCTTTATATCGGCATGGAGCGGATTTCGTCTGTTTCGGGGGAGACCTTGTCAAAGGATACACGTCATCCCAACAGGATTTCGAGCTGCAGCTGAGAAGCTGGAAGAGGGCCTCACAGCCCGTCGCGGCCTTGATTCCGGTCTATGAGGCGATGGGCAATCACGAGCAGGTTGGGGATTATTTCAGCATTCCCGCCCGGGACGGCGAGAGCGGGCGGCTTCTCGCATTCACCGATCGAAGCGGGGAACGAAGCGCCGAGGGGTGCTTCGCAAGGGCTTTCACGAACCCCTTGGGAAGCGTGTATGGCTTCACGGCCCCCGCGCCCGAGTCCCGCGCGCCCGGGCTCTCGGGTGCCGAGTCGGGTCCAACCTACGAAGAGAACGTGTACTCATTCAACTACGGGAACGTCCATATCGTGGCGCTGAACACCAACTACTGGTATACGGGCTATATGAGCTCCTCGGGATACGTCCGGAAGCCCAGCGACCGGGAAGGGACAGATTTGGCGCTCGAGCTATTGGGCGGCAATAGAGAGAGCTACGTCAGGGAGAACCAGTTGGACTGGCTTGATAGAGACCTGGCCGAAGCGGGCGAGTATCCGGACATAGACTGGGTCTTCGTCTTCCTCCACGAGCCGGCGTTCCCAAACGGGGGACACGTCCGGGACGCCATGTATTGGGGAACGGTCGTTGACGGGGAGATGAGGGGTCACAACAGTCACGACGCCCCGCTCGGGGACGTAGTGGACATGAGAAACCGCTTCTGGAAGATACTCGACAGCCATGACAAGGTGTTGGCGCTTCTGGCGGGAGATGAACACAACTACAGCAGGATGCTGGTTGATGCCGCCGTCAATCCCGAATATCGGCGCCGTATCTGGCAGATCACGAGCGGCGGCTGCGGCGCTCCGTTCTACGCAAGGGATGAATCGGTTCCGTGGTCCGGCAACGTGAGAAGCTTCGCGCGGTCGAAGCACTGCTGTCTGTTTGAGGTAGAAGGCAAGAAGGTGGGCTACACCGTCTAAAGCGACAGGGGGCAGATCCTCGATCGAGTGGAGGATCTTGCGGAAGTGCGTCTCTAGACACACTTGACCCGCGTAGGCCTCTGACGGCCGCAAGTCCGGCTGTTTGGGACACATTCGCTGGGTACGGGGGTGCCGGCCGATGGGTACCCGGGAACCCCCTTCTCTCAATGTCGCAAGGGAATAGTACGCTGCTCGGGGCGGAAAACTCTGGCGAAAAAAGATTGAAAGCGGGCTGATTTCGTGGTATCATGGTGTGTCGTAACGGCTTGGGAATGAGTCTGTAAGTCAACGGTCGTTCCCGCCGGTGTCCGCTGGGCTTGGACCGCCGTTTGGTTCGTGCGTGGTGCGGCGAAAGCTCATCGTGATACTCAAGTCCGCTGAAGTAAGCCGGCCGCATTTCGCGGGCGGTTTCCGCGGCCGGGCTCCCGTCCTTCGGAAATCGACCGGAGAGTCGCATCACGATCGACGGGAACTCGGGAATAGACCGCTTGGTCGGTCCGATCAAGGGAGGTGATGCCCGCCCCTCGAGACCTTTTTGTCCCCCGCAAACCCATTCGCTTAAAGTTGGAGCCACTAGTGTTTCCAGTGAGAGCCTAAAGGAGGTCCCTCATGAGCAGGCAGTACGCTTTAGGACTCGTTCTCACACTCTGCTTCGCCATTGTCATCGCCGCGCCGCTTTCCGCACAGGACTTCAAGACCAAACCCCTCTCAGAAAGAATCGTCTCAACGGGTGAAGTCGAATACGTCAAGGGCGAGATCCTTGTGAAGTACAAGGAGAGCGCGCCGCAGCGGGAAATGACTCAGGCGTTGGACGTGTATGGTCTGACGCTCATGTCTTCCCACCGCGGAGGCGTGCGGAAGTTCGCGGTCCCGGCGGACAAGACGGAGCAGGAGATGATCGACCTGCTGCAAGGCGATCCGAACGTCGAGTATGCGGAGCTTAACACAATCTGCCACGCACACATGACGCCGAATGATCCCTATTATGACCCGTACCAGTGGCACTTCCCGATAATCAACTGCCCGACAGCCTGGGATATCTCGACGGGCAACGGCGTCGTGGTGGCCATTCTCGACAGCGGCATCGCATACGAAAACTACCCTGTTCCTTCCTACGAGCTTGATACGGTTCAATCCGGGGTAACGGAATACATGATAGCGCCGGAGCTGAACGGCACTTCCTTTACTTCGGGCTATGACTTTGTCAACGATGACAGCCACCCTAACGACAACGACGCTCACGGGACGCACGTTGCCGGCACGATTGCGCAGGTAACCAACAACAACTCGGGCACCGCCGGGATGGCGTTCGACTGCACTCTGATGCCGGTCAAGATACTTGACTACTCGGGTTCGGGCACGGCCGGGTGGCTGGCGGATGGGCTCTACTGGGCCGCGGATAACGGGGCGCAGGTCATAAACATGAGCCTCGGCTGGCCGCCGGGTTACAACCCCGGTTCCACGGTTCAGAACGCCATCCAGTATGCTTACAACGCGGGCGTTGTGCTCTGCGCCTCATCGGGCAACGCGGGACAAAGCCCAGTGTCTTATCCTGCGGCTTATTCCGAAGTTATAGCTGTGGGCGCCACGAGGTACGACGACGAGCGAGCGGAGTATTCCCAGTACGGGTCCGACCTGGAGGTCGTTGCGCCCGGCGGCGACATCTTCGTTGACCAGAACGGGGACGGGTACGGTGACGGCGTTCTGCTGATGACCTTTACCGGCTACAACCCCGGACCACCGGAGGAGCTGGCGGATCCTACGGACTTCGGCTACTGGTTCTATGAAGGCACGTCCATGGCCTGCCCGCACACCGTGGCCCTCGTCGCCATGATGATCGCGAACGGCCAGACGGGTGTTGAGAACATCCGGACGATTCTGCACGAGACCGCGGTGGATCTCGGTGCGACGGGCTGGGATCAGTACTATGGGTACGGCCGGATAGACGCCTATGCCGCCCTGACCTACGGCGAGATTCCACCGGTCGCGGATTTCTCGGGCGATCCCAGGTCCGGGGACGCGCCGCTGACGGTTAATTTCACGGATCTCTCAACGGGCAGCCCGACCTCCTGGTACTGGGATTTCGGCGACGGGGTGGGGACTTCGACTGAGCAAAACCCGTCGTACACGTATGACACGGAAGGCTTCTATACGGTGAGCCTGACGGCGACGAACGCCTACGGCTCGGACACCGAGACCAAGGTCGACTACATCGAGGTGACCTCAGGGACGCCGCCGGTGGCGGATTTCTCAGGGTCTCCCACGTCCGGGGCCGCGCCCTTGACGGTCGACTTCACGGATCTATCCTCGGGCAGCCCGATCTCCTGGTACTGGGACTTCGGAGACGGGGTAGGGACTTCGACCGAGCAGAACCCGTCGTACACGTATGACACGGAAGGCTTCTATACCGTGAGCCTGACTGCGACGAACGCCTACGGCTCCGACACCGAGACCAAGGTCGACTATATCAACGTGACCTCCGGCGAGATCGTGAAGGCCTTCGCCCTCTCCGACATCCCCGTTGCGGGTTCGGTAACGGGCGACTACACGGCCACTCACACCAGCGACGACGCATACGAGATCATAACGGAGAGGGAGTCCGGCGGGAAACCGTCCAATCGCCACAGCTACCTCGAGCACAAATGGGACTTCAACGTGGCCGCCGGCTCCAGTATCACCTTCTACGTCGAGGCTTACCGTCCCAACAACTCGGACGGCGATGACTTCACGTTCGCCTACTCGACGGACGACGTCAATTACACGTCCCTGGTGACGGTCAACAGCGCGACGGAGACGGTCTACTCGGCCGCCATGCCAAGCGTGAGCGGCACCGTGTACATTCGGGTCACGGACACCGATCAGACCCAGGGCAACAGAAGCCTGGACGCCGTTTTCGTGGACTACATGTACATAGAGTCGGTGAGCGGACCCGCGCCTCCCGTTGCCGACTTCTCGGGCGATCCGACTTCGGGCGCAGCGCCGCTGACCGTGAACTTCACCGATCTTTCCTCGGGCAGTCCGACCTCGTGGTACTGGGACTTCGGCGATGGGGTAGGCACCTCGACCGAGCAGAACCCGTCGTACACCTACGGCGCGGACGGCAAGTACACGGTGTCGCTGACTGCTACCAACGAGCATGGCTCGGACACGGAGACCAAGAGCGACTACATCAACGTAAGCTCCGGCGGCTGTTTCATGCACGTGCACGACATGCCCGTTACAAGGAAGACGGCCGGCATCAACTGCAGCGGGCAGTGCACGGTCTGGATAGTCGATCAGAACGGAGCGGCCGTGGCGAACGCGACGGTCTACGTGACGGCCACCGGCCCCGTAGGCGGCACCTACAGTGGGCTGACTGTCTCGGACGGATCGGTCTTCTTCGAGACGGGCAAGACCAGAGACTGCTCCGGCGAGTGGTGCTTCGAGGTCACGGACGTCACCCATGCCTCGTGCACTTACGACGCGGCAGCCAACCTAGTGACCAAGTCCTGCGAGAGCGGCGACGTCTTCGGCACCGGCGACGCGATTGCGAGGCAGGGCGAGACGCTGCCGAAGACCTTCTGGCTCGGGCCCAACAACCCCAACCCGTTCACGGGCGCCACGACGATCAAGTTCAACTTGGTCAAGCCGGGGTACACGAGGCTTGAGGTCTTCAACGCCGCCGGCAGGCGCGTGGCGAAGCTCGTTGACCGGGATATGCCGGCCGGTATGCACGCCGTGAAGTGGAACGCGGACGGAGTTCCGGCGGGTGTCTACTTCTGCAGACTGATATCCGGGGTGGAGAAGGCCGCCACGCGGATGATCCTGGTGAACTAAGATGACTAGAGACCGAAGTCGGTCATAGGCTGAAGACCGACTCAATCCGGAAGGGCGGGGGCCATGAGGCTCCCGCCCTTCCCCCGTCCCCGGGAAAAACCCCGGCTCGAAATCGTGGTGATCAAACGGTGTACCGCCGGGTGTCTGCTTCAATGTACCCGTCCGGTGAACACACCCTGCGATCCGGGAGTGCCAAGAGACGGCAGCAAATATATGCACGTTGGAGGCTTGAGGCTCAGGAGGAGTCCGGTGCCCGCGCGGCCTTCCATGGAGTTCCGGCTTAGGGTCCGAGAAACGATTCTCAAGGTCACTGCGCGTTGGTGTGACGCGCCGCTATTACCCCAGCACCCTCGCCTTCAACTCCTCAAAGCCCGCGTAGAGCGACGGGATGATGATGAGCGTGAAGAGCGCGCTCACGAGCACTCCGCCTATCGTCACCATGGCGATGGCCAGCCTCAGCTCGTAGCCGTGACCCGTGCCCAGCGTCTGAGGCAGCATACCGACTGCGATCGCCAAGTTCGTCATAACGACCGCCCTCAGCCGGACCGGGCAGCCCTCGAGAATGGCCTCGTGCAGCCCGACCCCTCGTCGTCTGACCTGCGTCACGTAGTCAAGTAGGAGAATCGCGTTGTTCACGACGATTCCTATGAGCATCACCATGGCCATCAGGCTGAAGATATTGACGGTCTGACCGCCGAAGAAAAGGCCCATGGACGCGCCGACCAGTCCGAGCGGCAGCGTCATCATCACGGTGAACGGAAGGAAGAAAGACTCGAGGATCATCGCCAGGACGATGTATGTAAGAACCGTCGCCAGTATCATGGCCTGAAAGAGCGAGGCAAAGGACTCCTCCTGGAACTCATACATACCCGCGTAATTGACGGAGAAGCCCGGGGGAATCTCCAGGGCGTCGATCCCGGGGCGCGTGGCGCGGACGACGTCGGTCAACGTCCCTTCCGCGATGTTGGCGCCGATGGTGACGCGCTTCTGCCGGTCTCTATGGTGAATCTCGGCCAAACCGGTTCTTTGCTCGATCCGGCCCAATTGAGTCAGAGGCAGAAGGTCCCCGTTGATCGGGAGCCTCATTCGGGCCAAGGTTGCGGCGTCCTCACGGGTCTCGTCGTCGAACTGAACGCGGATCTTGTACTCTTCGCCGCCCTCACGGAAAACCGAGCTGTCGTCTCCCTCGAATGAGTTTCGCAACAAGCCAGCGATCGTTCCCGTCGTCAATCCGCGACGGGCTATCTCCTGCCGGTTTGGTTCGAATATCAGCTCCCGGCCGCCTTTCTTGTGGCTGCTGCTCACGCCGACCAGGCCAGGGGTGTCCTCGAGAATGCCTTGTACCTCGGCCGCGATTTCCAGGATCTTCCCCATCTCATCGCCCGCAACCTCGATCTCCACGTCGGCGGACGCACCCTCGCCGCTTTCCGCCGAGACGGTGATGTCCGCCGCCGGAACCCCGGCGAGCATGGGCCGCACGTGACTGATCAGATCGGTGACGCTGCGGTCGCGCTCCGATATGTCGACGAGCTTGGTCCTTAGAACCGCTTCGTTGACGCCGCGCATTCCGCCGCCAACGGTGCTGATTACGGACTCGATTTCGGGAACCGGCCTCACTATCTCTTCTATCTCGCGGACCGCCCGCTCGGTCATTTGAAGAGACGTCCCCGCCGGCAGCTCTACGGAGATGCTCATATAGCCTTCGTCGATCTCCGTCATGAACTCGCCGCCCGAGATCCTCAAGAGAACGAAGCTGAATACCAGAAAGAGCAAAGCCCCCGCCAGAAGCACCATGCGGTGTCTCATTCTTCCCAGGCTCCAGGCCAAGAGTCCGCGATAGGAACCGGCAAGGCTTCCCATCAGGCGCTCCATTAAGTGGTCTCTGCCGGGTGCTTGGGACTTCGGAACACCCGAGTCGGCGTCCCCGCCGGGTGAGTTCCCGACCCTTCCGGTGCGCTTCAGGAACACCGAAGACAGCATGGGGGTGAGGGTGAAGGAGATGAAAAGGGAGAAGAACGTGGCGAAGACCACGGTCAATCCGAACTGGAGGAAGAACCGGCCGATGATGCCCTTCATAAAGGCGATCGGCAGAAAGACGACGACGTTCGTCATGACGGACGCCAGCACGGCAAGGGCGACCTCACGGGTTCCCTCGAACGCCGCGGCTCGAGGTTCCTTTCCCATCTGAAGGTGGCGCAGGATGTTCTCAAGGACGACGATGGAGTTCGTCACCAGGATTCCGACCGAGACACCCAAGGCCATCAGCGAGATCAAGTTCAGAGTGAAGCCGGAGAACTGCATGAGCAGAAACGTCGATATGATCGCCGACGGCATCACAACGGCGGCTATGATCGTTCCCCGGTAGTCCCTAAGGAAGAGGAGAAGCAAGAAGGCGGTGAGAAGGACCCCGATCATGATGTTGGAGGTGACGTCCTTGACCGACTCTCGGATGAATCGCGAATCGTCCGACGCGTACTCGATCTGAAAACCGGAGGGAAGCTCCTCACGCAATCGTTCGACCGCCTTGTAAATCCCATCCGCGGTGTCTATTGTGTTGGCACCGGATCTCTTTATGACGTCCACCTGGACGGCGGGCTCTCCGTTAAAGCGAGCAACCGAGCGGGCCTCTTCAAAAGTGTCCCTGATGTCCGCGATGTCGCCGAGCTGCACGTAGCCGGCTTCGGGAAGAGGGATGCTCACTTCGCCTATACCCTCGACGGTGGCGAACTCGCCCAAAGTCCTTATGGTGTATTCCTGTTCGCGCTCGACGATGCGGCCTTCGGGGACGTTCACGTTTTCGGCCGCCACCAGGGAGCTGACCGCCCCTATGGATATCCCGTAGTACTCGAGCTTCTCGCGATCGACCGCCACTTGGATCTCTCTTCTCTGCCCCCCGATTATGTCGATGGTCGCCACGCCGGAGACGGTTGAAAGGCGATCCCGTATCGTCTGGTCGGCGATCTCATAGGCGGCGTCTATTCCCTGGTCGCTCGATACGGCCAGCGAGATTATGGGAAACGCGCCGAACTCGAACTTCTGGACTATCGGCTTCTCGGCGCCGTCGGGAAGATCGTTCAATATGGCGTCCACTTTCGCGCGCACGTCGTTCGCCGCCTCGTCGGGGTCCGCCTCAAGCTCGAACCGCAGAATCACGAAGGAGATCGACTCCCTGGAGATCGACTCGAGCAGATCGACGTCGGCGAGAGTGCTCACTTCGTCCTCGATCCTCTCGGTTATCTGAGTCTCTACCTCTTCGGGGCCGGCGCCCGGATAGATCGTCTGAACAGTCACATAGGGGAAGTCGATGTCGGGGAAAAGATCCACCGAGAGATTGAGGTAGGCGAAGCCGCCCAGCACGACCAGGGCGAACACCATCATCGTGGTGAAGACCGGGCGGTTTATGGACAAGGACAGTAAGTTCATCTTCCCCCTGCTTATCGGCGAGCGGTCTGGTCTGTTTCGGCTCCCGCCGTGTCGGTTTCCGTGTTTCCGTGCGCTTCGCTCGCCGTGTCTCCCGGCATCTCGGTTCCCATCTCAGCCGGCGCGCGAGTCGTTGTGTCTTGGGGGCCGCCGGTTGCCGGCAAGTACTCCGCCGTGAGATCGGCGTGGAGTTTCACCTTGACTCCGTCCTCAAGCTTCGATTGGCCGCGCACCACTACCCGATCGCCCGGATTGAGCCCGCCGTCCACCGCGACCAATGAACCGTTGCTCAAACCGGGGGTCACGGTCTTGAGCACGGCGCGCGGTTCCTCGGAAGCATCTATGACGTATAGCTGATCCCGGCCGTTCCTGTTCGTGAGCGCCGTAATCGGCACGACCGGCTTGTCCTTCTCGGAGGCGACGAGGATTGCCGGCGTTACGAGAGAGCCGGGTTTCAAAACGTGTTCCGGGTTTTCCAGAACGACCTCGACCCGGTAAAGGCGTGTTTCAGGATCGGCGCTCAGGGCTGCCTTGACGACGGTGCCTTCGAGCGTATGCGAATCGACTCCGCCTCCGGCGTCCGGCCGCAGGCGGACGGTCTGCCCGATCTTTATCAAAGCCCGTTCGGAGGAGCTCACCTCGAGAGGGACCCGGATCCTGTCGTATGAAGCGACCGTGGCGAGCACCTGTCCGGCATCGGCGTAGTCGCCGCCCTCGACGTATAGGGCGGTGAGAATACCGGAGATGGGGGTGTCCAGATCCACGGCCCGCCTCGCCGTCCGGTAGGCCGCGTGCGCGGCGTCGGTCTCCGCCCGGGTGTGATCCAGTTGCTGCTGGGAGATCGCGCCGCTCTTAAAGAGCTCTTCCATGCGCATGCTGTCGCGTCTGGCGGTTTCGTATCGGACTTCGGCCGCCTCGAGGTTCACGGCCATCCGGGCCGGATCATAGCGGTCGAGCGAAACGACGATCCGGCCTTTGCGAACTTCGGTGCCCACTTCGGCGTAGACGGCGTTCACCCGGGTTCTATAGTCGGACATCAAGTCGATTTGTTCGTGTCCTTCGGCGACGCCGACAAACTCCCGCCAGTCCTCCACCGGGACCACCTTCGACTCGACATAGTCGACCGGTATGCCCTCCGCGTTCTGCACCGATTCGATGCTCCGCACCTCTTCAGTGCGCAGTCTGCGCTGCGCCGTAACGGCGAAGGCGGCGACTACGACCGCCGCTATCACGATCCAGAGAAGGACCTTCACCCTCTTCCTCATAGAAGCTACTCCTCTTCCGTCCGTCCGTCGGTGTCTTCGGACCCGGTTCCCGCCGTGCGGCCCAAAGTCTTTTCGAGCGCCGCTATCGCCAGGTCGTATTCGAAAAGCGTGTTGGCGTAGTTTGCGCGCGCGGCGTCAAGCGCGGTTTCCGCGTCGGTCAGCTCAAGCTGTGTTGAGAGGCCGTTCTTGAATCGCGTCTCGGCGATAAGATAGGTTTCCTCCGCGAGCGAAACCGTGGCTAGCTGGGCCTCGTAGGAGCGTTTGAGACTCTGAAGATCCTTGACCGCCTTCAATACCTCGAGGCTAACCGCCTTACGCGCCATCTCGAGCTCATGCTCGGAGCGGCGGAGGTCGGCGCGCGCTTGCCGGATTCTCGCTTTTGTCCGCAATCCATCGAAGATGGGCAACGTTAGAGAGATTCCCGCGAAAGTCGAGACGGCCCGGTGCCTTGATCGGAATGGATCCAGGACGTCGTCATCGGCCTGCCCCTGATAGAGAATCTGACCGTATAGATCCAGCGTAGGAAGCCTCCCGGCTTTCTCGATGGCGAGGAGCCTCCTTCTTCCTTCGACGTTTAGCTCCAGCGATATGATCTCCGGGCGTTGTTCGAAGGCCTCTGCGACGGCCCTGTCCTCCGATATCTCCATGGGCACGTACGCGAGCGTGTCCAGAAGGACCGGGGTCACCTCGGGCTCCAGGTCAAGCAGGCGTTTGAGATCCTGAACCGCGAGCGAAAGACCGTTCTCCGCGCTTATCAGCTCGGGCTCCCGGTTCTTCACTTCCACTCGGGCCCGAAGCAGGTCGTAGCGCGACATCGTTCCCTGTTCGAACTTATGCTCGATGTCACGCAAATGCGACCGGGCCTGCTCCAACGACCGCCGGCGGATAGCCTCCACTTCTTCCGCCAGGAGGACACTGTAGTAGGCGCGCTTCGCGTCATACACGGCCCGGCTTCTCGCGTCTGCGACACCCAGCTCCGTTATCCTCTTGTAGACTCTGGCGAACTCCACCGCGTTGCCGATCCGCCCGAAGGCGTAGAGTGTCTGGTCGAGCCTGATCTGGCCCGTGACTTCGTAATCGGAGCCGATCTCAAACTTGCCTCCGCCGAACTCCTCGGGGGCGAAGAACGCGGGTTTCGTAAAGTTGAACCGGTAGTCCGCTCGCAACTCCACGTTCGGCAGAACTCCGGAGTACGCCTCCTTCACCTGCGCGCCCGCCTTCGTCCGATCCTCGATGGCCATCAATAATGACTCGTTCCTCTTTTCCGCAAGCGCGACTGCGTCCTCCAAGGAGAGAGGCAGAGCTTCGTCCGCGGGGGATTTTCGAGCCGCGCCCGCGCAAAGGGCGACGGCAAGGGCAACGGCAAGCGCCGCGCGTGGGTTCCGCCGGAGTCTCGCTCCGAGGCTTGAAAGCGCCCGGTCGTATCGAAGCATGCTATAGATCACCCCCTTCGGGGGCGAAGGCCCTTTTGATGACGTCGACAATGAGGGGCGCGGGGTTTGTCGGTTTTTCCCCGGGGTAAAGCTCAGCGAACTTGTTTTCGCTGAATCCCGAGACAAGAGCAAGGAGCGTTCGTGTTATCATTCCGGGCTCCTCTTCCGCCAGTTTGCCTAGGCGCAGCGCCTCCGCGATGAGCCGTCGTGTTTCGGTTTCAAAGAATTCCGTGAACTCCGATAAATCGGCGGCGACCGCCGGATGCGTGCGCGCGAAGACGTTCAGGTCCGGAATGACCGCGGATCGGTACGCCGGGGTCTCCTCGAGCCAGTTGAACATCGCCACGAGCATGCTGAGGAGCCGTTCGGCCCATGTTCCGCCGGTTCCCAGGCTGTCTTCCACGAGAAGCCGCAGGTCGGCCAGCTTGGTGCGGATCAGCGCGGCGAGAATCTCGTCCTTGTTGGGGAAGAGCTTGTATATGTAGCCGACACTGAATTCCGATTCCATTGATATGTCCTGAACGGTGATCTCGTGGAATCGCTTCCTAGCCAGGAGATTCTCCGAGGCTTCCAGGAGCTCTCTGCGATGCCGCCTGATCTCTCTTTCCTTGCGGGGGAGGGAAGGGCCCGTGTCATCGGCTTCCGGCGGGTGCTCCCGTGTCGCGTCCGGCGACGCTGTGCTTGCCATATCGCTCTCAATTCGGTTCATGCTCCGCCCCCTGGCCGGCAGTCTTCCGTATAATGATGGTTCACAATGCGAGCACGGCTACGCATGCAGAACGAAAGCTCATATGATATCGTACCGAGCGCTTCTGTCAATGCCAAAAAAGCTCGTCAAAACGCCGAGAAAGCTCGCAAGAGGGGCGGCGGACCGGCAGGTCTCCGCGGTGGGAGCGCACGGGTGCGTTCGCCCGGGCGGCGGGCCGCCGGGGGCGGCGGCCGAAGTGTTTGCTGCGGCGGGCGTCGGGGTCTCCGGCCTATTCCTGTGTGGGAGCCTCCGGCCTCTCGGAGCGGGCGGAATCCTCTCGACCCTCGTCCGGGGGAGTGGGGCCGCCGCTCTGCTCGCTTTCCCCAGCGGGGGGCTCACTCGAGGAAGACGCGGGGACACCGGGTTTCCGTACGCGCGCCTTCAGCGTTTCCGCGAGGCGCTCCGCCGCGATGCGCACGGTAGCCGACTGTGGGCTGCACTGGTCGTCGCGGCTCCTGGCCATGACGCGCTCCCACGCTCCCAGGAGGCCCGCGCGCCAGGCGGCACGCAGGTCTTGCGAGATGGCGGCCAGGTCGTCCGGGCCGGCGGATACGAGCGCCCGCACTGTTTGCGGGTCCGCGAGCTGTGACGCCGCCAGCTCTTCGGCCGAGGAGAGCAGGATATGGGGGACGACGAGTATCCCTCTCTCACGGAGTACCCTTTCTCCTTCGGCCGTGAGGCTGTCACGATGGATGTGGAAGACCACGGACGCCCTGATTTCGGGAGCGTTCTCAGCGGTTATCGGGTCGCCTCCCCCCAGCAGGACCAAGACCTCGCTGTGAGATGACCCTTCCTTCTCATCTGTTTCCCATCTTCCTTGCTGGCTTTGAGCACGGGAGGATGGGGACGGACGGGGCTTGGAGTGAGCGGGTCGGTAGCGCCTGCCGCCGAGCTCGACTCTGACCGTCGAGTCGAATGCGTCCCGGACCGCCTCCGCGATCCTGAATGCCCAGCTTCCCCGGCCCCGAATCATCGTCCCGCAGTCCCCTATTCTGAGACCCCGTGCCGCGCATACTGTCGGGAAGACGCTCAGAAGAGCGTTCTCATATAGGTCGACCGCCGAGGAAATGCCGAGCTTGCGGGCCGCTTCGACCACTTCCGCGAAGTCGGAGTGCAAGTGCTTCTTCTCTTCCGACTCCGGCTTGCTCTCTGAGACAAGCCGGCGCCACGGCAGCACGAACTCGAGAAGATCGTTGGTTTTGCGTTTGGCTATCTCCGCGTGAACCTGTTTCCTGAGTTGCGTGCGCAGTTCGGGAGAGAGGTTTCTAGTGTCGCAGCCGACCTGCAAGTCGGCGCCGCTCCATGAGAGATCATGCAAGCAGGCCCTAAGGGTCCTCTCCAGAGCGGTAGCGCGCATGGAATGTGGATTGGGGGAAGGCGTCGCGGAGAGCGAGAGAAGGAAGCGACCCTTAGGGGTGCCGTGATATATTCTGGATACTTCCACGAATCGCACGCCGCCGCCGGCCGGGTGCAGGGGCAGCTTGAAGGGTATTTCAGTGAAATAGCACGCTCCCTCCTTCAGGGAAAACGCCGCCGACGGATTCGTATCTTCCAGCCGCTCGGCAAGCTCGGTGAGATCTCTCTTCAGATCCTCGATGTGGACCGCCGAACCGGCCATTAGTCCCCCCTCGCTCAAGACGGTCGCCGTCCGGGCGCAAAGGCGCCGGGGGCTCCCCGGACTTGCGTCGCGAGCCCTTTCGGCCCCAGACTGTCTGTGCGGAGGGGCCGGCCGAAAGCGAGTGGAATCTCCGCCCCTTTCCGGCATCGGGGTCGCACGTTGAAGCGCCCGGCGCATTGTTTACCACGGGCACGGTGCCTGCTGCGAATGACTTACCTTAACCCTGAGTCTACATTGTATTACTTTAAGGGGCGAGCTTCAATCTTGCCATGCCCGTCCCCCTGTGCTAGATTGCGAATTGAGAGGACCTCACGCGCCGGGGATTTGTGTGGCCGGTTTTCGGCAATGGGCCCGACCAGGCCGCTGGACGAGGCGCCGGAGTGAACGGCTCCGGTCCGCGGGTCCTTCATAAACGAGCGGCGGGAGACCCGGCAGGTCTGCTTTGCCCCGGGGACGGACGAATGAAGCGCGGAAAAAGATATGTGAGTCTGCTGGCGGTTTTGGCTATCACGGCGAACGCGGCCGGGTGCACGAAACGCGTGGTGGTCGTGCCGTCCGACTACCGGGAGGTGGTCGGAGGAGAGGACTTCATCCACGTTACGACGACCGACGGGGAGACGTTTCAGCTCCAGGACGCCAGAATCACCGATACCGGGATATCCGGATTGCTCAGACACAGCAAGGGGACGGTCAAGCCGGTGGGGGCGGGCGGCAGGGAAGCCGAGTCCGCGTATATCGAAATAAGGCTCGAGGACGTAATGTCTCTCGAAGTCGAGAGAATTAACAAGAAGCGGGTCATCATAATGTTCGGCATCGTCGCGGCCGGCTTGGCGGCCACGATAATCGCCGTTGAGGCGTCCGATTTGGGAGGCAGCGGCGGGGGCGGCGGCGACATTCCAATCAAGCCTTAATGATCACCGGCAATCCGAAACAGGTGACGGAATCAGAGGGGAGCTTTGGCAATGAACGTTGGTATTCTGACCGGCGGGGGGGATTGCCCCGGACTAAACGCGGTCATCCGGGCCGTTGTCAGACATGGTGTTGAAGGCTTCGACATGGACGTGCTTGGAATCAGAAACGGCTGGGAGGGCATGATCACCGGCAACGTAGAGCCTCTGACTCCGTATTCGGTAACCGGCATCCTTCCCCGAGGCGGGACCATTCTGGGAACCTCCAGAACCAACCCTTTCAAAGAAAAGGACCTGCCGCAGAGGGTCGTGGACAACTATAAGAAATATGGGCTGGACGCGATCGTAGTTGTCGGCGGCGAGGACACGCTCGGAGTGGCCGACAAGCTCGGCGCCCTCGGCATCAATTGCGTGGGAGTGCCGAAGACCATCGACAACGACATATCCGGAACGGACGTTACGTTCGGATTCGACACGGCCGTCACTATCGCCACCGAGGCGATCGACAGACTGCACTCTACGGCAGAGTCGCACCATCGCATTATGGTCGTTGAGGTGATGGGGCGTCACGCCGGGTGGATCGCGCTTCATGCCGGTATCGCCGGGGGAGCGGATTGCATCCTCGTGCCCGAGGTGCCGTTTTCGGTGGAGGACGTGTGCCGGAGCCTGGAGAAGAGGCACAGGAAGGGAAAGACTTTCAGCATAGTCGTGGTGGCCGAAGGGGCGACCACCACGGACAAGGCCGAGCTCGTCACCCAGGACGACCAGACCGACGAATTCGGTCACGTGCGCTTGGGGGGAATAGGCCAACGGCTCGGCAAGGCGATCGAGAAGGAATCCGGCATCGAGACCAGGGTTACGATCCTCGGTCATGTTCAAAGGGGCGGTTCGCCGACGCCGTATGACAGGGTCCTAGCCACCAGGTTTGGGGTCCGAGCGATCGAGGCCGTCGCGTCATCGGCCTGGGGCAAGATGGTCGCCCTACAGGGCAGCAAGATCGTGCTTGTCAAGATCTCCGACGCGATCAAGGAGTTGAGGCACGCTCCCAGGGATCTCTACGATATCGCTTCCGTCTTCTTCGGATAATCGGCGTCGCCCGCGGCGCGCTTGCGGTCGGCGGGCCACACGGGCAGCCGTATCGTGAACGTGGTTCCTTTTCGAGGTGTGCTGTCCACCGTGATCGATCCGCCCCATCGCGTCACCCTTCCATACACGGAGGACAGTCCAAGCCCCGTTCCGATCTCCGCCTTCGTTGTGAAGAAAGGCTCAAACACGCGTTTGCGGGTCCGTTCGTCCATGCCGCCGCCGGTGTCGCTCACGCGCAGCTCCACTCTCGTCTTCAGATTTCTTGTGCGGATGGTGATCGTTCCTCCTCGGGGCATCGCCTCTATCGAGTTAAACATCAGATTGACTAAGATGTCTTGGAGTCCGGGCCGGGTTCCTTGAATGAGCGGGACTTCTTCCAGATGTGTCTTCACGTCGATTGAAGCTCGGCCGTCGCACCCCGGCCCCTCGGGGTGAGGACACGCTTCGCATATCGCCGCGCGGACCAGGTCGTTGACCGACACCGGTTCGATCTCTTCTTCCTTACCGAGAACGGCCCATCTCAGGCGCTGTACGAGGTCCGCCGCCCGTCTTGCGGATCTTATGATTGCCTCGGACTCTCTGAGAACCGTCTCGTCCGGCGCTGCCTTCTGTAGGAACTGTGCGTGCCCGAGGACGCCGACCAGTATGTTGTTCAAGTTGTGGCTTATGCCCGCCGTCATCTCTCCCATCGCTCGAAGGCGCTCGAGCCGTACGAGCTCCGTCTCCGCGCGCCGACGGTCCGTTATGTCCTCTCCCGAGCTCAGTGTTCCGACGATGGCCCCGGTGCAGTCGGTCAACAGAGTATTGCGCCACGCGATAAGCCTCTCTCTGCCGTCGCTTGCGATCACGGGGTTTTCGTGATACTCCGACAACCTCAGCTTCCCGGACATCAGCTTGTCGAAGACGTTTTTGACTTGCTCTCTGATTCGGTCCGGAAGGAAGCCGTCAAACCAATTGCTTCCGATAATTTCCTCCTCGTCGTATCCGAGAAGCTCACAACCCTTTCGGTTTATGAGGGTGACGCGCTGTCGCGCGTCGAGCGCCAACAGGATGACTCCGGCTACGTCGAGGTATCGCTGGGCCCTGTCCCTTTCCCTGCGCACTTGTTCTTCCGCTCGCTTCAGCTCGGTTGTGTCGCGAAAGGCGGCGAAAGCGCCGCAGATCCGATCTCCTTCGTCGCGCCACGGCATCGCGATGACGGACAGGTTGCGCCGTGCGCCCTCCCTAGGTTCTATTTCGAGCTCGTAGGCACTTACTCTGCCGTGTCTCCTTAGCTCGGTCTGCTTTCTTATGAAAGGGAGATGTTTGGGCGAGACGAAATCCGCAAGGCTGTTGTTCAGGAGACCCCCCGGCGGAACTCCGAAGAGCCGCTCGGCGCTTTGGTTGGAGTAGATGAAGCGCTCATCGAGATCCACCACGGCCATGCCTTCGGCGTGGTGCTCGACCATGTACTTGAAACGCCGCTCGCTCTCCTTCAGGGTCGAGACGGCAAGCCTGAGATCAGCAAGCCCGGACTCCAGCTCTTTGTTGCGACGCCGAAGCCGGGCCGATTCTTGGGCGAGGGGCTCGTTGCCTGTATCCGAATCCATCATGTCTTCCGTTTTCGGTCCTTTCTCCGCGCAATATCCCCTATTCGAGAGGCTCGACAGACCGCCCCGTTATCTTTACCGGGATCTGGCGTTTTTTGCGCCCCTGCGGCTCGCCGGCCCGCGCAGTGCCCATTCATTCTGGGAGAAAGCCCCCAAGAGTGACGATAGATGTCCTGGTGGGAGGTCCCGGAAGAGAAGGCGCCCATGCTAGCCCAGAGGCGGCGACCGAGCTGGGTCGATTCTTGTCCCTGAGGACGCAGGAGGTCTTCATGGGGCGCCGTCTTCATGTGCCGGCTCTCCGATCCGTGGGGCAGGGGCGACCCTAATCAGCGCCCGCCGGCCAAGATGAAACACCGTCCTTTCGCCCGGGCAAGAGCTTGGGACCGTGGCGGCGGCTGAAATCGGGACCGAATCGCGAAAAAGTTGAGTGGGAGGTTCAATCAATGTCGAAGAATCGGCTGTTTCTCATTCTGGGAACCTCGCTGCCCGCGGCCTTCGTGTTGGGGCTCGTGGGATGTGAGGGCGGCGGGGGGTCCGATACTAACGTCGCGGCCGGGTCGTCCCCGCCGAGGCAAGTCGTCGCGGCCGCGGATGGGATAGAGACCGGAGTACGCGGGGGGTCGCTGGTCATAGGCTCGTTGACGGATCCGAAGACCTTCAATCCGGTTGTCTCCAACGAGACCGGTTCGTCCGACGTCTGGCATCTCATGTTCGAGCGGCTTGTGGGCTTCGATCCCGTCGAACTGGAATACGAGCCGCGCCTGGCCGAGAGATGGCGGGTTTCCGATGACGGGCTGACCTGGACGTTCGAGCTGAGAAAGGGGCTGCGTTGGTCGGACGGGACGCGGATCAGCTCCGATGACGTTTTGTTCGCGTTTGAGGTAATCTACGACGAGCGAATCTCGTCCGTGGGGAGGGAGATTCTCTCCTTGGAGGGCAGGCCATTCGAGGTGACGGCGCCGGACGGCGGCACCGTCGTGATAAGGACGCACAAACCCTACGGACCGATGCTCTATGCCCTCGCCGGGGCGCTTTGGCCGCTGCCTCGGCGCTTTCTGGAGCCCGCCTACCGGGCGGGGAGGTTCGAGGAGAGTCTCGGAGTCGACACCGCTCCCGACGAGCTCGTTGTATCCGGACCCTTCAAGCCGGCGGTGGTCGAGCCGGGGCGGACCGTGCTGGTGAGGAATCCCCTTTACTGGAAGGTTGACGAAGCCGGAACGCGAATGCCCTACCTGGACCGGATCGTGTTCGTGGACGTAGGGGACTGGAACGCGTGGAGGTTGAGATTCGAAGCGGGAGAAGTCGACTACTACCGGTGCCGGCCTGAGGAGGTAAGCGACTTCGCGGGCGGATCAAGGCGCTCGGACTGCGCAGTATACGACCTCGGCTTGGAAGCGGGCACGGCTCACTTCTGGTACAACCTGAACCCGGGCGTCGGCCCGGACGGAACTCCCTATGTCGCTCCCTACAAAAGGAAGTGGTTCGAGGACGTCCGCTTCCGCCGGGCCACAAGCCACGCCATAGACAGGGAAAGCCTGGTCGAGGTCGTCTATCACGGCCGGGGGGAGCCCATCTACGGACCAACGTCTCCGGTCGATGAGCTTTGGTACAACCCGGACATTCCCAAATACGCGTATGATCCTGAGCGCGCGACGGCGCTCCTAGAGGAGATGGGCCTGACGGATCGCGACGGCGACGGGGTGAGGGAAGACCCCGGAGGTCGCGACGTTCGATTCACGTTTATCACAAACGTAGAGACTCCGAGCAGGGCGGCTATGGGCAACCTCATTGCGATGGATCTGGAAAAGGTGGGGGTGGACGCCGTATTCAGCAGCATCGACTTCAATACTCTGATCACGCTGTTGAGCGCCCGCTTCGAGTACGACGCGTGCCTGCTTTCCGTTACCGCCGGACCGGATCCGGTGGGGGGGTTGGACGCGTGGCTGTCGAGCGGCGCGATGCACGCGTTCCATCCCAATCAGGAGTGCCCGGCTACGGAGTGGGAGGCGGAAGTGGACAGGCTGGTGTTCCTGAACCTCACCGGCAGGAGCTACGCGGAGAGACGTGACTACTGGTACGAGGCACAGACCATAATCGCCGACAACCTCGGTTGGATATTCTTGGCCAATCAGAAGACGTTCGTGGCGGTGAGCAATAGGATAGGGAACGTCAGGCCTCAACCCTACCAGGAATGGCACCGGGTTGCCTGGAACGCCGAAGAGCTCTTTGTGAAGGTGGATGCCTGAGGGCGGGGTGGAAGCCTATGAGAAGACTCATCATCAAGCGGCTGTTCTGCATGATACCGGTGTTGCTCGCGGTCTCTTTCCTTTCGATGTTCATCATCGATTTGGCTCCCGGGGATTTCTTGACCGCGCTGAAGGCGAACCCTCAGATATCTCAATCCGCGGTGGAGCAGATGAGGGTGCGGTTCGCGTTGGACAGGCCCTGGTACGTTCAGTACTTTCATTGGCTCAAGGCCGTCGTCACGAGACTCGACTTCGGCATGTCCTTCTCCTATCGGACGCCGGTCTCCAAGCTCGTCCTCGAGAGACTGCTGAATACGCTCCTGCTTGCTTCCACCGCGTACTTCCTGGCCTGGATCATCGCCGTGCCGGTCGGAACTCTGGCCGCGGTGAAAAAGGGGACCTGGATCGATAGGTTGAGCTCCGGGTTCGCCGTGTTGGGACTGTCGGTGCCGCAGGTGCTTCTTGCGCTGCTCGTGCTCTACTTCTGCGTCGCGACGGGTGTTCTTCCGGCCGGGGGCATGAAGAGCGCGGCGGACTACGACCTCCTGTCGCCCTTGGGCAAGGTCGCGGACGTGCTGCGCCATCTCGCCGCGCCCGCGGCGGTGCTGAGCGTGATAGCGCTCGCGACCGTGGCCAGGCAGACCAGGGCCAATCTCCTGGACTTCTTGGAAGCCGATTTCATGAGGACGGCGAGGGCGAAAGGTCTGAGTGAGCGGCGCGTTGTTTTGAAGCACGGTCTTAGAAACGCGTTCAACCCGCTGATCACGATGTTCGGTTTCACCGTGGCGGGCCTGTTGAGTACGTCCCTGATAGTGGAATGGGTGATGGGCTGGCCGGGGCTGGGGGCTCTCACGCTCGAAGCGGTGAGAAGGCAAGACCTTTACGTCGTCATGGCGGGGCTTGTGATGTCCTCGGCCATGCTGGCCTTCGGGAACTTGCTCGCGGACGTCTTGCTCGCGGTCAACGATCCAAGGATATCTTATGACTAGCCCGGTCCGGAGTGTTCCCGCGGGGGGGCTTTTTGATTTCGCCGCTCCGGCGGTCCGCGGCTCTCGTATTGTCGGGCGTGCGTCCGCGCGCGAGGGGGCGCCGCCGCATAGAAGAACGGCCTATGACGAAGACGATTGTTGAGCCTCACCGGCCCCAAGTTGGTCATTGCGACCTCGACGGCGAGGATGAAGGGGCGCCCCGCGGCGCGGACGGAGCGCCTTGTCGAGAGAAGATCGTCGGCGGCGAGGATCCGGAGTTCCGCTTTCCGGAGCGCGCGTCCCGGCATGCGACGGCCGCGACATGCTACGCGCCCGGCCGGTCGCCGTTGAGAAGCGCGATTGTCTGGGCCTCGGGCAACAAGTGGGCCGCCGGCGCGGCCGCCTTTCTGCTTTGCATGTACGGAATGGCGTTGTTCGCGGGCTTCTTCGCTCCGTATGGAATGAACCAGACGCACTACAAAGCCCCGGCGGACTATAGATACCATCATCCGATGAGGCCTCGGGTGCTCGATCAGGAAGGCGGACTGCATTGGCCTCCTTTTGTATACGGCACCAAGCCTCTTGGATCGCCGGACCGGGGATACGCGGAAGACAGGACGGTCCGTCACAAGCTGAAGCTCTTCGCGCGAGGCGAGCCGTACTCCCTCTTCTTCGGTCTCCTAGAGTGGGACAGGCACCTCATTGGGGTCGAAGAGCCGGGAAAAGTCTTCCTCCTGGGCACCGACAAGCTCGGCAGAGATCTTCTATCCAGGATAATCTACGGTTCCCGAATCAGCCTTTCGGTGGGCCTTCTGGGCATCGCGATCACGTTTTGTCTGGGGCTCGCGATTGGAGCGACGTCCGGTCTTCTGGGCGGGTATCCGGACTCGATACTGATGAGACTGAGCGAGGTCGTTATGTCCCTGCCTGGTCTCTACCTCGTCGTCGCGCTGGCCGGAGTGCTGCCGCCGGAGCTCTCCTCGGACACCCGCTATCTTCTGATTGTGGTTATTCTCTCTCTTGTGGGATGGGCCGGGCCGGCCCGCGTGATAAGGGGCATGGTTCTGTCCATACGGGAGAACGACTACGTGCTGGCGGCCAAGGCCGTCGGCGCCGGAACGCCGAGAATCGTGCTCCACCACGTGATCCCCAACACTATGAGCTATATCATAGTGGCCGCGACGATCAGCGTACCCTACTACATTCTGGGGGAGGTCTCCCTGAGCTTTCTCGGCGTCGGGGTGATGGAGCCTCAGGCGAGCTGGGGATTGATGCTGAGCGACGCCCAGAGCGTCACGGCGCTTAGAGAGTTCACCTGGCTGCTGCTTCCCGGGGCCTTTCTCTTCCTGGTGGTGATGAGCTTCAACATTCTGGGCGACGGCCTTAGAGACGCGCTCGATCCCAGGGCGCGGGGCACTCGCGCGCTCTGAGCCGGCCGGCGATCTCGGCTCGGAAATGCGGCTTTTACTGATCGATAAACCGGACGCTACCCAGACGCAAATTCGCATCGGCAATACGGCCCCGGCGCGCGGCCACGCCGGCGGACCTTACACGGGTCATAGACGAAAACATCCGCTTAGACGACCTCACGTTTGTCGTAGTGGGCGCGGCCGACCTTCTGGAGGAGCCGCTATCGCGGCTCGCGGAGGTGGAAGTGAAGAAGGTCGGCAACGCCGGGGATCGGGACTAGGGCGATTCGGTATCAGGAGATTCCGTCTCGGGAGATCCGGTTTCGCCGGACTCGGACATCTGGCCCAGATACTGCATGATGACGTTCTGCATCTCCATGTCTTCCTCGCGGTGATACCTCCGCGGGGTCACGTCCCTCCAGTCGTTTATGTAGAAGTCGAGGAACTGCGCTTCCCTTCTGATATTGACTCTGTTTCTCTGAAAGTCGAAGGACACGACCACGTTGCTCCTGTAGATGTCCTCGGAGCCGTAGCCCGCGCCGGGGCCTCCTCCCTCGAAGGCCTCCTCCCTGCGCCACTCGGTTTCCACCTCGGCATTGGCGACGTCGGTGCTCTTCACCGTGAATCTGTATTGCTGGAGGGTCGTGGTGATGGCCTCGATGACCTGGTCGCGCGTGTATTCGGCATCGACCGTGGCCTCGGGCTCGGCCTCCTCAAGTGGTGCCGCTCCCGGCTCTTCCTCAATAGCGGGCGGTTGCATCATAGAACAGCCGCCCAGCACGGAAAGAGAGAAAACAAGAGTGATGATCGCAAAGCTCAAAAGGTGCCCGTATTTCAATTCCGCTACCCCCTTTCTAGGGAACTCCCGTCGACACTATTTTCCACACTTGGGAGCGGCGTGTCAAGCTATGGGTGGCGGGTGCTGCGGCCGATAGTTAAGGGGGTCGGGGCACGCCGAGATAAGCCGGGCGGGGTCCTCCAAGCGAGACGGGAGTTTTTCGGGGAATGCGGGGCCGTCATGGCTGGTTTCCGCGCTCTTCCCGGAGGCGAAATGGGCTCCGAGGCCGATCCGGGCCCCTATGGCGGGGCGGAAGGCGGCCGCGGGCCCTTTGCGGCCACAGGGCTTGAGAAGCCCAGCGGTGCGGCCCGGTAGTCGGGGCGCCCGGGCTAGGCATAGAAGGCGTACAAATGGCTTGATTTTCAACGGCCCCTATCGTAGTGTGGCGACTCGATAGGGAAGTTACTATTTGGCAACGTGTTCAGGACCTATGTGCGGGAATGCCGCAGACAAGGGGGTAATCATGCACAGGCATTGCTCTCGCAAAGTCTTTTGCCTGATCCTGCCGTTTTTGTTTCTGCTGATCGCCCGAGCGGGCGAGTCGTTGGCTCAGCAGCCCATGGATCGGGGGGAGCGGCCGGAGGTTATGATCACTCTGGACGCGGATGACATATCGCTCACCAGCGTGCTCCAGATCCTGGCCGAGAAGAGCGGACTCAATATCGTGACGAGCCCCGAGGTCCAGGCCCAACTCATCTCGATTCATCTCAGGAATGTGCCCATCGACGACGCCCTCAACCTGGTCGTTAGGGCGGCGGGCCTGGGCTACGAGAGGCTGGGGAACTCCATACTCGTGGGTGACCCGGAGAAGCTCAAGGAAATGACCGGTGTCGTCTCCGAAGTCATCCCTCTCCAGTACGCCTTGCCTGAGGACGTTAAGGAACTGCTGCATGATCTGACACCGAACGTTAGAGCCCAGGTGGATACTCTCGGCGCCAGAATAGTCGTAACGACGACGCCCAGTATTCTTGAACAGGTGAAGCGGATCGTCGAGGAGCTTGACTCCCCGCCCCCGCAGGTGCACATGAAGGCGCGCGTTGTCGAGGTCTCGAATATCGACCTCAGGGAGGTCGGTATAGACTATGAGAAACTGCTGAGCGACGCGACCACGATCATCGCCGAGGGTGCGCTCCCGCCTTCGCAAGAGGATACGCCCCCGGTGGAGCTACCCTACGTGTCGCTGACCAAGTTCGATCTGACCTCACGCCAAGCCGAGGCGTTTGAAGTGGCTCTTGATCTGCTTGTGTCGAAGGAAAAGGGAAGGATACTGGCTGATTCAGAGCTTACCACCATCAGCAATCGCAGCGCGAAGATCCATGTAGGAGACGTGGTCCGTGTTGTCGTCACGAGTCTTGTTACGGAGCAGGCAACGGGTGTCGCAACCGGCGTGGGACAGCTCGAGGAGATAGAGACGGGGGTGACTCTCCTAGTTACCCCAAGGGTTTCGGACGACGGCTATATAACGGTCCAGATATCGCCCGAGGTAAGCCAGATTGTGGCTTTCAGGGGACCCAACCAAGATATTCCCCAAACGCGCGCAAGGGACGCCAGGACCACGGTGCGCGTCAAAGACGGGGAGATCATCTTCATCGGCGGCCTCCAGAATCGCGAGCTCAAAGACACGGTGGTGAAGGTTCCGTTGCTTGGGGATCTGCCGCTTCTGGGCAGGCTGTTCAGGCACTACTCCACCGAAGAGGACTGGAGTGAGCTGATAATAGAGATAGTGCCCAAGATCCTCGAAGGCTAGATTGTGGGCCTTGAGCGGGAGGAAGGAGGGGCGAAGTGGCTGCCTTGAGAGTGTGGAGAGCCAAGAGAGTTCTTCGCAAGCTGATTGCCGCGTGGGAGGACTTCGGCAGGGTGCTTTCACAGAGTGCGCTCGAGGAGACTCCCGAGCCGACGGTCGATAAGGGGCTTCTGGAGCTCGAGGCCAGGATAGCCGGCTACCTTCCGTCGTTGTACGATCTCTACAGCGGGACGTATCTTGACGACGAGATCCGTGAGGAGGCCCGCTCGATCGGCGAACTGATTAAGAGGTTCACAGGCAAATCGCTCAGCGGCCGCCTCGCGCAGGACGAAGTTAAGGCGATGGTGGGCGAGTGGAACAGCCATTTCGTTTTTCTCAACAAGTTGATGGGCTCCAGAGCGGGCGGCGGCCCGGCCGAAGAGGAGAGCCCTATTGACGTGGGGAGGGTTCGCCGCGGCAGCGCTTGGGGCGCGTTGGGGCGGAACGCCGGCCTCAGGTTTGTCGCAAAGGCGCTGGTCGTAATAGTGCTGGCGGTCGTCGCCGTCAATCTCCTCGGAGACACCACGGCCGATCTTTTCTCCGGCGCGGTGTCGAAGATCTGGAGCCGGCCGGATACCACGGGAACCGAAGCGGCCTATTCCAGGTCGCCGGGAATAGGCCAGCACGTACTGTCCTGGCAACAAAAAGTGCGGGTCTTTACGGCGGAAAACCGTTCCATGATAACCATGATCGCCGTAGTTGTCGTCGCCTTTGCCGTTCTCTATCTCATCCTCTTCCGAAGTACCTGACCCCGCCGGATTGCCCGGGCCCCGACAAGCGCGCCGTTCTCCCGTGAGGGAGACGGCGGTGCTTCCGAACGATCTTCCCTGCTCCCCGCGCCGGCTTCGCCGAGCTAACCTCCGCTTCGCGGAGCTCAGTGAGGAGGACGAAGAGGTTCCCTTGGGGCCACGCGTCCACTTCGCCGAGCTAACCTGCACTTCACCGGATACTCAGGCCCGCTTTGCCGCTGGATCTCGGGTCGCTCTTGAGCGATGATGGGTGCGGACGGTGCTTCGCCCGGGGAAGGGCGCGTGGCTTCAATTCGTTCCCCCGTCCGTTTGAGATGGAAAGGAAAGGCGTGGGATGAACTGGGATTCCGTTTTGGATGATACGGTGAAGCTCCTGTGCGATCTAATCAGATTCGATACGACGAATCCTCCCGGCAACGAGCTGCCGGCGGCGGAATATCTCAAGGGGGTCATGGAAGCGGAGGGGATACCCGCGGAGGTGTTCGTGTCCGAAGATCGGAGAGGCAATGTGGTGGCGCGACTGAAAGGGGAGGGAGGCGAGAAGCCGCTCCTTCTTCTCGGACATCTGGACGTAGTGCCGGTTGAGAGATCCATGTGGTCCGTTGAACCCTTCGACGGTGTCGCAAAGGACGGAGCGGTGTACGGCAGGGGCGCTCTTGACATGAAGGGTATGGTAGCCGTTGAGGCGGCGGTCATGCTTGCGCTGAAACGCGCCGGCGTCCCTCTCAAGAGAGACCTGATCTTCGCCGCGGCGGCCGACGAGGAGACGGGCGGCGAGAAAGGAGCGCGTTGGCTGGTTGATGAACACTGGGACGCGGTCGCCGCCGGGTACGTCCTCAACGAGGGCGGGGGGGGACTTTTGATGGACGGTCGCCCCGTCTTTTTTTGTCAGGCCGCCGAGAAGGGGATCTGCTGGGCGAAGATGAAGGTGCGCGGCTCCGGCGGGCACGGATCAATGCCCCATGACGACAACCCAACGGTCATTCTGGCAGAGGCGATATCCAAGCTCGGCGTTCATCTTTTTCCTCCGATCAGGAACAGTCTAACGTCGACGGCGCTTGAGAGAATGGAGAAGGCCGGGTTGCTGCCCGAGGGGATTACGGCGGAGCAAGCGCTGTCAAGCGATGAAGAAGTCGGCCTTCGGCTGCGGAAGAAAGACCACAGGGTATCCGCCATGATAAGGCTCACGGCCACTCCCACGGCGATAGAGGGGGGGAGCAAAACGAACGTGATACCTCAGGAGGTGTCCGTAGACCTCGACTGCCGAGTGTTTCCCGATATGCGGCCGAGCGATATCCTGGAAACGGTACGGGAGATTGTCTCAGATCCGCGGGTGGAGTTTGAGGTGACGAGAGATACCGGGGGCAGCGTGTCGCCGATCGATACCGATTTCTGGCGGGAGATCCAGTCGACCATGGTCTCGGCGAGGCCGGATGTCGTCTTCTTACCCTATCAGTCCTCCGGCGGGACCGACTCGGGGGTCTTCCGCGCCAAAGGTGTCGTGTGCTACGGTGCGGATCCGTTCTTTATGACTTTGGAAGAGTGGGACAGCATCCACGGAAACGACGAGCGTGTCAGGATCGAGAGCCTTGACTGGGGCCTCAAGTGGGTCTACTCCCTCGTGAAGGGGTTCTGCGAGGCCTAAGTGCGCGAAAAGGCCGCTTCGTCCTACATAAGCACGGTCCCGGTGGATCTTCGCTCGCTCCTGCGCAAGGGTCGCTTCGAAAGATGGCTCTCCAGCGAAAGGGGCGCCTTGGGGTGGCTCTCGGCTGGTTGCCGGATTATGGGGCGGCTCGGATCGCGCGAATAGAGAGAGCCCGGAGGGCTTTTGCCCTCCGGGCTCGGGTGCTCAAGGGACAGGCTCGGACTAGGCTCGGGCCGGGTCCGGTGCAATCCACGCTGTCTCCGACACGCGTGAAGGAGAAGCCTCGGCCGCCGGCTCACCCCGGGTCCCATCAAAGGCTCGGGATGTGAACGGCCGGGCTAGTTCTCCTCAATTCCCTCCAGTTTCTCCTCCAGCTCTTCCAGCTCTTCTTCCATCTCCTCGATGCGCCGATGCAGCTTCATCAGATGCTTCTTCAGGACCTCGCGGCGCATCTCAATCCGCTCACCCGGCTTCATCATGTACTTCTCCGGCGCACGAAGTCTGATCGACTTGATCGTCTCTCTCTCTCCCAGCTCGACGTTCATCTTCGTCTTCTCTCCGTCCCTGAGCAGGAACAGAGTGACCTCGTCTCCGGGGTCCCTTGAAGAAATGGCGTCGACCAGGTCGTCGACTTCCTCGATGTCTTCATCGTCGATCCTGGCTATTACGTCGCCCTTTTCGAGTCCGTATTTCTCCGCCGCCGTGCCCTCGTGGACTTCGGTGATCATGACGCCCATGTCTTCCGGAAGACCGAGCTCATGTCTCTCTTCTTCCGTAAGGGTCTCGGCGCTGACGCCAAGGAAAGCCCCGCCTCCCGCGAGACGCTCTACGTCAACGAACTTATCGATCTCGGGCATCATGATGCGGACATCGGGCTTTTCCATTCGAAGGTCGCGGACCATTCCGACCTCGGGGGTCCTTGATCCCAAGACAACCCTTCGGATTATCTCGCTCCCTTTCCTGTTCATCACCACGGTGACGCGCTTGCCGGGCTCGGACGCCCGGACCGCTCTTACAAGATCGTCCGCCGAGTGAATCGGGGTGTCGTCGAACTCGACCACGACAAAGCCTTTCCTGAGGCCCCACTTTCTGGCCGGTCCGGATTGGTCGACGTCGGTGATAAGAGCACCATCGAGGCCGGAAGGCAAATCGAACGCCTCCCTGAGATCCGGCGTGAGGTCCTGCAGGTGAACTCCGAGCCACGCGATCTTCTCACGGCCGGACCCGAGCATCTCCATGTCCTCCGGGTCATCCGCGTACCAGATCCCGTCGTCGTTGATGATGATCTCCTTGACCTCGGGGTTGCCCGACTTCTTGACGTGGATCTTCTTCACCTTGTGGTCTCTGTCCATGAGATGCCAATCGTCGGATGCTTCGATCCATACGGGCTCTTCGCCGGGGCCGGCTTTCATGATGTAGACGTGCTTGCCGTCCTCGCCTTCAACAAGGTGGCGCAGCATCTTCATCTCATGGGACCGCGCGGACTCGGCGCAAGTCCCCGGTTTCTCAATCCATATGTCCTTGTGTACCTCATGGGCCCCTGCGCAGCAGGGCTTGGTGCAGCCGGGAGGGCACTTGGAGTGCCACATCGGTTTCTTGCCCTCGCAGGGCGCGGCGCAACAGGGCTTCGTGCAGCCGGGCGGGCACTTGGACGTGCGATGAACCTTCATCTCGATGTGGGCTCTTGAGCAGCAGGGCTTGGTGCAGCCGGGAGGGCACTTGGAGTGCCACATCGGTTTCTTGCCCTCGCAGGGCGCGGCGCAACAGGGCTTCGTGCAGCCCGGTGGACACTCGGACATACGATGCACCTTCATCTCGATGTGGGCTCTTGAGCAGCAAGGCCGATAGCAGGGGGCGCCGGCCCAGGCGCCTGCTCTTGTATGTCTCATGTGTCCACAAGCCAGGCCATATAACCTGCAAGAGACCTTGCCGCAATCACAATCTCTTGCCGCGCGGGAGATGCTCCTACACCTGGGGCCGCAGACGTCACAGCAACCCGACTTACATTCCGCGCCGCAAGCTCCCACGCAGGCGCCGCTCGAAGCCGATGCGCAGGCTTGCTCACAAGCTGCCTCAGGCATCCCGGCACAGGTCTTCGCGGACTTCGCCCCGCATGATGGCTCACAGGACTGCTTTGAGTGGATGCTGCATGTCTCCTCGCAGTCTGATGCGGGCGCAAGCTCGCATCGCTTCCACGAAGACTCGCATGAGTGCTTTGCCGGCGCGGACGGTTGAACATCCGTAGCCCGACAGGAAGGCTCGGCAATCGCCGCGGCCTCGCACGTCCGTGGAGGCGTGTTTACTCCCGCCACGGAACTGTTCGCGAAAAGGGCCGCCAGGACGAACGCCGATACCGCCAACAGCGACCAGGCCGCTCTGTGGTTCTTCACTTTTTCCCCCTTTCCCTTGGGACCTTGCCCACTGCGGATCGCAGTGTTCGTTCCACACCCGTTACACCATGAGAATACACGCACTGGCCCCGCCGGTTCCACCCCTAAGGCACATGGCTTGACCCGGTTACCCGGGATCGTCTATCGTTGTGTCTCCGGGAGAAGTCCTCCGGGCCGGAGAGACGGCGCATGCGCCGTAACCTCAAAGGCTTACGGAGCTGATTTGACAATTGTTGTTAGGTGTGGCGGCCACGGCTGCCGGAGGTCTGAATCATGAGTATCAAGTCGGATAGGTGGATCAGAGCGATGGCCCTCGAGAAGGGAATGATAGAGCCCTTTGAGGAGGACCAGGTCAGAAGAGGCGTTATCTCCTATGGGCTGTCTTCGTACGGCTACGATCTGAGGGTCGCCGACGAGTTCGAGATCTTCACAAACATCAACAGCACGGTTGTCGATCCGAAGGATTTCGACACGAAGTCGATGGTGAGCTTCAAGGGCGAGCAATGCATCATACCTCCGAACTCGTTCGCGCTCGCGCGGTCGCTCGAGTATTTCCGGATACCGAGGAACGTGATGACGATCTGCGTGGGGAAATCCACCTACGCGAGGTGCGGCATCATTACGAACGTAACCCCGTTCGAGCCCGAGTGGGAGGGCTACGTGACGCTGGAGATATCCAATACGACGCCTCTTCCCGCCAAGATCTACGCGGCCGAAGGGATCGCGCAGGTTCTCTTCTTCGAAGCGGACGAAGAGTGCGCGGTCTCCTATGCCGACAAAAAGGGGAAATACCAGAAGCAGCAGAGTATTACCGCGCCGAGGATATAGAAAAACAAGGCTCGGACGCGCCTCTGCCGCATCATGGGCGGGACTTCTGTCTTGATCGATAACGGATAATAGACCGTTTGGTAGCCTAGATCCTGTCCTCTCCTTCCATCTTCTTCTCCGGCTCCAAGAACGGCGGCGGAGCCGTCGGTGGGCCGGCCTTCCTCAACCTGGCCTTCTTGTCCAAGACATTGTGCAGGCGATCGAGCAAATCGGTCGGGATGTCGTCATATGACATGTTCCCGGCCATTGAGATCGACTTGCGGAAGGTGTTGACGAAGGCTATGCATCCGGGGCAATCGGCCAAGTGGTCCTCAACCATTGCCTTGTCATCGGGGGAGCATTCCCCATCGATGTAGTCGGATAACAGGTCTACGACGTCCTTACACGAGTATTTACCACCATGCATACAGACCTCCTTAGCGTCCTGACCCTCTCAATGTTTTGACCGGCGCGGCGCGGCCGGAGATTCAGCCCAAAAGAGCTGTTTTCAGCTCTTTTCGAGCAAATCGAAGTACTCCGTCAGCTTCTTCCTCAGAAACAGCCTGGCCCTGTGTAGGCGGGATTTTACCGCCGCCACGGTCAAATCGAGGATTTCGGCCACCTGGGCGTTTGAGAGGCCCTCCACGTCGCGAAGCAGGAAGACCACCCTGAAGTCCTCCGGGAGCTCCTCCACGGCCTTGTTCAGGACGTCGGTCGCCTCCTTGCCCAGGAGCACGCTGTCCGGCTGCCTGGACCAGTCGTTGGGAGGGCCTTTCTTGGGGGAGTCGAAATCGGGATAGATGTCGTCGATATCCAGATGGTCGTGCTTCTTCCGGTCGCCCAGTTTGGCGAAACTCGCGTTGGCCGCGATTCTGTAAAGCCAGCTTGAGAAGGCGGCCTCGCCGCGGAATGTCTCTATTCGGTGGAATACTCTCAGAAACGTCTCTTGCAGGACGTCCTCGGCGTCCGTCTCATTACGGGTGAGTTTCAGCGCGAGCTGATACACTTTTGCCGAGTGCCTGTCCACAAGCTCACGGAACGCGGCGGTGTCGCCGCGTTTGAGTTGATCGACAAGCTCGGAGTCGGTTTTCTGCGACATGGACTTTCTCCACTCTGGTTGAGTATTTCCTTGGAAAGCCTAGCACCGGCGCCGTTTCGTGTCAAGCCGGCCCAGCGCCGGTAGTGGGTCGGTTTGCGGCTCACAGCGTTGACCCAACCGGCTTACGAAGTGTATTCCGCAACGGCCATTGACCGGGAGCGAGCCGAGATCCACTGTGGCGGAGGGGGCGCGGGGAGGGAGAATGCGCTCCCGCCCAGCCTGACGCCCCTCTCGCGTGTGAACGATCCTTCTTGCTCCCTCCGCCCGCTCAGTCAGCCAACTGCGGCTTCGCCGCAGTGGATCTTCCTACGCTGCTGCGGGAACGAGTGGAGATCCGCCTTCGCGAAGCGGAGGTTAGCTCCGCGAAGTGGGCGAGTGGCCCCAAGGGAACTACTTCGTCCTCCGCCCAACTCGGCGAAGGGGGTGCGGGGAGCTACAAAGCCCTTCGCGCACAGCCCCGGCAAAGCGCACGACTACACATTTCCGGACCGGTTCCCACACCGGACGGATTGAGGCCTTGTGCCGGAGATCGAGGAATGTTAAAATAGTAAGGTACCAAGGGGAGATCCTCTGAGCCCACGCTCGAAAGGAGGACCTCGATGTACATGCTTTGCCTTCCCCGTATACCCGGCGGGACGGCCCGCACAATCGCCGTAGTGGCCGTGGTTGCCGCCCTTTTCTGCTTTGTTCCGGCCTCTTTGGGCGCGCAGACCGAATCCGACCCCGTCGGTTCCTTGACTGCTCCCGCGCAGGACGAGACCCCGACGATGGAGGAGAAGGCGCTGCTCGCGCGCGCTAGTTCCCTGGAGGTGCTCGGACAGTTCCTCTGGAAGGCCAACCTCTCGGCTTCCAGGGCGCGGCTCAGGGCCGAGGAGCTAAGGTTGGTGGCTCGCGCCCTTGTCGGTAGGGCCGAGATGGATCTCTCGGGCGCCGAGACCGAAGAGGAATTGGAGGAGGCGACCAAAGCACTCGAGATTGTACGAAGCACACACTCGATTCTCAACGCCGCCGCCGACCGGCTCTCGGCTACTAGGGGAACCAGGCGGAAGATAAGAATCCTTGCCCTGGAGCTCAGCCGCGAGGCGCTCCACGTCGTCAGAGAAAACGGGCTTCGTGTTTCGGAGGATCAGCCCTTGCGGCCGGGCCGGCTCTTCAAGGACAATCCTCCCGCGGCGTCGCCCCGTGAAAGGGCGCTTCTCAAGGAGCCGGACAGGGACTTCCTCACTTACAATAGGGGGGCCATGAACACCCGGGAGCTTGTGGCCCGCCACGAACGTAGGAAGCCCAGGGAGATCAGGCCCGTCCCCGAAGAGAAGCTGTACTATAGCGAAGGCGCTCTCACCCTTTCTCCGCTGGACCGGGACTACAGGTCCAAGAGGATCTGGTGGTCCAAGCCCCCCGAAGAACTCGCCTGGAAGGTCGAGCAGTGGTAGAGTACCGGGTGAGTGCACACCCGAAGCGAGACCCGCGTACGCTGCTGTGAACCGACAATCCCTTCCGAGGTGTTCGGAGGCGGGCGGGGGTCCCGATGAGGCCGCGCTCCCGCGCGATTGTGTAGTTCGGCGCGGGGCGTCGTCGCGGTCCGTTTCGGGCGGAGGCCCCGCCGGCCGGGAGATCGCTCGGCCGGCGCGGTTGAATGAGCCTATTGTGTGAGCGCCGTTTCGGGGCGTTCGAACCGGTTTAAGTCACAACAACTCATCCGCTGGAGCTGATGAATTGACCGAAGGTGGCTCCTTAGCGCGGACGGCGGGCAAGGTCGCCGTCGCCGCGCCCTGGAACGTCGTTACCCGCGGGCTTACGGCGGTCTTTTCCATCGCCTTTTCCATGGCCGTTGTCAGAGGTCTCGGTGACTATGAGTACGGAAGATACAGTATAGTCCAGACCGCGCTCGGCTTCTTCACGATCTTCTATACCTTCGGGATGACGGAGGCGTTGCTCAAGTTCGTGCCAGCGGTCCGTGGCGGACAGGCCGGCGCCGGGCGCCGTGTCATCTCTATCGCGATGGCGCTACAGGTCGGAGCTTGGGTTGTTCTGCTTGTTCTGTGCGCGGCCGCCGCCGGGTTGATAGACGATCTTTACACCGTGCCCGTGGGCGCGCTCCTGGTGCTCGGCGCGGCCCTCGGAGTCGCTGGCCTCGTATTCGAGACGATATGTGTAGTGTACACGGGCCTCTATAGGACGCGCGCCGTGGCCGGCGCGACGTTCGTGGCTCGCGTTGTTTCGCTGGGGTTGGTGGTTGTCGCGATGCTCGCCGACTGGGGTGTCGCGGGGGCTCTGTTGGCCCTGGCTGCGGGTTCCGCGGCGGGCGCGCTTATTCTACTCCGGGGCTTCCTGGTAGAGCTGCGGGCGAGCGCCGTCGACGTCGGGAGGGGACACGGAAGTCATTCGGGTGCTCGAGCGGGCGCAGCAAGGTCGCGGCCCGGCGCCGCCGGAATCTCGGAGTCGGAGCCGGGGGAGGGCAAAGCCGCGGGGTTGGACGGGCATCGAACCGCTCCCGGGCCCGCGACCCTCGGTGCGCCGAAGGCCGGCGCGTTGGAGGCGGGCAGAGTCGGAGTCGGCCGTTTGTTGAGATACGTGCTGCCCCTTGTCGGCAGGTCGCTACTCGGCCAGATAGTGTGGCGGCAATCGGAGGCGCTCATAGTCGGATTCTTCTGGGGGGCGGCGCATGCCGGGTTCTTCCATCTCGGCTACAGTTTTCCGCAGAGGCTTCTCGAGTTCATACCGCTGGCGATTTGGCCCTTGGTGCTCGCCGGGCTGTCCGAGGTGCAGTCGCGTCGGGACGAGGATCTTCCTCGGGCGATCGGGCTGTATTACAGGTTTCTCTTCCTGCTCGTCATTCCGGTGGCGTTCTTCGGATTGACCATGGGCGACAAGGCGCTTGTGCTTCTTTATGGAAGCGAGATGGAGCAGGCCGGCCTTCTCTGCAGACTCTTCTTCGGGGTTTTTGTGATCGCGTTTCTCGGGACGCCTCTGCACATGGCCACCTACGTGGTGGAGAAGACCTGGGCCAACCTGGCCGTCGGTGTCGCGGGCGCCGTGATAACGCTGGGCCTCGATCTTATCCTCATCCCTCGGTACGGGCTGATGGGCGGGGTCGTCCCAACGGCTCTGGGCCTTGTCCTTTCAAACTGGCTCCAATACAAGATAGCGAAGAGATACGTGCCGGGCCTGGCGGTTCCATGGGATCACCTGGTCCGTGTCTGTCTCGCGTCATGTCCAATCTTCGTGTTCTATCTCTTAAGACCTCGGGCGGACGGGGTGGCCGGCTTTCTTCTTTCTTGCCTCGGGATGGCGGTGGTCTTTGTCGCAGGCGTGAGAGCGCTCCGAGTGGTCGGCGACGAAGAAAGGGCGCTGTTGGAGGCGAGCCCGTGGCGCGCGCTCAGGGTCGCGGCCCGGGTCCTGTCGCGGTAGGCGCGCCTAGCAAACGCCGAGACGGGCGCAGCATTCCCACCGCCGCAGTCCGCTCGGTCTTGAACGCGGGCGGCTGCGCTGCTAGGATGGTTGGCGTGCGGGGCGGTTGTGTTCGGCTACGGCGCCCGTCCCGCGGGATTTCATTGCGTCCGGGGTTCATGACGGAAGGGGCCCGAGATGGCTCAAGAAGAGGAGCGGAGAGGGAGCGAGGACCGAGATCGGTCGGATGGCCGCGAGGGCGACGGACAGAGGGTCCGCGCGACCGAAGGCCGGGGACGGCCGGACGAGGTTCTCGTCGGCTTGGTGACGGCTCCTCCGGATGATGCGGGCCGCATTGCCGGCGTGCTCGTGGAGCGGGGTTTCGCCGCGTGCTGCAACGTTGTCTCTCCCGTGACTTCCATATTCACTTGGAAGGGCGCCCGAGAGACCGAGACCGAGGCCCTCTTGGTGATAAAGACAATACGCGCCAGGTCTGACGATCTTGCGAATTGCGTACGCGAGGTCCATCCGTATGATCTGCCCGAAGTGATATTCCTGCCCGTCACGGCGGGGCTCGAGGATTACCTCAACTGGGTCCGGGATGAGTGCGGTCTCAAGGAGAAGGCCGAATGACCAACGTGATTACGCTAACGACGGACATGGGTTGTGCGGACGGCTACGTCGGTGCTATGAAGGGCGTGATCCTGGAGATGAGCCCCGGCGCGACCATCGTGGATATAGCTCATGACATCCCGCACGGAGACGTAGTGCACGGGGCGTTCGTTCTGGCGACCGCGGTGCCGTACTTCCCTGCCGGCAGCATACACGTGGCGGTTGTGGATCCGGAGGTGGGGTCTCCCGCGCGCCGCGCCATAGCCATGGAGACCTCGGGCCAGTATCTCGTGGGTCCGGACAACGGCCTGTTCTCATTGCTCTGCTCCAAGGACTGCGTTACCGTCTCGCTCTCCCCGAAGGACCTGCACCTATCCCAGATAAGCTTTACCTTTCACGGGAGGGACATATTCGCTCCCGCCGCCGCGCGACTGTCCTTGGGACATATGCTGAAGGACATGGGACCGACGGTGCCGGACCCCGTTGTGCTGGATCTGCTGACCGTGAAGGACGGCGGAACGGAGTTGCACGGCTCCGTGATACACGTTGACCGCTTCGGAAACCTGATCACGAATCTCAAGCCCTCGCGACTCAAGGATCGAACGGTGACCGGCGTCAGGGTGGGCGACCTCGAAGTGCTCGGGATGAAGCAGAGTTACTCCGAGGTCGAATCCGGCGAGCCCTTGGCGCTCTGGGGCAGTCTGGGCTACCTGGAGTTGGCCGTAAACAGAGGCAGGGCGGACGAGCTTGCGGGCGCCGGGAGGGGGACGCCGGCCATTGTAACCGTTGAGTCCAGGGGAAAGTGAAGCGATGGACGTTGTGATTCTCGGATCGGGCACATGCGTGCCTCAGGCGGACAGGTCTTCTCCCGCTTCCTTGGTGTCTCTTGCCGGGGAAGCGGTGCTGGTGGACGGCGGCACGGGCACGATGCGCCGCCTGTTGGAGGCCGGATCTCACTACCGGGATATCGACCATCTCTTCTACACTCACATACATCCGGACCACGTACTGGATCTGGTGCCCTTTCTCTTCGCGACCAAGCATACGCCGGGATATGTGAGATCGAAACCGCTTCACGTACTCGGGCCTCCCGGTTTCAGGGATTTCTTTGAAAGGCTTATGGGCGTTTTCGGGGAGTGGGTGCTGAGCGATGACTATCCTCTTGAGTTGGAGGAGATGGACGACGGGCAGAGAGTGTTCGGCTCGTGGAAGGTGACCACGAGGTTGCTCGCCCACGCGGTTCCCACAATAGGCTATCGCTTCTCTCAGGATGGGGCAGTGATTGTGGTGTCGGGGGACACGGACTACTGCGAAGCGATAGTCGACTTGGCGAGGGACGCCGATGCCCTGGTCCTGGAGTGCTCCTTCCCGGACGAGCACAAGGTCGAAGGGCATTTGACGCCCAAGTATGCCTCTCAAATCGCTAGAGAAGCCGGGTGTAAGCGATTGATAACCACACATATGTACCCGGTGGCATCTCCGGATAATCTGGCCGCCTCCTGCCGTATGGGGTTCGCGGGAGAGGTCATTGCCGGGCGTGATTTGCTCAAGGTTACGGTCTAGTATCGCCTGTTCCGGGGGCCATGCCGGCCTTGGCCGTGGATCGGCGCCGGGCCCACGGAGGTGAAGCTTGTTTCTCCCGCTTCGGGACATGTTGCCGACGGAACGGTTTCCGGCCGTGACGGTGGCTCTGATAGTCTCCAACGTTGCGGTATTCCTCTACCAGCTGCTCCTGGGCGACGGTCTCAACCAGTTCATAGCCGCGTACGCCATGACGCCCTATGAGATATCAAATGGGTCGGACTTGGTGGGGGCTCTCCCGGAGTTCGGGATGCGCCACGTTCAGGGTCCTCCCGTCATCTACATGACGCTCTTCACGTCCATGTTCATGCACGGCGGGTTCTTTCACATCGGCGGGAACATGCTCTATCTCTGGATATTCGGGAACAACGTCGAAGACGTGCTCGGAAGGGGCAAGTTCATTATCTTCTACTTTCTCTCCGGCATGGCGGCGCACGCGGCGCACATCGCTACGGGGCCGGAGAGCGTCGTTCCTACCGTCGGAGCAAGCGGGGCGATCTCGGGCGTGCTCGGCGGCTATCTGCTTCTCTTTCCCAAGGCGAGAGTGCTGGCCCTCTTGTTTCTGGGATACTTTATCAGAATCGTGCACGTTCCGGCGTTCATCGTTCTCGTATTCTGGATAGTCGTCCAATCGTTGCAGGGGCTCATATCCATAGGAGCGGGACAGGTTGCCCGTGGCGGCGTGGCCTGGTTCGAGCACATCGGGGGCTTCGCCGCGGGGCTCATATTGATCAAGCTCTTGGCTCCGCGGGTGAGGCCGAGGGTGCGGGGAGCGTAAGACGGAATGCTGCCGCTCAACGAGTGATCGCCCGCGGCTTGCTGCGATTCACCGCTCTCGCGTTCTTCCGACGCGGCTCTCGTGTATGACGGACCGGTGACTTGATCGAAGAGCGAAGTACTCTATCTCGGCCCGCTCGCCGACGAATATCACATGTGTTTAATATCAGGAAAGATGGGGCCGCCTGACGGTTGACTTTATCCTACGGAGGCATAGCGTATGGGGGGCTGGCAAGGGCTTTCGTGCTCAAGCGGCGTATCACTGTGAAGCGGGTCGGCGGGGAAGGCCCTGACAAGCTCGGCTTCAATTCGTGGTGATGAGTACTTTCAGAACCCCGGGTTCGGACGCGAGGCGGATAGCCTCGGGAGCGCCGGCCAGTGGGAAGCTCTTCTCGACAAGACCTTCCGTTTCGATCTCGCCTGTTTCCAAGGCCCGGATCGCCCTCTTGAAAGGGCCGCACCGGGAGCCCACCAGCGCTATCTCATCCACCACCAGGCGATCGGAAGGAAGGCTCAGAGGTTCATGCACGGTGCTCTTTACTACCAGAATACCCATAGGCTCAACAAGCTCGAGGGCGGCAGGGGGTCCGTCCGGCGAGCCGGTGCAGTCGACGGCGATCGGGAATGAGCGCCGGAGCGCGGCGGCGCGCTCGCTCTTCTCTTCGATAAACTCGATCCCTCGAGGAGAGACTATGCTCTCCCTTTCCGGATGACGTCCGACAAGGCACACGTTCGCTCCGTCCGATGCGAGCGCCTGGGCGACGAGAAGGCCGAGCTTGCCGTCGCCCACGACCGCCGCGCGCTTGCCTTCCACCGATCCTATCTGCTCGACAATCCTGAACGCAGCCGCTAGGGGCTCGACAAAGACCGCCCGGGCGTCGCTCAGCGACTCCGGCACAACGTGAAGGTTTTCTTCGGGAAGCGTCAGATATTCCGCAAAGCACCCGTCGCGACCGTGGATTCCAAGCACCGTCCGATTCGGACAGTGGCCGCCGAGGTCCCTCAGACAGAAGTCGCACGCCCCACACGGACAGTTGATCTCGCCGACGACCCGTGCTCCCGGCAGGCTTTCTCGATCGCTCTCCGCGACGATGCCCACGAATTCGTGTCCCGGTATGCCGGTGAAGTCCATGTAGCCGCGGCCTATCTCTATGTCCGTGGCGCATATTCCGGCGACCGCGATCCGTATCAGGACTTCGCCTGGTCCGGGCTCCGGCTTCGGAGTCTCTTCTAATGCGAACCTTGCCCCGTCGAAAAAAACCGCCTTCAATAGCTTTCCTCCGGTGATAACATCCAAAAAGAGCGAGTGAGGATCGGTCATGTGCGATTCTACAGACAGGCACGAGCCGGATCAAGATTCCCGGGGATCCGATGAGTCCCGGGCGGTGCGGTTTCTTGTCGATGGAACGGCGGGTAGGCTTGTCAGGTGGTTGAGGCTTCTCGGGTTCGATTCGGCGTACGCCGAACGCGCGGCGGATTACAACCTGGTGCATCGGGCCAGGTCCGAGGGCAGAGTTCTTCTTACCCGCCGAGCGTCCGCCGCGGCGCTTCCATGGGCGGAGGCGGTTCACCTGGAAAGCGACAGCCTTGATGAGCAACTGTTCCAAGTGGCCGCGCTCTTCCCGCCGCCGGAACACCCCATGACTCGATGCTCCCTCTGCAACGCGCAACTGGAGGTTGTCCCCAAAGAGGCGGTCAGAGACGAGGTGCCGCCTTACGTCTACGCGACCGCGTCGGGCTTCAGCAAGTGCCCCGAGTGCGGGCATGTCTACTGGCAGGGCACCCATTTTCCCAAGATCATGAGAAGGTGGAAGTCGCTCAGAAAGCTGAGCCGATCGGGCTAGGGGGGAGCCGAGATCCACTGCGGCGAAGCCGCAGTTAGCTCGGCGACCGGGCGCAGGGAGCCGGAAAGAACCTTCGTCCGCACCGCTGGGAGCCGGAAAGGCCTTCGTGCCCGCATTCGGGGAGAACGTCGGCGGATCGAAGCCGAGCTACCCACCCCCCGGGCTTTCCGCTTGACGGGGCGCGGGGCGGACAATAGACTTGTCCGAGTTTTGGCCGCTGATCCTGGATAATGCCCTTTTGGAGCTTGGAATAGATGTCGGCAGCGCTTTTCTACGCCCTGGGCGCGGTGGCGGTTATCTCGGCCCTGGGCGTGGTTACCATGAGACACCCGATCAGATGCGCGCTGAGCCTGGCGCTCAGCCTGCTTTCGCTTGCCGGGATTTACCTCTTGAGCGGGGCCGAGTTCATCGCCGCGATACAGGTGATCGTCTACGCAGGCGCCGTGATGGTCCTTTTCCTCTTCGTGATCATGCTGCTCAACCTGGGCCGGGAGCTTCGCGCCGCGGTAAGATCGCCGCTTCTGATGTACACGGGAATCGCCCTGGGCCTGATTTTCCTGGTCGAGGGAGTGCTCTTGCTCAGCATGGGCGTCCCGTCCGGGGTCGTGGGGGTGACCGGACCCGTCCCCTCCACCGAGACGATGGGCCGTCTGCTTTTCGGAGACTACCTGCTGGCGTTTGAGGCCGCCTCTCTGCTCCTCCTTGTGGGCATCGTGGGGGCGGTCGCGCTTTTGAGACGAGAAGGGGAGGAGTAGGGCGACGCCATGGTGTCTCTTGAACAATATCTTATCTTGAGCCTCCTGCTTTTCGCCATCGGGGCCGCGGGCGTCATCGTCAGGAGAAACGCGCTCATTATGCTCATGTCCGTGGAGATCATGCTCAACTCGGTCAACCTCGCCCTGGTAGCGTTTTCGCGGTTGCTTCATAGCGGTGAGGGCGAGGCTTTCGTTTTCTTCGTGATCGCCATGGCGGCCGTTGAGGTCGCCGTGGGTCTCGGCATCGTCGTTCTGGTCTTCAGGAACAGGCGCACCGTCGACGCCGAGGACCTCTGTACGTTGAAGGGATAGGGAACAGGTGGAGACCCTGCTCTGGATAGTGTTGTTCGCGCCCGCCGCCGGGGCGGCGCTCAACGGCTTCTTCGGAGCCCGGTTGGGAAAGGGGCCGGTGAGCTGGATCGCGTGCGGGGCGGTCGGTGTGTCCTTTGTGGCGTCGGCCGGGGCCGTTTATCAGCTCGCGATGCTTCCCGCCGCGGCCAGGTCCTTTCAGACGGTCCTCTACGACTGGATCGGCGCGGGCGAGCTGGCGACTGAGATCGGGCTTCTTCTGGATCCCATCTCCGCGGTCATGATACTCGTAGTCTCGGGCGTGAGCGCGGCGATTCACATCTACTCGACCGGTTACATGGCCGACGACAAGCGCTTCGCGCTCTACTTCACTTACCTGAATCTCTTTGTTTTCTGCATGCTCCTGCTCGTGCTGTCCAACAACTTCCTCCTCTTCTTCGTCGGATGGGAGGGTGTCGGGCTTTGCTCATACCTTCTTATAGGGTTCTGGTTTGAGAAGGCCACCGCGGCCGACGCCGGCAAGAAGGCCTTCATCGTCAATAGGATCGGCGACTTCGGTTTTCTGCTCGCGATAATGGCGATATTCGCCGCGTTCGGGACGCTTCAGTTCGACAAGGTCTTCGCCGCGGCGCCGACCACGCTCGTCATGGGCGGCGGGCTCGCGATGGCGATCACGCTCCTTCTTTTCATGGGGGCGACGGGCAAGTCGGCCCAGATTCCCCTCTACACGTGGCTACCGGACGCGATGGAAGGCCCGACGCCCGTGAGCGCGCTGATCCACGCCGCGACGATGGTCACGGCCGGCGTGTACATGGTGGTTCGCTGCCACGTGCTGTTCGAGCTTGCGCCCACCACGATGGCCGTGGTGGCGGGCGTGGGCGTCGCGACGGCCGTCTTCGCGGCCTCGATCGCTCTCGTTCAAAACGACATAAAGAGGGTGCTCGCCTACTCCACGATCAGCCAGCTCGGCTACATGTTTCTCGCCTGTGGCGTCGGCGCCTACGCGGCGGGGATGTTCCACCTTATGACCCACGCTTTCTTCAAAGCGCTTCTCTTCCTAGGGGCGGGAAGCGTCATGCACGCGCTTTCGGGCGAGCTTGACATGAGGAACATGGGGGGTCTCAAGAAGTACATGCCTTACACCTACTGGACCTTCCTGGCGGGGGCGCTCGCCTTGAGCGGCGTTTTCCCTCTGTCGGGGTTTTTCAGCAAGGACGAGATTCTCTGGCACGCCCTCGAGGGCGGCAACGTGCTGCACTGGGCGATAGGCGTGGGCGGCGCGCTCATGACGGCGTTCTATGTATTCAGACTCTTCTTCCTCGCCTTCCACGGCTCGCCCAGATCGAAGGCCCATCCTCACGAGTCGCCCATGAACATGACGGCGCCGCTCGTGTTTCTCGCGGTGCTGTCGGTCGGCGGAGGATTGCTGGGGCTTCCTTGGCCCGAGGGCGGCGGTGTGATTCAGAAGTTCCTGGCGCCCGCCGTTGGGGGCGGCCACGGATCCGCCCACGTGGTGGTGGAGACGGCCGGCGGGGAGACCTCGGCGTTGGGGCATCAAGGGACTGAGGCCGTTGAGCAGCATGCCGGCGAGGTTAAATGGCAAAGCGAGGGAGAGCACGCTGCCGACAGCGCGGGCCACGGCATCGAGCACGGAGGCGCAGGACGGGAAGGGGAACACGGCGTCGCGCAACAAGAGGTCGAGCACGGCGGTGAGAAGCCCGCAGGGGAGCCCGCGGGGGAGCACGCGGCTGAGCACGGAGGCATGGACGAAGCCGCGGAGCACGCCGCGGGGCACGGCGGGGAGGCCCCGTTCTCCGAGCCCGTGGCCATGGTGATATCGCTTGCGGTTGCTCTGGCCGGGATCACGACGGCGTGGCGCATCTATCTCGCGGCGCCCGAGATCTCCACCAAGATCAGAAGCTCCCTGCACCGGATACATAAGGTTTTGTTCAACAAGTATTACGTTGATGAGATATACGATAATACCGTCGTAAAGCCGGTAATCGGCGGGGCGAGGGGGCTCTGGCACGGGATCGACGAGCCCGTGATCGACGGCGGGGTGAACGGCCTTGCCAAGATAGTCGCCTTGGGCTCAGGCGTCCTGTCTTGGGTGCAGACGGGCAAGGTGCAACTGTACGCCCTGTCCATTTTGCTCGGAGCCATAGGGATCGCCGCCTATTACCTCCTGCGTTAGCGCGAGGGGGGCGAGGGGCGCTGCCGGTTTCGATCCGGCTGCCGAGGAACGCGCGTGTCGGCCCCGCGTCTGCGGCTGTCCAAGAGGCGCCCGAGCCAGGATCGCCAGCCATCGGAGTCTCAAGGCCGGGCCGCGGCGGCGGTCATGGATATATACGGTCGGTGAGGCAAGCGCCGGAGAAGTGTTGGTCGGTTCAGGAGACTGAAAGGGACTCTTGCGGTTCGTCCGACAAGGTCACGGTAGACAATGGCTGAAGGTCTTCCCATATTGACGTTGACTATATTCCTGCCCTTGGCGGCGGCGCTTGTCGCGGCCTTCATGGACGGGTCTCGCACGAAGCTCATAATGGGCTTCGGCATCGCCGCGTCCGGCGTGGTCTTCGTCATTTCGTTGTGGATTCTCGCCGGGTTCGACGGGTCGGTCGCGGACATGCAGCTCGTGGAGGAGGCCTCCTGGATACCCAAGATAGGCGCCTCTTACAAGGTTGGCGTGGACGGGTTGAGCCTGCTCCTTGTGCTTCTCACCACTTTTCTTACTCCCATCGCCCTTCTCTCTTCATGGAACTCCATTCAGGAGAAGGTCAAGGAGTACGTGATATCAATGCTGGTTCTCCAGACCGGCATGATAGGCGTGTTCCTCGCCCTGGACCTCTTTCTCTTCTATGTCTTCTGGGAGCTCATGCTCGTGCCGATGTATTTCATAATCGGCGTATGGGGCGGTCCGAGGAAGGTCTACGCCGCGATCAAGTTCGTCCTCTTCACGATGGCCGGGAGCGTTCTCATGCTCGTGGCCATACTTGTGCTTTACTTCATGCACGCGGCGCAGACCGGCGTCCACACCTTCGACCTGACTCAACTCTACGCCGCGACGATTCCATACCGGCCGCAGCTATTCCTTTTCGGGGCGTTCTTCCTGGCGTTCGCCATCAAGGTGCCGCTCTTCCCGTTGCACACTTGGCTTCCGGACGCACACGTCGAAGCGCCTACGGCCGGCAGCGTCATCCTGGCGGGCGTACTTCTTAAAATGGGAACCTACGGGCTTCTCAGATTCTGCCTGCCTCTGTTCCCGGAGGCGTCGAGGGCGCTCACGCCGGTCGTGGTGGTGCTTGCGCTGATCGGTATCGTATACGGCGCACTCGTGTCCATGGTTCAGCGCGACATAAAGAGCCTTGTCGCGTACTCGAGCGTCAGCCACCTCGGGTTCGTGGTGCTCGGCATATTCATGGCCAATCTCCAGTCGGTCGAGGGAAGCATCATCCAGATGGTCAATCACGGGCTGAGCACGGGCGCGCTCTTTCTTATGGTGGGGATGATATACGAGCGCAGGCATACGAGGCTTATCAGCGACTTCGGAGGGCTGGCGTCCAAGATCCCCGTGTTCACCGCGTTCTTCCTTGTAGTCACGCTCTCTTCCATAGGATTGCCGGGACTCAACGGCTTCGTCGGTGAGTTTCTGATCCTGGTCGGCACGTTCAGGGAGAGCGTCTGGGCGGCCGCAGTGGCGGCGACGGGCGTGATACTGGCGGCCGGCTACATGCTCTGGATGTACAGGCGGGTCATGCACGGCGAGGTCACCAACCCGGAGAACGAGAAGCTGACGGATCTAACGGGCAGGGAGAAGCTTGTGCTGGTGCCCGTGGTGATAATGATCGTGGCCATAGGGTTCTTCCCGATGACCTTCCTTTCAAAGACCGAGGCCTCGGTGACGAAGCTGGTTTCGGAGTACAGGGCCGCCGCCGGAATGACTGCGGTCGAGATCGCGCCGCCGGTGGAAGGCGGGATGGAGATAGAGAGCGATAGTTCGGGCTTGATGGACGATGGGGACCACGAAGAGCGCGCGGCTCCCGGGGCGGAAGATGAGGTAACCGGAGAATATGTCGGACATTAGCTTTGCGAACATCGGTTTCGCGGACATAGCCGCGTTGTCGCCGGAGCTCATACTGGTCGCGTTCGCCGTGATCGTGCTCGCCGCGGACCTTCCCCGATCCGGCGCGGGCAGAAAGTCGCTCTTTTGGCTCTCCGCGATAGGGGTGGCGCTGGCGGCGGTCGCATGCCTGAGCTGGGCCGGGGAAGGGGAAGCGTTCGCCGGGAGCTTCGTCAGGGACGGTTTCACGACCGCTCTTGATCTCATCTTTCTCTTGATCACTCTGCTTACGTTGTTCGTGTCGTATGGGTACGTGAGGCGAGAGGGCATAGAGAGCGGCGAGTACTACGGACTGGTCCTCTTGGCGGGATCCGGGATGCTGCTTTTGGCGGGGGCGGGCGACATGATCGTCGTCTTCCTGGGGTTGGAGATCCTCTCCGTCGCGTCATACGTGCTCGCCGGGCTGTTCAGGAAAAACGTTCGGTCCAACGAAGCCTCCTTGAAGTACCTGCTGCTGGGCGCGATGTCTACGGCGTTTCTCCTCTATGGGATGGCCGCGGTCTACGGGCTGACCGGGGCCACGAATCTCAAGGCCATAGGCGCGGCGCTTCCCGAGGCGGCTTCGGCCTCGCCGTTTCTCACCTACGTCGGCGTCGGGATGATGATTGTGGGGTTCGGTTTCAAGGTCGCAGCCGTTCCTTTCCACATGTGGACGCCCGACGTCTACGAGGGGGCGCCGACCGCCGTGACCGCGTTCTTCACGTCGGGGCCGAAGGCTGCGGCTTTCGCGGGCGCGCTCAGGGTGTTCGTGACGGGCCTCGGAGGAGTAAGCGAGCAATGGACCGGGGTCATCGCGGTCCTCGCGATTCTTTCGATGACGATCGGCAATATCGGGGCGATCGCTCAGAAAGAGATAAAGCGAATGCTCGCGTACTCCAGCATCGCGCATGCGGGATACCTTCTCATAGGTCTCGCCGTCCCGGGCGTGCTGGGGGTCTCGGCCATCGTGTTCTATCTGGTCGCCTACACTTTGATGAACCTGGGAGCGTTTTCCATCGTCGCGGTGCTGGAGAAGCGAGGTACGAACCGGACGGAGATGGCGGACTACGCGGGTCTGGCGAAGCGCCGTCCGGGGATGGCGCTGGCCATGACGATCTTCATGGTATCCCTCGGCGGGCTGCCTCCGACCGTCGGCTTCGTCGCCAAGTTCTACATATTCAGCGCCGCCGTGGAGCAGGGGATGATAACCCTGGCTGTGATCGGTGCTCTGAACAGCCTTGTGAGTATCTTCTACTATCTGCGCGTGACCGTGATCATGTACATGAGAGAGAGGTCCGAGCCCTGGCCGGAGATTCCCGTTGACTGGGCTACTCGGCTTGTCATGGTCGGCTCGTCGGCCGGCACGATCCTCCTCGGCGTGCTTCCCGCCTGGCTTTGGAGTGAGGCCAGGCTGTCCGCGCTGGGCTTCTTCTAGGGCGAACGGCGCCCTCCGGCGGTGCCGCGAGCGAATCCTCGAATGAACAGATTGAGAGCCATTCAGATAGGCGTGATCGGGCCCGCCGGTCTTGACGACGCGACCTCCCGCGCGGCCGAGAGGGTCGGGGAGTTGATCGCGCGCGAGGGCGCGGTGCTGGTTTGCGGGGGGCTGGGCGGCGCCATGGAAGCCGCGGCCAGGGGGGCCGTGAGCGCGGGAGGCATGACTCTGGGAATCCTCCCGGGCGCGAGCGCCGACGACGCAAACCCATACATCAAGACGGTCGTCGTTACGGACATGGGGCATGCCCGGAACGCGATAGTCGTCAGGTCCTCGGACGCGGTGATCGCCGTGGGCGGAGGTTACGGAACGCTTTCGGAGATCGCGCTCGCCATGAAGTGCGGGATACCGGTCGTCGGCCTGAACACGTGGCGGGCGAGCCGAGGCGATGGGCTCAAGGCGCCTACGCTGACGGCGGCTACACCCGAGGAGGCGGTGGAGAAGGCGATCTCGGCCGCCCGCGGCAGGGCGTGAGCGTATCACGGGAGCGTGTGAATGAGAGAGTTGCTTGGCGTTTGGAGGGACACGAGAGCCGTCGTCATGGTAGCGGTGGTGGCGGCCCTCTACGCCGCGATACTGATACCGATGAAGATCATCATGCCGTTGGTTCCGGGTTTTACCGAGGTGCGCCCCGCCAACGTTCTGCCCGTGCTGTTCTCCTTCCTGTTCGGGCCGATCGCCGCCTGGGGCTCCGCTTTCGGCAACGTCGTTGCGGACGTCTTCGGGACTTTCGGTCCCGGCAGCTTCTTCGGCTTCTTCGGCAACTTCTTCTTTGGCCTGATTCCATACAGGCTCTGGCGGTTCTGGGCGCGGCGCGGATTCAAGTGGGAGGGACCCAGATCGGAGTCGCCTCAGTTTCAACCGCGCCGCAAAGAGCGGAAGAGTGGGCTCCCCATTTCGGATTTCATCCTTTACGCGGCCGTGTGCGCATCGGCCAGCGCGGCCTGTGGTCTCGTGATCGCCTGGGGCGTGGACATGTTGGGTTTTGTCGAGTTCAGGGTCCTGGCCAATCTGATATTCCTCAATAACATCGGCATGACGATCCTGCTTGGCCCTCCGCTCATTGCCGCCCTTGGAAAGCGCGTGCGTTCCTGGGGTCTGGGCTATTCTTTTTCGGCGGAGAGCGAGACGCCCTCGCTTGCGAGGGGCATCCTGGGCTCCGCCCTTGTCGTCGTCGGGGCCGTGGGGGGCCTCATCGCCGGCAATCTCATGGCCGTCGATCCGAGCATGGCCGCCGCGGGCGGTATGGCCGTTTCGCTCAGGCTCATTCCTTTCGTGGCGGCCTGTGCGGTCGGCGCTTTGCTCTTGTGAGCCGCGCGTCATGACCTCCGGAAGCTCCGATTCGCAACTCACGAATAGGACGGAAGAAGACCTCGCGGTCCTCGCTCGCGGCCTCACGTTCACATACTCCAACGCCCGGGCCCCCGCCCTGCGGGACCTGGATCTCACAATCCGCAAAGGCTCCTTATCCGCCGTGATCGGTGCTTCCGAGGCTGGCAAGTCCACTCTCTGTGTCACTATGAACGGGCTCGCCCCCGGTTTCGTTCGCGGCCGCCTGGAGGGAGAGTTGTTCGTCCTCGGCTCTCCCGCAGGCGAGTCGGCCGTTTACGAGATGGCTTCGTCGGTGGGAATGCTGCTGCAAGATTTCGAGGTTCAGCTTTTCTCGACGAGCGCCGAGTTGGAGGTGGCCTTCGGGCTGGAGAACCTCGGAGTGCCGAGGGACGAAATGGTCCCCCGCGTGCGCGCCGCATTGGAAAAGGTCGGCTTGGCGGGATTCGACAAGCGCGATCCGAGCACGCTCTCGGGCGGCGAGAAACAGCGCCTCGCGCTGGCCGCGGTGCTGGCGATGGACCCGCGGCTTCTCGTCCTCGATGAGCCCACGTCGGATCTCGATCCGCTGGGAAAGCGAGACGTAATGACTCTCGCTAAGTCCCTGAAGGGGGAGGGGCGCTCGGTGCTTGTCGCGGAACACGAGACCGACGAGCTGATGGACGCCGACTCCGTGCTGGTTTTGGCTGACGGCCGTCGAGTCTTGTCGGGATCGCCGGGGGAGGTCTTTGAGCGGCCGGGGCGTCTTCTTGAACACGGGGTCAGGCCTCCTCAGCTCGCGCGCTTGAGGGAGCTCTTGCGCCTGGAGACCATGCCGCGAAGTATCGACGAAGCGGCCGAAGCGATAAGAAGGTCCGGGCGCCGGCCCGACCGGGGACGTTCCGAGTCTCTGCCGGTCCCCGGGATAGCGGCGCCTTCGGCGCGCCCCGCGCTCAAACTGAGCGCGGTCTCTCACTCCTACTCGGGCGCGGGCGATGCCATCGAGAATATCTCATTAGAGATAAAGGAAGGCGAGTTCACCGCCGTGGTCGGCGCGAACGGCTCCGGCAAGACCACGATGGTGAAGCACCTCAACGGCCTCCTCGCGCCGAGCAGAGGGGTCGTAGAGGTGCGCGGCACGGACACAAGAGAGACTCGGCTGTCGACGCTCTCGAGGCACGTGGGATATGTCTTTCAGAATCCCGACCATCAGATCTTCAGCGAGACCGTGGCCGAGGAGCTGGCGTTCGGGCCGAGAAACGCGGGCCTGAGCGAAGAGGAGACGGCGGGGCGAAGCAAACGCGCGCTTGCCGCGGTGCGAATGGAGGGCCGAGAAGAGGCGGACCCGTTCGCGCTGACCAAAGGGGAGCGCCAGAGAACGGCATTGGCCTCCGTTTTGGTGATGGAGCCCGGCGTAATCGTGATGGATGAGCCGACGACGGGCTTGGATTACGCACAACAGAGACAGGTCATGGATCTCCTGGCCGGATTGAACTCCGGGGGACACACGGTGATAATCGTGACGCACTCGCTGTGGCTGGCCGCGGAGTACGCGAGGAGGATCGTGGTGATGAGCGGGGGGCGCATTGTCGCCGATGGTCCGGCCAGGGCGGTGTTGGGACAGGCCGAGCGGCTGCGTGAGTGGTCGCTTGTGCCGACTCCGGCGCTCGCGCTGGCCGAGCGGCTGGGATGCCGGGCGATTACCGTGGAGGAGCTGGTCCATTGTCTGGGAGTCGGCCCCGACGGGCGGTCCCGAAAGGCCGGCGTCTAGAAAAGGACGCTCGGATCGGGTCGGCGCGTTCGTTTATCTCCCTCGGAAACAGGATCCCGCACGATGAGATTTCTCTACAATGACAAGGGCACGGCGGTTCACGGGATGAGCCCGCAGGCGAAACTCCTGGCCGTCTTGATCTCCTTCGTCTTTCCGATCGCCTTCAACCATCCCGCATACACGGCTGCCGTGACCGCACTCGCGCTCGGTTTCGCGACCGTCGCCCGGGCATGGGACGTGCTCTTCAGGTTCAAAAGGCTGCTGGTTCTATTGTTCTTCATCTCCTGGCTCTTGTGGTCCGTGCTCCTTGGGGTGGGAGAGCCCATTGTAAAGTGGGGACCTTTCTCCGTCTCGCACACTTCTCTTCTCTTCGGGGCGGCGATGGGATTCAGAATAACCGGCTACCTCGTGATCGGCTTGACGTTCCTTGCCGTGACGAGCATTGAGGAACTGACAGCGGCGTTGAGAGCAATGGGGCTGCCTTTCAGTCTCGGTTTCGCGCTGTCCACGTCCTTCCGTCTCGTGCCGACTTTCGTCGAGACTACAAAGGCCGTGGCGGAGGCTCAGCGAGCCAGAGGTCTCGGCCTAGATAGGGGAAGCCCCATCGCGAGAGCGAGAAAGCACCTCCCGCTTATCATTCCCATTCTCGCCAGTTGCCTGCGCAGGGCGAATACCATGGCTATGGCGCTGGAGGCCCGCGGCTTCGGGTCGCGCGGAGTCAAGACGAGTTTCTGTCCGGCGCGTTTGACGTTTGTCGAGGGTCTGATCCTGGCGGCGCTGGTGCTCGCGGCCGCGGGTGTGATTTATCTTAGAGTCGCCGGGTACGGCGTGTTGGTGGCCGGGCGCCTGTAGCCGCGGCGGCCGGGCGCTTCCGGCGCCCGTTTGCGGGTTCCACCTTTTGCAGACGAAGGGTTTCCTAGCTCCCTGCGCCCGGTCGCCGAGCTAACTGCCGCTTGGCGGCGGTGGATCTCGGCTCCCTCCTGCGCAAATGGTCGCTGCGGAAATCCCTTCGTCCGCACGGAAGATCGCAGCGCGGCGTTGCGTCTTCCTTCTCTCCCGCGCAAACGGTCGCTACGAAAGACGGTTCACACGCGTTCAGGCTCCCGCAACGCTGCGGGCCGCCTTTCAAGGTCTACCGGTGGATCTCGGCTGTAGCCGCGCCGGCGGCCGATTCCGACAAAACAACCCATTATATGTTATGATTTGATGCGGTGACAGCCCGTGCTCCGAAGCGGTCGGCGGCTCGGGCCGCGCTCAAAGAGGCGTTCCGCGTTCCCGGGGGCTTGAAATGGGCAAAATGGAGTCGACGCCGTGGTACAGGGAGGCGTTCGATGAGCTCTACACCGAGATTTACGGCCACAGGGACGAAATGGAAGCGATCGCGGCGGTCGATCTACTGAAACGACGCATTTCCATAGCCGGATCCCTGGTGCTTGACCTCGCATGCGGGGCGGGAAGGCACATGGAAGCCCTGGCGGCCGCCGGTGCGAAGCCGGTGGGGCTGGACCTGTCGGCGTCGCTTCTTGCTGAAGCGCGCCGGGCGGGGCGGAGCGATCTGATCCGCGGGGACATGAGGGCTCTGCCATTCCGGGCTGAAGTCTTTGACGGCGCGGTCAGCATGTTCACCTCCTTCGGCTATTTCCCGGAGCGACGCGAAGAGGTCGCGGTGCTGGTGGAGACGGCCAGATGCCTTAAGGCGGGAGGCTGGTTTGTACTCGATTACATGAACTCGAACCTTGTTAGGAGCTCGCTTGAGCCGCTCACCCGAAGAAAAGCGGGCCGGCTTGACGTGGTGGAGCGAAGACGTCTGACCGCGGGCCGCGACAGGGTCATTAAGAAAGTGGAGGTTTTCTCGGGCGGACGCCTGATGAGAGAGTTCTCGGAGGAAGTGAGGCTTCTGAGTCGCGGAGAGATAGCGGAGATGATGGGCGGGGCCGGCTTGCGCCCCCGTCTCGTCCTGGGGGACTACGACGGCGCGCCTTACGTCGCGGCCGGGTCACCGCGCCTCATAACCTTCGGCGTCAAAGAATGACGCCGGGAGGCGACGCTTCTTCGGCGCCCGGGCGCGGGGTCCTTTTCCGCGGCCGGAGAACCGGCGCCGACGCAGTCGCATGGGAGATATCTTAATGTTCGATCGGGCGATACCCGTCGACATCCCAGACTTCTACGAGCCCCTTTACAGGGATTTCATCTCCGGAAAGGGTCCCGACCCGGCCCGGCCGGACGTGTCGTTCCGGGATCCCGGAAGCTGGAGGGCGGTCGCGGAGGAGGCCCTGTCGTCTTCAACGGCTACGGACGAGCTATGGAATGAGACGTCGGCCTACAACCGCGGGCTCGGCGCTTCCGAGGTCGCGATGCGGAGCATAGAGGGGCTGTCGAGGCGCTCGAGCGCGGCCGTTCTGGGGGGGCAGCAGCCCGGACTTCTGGGTGGGCCGCTCTTGGTGCTCTACAAGGCGGCCACAACCGTGGCGCTGAGCGATTACGTCGCTGAAGTGACCGGTATTCCGTGCTCCCCGATCTTTGTCGTCGCGGCGGACGACTCCGACGTCGCGGAAGTGTCGCGGTGCGATATATATGACAAACTGCTGAGGCGGCTGACTCTTCGGTTTTCCGATGAAGGGTTCCCGGTGGGCGGGATGGTGGGAGGGCTGTCCGTTGAAGAAGAAGGGGAGCTGGCGAGGTCGCTGCTCGAGTCCTTCCCCGATGCGCCCGGACGCGAGGGTGTCTCGGCCGTCCTGAAGGACGCGGGGGGTAAGGCCCGAGACCACGGTGAGTTTGTCGCGGGCCTGCTGTCTTCGCTCTTTTCTTCCGAGGGGCTTGTTTTGCTGGACGGCAGAAGCCCGGCAATGCGAAAGGCGGGCGCGGCGCTTTTCCGCTCCTACGTGTCCCGCGCGGACGAGCTCAAAAGCGCGGTTGAGGCGGCCGGCGAGCGGATGACGGAGCTCGGATATCACGCCCAGATCACCGGCGGGAGCTTGGAGTCATGGCTCTTCATGCTGGAGGACGGGATACGGAAGAAGGTGACGCCCGGAGCGATGGAAGCGATCGGACGAGTGATCGATGAAAGCCCCGAGTCGGTCTCTCCGAACGTGGCTCTTAGACCGATATGGCGCGAGTCGACGCTGCCTACGGTGTGCTGCGTCTGCGGACCGAGCGAAGTGGCCTATACGTTGCAGTTGAAGGACGCATACCGGATGCTCGGTGTTCGCGCGCCGGTTCTATTCCCCCGCCTGAGCTCCACCCTCGTGCCGTCCGAAGCGGAGGAGACGGCGGGGGAGTGGAGCGAGAAGACCTTGGCGGAGCTTCTGTCCGATTTCGACGCCGCGCAGACCCGACACTACCTGAGGCGCGTGCCGCGACCGGCAAGGGAGGCGATAGAGAACGCGAGGAAGTCGCTGGAGGAGAGCCTGCGCGGGCCGGCGGAAGTCCTGCGAAGCCACTCGGATCGATGGGGCAAGGCGGCGGATTCGGTCGGTAAGTCGGCCTTGAAGGGATTGGCCGCGCTCGAGCGTGAGATGATAAACGATAAGAAGCAGGACGACCGAAGGGAGAACCCGAGACTCAAGGGCCTCGCTGAGTTTCTGCTTCCGGAAGGCAAGCTCCAGGAGAGAACGCTCTCGCTCCTGTATCCTCTGCTTGAGAAGGACCTTGCTTTTGCGAAAGACATAGTCGACTTGGCCCGCGCGCATGTCCGAGAAAGCGCTTCCGGCGGAGTGCGCCACTACTGCCTCGGCCTGGGGGCCGAGAAGCGGAGATCGCGACGTGAAACTTGATCTGCTTGCGTTTGCGCCTCATCCCGACGACGCCGAGCTCGGCTGCGGCGGGACCCTGTCGCGCATGGCCGCCATGGGCTACGACGTCGGAGTCATTGACCTGACGGAGGGAGAGGCGGGCACGAGAGGCGACCCCGATGAGAGATCGAGAGAGAGAGAGCTCGCGACGGAGGTCCTCGGACTGAGTGTTCGCGAAGGACTGGGGCTGCCGGATACAAGGGTCGTTCGATCCGACAGAGACCAGCTCGAGAAAGTGGTTGATGCTTTGAGGCGACACAGGCCGCGGGTAGTGCTCGCTCCGCACTGGGAGGATCGGCACCCCGATCACACGGAGGGCAGCCGGCTTGTCACGGGTGCTTTCTTCTTCGCGGGGGCCGCCGCGTTCGGCAAAGGCTCGGAAGCGTTCAAGCCGGAGGCCTTGGGCTACTACCCGGGCAGCCTGGAGTTCGACCCCAGTTTCGTGGTTGACATAAGCGAGCAGTTTGAAACCAAGATGCGGGCGATCGCCTGCTACTCGTCGCAGTTCTCTCCGCGTTCACCGGGAGAGCCCGCGACCGATATATCGGACCCGCGTTTCTTGGAGAAAATAAGGGCGAGAGCCCGCCATTACGGTCTCATGGTCGGCGTCGACTACGGCGAGCCGATCCTAATGAAACGACCGGTGGTTGTGTCCGATCCTATTGAGATACTGGCGCCCCGCGGCGTCAAGGAGACTTAGCGAGCGTTGGCGGGTTCGCGGGCGCGGCCGCCCGGGATCATTGTAGAGCGGCGTCTCAGAGCGCCGGGCGGCGCTCGCGGAACGGAGTGAAGGTCCTCGTTTCCGGCTTGCCGGGCGCCGATGCGGCGGTGTCGGATCGAGAAGGTCGGAGGAAAGGCCTCCACCGGATGCCGGCCCGCCGGCACGGGCTTGGCGCGGGCAACGCGTTCCTTGGAAAGGCGTTGAAGGATCCTATGGGTGCGAAAGGGCTGAAAATAGGCGTGACCTGTTACCCGACTTGGGGAGGAAGCGGGATAGTCGCCACCGAGTTGGGTCTGTCCCTGGCGGAGAGGGGGCACGAGATCCACTTCATCACGCAGGCCGTTCCCATACGGCTCAAGAGGTTCAGTGAGAACGTGTTCTTCCATGAAGTGGAGACACACGACTACCCCGTTTTCCTTCATTCTCCCTACACGCTCAGTCTTGCTGCAAAGATGACGGAGGTGGCGTCCTACTACAATCTGGATATGCTGCACGTTCATTATGCCATCCCCCATGCCATCGCGGCCTATCTGGCCAAGCAGATGATGAGTGATCGGAGGCTGCCGTCCGTGGTCACACTTCACGGGACGGACATAACTCTCGTCGGGGTCGAGCCCTCGTTTCAGAGCGTTACGAAGTTCGCGATCGAGCAGGCGGACGCCGTCACCGCGGTTTCCGAGTTCTTGAAGAAAGTCACAAGGGAGAGCTTCGAGACGGAGAAGGAGATCACGGTAATACCGAATTTCGTGGACGCCGAGCGCTTCTCTCCCAAGCGGGACGAAAACATGCGCCGCATGTTCGCCCCCGACGACGAGGTGATTATCGCGCACGCCTCCAATTTCAGACCGGTGAAGAACATCAGGACCGTGGTGGAGGTGTTTTTCAGGATCCAGCGCCTGATGCCGGCCCGGCTCATGATGATAGGCGACGGCCCCGAGAGAGTGGTCGCCGAGAAGCTGGCCAGGTGCGTGGGGATAGGCCACTTGGTGAAGTTCCTGGGCAGCCAGGAGAACATGGAGGATCTGCTTCCGATCGCCGACGTTTTTCTGCTTCCCAGTGAGCATGAGGGTTTCGGCCTCGCTGCGCTGGAGGCCATGAGCGCCGAAACCGCCGTCGTGGCGACGAACGTAGGAGGTCTCAGCGAGTTTATCGAGAGCGGACGAAACGGTTTTCTTGCCGACCCTCAGGACGTAGATAAGATGACGGAGATAGTCTCGGAGCTTCTGTCGAACCCCTCGCTTCGGGGCGATATCGGCAGAAGAGGCCGAGAGACGGTCCTCGATCTTTTCTCGAAGGATAAGATCGTGCGGATCTACGAGAATCTTTATGAGCGGCTGTGCGAGTAGAGCGACGCCGGTTGAGGCGATCGCCGGAGAAGGTGTGAGACGATGACCGTCGGCAACGAGTGGTACTCGGGCGTTCCGGCCGAGGAGGATCTCAGCGATTCCGAGAAGCGCGAGCTCCGGGTCTTTGAGATCCTGTGTCGGCACTTCGCCTACTTGGAGCGGGTCGTCGTCGGGGAAGTTTCATTCGAGGTTCCCAACTACGCCGCTTCCGGTCTGCCGGTTCTCGAGGGAACGATGGAGGATCAAGGGACGGAGCTGGCGCGCAGAGAGAGAGAACGACTGGTGCCGGAGGATGGGCCGGTCGTCGATGTAAGAGATATGCTGGACAACATGGGCATAAAGGTCATGGCGATGCCCATGCCCGAAGGGTCGGATGTGGACGGGGGTTTCCTTTTCAGGAGCGACATCGGTCCGTGCATCATGTTGAACTCGTCTCTCTCGGCGAGAGAGCGGGCGATGGAGATGGCGCACCAATATTGCCATTTCCTGGCGGACTTCGATCCGTACCTTCCTCGAGTATGTTTGGGCGGAACTCCTCCGGGAGTCGATCTCTGCGAGGATAGGGCGAGGAGCTTCGCCTTGGAGTTCTTTGTGCCGGAGGAGTCGCTGTTGAGTCTGATGAGCGGCAGAGATCTCGGTGACGTGGGCGAGCCCGAGTTCGACGCTCTTGCGATCTACTTCGGAGTCCCCCCGCGGGCCATAGCGGAACAGCTCGGTAGATTGGGGCTTGGGTCTTCGGAGATGCCGGGCGGTCCGGATGTCAGGGAGCGCGTGAGTTCGGATGAAGGATCGGTCCGCCTTCCGGAACGATTCGTGCGCTTGGCCGTGGAGGCCCGTTCGAGAGGCCTCATATCCGACGTTAGGATGGGTCGCCTGCTCCAAACAAGCGCTGAAGTCGCTCAGGAGTTGGCCGCGTATTTCTCGGCGGGGGAGGCCTCGGACGGGGAGTGATTGATCCGCGCCGGCGCGCGTGGTCTCAACGGGCCGAGGGAAAGGATCGGGCCGTCGCAACAAAGCCCAATGCGCCGAGTGAAAGGAGGGGGACTTGGAGGACTGCATCTTCTGCAAGATCATCGCGGGTGAGGTGCCCGCCAAGAAGATCCATGAGGACGAGGAGATTATCGCCTTCGAAGACATCAATCCTCAGGCGCCCGTGCATGTCCTTGTGATTCCAAAAAAACACATAGCCACACTCAATGACCTGGGCAAGGAAGACCTCGATCTCATGGGACGGATGGCTATGGCGGCCGTGCACGTTGCGAAACTGAAGGGGATCGAGGATTCGGGGTATCGGCTCGTAACCAATTGTCTTGCCGGAGCGGGGCAGGCCGTCTTCCACATTCATACGCACGTGCTCGGCGGAAGGCAGATGAACTGGCCTCCCGGCTAGAAGCTCGCCCGCCGTCGCTCTTCGCGGGTGCCGCAGGCGAAGGGACGGGTTTCACGCTCCCCGTGCCCGCTCAGTCAGCTAACCGACGCTTCGCTTGGGGCGGACGAAGGGTTCCCTTGGGGCCACGCGTCCACTTCGCCGAGCTAACTGCCGCTTTGCGGCAGTGGATCTCGGCTCGCTCCCGCGAATCGGCCCTTGCGGAAGCCCTTCGTCCGCCGCCCGCGTTCAGCCGAACGTGATGTCGGGCATGGACTCTTCGAGGCTGGGAGCGTGTCTAAAAGCGCGCGCTGACGGAGAATCTCTGTGCGGTTCCCAAGGCGGTGTCCTCGTCGAACGAGATCCCATAAGCGATCGTGACGCCGCCCGCGGGAACGCCCACGCCGAAAGAAGGAATGCTTCTGGGGGAAGTGGTCCTGTGCCGTTTGAGTCCTCCCCAGAAGACCAACCCGGTTGCCACGGGTGAAGTCTCCAGCCCCAATGAGGTCGTGACAAGTCCGTTCTCGTTGAAATGGAAGCTTAGCTCCGCCGACGCCCACTTCTCGTGTCCGTAAGACATAGCGAAATCCGCCGAGACCGGGAGGGTTTCATTGCGGCCCGATTTCCAGTTCAGTCTGCCGGGGACGTTTCTCACCACGACCGCGGCGCGGGTTCTGTCCGTGGTGTTCACGGAGAGGGCCAGATCCGCCGAGACGCCGTGAGCGCTCCCCTCGTCGACGTCGGAGCCTACGTTGAGATATCTGACGGCGATTCCCGCGGAGACATAGCCTGCCAGGGTGCGCGCAAGGGCGCCGGACAGGGCCGTCTCGGACCACGCGGCCGAATCGGCGATTTCATCCAACCCGAGGCGGGACAGGAAGACGCCCGCCCCCCACCTGCCGCCCAGGTCGAAGGGAACGTCCGGTCTCGGCTCCCGGCCCCAGGGGACCGCGAAGGAGATAGTGACGAAACCAGACGGGAAGTCTTCAATCAACTCTCCGTATGCCGCGGTGGCCGAGCGAGCGGACATGTAAGGCAGCCTTGCGGGATTCCAGTGGACCGCCGCGTCTCCCGCGGCGAGGGAAACGCAAGCCCCTCCCATGGCTAGTCCCCTCGGATCATGCTCGGCGACCGAGAAGGCCCCTTCAACGGACGCGCTCGCCCCGGACCAAGGTAGCTGAGCGGCGGAGACCACAATCAGAACAAGCGCGGCCCGTCCGGGGAGAGCCTTGGCGTTTGTCCGTAGTTTGTTGTGAGACATCGGGTGGATCTCCTACCTGACCAGCGCGACGAGCTTCTTCTCGGTGAGGGTCGTGCCGTCTTCGAGCACCGCGCTTACCCGACACAGATACACACCGTTGTTGAGGGAGGTTCCCGAGTCGTCGAGTCCGTCCCAAACCAGGTTGAAATATTCCGCCGGCCCGTCGCCCCGCAAAAGCCTGACCAGACGCCCCGAAGTCGAATACAAGGCCAGTGTCACTTCGCGGACGGGCATGTCCAGACTTATCTCAAAGTAGTCTCCCGGCCTGAAGCGTTCGTTGAAGAACACGCCGAACTCTCTGCTGTATTCGACGGCGGCGTAGGTGGGGGGTGATGAGAGATTGCCCGCCTCGTCCATCGATCTCGCGGCCAGTTGGTTGTCGCCGATTTGCAGTTCGACGATCCCGGAAAAAGTACCCTTTATGGTGACGCGAGCCTTGGCGGCGGGGATCTCGAAATCATTCACGTAGATCAGAACGCTGTCGGCATCTTCGGCGGTCCCGGAGATCCCGAGCATCGAAGTCCTCACCACCGATGGAAGCCGATCCAGGGAGGGAGGCGGCGGTGGTTCCTTGTCCAATGTGACAGTCAAAGTGACCACTCCTTCGGCGTATCCTCTGGCGCCGGTCCGCCCGAGAGGATCGGTGGCCTTCACGCCGACCGTGTGCTCGCCCTCCTCGGAGAGCAAGTCTCTCAGAGGAGCCGCCCAGTACAGAGTATCATGTCCGCTGACGCCGGGGACCACGGAGAAGGGGCCGCCGTCATAGGCGACCTCGATCGAGTCGACGCCCGACTCGTCATAGACCTTTCCGCGGAGCAGCTCGGGAAGCGGGTTGAAAGACCCGTCCGCCGGTGGGTCGTAGATCTCAATGAGAGGCGGGTTCCGGTCAAGAGTGAAGGATGAGCCGGCGCTGCTTCTGTTGAGCGCCGCGTCTTGCACAAAGACCTCGATCCGATAGAAGCCGTCCGCGTATCCCATGTCCTTCCAGGAGGCCGTGTACTGTCCGTCTCCGGAAAAGGGCGGCTTTATTGAGAGCTCGTCGGTCGAAGGCTCATCCACCGGACCGACTCCGATGAAGACGGAGTCCGCGGGTTGAGATCCGGTCACCTCGACCCGAACCGTCAGGCTGTCCGGCGACCCGGGCAATCCCGGGGCGAATGGGCTGGGGTACAGCTCGTTAATGCGTACCGTCGGCCTTGTGGCGTCGAGCACGAAGAGCGGGGAATCGACTTCCGACTCCCCTCCCGAAAAGCCGCGCGCCGAAAGCCGCACGTAGTAATTTCCGTCGGGCGCGCGGTCGAGGTCCTCCTTAAGCCCGCCCCAGACCAGCGTGTCGGTTCCCGCGTACCTCGGCTCGCCTTCAAGCAAAAAGGCCGTGTGAACGCCTTCCGAGTCCCTCACCTCGGCGGTCATCGACGACACGTCCGCGTCCAAGGTATACCGCAAGTACAGGGAGTCCCTCACTCCGTCGCCGTTAGGGGAAAACGGAGTGGGCTCGACCTCAACGTCCGTGATGGCCGGAGGCTCTTGCCCGAAAGCCGGCACGGCCGCCGCCAGGCATATCAGTACTAGGAAAACACGCTGAATAGAGCCTACCTCCTCATCGGGATCGATCTGTTGGAGCGTCGCGGCCCGCCTCTCTTGGGTCCCCGCGGGGTTGGGGGCCGGGGCGCGCCGACCGTCGTGACGCAGGGCCTCGCTTTAGACACCGCGTAGCTTAAAGGGCGGGCGGGACTATGTCAACCGCCGCCGCCGGCGCCGATCCGGCGGATCGGGCGTATTTTTGCGCGGGCGAACGATCTTCCGAAGCGACCACTTGCACAGGAGGGAGCCAGGAAGATCTTTCGCGCGCACCGCGGGAACGAGCCGAGATCCACTGCCGCGAAGCGGCAGTTAGCCCGGCCAAGTGGACGCGTGGCCTCGAGGGAACCGCTTCGTCCGCCTCAGGCCAAGCACAGGTTGGCTCGGCGAAGCCGGCGTTCGGGAGGGTAAGAACCCTTCGCCCGAATGGTTGACCTGCACGGGTCGGCGGCCTATCATTCAAGGCTGACGCGTTGCATTGTAGCTTCAACCTGCGCTTTCTTTGTTCTCACGGAAGGATGGGCGGCAAATGGCCTTGTCAGGGACTGAAGGAAAATGGGTCGCGAGAGGCGTTATTCTTCTGGCGGTTCTCTTGGCTGTGGTATATCTGAGGGCGCTCGACAATCCTCTGCTTGAGTCGGACGAGGTGATCCTTGTTGACGGCGAGCATCTCAGAGGGCCCGGATCGGCGCTCAATCTCTTCGTCTCCAAGGGGCCGATCTACGGCCCGGGGGGCGGAATTTACGCGCCGCTTGCGGGTCTGTCTTTGGCGACGGATCGTATGTTGTGGGGCCCGAGTCCGAGAGGTTGGCGGATCACCTCGCTTGTCATCCACGGCGCATCGTGCTTTCTTCTACTGCTGATACTTCTGAGATTGAACCTGTCGGGCGCTTTCGCCCTTCTTGGGGCACTTCTGTTCGGACTGCATCCGATACACACACAGACGATCAATCTGATTACGTCAAGGGGGCACGTTCTCTCGGGCGCGTTCACCCTAGCGGCGGTTCTCTTCTTCCTAATGGCGCTCGAGTCGGAAAGGCCCGGCTGGAGGAAGAACGCCGTGCCGCCTTACGCATGGTGGTCCTTGGGGTTTTTCTTGGCGGGGCTTCTATCCGGCTCTGAGGCTTTGGCTTTTCCGCTTTTTTGTCTGATCGGGCCGTGGCTCCTGGGGCGTCGGTACCCGCACCCCATATTCTATCTGGGCCTCATTTTGGTGACGGCGGTGTATACGGTGATGGCGTCCGTCGCCGGCGCACCTCCTGAGCCTGAGAGATTGCTCAACGGGGGCGCGGCTGCCCTCAAGGGCTTCAGGCTTATCGTGGCCCCATACGGACAGATGGCGTACCACCCGCTCCGGGTAATCTGGTCCTGGACGGATGCACGTTTTCTGGCGGGACTCGGTCTGGCGGCGGCGTTTGCGCTGGCGTCGGTTTTGGTGCGCGGCAGGCGCCCGGCGCTGGTTCTCTGGCCGGCGTTTGTTTTCTGCGCGCTACTGGCGGCTTATCCGAGCCTCGTGAAGAAAGGGGCGCTCGTGGAGCCGGGCCTTTACCTGCCCGCGGCGGCCCTTTGCGGACTGGTGGTCTCCGCCTTTGATTCATTGGGTGGGTTGCGAGGTCTAAGACGTTTTTTGGCGGTGGTTCTCGCGGCTCTCGTTGTAGCGGCGGGCTTCGGCTCTTCGGCGAGATGCGCAGTCTGGAAGGACGCGGAGCTCGTTTGGCTGGAGATCCTGGATCGCTATCCCAATCACAATAGGGCGCAAGAGAGGCTGGCGGCGTACTATCGCAAGACCGGCCTTTCGGACAAGGCCGCCGATCTCGTATCGCCGACCGGAGACGACGCCTTCTCGACCGCCGTTCAACTCAACAACGAGGGTGTGGCCTTGATGGACAATGGGAGACTTCAGCCCGCCGTGAGGAAGTTCCGTGAAGCTCTGGATGCCTTGCCCGGGTTCCGGGATGCGCACTTTAATCTGGGGGTCGCCTACCATTCGTTGGGCAGGGCCGATTCCGCCGTGGTGAGCTTCGAAAGGGCGTTGGAGGCCGATCCGGCGTACGCGAAGGCGCATTACAACTTGGGAATAGTCTACGATAGGTCGGGCGACCTGGATCGCGCCGAGGCTGAATACAGGAAGGCGGCCGAGTTGGATCCGTCACACGCGCAGGCCTGGGCGAACCTGGGGGCCTTGGAAGGCAGGAGGGGGCGTTTCCGGGAGGCGATACCACTGCTGGAGAGGGCACTTGAGATGGAGCCCGGTCTTCTTCAGGTGCGTTTCAACTTGGCGTCGGCATACGAGAAGGTGGACGTGGAGCGCGCGAAGGAGCAGTGGAGAATATACCTTAATCAGGCCAGGGCGCGCGGCGCTCCCCCCGCGGTCTTGGAACAGATTGAGCGCAGGATAGAGAGCCTGTGAGGCGGCGCCGATACATCGGCGATCGCAGGGCGCCGCACCAGACCGCCTGAGCCTCTTTGTGCGGAGACACCCTACAAGGCCCGGGCTTTCTGTCCTAGTGCTCGTTCCAGGAGAGTATCTGGAAGCCCTTTAGCTCGGACAGCCTCTGCAGGGTATAGCTGCAGTACAAGATGTCGGCCTGGCCGCCGATGTCGTTTCTGGTTACTTGACCGTTGGCCAAAACCCCGCCATAAATGTGGATGCCGGCTCCGCCTCCCGCGAAGTTTATGTCGCCCAGAACGATCACGAGACCATACCATGTGAACTGGCCCGTGACAATCATGCTGCCCTCGATAAGAAGCAGCCCGCCGCCGTCGGTATTGCCGGACAGGTGAAGGTCTCCTTCCTTCACGTACACGATGTGATAGTCGTCCAGCCCTCCCCACCCGGAAGTATTGGGATTGTTTGTGTCTCCGAGATAACGGAAGTCGGCGTAGCCCGCGTACTCGGCCACTATGGCTTCCAGGTCCATATCGTATTGTGATGACTCGACGCTGGACTCGCCCTCCGGGCCTATTACTTGGCCTTCTTGGTCGACGGCTATGTCGTCCAATATGTTATTCGGATCCTGCGTCGTGACTATGGCGGGCAGGCCGTCGGCTCCGGGGATGCTGTCGCCCGTCGCCGGATCGTGGTCGTAGCCGCTTATCAAGAAACTGTTGCCGTTGAACTTGAAGTTGTCGTCCTCGGTGTAGATGCAGGCGTCCATGTAGGGCGCGGGCGTTCTTACCACCTCGACCTCGAGAGTACGCCGTGACGTGCCCTGCTCCCCGCGGGCGGTGATGAAGACAACGGGATCCCCGTCGACGAGGTTCTTGCGCGGCCTGGTCGTCGGGTTGTCGTCGTGGTCTCCGAATCTGATTAGATTACCGGCGTTATCCAGGCTGTACGTTATTCTCACCCAGGGATAGTTCAACGGAGAGGCAAGCGCCGATTGGGCGCTCAGCACCTCGGGGTATGCCTCCCCGGTTTCGTCGGTGCTTCCGTCGATGTCGTTGTCCAGGCCGTCGTCCTCCGCATCCGAGTAATCGGGATCAAGCGCGGAGTTGCCCGAGGAGAGGACAAGATAGGTTCCCCAGCCCGGATTCGGAGCGAATAGATCCTCGCCGATGTATGAAGCGCCGGTCGGCCTGTGGAGGCGCGCAAGCGCTTCGTTCAGCCCCGCCTCGGCGAGGTAGAGCGCCTGAGTGTGACGCATGACGTTGCCGGCTATCTGGGTCTCGGTGCGCGAGGTCGTCATGAAGGCGGCACCGAGCGCCGTGAGGCCCATGAGGAGAAGAAGCGTAATGGCCAGCGCTCCGCCTTCCTGTCCCTTTCTGGAAGCTTTTGCGTTCATCCCTGCTCACCCCGTTCCTTTTGTTTGCCTGTGGTCTCCACTTCGGAGCCCTCTGCGTTGGTGTCAATAGGCGATCGCCTCAGCGATTTCTCCCCTCGATCATTGTTGACTCCCGCGCCGCGGGGAACGGCCGGTCGCGGGACTATTTCTTCTTGTCCTTCTTTTTGTCGTCGTCCTCTTCCTCGTCGTCGTCGCCTCCGCCTCCCGGGGCGGGCGCGACGTAGTCGGGATTCATCGACGCCACCGTCAAGCCCAGCGGCAGGTTCCTGGGCGCCACGGAACTAGACAGCGACACCCTTTCATACTCTCCCTGGAACTTGTCCTTCGCCTCGCCCTCCGTGACGATGGTCACCGCTATAGTCGCTATGCGGACCGGGTTCGTGCCGCCCACGGGCTTCCCGAGCGCGGTGGAGTCCGAGATAGTATGACCGTACTCGGATGAGTAGGGGTCGTCCGCGTCGAGATCAACCAGTGAGTTGCCGTTGCCGTCCAAGTACGTGAATATGGGAACGTCGAGGTCATCGTCGTCGTCGTCTTGCTGTGTGACGGCACAGGCCACTACGTCACCGTAGCCGCTCATGGGAAGCGCGCCGGGATTCCACGAGTCGCTCACCAGCCTTCGCACCACCATGTCCCTGGGATTGGGAGTGCTGTCCGATATGAAGTCGTAGGAGCTGCGGTCCAGGAAGTAGGTGACTGTCTCTCCCAGATCAACGGTTCCGTTGGCGTTCATGTCCCGCACGAAGGTCACCCTGTATTCCGATGCTACGAGAATGGGGATCTCAACCGTCGGCTCTATCCCGAACCCGGCCAGCCGAAGCTCATTCTCGACCGTATCCAGCGCGATCCGCGCGTTCTGCTGCGCCTGGGAGAGGTCCATTCCCGAGGCCTGGATCTTCTGGCTCGTGTTAAAGATGGAGTAGACGCCTACCATCACGAACGCAAAGAGGGTCAACGCCACGGCCATCTCAACAAGGGTGAATCCACTGCGGTTGATCTGCGCCCTTTTCAAGTCGTCCTCCATTCTCATCGTGGCCGCCTCCGGTCTTGTCGGTCCCGGCCTCGGAGTCTCTTCTCCGCAGCCGATGAATCCGATAGGGGGCCCCCATGGCGCCGGCTGTGTTCTCCTCGGTCTATGTCTTGTCCGTTCGCACACGTTGCGCCCTAGCCTTTGGCTCTCAAAGCGTCCCTTCAACTAAAACACGTAGGTATCCAGGGTCACATCCCTCGTCCCCTGAGGCGACTCCCAGGTCGTTGTCACCTGAATCCTCTTCATTCCCGCTAGAGGCGTGCCGTCAGTGACGGTCCATGATCTTTGGTAAGGCCCCTGTTCATCGGAGTAAGTGCCTTCGGTCAGATAGGGGCTGCTCAAAGGCAGCGTCTGCAGCTCCTCGATCTTCTCTCGTGAGAGGGCCACGGCGGTGCTCATTATCTTGCTCGAGTTGACGAACCTGGTGCCGAGGGGGAACACCGTGGCGACTCCGAGCAAGCCTATGGCGAGAAACACCAGGGCGAACAAGAGCTCGATTAGACTGAATCCCTTCGAGCCTCGCAATCGCACTTTTTTCTTAAGAAGCTTATTCACGTCAAGTCCCCCTGCGGTCGAGCGGCGCGGTTCCTATTCCGGCCGCCCGCCGCCTCTGTCTATTGCTCAGCGTCGTAGTAGCCCTCGTACTCCCAGAGCTTCTTGGCGAAGCCGGTGGAAGAGACCATGTAGAGAAGCCGTTCCCTTCCTCGGCTGTTTCTTATCGTTATGATGCCTGTGGCGTCGGCCGTTCCGTCCGGTCTCAGGGTTATCTTGTCGTCCGGAAATGGTATCCACGGGCCGTTCCTCAGGTCCATGCCGCCGGGCAAATCCACCGGCCCGATCAAGTTCTCGCCGTCGTCTTCTTCGCCGTTGTTGTTGTCGTCGTCCAGGATACTGTACGTCTCCGTCGACGTGTTCAGTATCAACACGTAGTTGTTCGCCTCTGCGACCGCCCTGTGACGGCAAAGGCGCAGGTCGCCTATGAGGTTTGAAGATGCGCCGTCCAGTCTATAGTCCTGGATATAGCGGCTGATCGCGGGAACGCTCGCAAGGGCGAGCATGCCGAACACCGACAGGGCGACGCCCAGCTCGATGAGTGTGAATCCCCCGCTATGTGCCTTCCGCTTCTTTCCGATCACTGCTGGAACCTCCTATCTGCTTGTTGCTCCCGCTCGGGGTGGAGGGCTATCGCCGCTACTCTATGTATGCAAATGGGATACCAGCCGGAGCCTTAACTCGGAAAGCCGCCCGTGGATCTTAAGTTCATAGGGCATAACTTGTTAACTGGAGCCGAAATAGGCTCTGCCATAGGACTGGAGGACCATGCCATGGGGGAGGGTCTACATCTGCACTGGGGTTGATGCTTAGTGCAACCGATTGGTCCGGCCCAGCCGATCGGGGGTTTTTTGGCCCTGTCCTCGCCGGCGGCTTCCCGACTCGCGGTTCGACTCCTCCCCGGTGCCCGTCCGGAGCCCCGGGGAGCGCGCTCACGCGCGTCGACTCTCGCGGCATCCGGTCTGGCGGCCCCGAATGGCGGCGGATCCGGTCACTGGATTGCCGAGCTTGGTTGGGGCCGCCCGGCCTCCTCGCGCCGCCCGGGACGCGTTATCCTCCGGATAATTGCCTTGACCGTACCCGACCACAACGTTAGGGTTATCGGTAGACAGTAGACTTCTCGAAATGCCCCGCGGCCGTCGGGTTACCGGCGGCCGGTTGTTCCACGGCGACGAGGGGCGGTCGCGCGATCCCCGAGCGATTCAGCCGTACGCCGGGGATCTCGGGAGGAGGAATGAGAAGGTGAAGCCAATATACATGGATCATAACGCCACCACGCCGCTCGATCCGGGCGTGTTGGATGCGATGATGCCGTATCTGACGGAGCATTTCGGCAACGCTTCAAGCTCAACCCACACGTACGGCAGGGAGGCCGGCCGTGCGGTTGAAGACGCCAGAGCCAAGGTGGCGGGGATCATCGGAGCGACTCCGAGGGAGATCGTATTCACGAGCGGCGCGACGGAATCGGACAACCTTTCCATCAAGGGCGTCGCATACGCGTATCGAGACAAGGGCGACCACATTATCACGAGCAAGGTAGAGCACAAGGCGGTGCTCAATTCGTGCAAGAGGCTGGAGTCGGAGGGCTTCGAGGTGACGTACCTTCCGGTCGATTCCTATGGGATGGTCGACCCCGACGATGTGCGCGACGCGATTACCGATAGGACTATTCTCGTCTCGATAATGGCCGCCAACAGCGAGGTCGGAACGGTCAACCCCATCGTGGACATCGGGGCCATCGCGCGAGAGAAGGAGGTGTTGTTCCATACCGATGCGACCCAGGCGGTCGGAAAGTTGCCGGTGAACGTGGTTGACATGAACGTGGACCTGATGGCCATGTCCGGGCACAAGATATACGGACCGAAGGGCGTGGGGGCGATGTATGTCCGGCGCGGTTTGAAGCTGACGCCTCTCGCCGACGGCGGAGGGCAGGAGCGCAAGCGAAGATCCGGGACCCTCAATGTGCCCGGCATAGTGGGCATGGGGGCGGCCTGCGACGTCACACCTAAAGCAATACGGGAAGAGGGCAAGCGACTGGCCGAGCTCAGGGACCTCCTCGCCGGCGGAATTACTGAGAGGATCAAGCACACGCGGATAAACGGCCATCCCGAGCAGCGGCAGCCGGGCAATCTCAACGCGAGCTTCGAGTTTGTCGAGGGCGAGTCGCTTATCATGGCTTTGAAGGACTTCGCCGTGTCGTCCGGTTCGGCCTGCACGTCGGATTCACTGGAGTCGTCGTACGTGTTGCTGGCCATGGGCATCCCGGAGAGCGTGGCGCACTGCTCTCTTCGGTTCGGGCTGGGAAGAGGCAATACGCGGGAGCACGTTGAGAAGCTCACGGATGACTTGGCAGTCGCCGTTGAGAGACTGAGGGCCATGTCTCCGCTTTACAGGGGATGAAGCGTCGGACGTTCTTCTCCCGGGAGGTAGTCTTGGAAAAGCTGAAACTTTTTGTCGTATCGTTCGGCGGACCTCAGCCTTGCTTCAAGCTGCAGGTGGCGAAGAGTGCCGAGGAGGCTTTCCTGCAGTGTTTCGATAAGCACCCCAGGGTAGAGGGCCGGGAAAAGGCAAGCTGCAAGGTGGAGGAAGTAGTTGTCGAAGGCTACAACATCCACGTGACGCCCGCCGAATGAGGCGGATCTCCCGCCGTTTCGATGTTCCTAACTCGATGATTGGTTGTGCCTTGGATCGGACTCCTAAAGTCCCATCTAAGGTTTCCCGGTTTCCGCGGAGGCCGCCCCGCTTAGGCTCTGAGCCCGCGCGGAATCCGCGTGTCGGCCCCGCTCGCCGGTCGGTCGATGAGTTCACGTGCGGATCGTTCTCATATTCGGTTCCTGAGATCGATGCGGAATGGCGGCTCCCGCCCCCGGGGCGGGTCTTTGGAACTACATAACGAACGTCGGCTGAGCCCCGACCCCCGCAACCGCCTCCGGGCCGGTCTGAGTCGGACCCCTGAGTTTTCGAAGTACGACGGGCTGAAGATACTGCGTTTGTTTTTAGAAATGATGCAAGAAAAGTGTTGACAATCTCAAAAGATATTCCTATGCTGACGGCACGCGGTTGATGCAACGCCGCTGAACGCGGACCTCATGAGGATGCCTCGCCCCGGGATTTCCGCCGGGGACGCAGGGCTTAGGATTAGGTCACAAGGTCGAAGGAGGGTCGGAGATGGCAGGGAGTGTCAAGCTGGGAAGGAAGCTGAAGGCCGCCCGTAAGGCAAAGCGCATGACTTTGATGGAAGTGCAGAAGAAGGCCGGGGTCTCTGCGACTCATATATCTCAGATAGAGAGAGGGATGACTTCGCCGACGGTCGGCGTTCTTCAGAAACTGGCGAAGGCCCTGGATACGAAGGCCAGCTCTTTCTTGGATGACGGACCGACAAGAAGGAGAAGATAGAGGAAGTCAGGCGCTGTTTCCAGATGGGTCGAAAGCCGGTGCTCTCGGCCGTTTGAATGTAATTCGGGTCTCCGCCCTGAGGCGGAGGCCCGTTCTATTCCATGCCGGCGGGATGCTGCGGCGCCGGGTAGTGGGTCGCTTTCATCATGCCGCGTTTGGCTTTGTACGGGCGGTCAAGGTGCTTCCCGTAGGGCCGATTCGCGGGAACGAGCTGAGATCCACCGGCGAAGCCGGTTAGCTCCGCAAAGCGGACGCGTGGCCCCGAGGAAACCGCCTTGACCGCCGGGCCGTTCTAAGAGCCGTGAGGCGCAAACCGACCTACTACCCGGCGCCGGCTAAAGCTACCGGATACGATCCGGTCGTGCTAGAATTATCGTATGACACGGAAGGCGTCATCAGGAGAGACTTGCGCGTGTACGTGCTCGGTGCCGAGGGCCGCGCTCCCGGGCCGGGCGGTGACACGCGGGAAGTCGGCGCGGCTTGATAGAGAGCCTCGGTCGGCGGGCGCCGCGGTCTTGCTTTGTGATCCCGGGCGGCGTCGCTGTGAGACACGGCGGGCGCGGCCGCTATTCGCTATGGTATTGGCCGTCTTTCTTTTCTCAATTGCGTCCCCCTTGAGTGCGGGTCATCGCAGTGAGGACGGCGGCGCGGCCGCGTCCATGAATGCGAGCGGCCTTGTGAGCTTTGAGCTGACCGAGAGCGCAGCGGACCGTCTGGAAACGCAGGAGCCGGCGCCGGCCGGAAGCCGCTCCTTCTCTCCCGAGAAGATCCTCTTGCTTGCTCAAGACAAGGCCTTGGAGCAAGCGTTCGAGTCTCTTCAAGTCCTCGAGATTCGGCCCTATTTCGTGAGACCCCAACGAAGACCCTCTTCACCGGAAGAATCCAGATTAGCGCGCATATATCAGGCCGGCTACGCTTCCGGGCTGCCGGCACGCGAGGCGGCGGTCGCTCTGGCGGCCTGTCCTTCGGTGACAAGCGCGTCTCCTGTTCCGCTTCGCTTGGTTGCCGGCTTGCCGAGCGACGAGAAATTTCACATGCAGTGGGGGTTTCGCCAAAGCAGTGACTTCGACATGGACCTGCCGGAGGCCTGGGACGTGTCCGTTGGGGACAGCACGATCGTGCTCGCCGTAGTAGACACCGGAATGGACCGCGTCAATCCGGATCTCGGAGGACCGTCTCCCCGGGATGCGGGCAACGTGTGGGTCAATCGCGCCGAGGTCGACGGCGTACCGGGAGAGGATGACGATTCCAACGGGTACGTCGACGACGTTTGGGGGTGGGATTGGGTGCACTACACGGAGACGGGCGAAACGCCGTGGCTGGGCGAGGACTATCTCGACGAAGACAACGACCCGTCCGACTACCACGGTCACGGAACGGCCGTGGCCGGAGTGGCCGGCGCGCTGGGCGACAATGTCGAGGGGATGGCCGGTTTCCTTTGGCGATGCAGGGTGATGGGTTTGAGGGCGGGGCTTACGGTCCGGGTGGGGAGTCAGAGAGTCGGGGTGGTCAGAATGGATTGGTGCGCGAAGGCAATCGCCTACGCCGTGGACATGGGCGCCGCGGCGATCAACGCGAGCTGGGAATCCGGTTTTGACGTGGGGCTCGAGGCCGCGGTCGACTACGCCGTGTCGGAAGGGATTGTCCTGGCCGTCGCGGCCGGCAATAGGGGCACAAGCGACCCGGCCACGGTGAGAAAGTACAACTATCTTTCAACTCGCGGGGATTGCATCGACGTGGGGGCGGTTCAAAGCGGCGGAGTGCGGTGGTCCGGGTCGAACTACGGTCCGTGGGTAGACGTAAGCGCCCCAGGAGTCTCGGTTCTTACTCTCGGCTTCAGGCCTCCCGATACTCGCGAGTATTGGTACCACCAGGGAACATCGTTTGCCGCGCCCGCGGTGACGGCCCTTGCGGCTCTTGTGAGATCGATTCACCCGGATTGGAGCGCGGATCGGATAAGAGAGCACCTGATGTCAACCTGTACTCCTTTGGATCCGCCTGATTCCGGGGCGGGCGCGGGTTTGGTGAACGCTTTCAGGGCCGTTAGGCCCAATGACGGCGGATGGACTCTTTCCCCGGACGGTTTCGTTGAAACGCCCGCGATGCCCGTGGAAGGAAGAGGAGGAGTGGCCGCGCTTGCCGCGGGCTTGTCGGGTGGGCGCGCGGGCGCGTGGTCTGTCTCGGGCGAGCCCCTTGATGGATGGCCGATACCCGTTGGGCAAGACGAGTGGGCCGGGGTCGCGACGGGCGACGTCGACGGCGACGGCGATTACGAGGTCGTGCTCGTGGATGAGAGCGGGCTGGTGGCCGTTCTCCGGCTCCAAGGAGGGCTCATGTCGTCATGGACCGCTGGATCAACTCCGGCGGGGGAGCCGGTGCTGGCGGACTTGACGGGTGACGGCTCTGAAGAGATCTTGCTGGCGACTGAGAGTCGCTCCGTCTTCGCATGGACGGGATCAGGCGGTCCGGTTCCCGGATGGCCCGTGGTGCTCGATGCCCTGCCGGCCGGTGCTCCGGCCGCGGCGGATCTTGACGGAGACGGCCGGATTGAAGTGGTGATCACTTGCGGCGATGGGACCGTCTACTGCCTTTCGAACGCGGGTTCGGTGACGCCGGGGTGGCCGGTTACCGCGCCGGCGGGTTTTCAGGCGCCTCCTTCTCTCGGAGATATGGGCGGGGATGATGAGACGCCGGAAGTTGTCGCGATCGCGAACGACGGGCGGGTTCATGTTTGGGATTCCGACGGGGCGGCGCTCGCAGACGGGGTTGTCGAGTTATGTGACGGCGTAGGCGGCCGAGGCGTGTACTTGGGGGATCTCGACTCGGATGACGTCACGGAAATTGCCGTTCCATGCTCGGACCGGCGGATCGCCGTGTACGATGCGCGGGGCTTCGTGGAAGATGGGTGGCCCGTCGTTGCAGTAGGCCAGGTGCGGGGGCTTCTCTTCGCGGACGCGGACGGGGATTCGGTTCCCGATATCGTCGCGACGGTTGCAGGAGTGGGCCTCTGCGCCTGGAGGCTTGACGGATCCGAGCTTCCCAACTGGCCGAAGCCGACGGACGGAAACGCGTCGGCCGCCGCATCAATGGGAGATTTCGACAACGATGGCCGCCCTGAGTTTGTGGCTCCCACCGACAGGGGGACTCTCAGTTGCTGGGACCTCGGCGGTCTTTCGTACCGGCATACGGCCGCCCTATGGCCGCTTCCCGCTCGCACTTCGGGTAATACGCGCCTTGCGGCGCTGAGCACCGGCATTGACACGCCCCCGGGGGATCAAGGGTCGGGCGAAGCGAGTCCATTCAGGATCGCGTATGTCGGCGCGAGTCCCAATCCATTCCGTGGGATCACGGAGATCCTGAGCCGGATTGAGGGCCCCGACGACATTTCGGTTCGAATGAGCCTAGAGATATTCGACGTGGCGGGGCGGCTCGTACGGAAGTTCGATCCGGTGTCGAGGGGGCCGGGAATGCACAAGCAATCGTGGGACGGGAAGGACGAGGGCGGGAGACCCGTGCCCTCGGGCGTCTATATGTGCTTGGTCCGCGCCGGAGAGTCCGCGGAGGCCTGCAACGTCGTGGTGCTGCGCTAGCCGCGCGTGAGTTGGGCGCGGTCGGGTGCACGGCGGGCAAAAGGGAGAGGGGACGGCTGGTCGTCGTCCCCTCTTGTGCCGCTGCACGCGGACGTGCTCCGGGTGGCGGGTCCCGGTCCGGGTTCTACTGTCCCCTTAACTGAATCGCCTCTGTGGACGCTACTATCATGGATGAGAAACCGCTCTCGTTTCCGGATAGATCGACGGCGGTAAGCCGGAAGATCATCTGCTGATTGGGACGCAACTTGCCGTGCCTGAACTCAGTCGCCGAGATCGGTTGGTTGTTGAACCTTACATAGCTCTCCGGCCTCTCGGGGCTTGGGCTGTACAAATACACGTTGTAGCCCACTAGGTCGGGTTCAACGTTGGGGCTCCAGTTCAGCACGAGGCCGCTGTTTCTGGGAAGGACATCCAACCCCACCGGAGGAGCGGGGGGAGAAGTATCCTGGGAAGTCACCTGTGCCGGCGTGGTAGCCTGTTCGCTGCATCCGCCGACAAGCAGGGCCGGCGACAACATTAGCGCGACGGCCGCCAGTTGCACGATAGCACGCTTACGCATGTTCACCATCCTCCTTACATTCTGTCCGGTCAACCCACTGCCCTAAGACCGGCGCGCGTGACGCGCCGATCACTGTCTCCGGCCTTTCCGCCTCGTTTTTTACGGTGACCTGGGTAGCCACACCGCCGACGGACGGATGCGCGACAATCCCGCCTTCCGCCCCGCTGATGAGTGGGGCAGGGCGGACGCACCGACCGGAAGTGTGGATGGGCAAGAACCGTACCAGGGCCTTGGTCACCCGGCCGGCGGGCCGCAAAGGCCGTCCGACGGGAACGATAGGGGTGACGGCCCGGAGGGCTCCGGCGCACGGCATGCTCAAGAGATCGCACTATGCAACTGCGTGCCGCAAAATGCAAAAAGGCGACGGAAGGGGCGGCGCGGGGGGAAGTGCGCCCGCACTGCTCAACGGCTTGACATGCCGGAGGACCGAGTGCAGACTCAGTAGCACTGAGCCGCGGCGGGCCGGGGAAGCCACCGGATTCGTGTGCTACTTCGGCTCTTTCTTTCAGCAGCGCTTTCCACGCGAGAGATGTCATTGCCTCCTATGTTCGTCGAAGCCCGTTTGGCCTGTTCCGCGCTTTGCCTCTGTCTTCTGGCACTTGTGCCGGAGGGCTCGACCCTCGCGCAGGAGTACTCGCTGCCTCTGGGGAAGGACGCCCCGCTGACCTCCACATTCGGCGAGTACAGGACGAGACACTTTCACGGCGGTCTTGATCTGAGCACCGGCGGTGAGACCGGACTGGAAGTCTATGCCGCCTCGTCGGGCCGTGTTTGGCGCCTGCGGGTCTCGGGCTCAGGCTACGGCAAGGCGATATATCTGAAGCTGGACGACGGCCGGATCGCGGTCTACGCGCATCTAGAGGATTTTGCCCCCGCGATTCGAGAACGGGCGGAGGCGATCCAGCGAAGTCGGGGGACGTATAGGATAGATCATATATTCGAGGAGGGCGGACCCCGCGTTGGGGCCGGTGAGCTCATTGCCTATTCCGGAGAGAGCGGCGCGGGACCGGCCCACTTGCACTTCGAGTTAAGGGACGGAGATACCCAGCTCAACCCTCTGACGTGCGGGGTCATGGCGCACGACACGCTTCCACCCACAATAAGGTCGATTATGCTCATCCCGCTTGGTCCGGGCTCGACGGTGGATGGAAGTGAAGAACCCATTGAGATCGGGCTCCGTTGGGACGGTAGCACGTCCGCCTATACGACCGGGAGGGTCCCCGTAATCGAAGGAGACGTGGGAATCGCGTGCCGGACCTACGATCTGGCGAACGGAAAGCCCAACCGCCTGGCGCCGTATCACGTCGAGCTTCGTGTCGACGGAGAGGTTGCGTACGATCTCCGATTCGACAAGATCCCATTGCTTTCATCTCACCACGTTGAGCTTGTATATAACTACCGGTACGCGATGCGCGGTTCGAGAAACGTGCTGAATCTCTTTTGCGTTCCCGGAGCCCGGGCCGGCGTGACGCGGGAACCCTCACCGTGGAGAGGCGCGCTGTCGGTCGCGGGCAGCGGGAAACTGGGCGGCCTCTCATTGTCAGTGGGCCGGCACGATATCGAAGTGCGGGCACGGGACGTGTCGGGCAACTGTCGCAGGGCCGTAATGTGCGTGGCGGCGGACAACCGTCCCGTTATCTCACACGCGAGATTCGATTCATGCGCCGGAACGGTGAGCGTAGAGGCTCTTGATCCCGACGGGGAGGAGCCGGCACTCCTGTTGGAGACTTCGTCGGACGGCGGCCGCACTTGGTCGGGGGCGGCAGGGACGGAAGCCGGATCGCTCCATTCGGGGCAAGTGAGAGTCCCGGTCCTTGGCGCGACCGATATTGTTCGCGTCACTGCGCGCGACAAGGCCGGCCTTTCTTCACGCTCGGTCTTCCTCGGCCCCGGCCTCAGAGAGAGACATGAGCGCCCCCCGGAAACGGCTATCGCTCTGCTTGGAGATTACGCCGAGGTGGTCTGTGATCTACCCGCTCCTTCCGCGGCAGTCCCCACGCTCTTGCTTGTCGACGCGGACGCGGCCGAGCCGATCAAGTCGCTAAGAACGCATCGACGGACGACCGACTCCTTTCGGGCCGTTATTCCTCTGAGAGAAATCCAAGGTTGCGGCGCTTCCGTTCTGGTCTCCGTCCCCGGACCGAACGGCCCTAGGGCGGCGATCCGCAACCTGGGTCTCACGGGATTCGGGAACGGTGAGGCCTGCGAAGTGGAGCTGCCGTTCGGCGCCTTGATGGCGGTGCCGGAGGGCGCTTTCTTGAGGGACACCGTGCTTAGGACCGTTGTCAGGGACTCGGCGGAGTTCAACTGGAACGGCGAGCTCAGGCCATTGAGCGACGTCTATGAGTTGACGCCCGCGGATCAGTTCCTGGACAAGCCCGTGTCGCTCTTTCTGCCCCTTGAGGGAACTCCCAGGCTTTTCGAAAGAGTCGGCCTTTACCGGAGCGCGGGACCCGGCGAGTGGCGATGGGTGGGCGGAGCGACGAGAGGGCGGGGCAGGTTGATCGGCGGGACGATATCCCACTTGTCCGCGTTCATTCTGATGGAGGACACAGCGCCGCCGCGGGTGGTGAGTATCAGCCCCGGCGCCGGCCGGCGGGTGAAGGGACCGCGCCCGACTCTCGAGGCGAGGGTCAAAGACGAGGGATCCGGGCTTGACTGGGACAAGGCGTACTTTAGGATAGACGGAGAGAGACTGATCACCGCATGGGAATCCGAACGAAACCACGCATGGGTAAGAGTACCGCACGATTTGCCTGCCGGCCCCCACGAGGTGGAGTTCTTTGCGGAGGACAGGGCCGGGAACGAGATCGTCCGGACCGTTTCCATCGTCGTTACAAGGTGAGCCCACCGTGAAACACTCGAGCTTTGTGCATCTGCACAACCATACTGAGTACAGCCTTCTGGACGGGGCCTGCCGCATAGATTCTCTTGTAAAGGCCGCGAAGGAATCGAAAAGCCCCGCCCTTGCCGTCACCGACCACGGCAATCTCTTCGGGGCCGTCGAGTTCTTCGGCAAGGCCGTCGCCCGCGGCGTGAAGCCGCTGCTGGGCTGCGAGGTCTACGTTGCTCCCGGATCGAGGCATGAGAAGTCGCGACTGCCGGGGACGGCCGAAGTAGCCCATCACCTGATCCTGCTTGCGAAGGACATTGAAGGATACAGCAATCTGATGAAGCTGGTCTCGATCGGATACCTCGAGGGATTTTACTATCACCCCAGAGTGGATCTGGAGTGTCTGGCCGAGCACGGGGCGGGCCTGATCGCGATGACGGCGTGTCTGCACGGGGAGGTACCCGCGTGTTTGCTTCGAGACGACATGAATGGAGCCGTGGAGGCGGCCGGCAGGTTGACCGACATCTTCGGGGCCGAAGACGTCTACCTTGAGGTTCAGGACCACGGCTTGGACGGGGAGCGCAAGGTGGTGTCCGGGATGACGGAGCTCAGCCGGCGCACGGGGCTTCCCATGGTCGCGACGAACGATACCCATTACCTGAAAAGGGAAGACTCCGAGGCCCACGACGTGCTGCTCTGCATTCAAACCGGCCGAACCGTTGAAGAGAAGGAGCGTCTTCGGTTCGGCTCGGACCAGATGTATTTCAAGTCTCCCAGTGAGATGTACGAGCTGTTCAAGGAAATTCCCGAAGCCTGCCGAAACACGCTTGCAGTCGCGGACAAGTGCAACGTCCGGCTCGAGTTCGGCAGAATGCACCTGCCGGACTTCCCGATCCCGGAAGGCTACGAGGGGGCCGACGCCTATCTCAGGGACATTGCCGTGAAGGGACTGGCGGAGCGCTACGGGTTGCCGTCTCAGGACGCCGTGAAGCGGCTTAACTTCGAGATCGACGTCATCTGCCGTATGGGCTATTCCGGGTACTTCCTTATCGTCAAAGACTTCATAGATCAGGCGAGGCGGATGGGCATCCCGGTCGGGCCGGGAAGGGGCTCGGCCGCCGGAAGCCTCGTGGCATATGCTCTCCGTATAACCGATTTGGATCCATTGAGATTCGGCCTTCTCTTTGAGCGCTTCCTAAACCCCGAGCGCGTCACGATGCCAGACATGGACATCGACTTCTGCTACGAGCGCCGCGGCGAGGTGATAGAGTACGTGGTGAGCAAGTACGGGGCGGACAGCGTGAGCCAGATAATAACCTTCGGTCGAATGGCGGCGAGGGCCGTGGTCAGGGACGTGGGCCGTGCCCTCAACGTGCCGTACGCGGAGGCGGACAGGATCGCCAAGCTCATTCCGGCCGAGATCGGCGTGACTCTCTCGAAGGCGCTCGATCAGGTCCCGGAGCTTAAGCGCCTGGTTTCGGAGAATGAGACGTACGCGAAGCTGATCCGTTGCGCGCTGTCGCTCGAAGGCCTCGCGAGGCACGCCTCGACTCACGCGGCCGGCGTGCTGATAGCCCCGGGAAAGATCATCGAGCACGCGCCTCTGTTCAAATCCACGAAGGGCGAGGTCACCACCCAGTACGACATGAAGTCCGTCGAGAAGATAGGGCTCCTTAAGATGGACTTCCTCGGTTTGCGGACGCTTACCGTCGTTCATGAGACCCTCAGGCTGATCGGGGAGGGCCGGGGCCTCTCCCTCCGGGTCGACGAGATCCCCCTTGACGACAAGGCGACCTACCGCCGTTTGTCCGACGGAAACACGGTGGGCGTGTTCCAGCTCGAGAGCACCGGAATGCGCGATCTGTTGCGCAGGCTCAAGCCCGACAAGTTCGAGGACATTATCGCCGTCAACGCGCTGTACAGGCCCGGTCCGCTGGGAAGCGACATGGTCAACGATTTCATTCTCTGCAAGTCCGGAAAGAAGAAGATCCGCTACGAGCATCCGGCTCTCGAACCGATACTCAGGGACACCTACGGAGTGATCCTTTACCAAGAGCAGGTGATGGAGATCGCGAGCAAGCTCGCCGACTTCACCCTCGGTCAAGCGGATGTCTTGAGAAGAGCCATGGGGAAGAAGCGGCCGGAGGAGATGGAGGCGCAGAAGCGTGTTTTTCTTCAGGGGGCCGCCAAGGGAAGCGTGCCCAAGGAGGTCGCCGGCAGGATATTCGAGCTGATGGCCCATTTCGCCGGCTACGGCTTCAACAAATCCCACAGCACGGCCTACGCGCTCATCTCGTACACAACGGCTTATCTCAAGGAGCATTTTCCCGCGGAGTTCATGGCGGCGACCCTGAGCAGCGAATGCGGGGACGCGACCAGAGTCTCGGTGCTCGTTGAGGAATGCCGGCGCATGGAACTCGAGGTTCTCCCTCCCGATCTCAATGAGTCCGAAGCCGCCTTCACCGTGGCGCCGGAGGGCATAAGGTTCGGCATGGCGGCGGTGAAGAACGTCGGGCGCAGCTGTGTGAACGCGATAGCGGAGGAGAGAAAGAGCGGGGGGCCGTTCAAGGATCTGTTCGATCTTGCGGAGAGAGTGGACACAAGGCTCATCTCGAGGCGCGCGCTCGAAAGCATGGTGTGCGCGGGCGTTTGCGATTCGTTTTCCGACAACAGGGCCGGCATGGTCCGGGCGCTTCCCGTGGCCTTGGAGGCGGGGCAGCGGACTCAGCGGGACAGAAACATAGGGCAGGAGAGTCTCTTCGGCGGGGCGTCGGCCGGCCCATCGCTGAGACCCGAGCCGCCCGCCGTGGAAGATTGGCCGAAGGCCAAACGCTTGGCGAAGGAGAAAGAGGCTTTGGGTTTTTACCTTTCCGATCATCCGCTTGCTCCCTACAGGCCGGTCATAGAGAAGGCGTCGGTCAAGTCCACCTCGGAGATCCGCGATCTTCCCGACTCGACTCAAACGGGGGTTATTGGGATCATCTCCTCAATAAGGACGACCACCGACAAGAAAGGAAAGCAAATGGCCTTCGTGGCGGTTGAAGACTTCTTCGGGGTCGTTGAGTGCATAGTCTTCTCCGGCGCTTACGAGAAATGGCGGGATCTGCTGACGGTGGACGGCGTCGTGCTCGTCGAAGGGACGACCAGCGCCAGAGAAGACGAGGAGTCCAAGATACTCGTCTCGGAGATCAGGCCGATAGAAGGCGAGGGCGGGGCCGGGAAGAAGCTGCATCTCAGGCTGAGCGAGAGACTCCTGGAGGAGCCCGAGCTCGAGCGACTGAGGCGGCTCCTTAAGAGACATCCGGGTCCGTCTGGTGTATACTTCAGGGTGGAGGGAGAAGACGGCCCGCCGGCCACGGTCAGGGGCGGGAACGTTACCGTCTCAATTACTGCCGAGTTGCTCGAGTCCCTATACTCGCTTGTGGGAAAGGGCGGGGTCAGGGTGGAAGAAGGGGCGGAGCTGTCGAGGTCCGGAGCCGGGGCGTCTTGAAGGACTGGAGCTTAATCCCAGGCCCAGCAGGGTCTTAACCTAATGCGGAGGCGGTGTGAACGGAACCTGGCTGGATTTTGAAAAGAAGATAGTCGAGCTCGAGCGCAAGATCGAAGACCTTCGTAACTTCACGGCCACCGAAGGGGTGGAGCTTTCGGATGAGATCAAGCGCCTGGAGAAGGCCCTCGACAAGGAGCGCCGGAACACGTACTCGAAGTTGACGAGATGGCAGAGAGTGCAGCTCGCCCGGCATCCGCGGCGTCCCTATACGCTGGACTACCTGGAGATCATAGCGCCGGACTTCACTGAGCTCCACGGCGACAGGCTGTTCCGAGACGACAGGGCGGTGATCGGCGGCATGGCTTCCATTGACGGCGTACCGGTGATGATCATCGGTCAGCAAAAGGGAAGGAACCTCAAGGAGAACCAGGAACGGAACTTCGGCATGCCGCACCCGGAGGGTTACCGCAAGGCGCTGAGGCTGATGAGGCTCGGCGCCAAAAACAGGATGCCCATAGTATCTTTCATAGACACCCCGGGCGCCTTCCCGGGTGTCGAGGCCGAAGAGAGGGGGCAGGCGGAGGCCATAGCGGACAATCTCAAGGAGATGGCCCGGCTGCCGGTTCCTTTCATCGTCGCCGTCATAGGCGAGGGAGGCAGCGGCGGCGCCTTGGCGATGTCCGTGGGCGACGTAATACTCATGATGGAGAACGCGATCTACTCGGTCATATCTCCCGAAGGATGCGCTGCTATTCTCTGGAGGGACGCGGCGATGAAGCAGCGGGCCGCCGAAGCCCTAAAGCTCACGGCCGAAGATCTTCTTCAGCTCGGCGTCGCCGATGAGGTAATACCGGAGCCCCTAGGCGGGGCGCACAGGGACGCGTCGGCGGCCGCGTCCTCGCTGAAGGAAGCCATATCGAGGCACCTGGAAGCCTTGAAGAAGCTCGACCCGACCGAGCTTGTAGAGAAGCGCTACGACAAGTACAAGCTGATGGGCAAGTACATTGAGAGCTAGACCGATGCCGGCCGGTCCCGTGCTCGGGAATCCGGCGCTCCGCTTAAGACAAGCCGGGGGGGGCAGTTATGCTTAAAGAGGAACTTCTGAGAATACTCGCGTGTCCCAAGTGCAAGGGGGAGCTGGAGTATGACAAGGAGAATGAGAGACTGCTGTGTCATCAATGCAAGCTTCGCTATCCCATAAAGAACGATATCCCTATCATGCTGATAGAGGATGCCGAGAAGTTCTAGGCACATGCCGGCCTGCCGCGGATGCGGCCGCGACCGCCCACGGGGCGGCGCGCGGAGTCGGGCGCGGCTTCCCCACCCGCCGGGTTGCCTTCGTGTCGAGCAACGCCTTGAGAAGGACGGACGGGCGCCTATGGTGAGAAAGCCTAGAGGCCCCCTGAGCCCTGTCAACGGCGCCGCCGCGGTCGTGGTCGTCGCGATTGCCGCGCTCGTCGCGTCGGTCTGTCACGGGGCGGGTGAGGTCCCGTACTCCACCTGGAGCGTGGTGTCCGAAGGGCCCAATCACTTCGAGATATCAATTACCGTGCCCGCTCCGAGCTTCGAGCCGGCCCATATCGGCGAAAGCGAGGCTTCTCGCATCGAGATGCCGGGCTGGCCTTCCTCCGCGGCCGAAGGGGCCCCGATGCTGCCGCTCAGGAGTCTTGCCGTTGCGGTTCCCGAGGGCGAGCGGTTCGAGATAACAGTGGAAGGCGACGACCCGATTCGCTTCTCGGATGTTCTCCTCGTCCCCTTTCAGAGCGGGACCTTAGAGGACGTCGATAGGCGGACGGTCCCGACCCGTGCCGCATCGGACGCTTGGTACCGCACCGACGCCTTTTTGCCCGAGGTCGTATACGAAGTCGGATCTCCGACCTATTTGAGGGACCTCAGAGTCGTGCCGGTCGACGTACGCCCCGCGAAGTACAACGCCGCAACGAGGGAGCTCAGGGTCTTCAGGCGATTGAGGCTGAGGGTGGAGACGAGATCCGGCGTCGGAGGGCCGGCGCCCTTGGACGTCGCCGGGGGCGTCCCGAGAGCCGGCGGGCAAATGTGGGACAGGATCTACCGGCGCGCGGTCGTGAACTACCCTTCCGATATGGCGCAAAGGGCCATGCGGCCGCGGCGGGCCGTGCGCTCAACTGATTTGGGAGACTACTTCGACTCCTCGATCCGGTGGCTCGCGGTAAAGGTCGACTCCAGGGGCATATACAAGATATCTTACCAAGACATCTTGGGCTCGGGCGTATCGGAGGCGGAGCTTGCGGCGGTTGATCCGCGGACTCTGCGACTTTTCAGCGGCTCCGGGCTTCCCATCGACCTAGATGAATCCGTGCTCGACGCGCCGTCATGGATGACGGAGTGCGCGATCCGCGTCGAGGACGGGGGTGACGGGAGCTTCGACCCCGGCGACAAGGTCCTCTTCTACGGTCTCGGCGCGTCCGGCTGGTCGGACTACCTCGAAGGAGGGTCTTCTTGGCGGGAACACCACGAGAACGGTCACACCGACCTAAACGTATACTGGCTGACTTGGGGCGGGAGCTTCGAGACCGGAGACGCTCTGAGAATGGAGTCGAGGGACGGTGAGCCGGCCGGGGAAGGCATCTACACCCCGGAGACCTACACGGCACGGGTGCACAGAGAGGAGAACTTCCTATGGGACCCCGCCCCGTATGAGGCGGGAGTGAAGTGGGAGCGGTGGTGGTGGCAGCAGCTCTCCATGATCGATTCGGGCGGAAGGGTGTATTCCGTCGATCTCAAGGACGTGGATACGAACGGCCCCTGCCGTTTGAAGGCGCGGTTTTGGGGAAGCGACTTCGTATGGGGATGCCCGTGGCTGCCGCATCACCTGGTCAGAATGGAATTCAACGACAGCGATCCGTTTTTCATACAGGGACAGCTCGACCGCAGGATGGAAGTCGATACGACCGCGGCATGGGCGGTCGAGGGAGAAAACGTGTTCATCGCCAGGGTGCCCGTCCTGAGGGACACTTGCCTCGAAAACCGGGATCCGCCGAAGAAGAGGGAGGACAAGTGCCTTTTCGGGTGGTTCGAGCTGGAATACCAGAGGCGATTCCGAGCGGTGGAGGACGAGCTTCCCTTCGACTGGTTCACCGGTATCGGCGGGCCCACGCGCTTCGAGGCCGGCGGTTTCAGCACGGACGCCGTTCGCGTCCTCGACGTGACGGACCGTTACCGTCCTGAGATCGTCAATACCTCCGCCGTGTCCGGAGGGGCGGTGACCTTTCAGGAGAACCTCGAAGCCGGAAGGAGGAACTACTATCTGGCCGCCGACCCCGCTCTGCGAACGCCGGTTGAGATATCGCTTAGGTCTCCGGGTAGCCTCAGGACGTCCTCCGAGACTCCGGACTATATCATAGTGACGGGGGAGCCGCTCGGCGGCGCCGCGGAAGTGCTCGCTAACTGGAGAAGAAACCACCTTTACGGAATAACCGAAGACGGATCGGCGGCCGTCGTGGAGGTGGCCGATGTATCCGATATCTACGACGAGTTCTCGTGGGGTCTGGTTGATCCGTTGGCGATCAAACACTTCCTCGAGCTGCGTTTTAGGAGCGCGCCCGCCGGGGCGCGCCCGCCGGCGTACGTGCTGCTTCTCGGCGACGCGACTTGGGACTTCAAGGACGTGTACAGGCTCGGCGTGAAGAATATCGTACCCGCCTACGATGAGCTCTATGACTGGCGCAGTAGAACCCAGTATTCGAGCGATGACTTTTTCGTCCTTTTCGAGGGGGCCGAAGACAGGTACTCGGACATGGCCATCGGGCGCGTCAGCGCGGAGACCTCCGCGGAAGCGATGGACATAGTCACACTGAAGATAATAGGGTTTGAGACTCAGGGCGATCGCGGCCCGTGGAGGAACACCGTCGTTCTGGCGGCGGACGACGCCTGCAAGAAGACCAGCCCCGAGGGACTCGGTGAGAGGCACACGGCCCAGGCTGAGGCTCTCTCGCAACGGTATCTGCCTGAGGTGCTGGATAGAACGAAGATATACATGATTGACTACGGCGGCCCGGGGTGCCGATCGGTGAGCAAGCCGGAGGCCAGGGCCGACTTCATAGAAGCCCTGAACTCGGGCGCGATTCTGGTCAACTACGTGGGCCACGGATCGGCCGGTGTGATCTCGGACGAAACCCTCCTTCTCGCCGACGACGTGGCGGCTCTCGGCAACGGCGGCAAGTTCGGTCTCTTTGTTACCGCCTCTTGCGCCGTCGGGAAGTACGACGTGCCGCTTGAGATAGGGATGGCGGAGAAGATGATGAGACACCCGTCGGCCGGTTCGCTCGCTTCTTACGCGGCGACAACTCTCGCCTACATTCCTCCCAACAAGGAGTTGAACGAGCTGCTGGTTTCGGCGCTTCTTCCGAAGACCTCCCCCGCGGACTCGGTTCGGGTGGCGCCGGCCGAATCGTTCGGGTTGGCGATCATGGAGGCGGAGGCGCTCTTCACGAACTGGGAATACTTCACGCCTTACAAGTACGTGCTTCTCGGAGATCCGGCGTCGGTGATTCCCGCTCCCGGCACGCCCTATTACAACGAGGGCGATTGGATGTGGGTCGACCTGGCGCTAAGCCATGCGGATCTCGCCGGCGGCGAGAGGGATACGCTGAGGGGAACGGTGATGATGGGAGAGGAGCGGGCCTCGACGTTTCAGGGGAGGGTCAGTGTGGTGGTGCGTGGAGCGAGAGATACGAGGTATCTCCCCACCTACGGGCCCTATTACTATTACGGTCCCGTTTTCTATCGGGGGGAAGCCAAGGTCGCCGATGGGAGTTTTGAGGTCTCTTGGACTAATCCGTATGAAATGACTACCGGCGAGCGGGGGAGAGTCAGGGCCTTTGTCTGGAACGAGAGGGACGAGGCCGCCGGGGCGATTGTGGGTCTCGATGTTACCCCTCCGGCCGGTCCCAAGGAGGACAAGGACGGGCCGGTCATCGACCTGGCCTTTGAAAGCCCCGGGGGCGCCGTTACGCCGGGGGCCACGCTCAGGATCGAGATCAGCGATCCCGCGGGGGTGAACCTGGCGCCTATTCTTGCTGAGAACGGGCTTTTCCTGAGGCTCTACAATGACGACCTCAGCCTGCTTGTCGATGGACCCGTGGACCTGGTTGAGGGTTATACATATAATGAGGGTAGCTCGTCTTCCGGAAGCGTTTCCTATAGGCTGCCGACGGGGCTGTCTACCGAGGAAGGAGCAAACCGGTACAGGGTTGAGGTTAACGCGTCCGATAACTTCAGCAACAGAAGCACCTCGGAGCTCAGTTTCGAAGTCGTAGAGGCCGGGGATCTTAAGCTGACGAACGTCATCAACTTTCCTAACCCGTTCTCAGACGAGACGACCATCAGCTTCCGTTTGCCGAGACGTGCCGACGTGGCCGTCAGGGTGTACACGGTGGGCGGCCGGACGGTGCGGAAGCTCAGTTCCCCCGGCGTGAGCGGCTGGGGGCACGTCTTATGGGACGGCAGGGACGAGCAAGGCGACAAGGTGTCGAATGGGGTATATATTTATAAGATCACGGCGGTTAGCTCGGCGACCGGGCGGCGGGAGGAAGCGGAGGCTATCGGGAGGGCGACTGTGATTCGATAGAGAAAGCCCCGTAATCGGTGATCCGGGCCTGTTTTCTTGCGGCCCGCCGGAGGAGTTGCGATGTTTCCCGATACCCGGCCGATTTGACGTTGACCTTTTTTGTGAGATCGTGCTAGACTACGTTCGGAGAGCGTCGGAACCTTCGGAAAAGGCGGATTCTTCATGGAGGATAACGGCATGATGAGAAGGATGCCCCTGGGGCCGGGGCTGGCTGTTCTTGTACTAGCGGTTTTTTCTGCACCTGCCGCCGCCCAGATGACGGCCGGCGCCATATCGTTACAGATTGCGCCCAGCGCGAGGGCGGATGCCATGGGAACGGCGTATACGGCCATTGCGTACGACGCGTATGCGACATGGTGGAATCCGGCGGGCCTTGCTTTTCTTGGGGAGACCCTTGGGCCGGGGGAGGCGATGCCGAGCCACAGATCGGTGGCGGTGACTTTCAGCAAGCTCGTACCGGACTTTTTTGACGACGTTTACTACAGCTACGCGACATACGCTCAGAAGCTGGGCCCGTGGAGCGGGTTCGGCGTCAGCGTGCCTTTCATAACCTACGGTGAGATCCCCATCGTCAAAGAGGCCGCCGGCGGGGGTTCCGGCGTTCAGATCGGTACGCATACGCCGGCGGAGTTCTCCGCGGTGTTCGGCTACGGCATTCGGCCGTTTGAAGGACACAATATCGGTGTGGGGGCGAGTGTGAAGGTCTACAGATCCGACCTGGCTCCCGACATCAACGACCCTTCGTTCGACCTGGAAGGAGGGGCCACGGGTACTACTTTCGCCGCCGACTTGGGGTTTCTTTATCGTTCGAAGTCACTGCCTCTGGCCTTGGGAGCGGCGATGCTCAACCTGGGTCCGGACATAACTTATGTGAAAGCCAGGGAATCAAGCCCCATGCCTCGCGTCCTGAAGGTGGGGGCGGCCTACGAGGTCTACTCACAGGGCAACAGCACGGTTTTGGGCGCGATGGACGTCACGAAGCCGTTCGTCGAGCTCCAGGATGAGATCATCTACGGCGCGGGCTTCGAGTATTTGTTCAATTGGGGCTCTAGCGGCAATATAGCTTTGCGCGCGGGCTACTACAGCGAGAAAGAAGGAGACATTCAGGACCCCACCTTCGGCTTGGGCATAAGCTGGATGGGGTTCCGGTATGACTTCGTTAGCTTCCCCCAGTCCAGCGTTCTCGACTATGTGACTCGTCACTCACTGCAGTTCTCTTGGTAGGGAACGGACTAAATGGGGGTTTGATTTGACAAACCTACGGCGATTGCTGTTCCTCCTCAGCCTCGCTTCTTGCGGGGCTTTCTCCTATCTCTCTTTGGACGTTCGGGCATCCGGGATTCGTGCGCCGAAGCCGGAAGGGCGCTCGGTGTCGAACCGGGCGATTCCGGAAATGTCCGCCGACTCCGCTTCGTTCGCGGCGCGCCCGCGAAGACCCGGCTCGGGCATCCTGGTTCTCAGGCGAAATGCCGGGCAAGCCCGAGGCTTTTCATCCGCCGGCACCGGGGCGGACGGGCATGATGGGGTCCTCAGGCGGGGTAGGCGTCCTTTCAGAGATTACATAACCGGCGATGCTCCGGTTGTTTCACGAAGAGCGGTTCGGAGGCCCAAGGGCGAGGATGTCGCGATGGGTACTCCTTCGACGGTGGAATCCTACATGAGAGGCAGAGCTCCGTCCGGCGGAGTGTCGGAGTTCGGCGCCCCCGCCGCGGCACAGCGCGATACGGTAAGAGTGCTGGGCATAAGGGTGGACTTCCTGAAGGACACGGCGGGATCGGCGACTACGGGCAATGGTAGGTTCGATCTCAGAGACAATGATGAGGTCGGTGCTCTGGTCGATCCGCCGCCTCACAACAGGGATTACTTCATGGCCCACTTGCGGGCGCTGGCCGATTTCTATGAGGCTCAGTCCTACGGGCAGCTCGTTCTCGAGTACGACGTGTATCCCGCCGAGAGAGACTCGGCCTATCATCTGAACGACACCATGGATTACGGGCCCTGGGTCCTGGCTCAGGACAGCGTGATCGTCCGTGAGGCGAGGGATTTCTTCATAGACTCGATAGAGGCCGCCGACTCGCAGGGGACGGTGGACTTCAGCGAGTACGACGCGTACATCGTCTTCCACGCCGGGCCGGATTTTCAATCCGACATCAACGGAGACACCCCGCGGGACCTTCCCTCCTACACCATTCCTTTGTTTGAAGACAGCATTTCGGTCAACGACGGCAATCACACGATCCACTTGGGCATGGTCATCCCCGAGACCACCACACAGGACGGTTTCCTTGGGGCGCTCAACGGCGTCATGGCCCACGAGTTCGGTCACGTGCTCGGGCTGCCCGACCTATACGACATAAACACCTTCTTTCCGGTTGTCGGCGCCTACAGCCTGATGGACACGGGGAATATGTTGCAGGGCGTATTGGAAGATCCGGCGACCGGTGATCTGCGCGCCGTCTATGGTTTGTTGCCGTCGAGTCTCGACATCTGGTCGAAGGCGATAATGTGGCCCGAGACGGTTGAGCTGACCGTGGTCGAGAGCGAGCTCTCCATGTCCCTCGAGGCTGTCGAGACGACGCCTCATGGGCTGATAATTCTGATAAACGCCGAGGAATACTTCCTGATTGAGAACCGGCAAGTGGACCTAGACGACGATCTCACGGTTACGCTGGTGGCGGATACGACGACTGGGGTCGTCATAGGCCCGGAGGGAGATGAGTACGACTTCTTGTTGCCGGGAATGGGCGGGATCCTCATATGGCACATAGACGAAAGCGCGATCTTCGGGCGGAACATCGGTCCCTACGGGGGCGTGAACAGCAACTACAAGAGGCGCGGTATCGCGCTCGAAGAGGCGGATGGGATAGAGGACATCGGAAACATCTTCTCGGTCTATTTCAATGGAAGCCCGGAAGAGCCGTTCTATCTCGGAAACAACACTCTCTTTTCCACGGATACTTCCCCGTCAAGCTCGAGCAATTCCGGAGGCTATAGTCACGTGACGGTCGAGGTCGCAAGCCCGTCACAGCTTTCGATGGAGGTAAGGGCGGAGCGTGCTTGGGGCCGGGAGGGGTGGCCTCTGTGGCTCGGAGCGCCGCTTGCCGAAGGCTCCGCGTGGACGGGGGATCTTGGAGGGACCGGCGGCCGGGACGTCGTGTTTGTCACGGCGGATTCGATACTTCACGTCATTGAGCCCGAGCGGGATTGGCGGTACGCGGGCGTGAAACTCCCGGGGCTGCCGACACCCGGTATTTGCGGACGGCCCGGACCGCGTGACGGCGGCCTTTCCGGGCTTGTATTCCTGAGCGTGCCCGGCTATGGGGTGCTCGCCTTCGACGAAAGCGGGGGCCGCCCCAGGGGTTGGAACAACATCGTCAAGAACGTAAGCACCGCCCCCTCTCTAAGGGGCGATCAAGTGCTGGTCGGCCTTGATGACGGAAGGTTGGCAGCCCTTGATGCGACCGGGCGCGTCGTATGGACGGCCGGCGGCGAGGGCGGATCCGTTGTCTCTCCGCTGGTTGTGGGCGACGTGGACGGCGGCGGCGACGTCGAGGCGGCGTTCGTTACGACCGACGGGAAGATCTACGTCGTCGAGAGCGATGGGTCCTTCGGAGAAGGTTGGCCCGTACAATGGAGATCGGGAGTCGTGTGGATGACGGCGGGTGATCTGGACCGCGAAGGGGATGCGCCCGCAATGGAGTTGGTGTTGGCAGACAGCACCGGACACGTCGGAGTGCTGAGGGCGGACGGCTCTCATTGGAGGAGCCGGCCCGGAAGAGGGGCCGGCATCGCGGGATCGAGGCCGGCGATCGCTGACGTGGACGGAGACGGGTACTTGGAGATAGCGTTTGTGTCCGAAGACGGAAGACTATATCTGATGAATCATAGCGCGAACATCGTCACCAATTGGCCCTACGACCTGGACTGGGGCTCGGCGGCTGATTCCGTGACGACCGCCTCGTCGCCGGCTATGGCGGACGTGGACGGCGACGGCCTCCCCGAGGTTGTCGTTGGGGCTCTGAACGGGGACGTGGTCGCGCTTGATGCCGACGGCACCCCGAGTGTCGGATGGCCCTATTCGCTTGGGCTGTCCGTGCGGTCTTCGCCCCTGGTAGTCGATCTCGAAGGAGACGACGGCATGGCCGTCCTTATCGGCGGAGACCATGGGCTAATGCACTCGTTCTTTCTACCGGCGGACCTGCCCGATGAGTCGGCCGCGCCGTGGGCCGGCTACGGGAGGGACGGGGTCTTGAGCAATGCATATCCCCTTGATCTAATGACTACGCCGGTCCTTCCAAGCAGTCTCATGCCTCCCGAATACGTGTATGTGTACCCCAGCCCGGTAGTGGGGAACAGGGCGTTTATCCGCTATACGCTCGCCGAGGAGGCGGAGGTCACCGCCACAATAGTGGACATAAGAGGTGAGGAGGTGGCCAGGCTCAGGGAGACCGGCACGTTCCAGGAAAACGAATTGGAGTGGGACACCGGATCGCTCGGGTCGGGGCTGTACTTCGTGAGAGTCATAGCCGTCGGCGAGAGCGGGCGAAGCCAGGCGAAGACCGTCAAGGTGGCCATCGCTCGCTGAACCGGTGCGGGCGGTGCGGGCGAAAGATCTTCCTTGCTCCCTGCACCCGGTCGCCGAGCTAACCGTCGCTTCGCTCCGGTGGATCTCGGCTCCCTCCTGTGCAAATGGTTGCTTCGGAAGATCGTTCGCCCGCGAAAGGTGCGTCAGAGTCAGGCGAGAGCGGTTTCTTGCTCCCTGCGCCCGGTCGCCGAGCTAACCGTCGCTTCGCTCCGGTGGATCTCGGCTCCCTCCTGTGCAAATGGTCGCTTCGGAAGATCGTTCGCCCGCGTTGAGGTTCCCAGAGGATTGTGGGCTTCGCGCCGGTGGATCTCCGCTCGCTCCTGCGCAAGGGGGCCTTACGAAACATCCTTCGTCCGCGTCATGGTGCACACGGCATTGCCGCCTTCCCGGGGGGTGGATACCGGCTTTTGGGGCGCGGCATGGTCGCCGAGAGGCGTCCTCTCGGTCCCCCTGGGGAGCGCCGAGGGGCGGTGGACCTCACTCTATACTGAGGTGTTCTAAGAATATGACGGCGATACGGGAGGGCGGGAAGGTGAGTCTTGCCGTATGGGCCGGTTTCTGCTATCCTTAAGATAGGTAGAATATGGCGGTATTTCTCGATTAGCGCTGGAGAGCCCGGACTTGTCCATGACTTCCAAGTTCTGTCTTCGATCTGTTTGCCTCATCTGCGTTCTTCTCTTGACCGGTCCGTCGTCTGCGGAATCCGAAGGTCTGAGTGGTGAGCGGCCTTCAATCCGGACGGTATCTTGTCCTCTTCTGAGGCTGGAGGAGGTTCTGGCATCGCCCGATAGAGGCGAGCACGACCCGGCGGTCGCTCAGCTCTCTATTGGTAGGGGGGCCGCGTTTGAGACGGTGGCGTCCGAGGCGCGCTCCCAGGCCTCGTCCGGGAAGGCCGTCCTTCTGAACGCCATCGCGCCCGGCGCCGGCCACATTTACAGCGGCTACGACAGAGGCTATCTATACCTGGGCATCGAGGCGGCGGCGTGGTTTTCGTTCCTGGTGTTGCGAGAAGACGGCAACAGGAAGGAGGACCAGTCGGAGCAATTTGCCGGAGACCCGTTTGTCGAAGGATCGCAATGGAGCTTTGAGAGATATGAGTCCGAGGGGTATTGCGGCGCGCCGGGCGGATCTTCGGCGGACAGCACTTTGCGACATTCATGGTTTCACGATAGGCAGACTTTCTACGACCTTATCGATGGCGACGCTTCATACAGATGCGGTTGGGACGGCAAATCGTGGCGCGACTACAGGGACATGAGAGAAAAGAGTGATGAGCTATTGCGCTGGGCCAGATACGCGGGGGCGGCGGTTATCCTCAACCACGTGGTGTCCGTGCTGGATGTCTTCAGGCTCAGCCGCGACGTGAGCGTGGACGTCCCGGGCGGCGCTAACCTCAAGTTCACGTTCAAACCGGACCTTCCGCACCCCACCGGCAGAGTTCAAATCAAAAAGGTATTCTAATGCAGGGCAAGCTCTTGTTGACGGGTCTGATGTTCGCCATGGCCTTACAGACGGCGCCGAAGGGCGCTTGCGCTTTGGGCGAAGGCGTTCCGATTGAGACGGGCGCGTGGAGCGACGTCGCCCCCATGGTGGATCCCGCCGGGGAACTCCGGAAGCGGGACTCGACTCCGAAGGACATGCTCGCTTCGGTTGCTCTGCCCGGATTGGGGGAGCTTAGAAGCGGCAGGAGAGGCTGGGCTATCGCGCACATCGCCGCCGAGACCGCTGTGTGGGTCAGTTTTGTTGTGTTCAGGGTGCAGGGTGAGCTCAGGAAAGACGATTACATTGAATACGCCGAGGTCTACGGCGGCGTCCGGGATGCCGACGGACGGAGTGAGGAGTATTACAGGAACCTTGCGAAATACAGGCGGAGCGACCCCGGGCCTGATTCCTACAATGAACGGGAGGTCCGCGAGACCGCGAGAGTCCTATTCCCCGACGATCTCCAGGCCCGAAAAGACTACATAGATCGGAACATGATCACCGGGCCTCTTGCTTGGAGCTGGGAGTCGGACGCGCACTGGCGCTCGTTTGCCGAGTTGCGCTCGTCGAGCGAGCGCAGCTTCCAGCGCTCCCGATTCTGTTTCGCCGCCGCGATCGCGAACAGAATAGTGAGCGTGTTGGGGCTGGCGAGACATCACGGCCCCGGAGGGACCGAGATAGGCACTCGAATGGAACCCTTGGGCGGCGACGGGTCTCTGGTGCCCGCGGTTTCCGTCCGGTTCGACTTCTGATCTTCCCCCGACCCGAGTGGATAACCCTGAATACGACCCTATGGGCCGGGTCCGTTTTTTTCTGAATAGACTCCTTGAGAGAAGGCGAGGCGGCGGCCGGTCTCCCGGCCGCGAAGGTCAGCGGCGCGAGCCGGGGGGTCGGTGATGGAGACGACGCGTCGCCTGGAGGTTTAGTGAGCAGTTGCTAGCGGTCGGCTTTCATAATAGAGTGAATGAAGCTAATGTCAAAACACTTTGTGATAATAGCTGTTACGCTAGCTACAATTGCTACGATTTCTTGCTCAGGCCCTCGCCTAGGGGGGATGGTTGAGAGATCAGTGTCCCCATCGGACCGGCTCACAGTAGCCGGTCTATCCTACCGCGAATCCCTTCGCCTCGTGTTTCCTTCAGTGGGTGCCAGAACTAGACCGTCGGACGTTGAGCGGTTGCCCTGGGGGCCCATAGCCGTTGTGGACGGCGACGCCGGGATCGCCGGCATGTTCGCCGAGCAGGGCGGTTTCTTGTCGTTCCTGGAGGCGCCGGGGGCTTTTCGTCCCGGCCTAGTAGCGGCGGGATCCGGCCTCGATCTCTACCTTCTGGATGTCTTCAGCTCCGAGATCTACAGATACGATTCGACCGGGAGCCTCGCCGGCCTGGCCTACTCGCCTTTGGAGACGATGGTGATTGCCGGGATGTGCGTCGACAAGAGCGGGCTCGTCTACCTTAGCGACCAAGAGAGCGATGAGGTAGTGGTGATAGACATCTCCGCGGGTACCGAGCGTAGGTTCGGGGGCTTTGGGTCGGAGAGAGGGATGTTCGTCGATCCGGCCGGTGTGGCGGTGGATGAGAGAGGATATCTCTACGTCTGCGATTCGGGGAACTCGAGGGTCCAGGTTCTCGACGGATGGGGCGGAGTGGTGAAGGTCTGGGACGTCGGAGGCGAGGACTGTGAGGCACGCCCCAGAGAAGTTGCCGTGGATCGATGGGGCAATTCGTTTGTTTTGGATGAGGGGTGCGGTTGTCTGAGAGTGTTCCGCGCCGATGGTTCGGAGACCGTCCGCCTGGAGGGAAGGGGACCGGGCTTGGGTTTTCTGGCCAGACCCGGGTGCATTGATCTTGAATCAGAGCGGCTGTTGGTAGCCGATCCCGTGGAAGGGGCGATTCAAGTGTTTGACATCAGGTATGACAAGCGGCGCTAGGGCGACATTGAGGCGGAGCTCGGAGTCCGCGAAACGGAGGCTCGTCGATCGCGGGGCCGGGGCGCTCCATCCGTCTTCGATAGCCGCCGGCGCTTGAGTCGGGACCGGCCGCGCCGGCTCGGGATTGATTGCGCGGCCTGATGCGCGACTCGGGGAGAGAGTCGGGCATGAAGCGCCGGGCGCAACGGCGAGTTCGGGACATATCTTAAGAGATAGGTTATGCTAAATATCTTTAGGGTCATAGTCGTCACGGCGTGCGCGGGTTTTTTCGCGTCGGCGGCCGCCGAAGAGCGGGGATCGCTCGCCGAAGAGCGGGTCGTTGTGAAGCTCGCTCCGGGGCAGAGGATATTCTCTCTGGGAAGAGGTTTCATTTTCGAGGGGTCGCTGTCGATTACCGCGGGAGGAAGAGAGCTCGAAGACGGCAGTGATTACCTGGCCGATCCGACCTCCGGTACGATATATCTCAGGCGCGCCCTTGCCGACACCGCCACCGCGAGGGCGTCTTTTTTGTGCCTCCCCTTTGAGCTTAAGGAGAACTACGTAGGGCCCGTTCCCTGGAAGAGGGATGTCCCGGGCGCGAGAGCGGATGCCCGGAGTGGGCTTGCCCGTACGGGGGACGCCGCGGTAGCTTCCGGCCCGGATGGGGCCTCGCGCGGCGGCGGAAGGGTTTCGCCCGGCGAGGTTGGCGATGGGCGGGAATCCTCCCTGACGGTCGGAGGAAGCAAGCGTCTGGCCGTGGAGTTCGGAACGGGCAGGGACGTGGCGTTCAGCCAGGCTCTCGACCTCGACATAACGGGCAGGGTCGGCAGCGACGTCGAGATCAAAGCCGTCTTGTCCGACAGGAATCTCCCTCTTCTGCCCGAGGGCAACACGCAGACGCTCGAGGAACTGGATGAGATGATGATAAGGGTTTCGTCGCCGTCCATGCAGGCGACGTTCGGCGATTACACTCTGACGGGTCCGTCCACGGAGTTCGGCGGTTTCACCAGAAGAGTGGAGGGAGTTCAAGCCTCCGCTTCGAAAGGCGACCGTGACATAGAGGTGGCCACGGCGTCGTCGCGGGGCAAGTTCGAGTCGGTTGAGTTCATGGGCGAGGAGGGCAAACAGGGCGCATACGACCTTATCGCCGGAGCCTCGGACGCCACGCTCGTTCCCGGCGGGGAGAAGGTCTGGCTGGACGGGGAGCCTTTGCGACGCGGGGCGGCGGCCGACTACATCATAGACTATGGAGCAGGAACCATAACGTTCACTAGCGCGAGGCAGATAACAAAGGACTCGAGGATCACCGTTGACTACGAGTATTCCGAGGAGGGTTACAGGAGGTCCTTGCACTCCGCGGTGGGGCGGACGTCTTCCGGTCCTTTCAAGGTGTCCGCTTTCTATGCCGTGGAAAGGGACGACCGCGGATCGAAGATCGACGGGGCCTTGACGGATGAAGAGAGGCTCATTCTGGAGGCCGCGGGCGACGGCGCCGCGGACTCAGCCGATCCCGATACGACGGAAGGCGGAGCGTCTCAAAGGGACTTGGAGCCGCCTTCATCCCATGAGCTTGTGGACGTGGCTCTCGGCTACGCGCCGTGGGACGGCTTCTCGCTTGAGACTGAGGTCGCCATGAGCGACTTGGATCTGAATACGTATTCGGGACGCGACGACAACGACAACAGAGGGGGGGCCTTCAGCATCAAGGCCGGGTTGTCGCCGAGAAAGATGTCCGTCTCCGGGATGTCTTTGGGTTCCATCGAGGGATCCGCCTCGTTCCGCGAGACCGGCTCGACCTTCGCGGCGATGGGGCGGACCAAGGCCGCGATGGACTATGACAGGTGGAACCTCTCGCCGGCCGGTCGATCCACGGGCGAGGCCCGCACGGAGATGGCCCTTAAGTACAGGCCGACGGCGGCGGTGTCCGTAGGAGCGGAGATGGGCCGCCTGGCGGTGGACGGAGGTCCCGAGTCCCGTGTCCTAAAGCTGAGCTCATCCGCGTCCGGAAGAAAGGGCTACCTCTTGAGCTGGGAGCGAGCGGCGACCGACGACGTTCCGGGAAGCGCCGTGAGCACGGATAGAGACAGGGCGCGGGCTCAGCTTCGGTGGGGCTTCGGCCCGCTGGCGCCTCTGCTCGCGGTTGAAACCGAACGGAAGAGGTCGTCGAGCGGCTTGGGCTCCGACTACACGGAGGCGGGAAGCGAGTTGGCCGTGACGGCGCGCGGCACCGTCACGCGCGCGGCCGTCTATGTTCGGGAAGATTTCGGAATGAAGAGCGGAGCTCGTTTCAGGGAGAGCCGCTCCCTAACGCAGCGCTACGGTTTCTCCTATAGAGGGGAGGCGCGGTCCGCGGTCGAAGGTCGTTACAGCCTGCGCTCCCTCTCGGTGGACTCGACGCGGACGCAGGTCAACACGTACGTGGCGTACTTGGACGGCGTGGCCGGACTTCTTGGAGACGCGGTCGGTTGCAGGGGGAGTTATGAAGTCACGTCAACCGACGAAGGGCCGCGCGACGTTGTTTTTGTCGGCCCGGGAAAGGGACACTACGATTCGGAAGGCAGATACGTAGGCCTTGGAGACTACGAGCTTGCGGAGGAGAGCGGTCCGCGCCCGCTTTCGAGCCGCGTCACGGTGAGCTTGAGCGCGGACATGGATTGGGCTCGGGGGGGCGCTTCGGAGGCGAAAGGTCTTTTGGGAGAGTTGCTTTCACGTATAAGGTCCTCCGGGCTTTACAGGTCGGAAGAGCATACGAGGCTTCCGGTCGCGGCGCCTTCTCACATCCTGCGCGCGAGCAGTTACATGAATCCGAACGATATCGTAAGAGGCACCAGCTTCGCCCGGGGAGAGATCGAAGCGTTCCCGCGCGGACGGTTCTTGTCCCCCCGCTTGAGGTACGAGGTTCGCAAGAGACTGCAAAACCCAACCGGAGCCGGGACCTCGGGAAGCGAACAGCGGCTTGTTTCATTGAGGTTGCGAACGAGAGCCTTGCCGCGCGGCACGTTCGAGGCTGAACAGTCGTGGGGAAGAAACTCAACGTCGGGATATGACTCTCAGGTCGGCCCGGGGCGCACTTCCGAAACACAAGCCGCCTTCACGTTCAGGGCGAGTCCCGGGACGAGATTGTCCCTGCGGTCGTTTTTGCTGAGAGAGAGCTCGTCGCTTTACGGCTCGGGACGGCGTTGGGGACTCGAGCCGTCAGCTACGTACTCCGGCCGGGGACGAGCGAGCGTCGAAGCGCGCCTCTCATGGGTCAAGGCGGACCGCGGCGGATCGAGATCGTACGATCAGCTTCTTGGGTGGCTTGGGGACAGGGTGGACTACAGCCTCGCCGGCCGGGTCGTCCTGGGCGCGAGCACGACGCTTACCGCGACGTTGAGGGGAACCGGCGTCACTTGGAACGATTTGTCGCACTATCTGAGAATGGAGATGAGGGCCCTCTTCTAGGAGAAGAGGGCCGGTCGCACGATGGACTTGACGCATTTGACAATCGGCAAAACGGCCCGGCGCCCCTTTCGCGGGCGAACGATCTTTCGCAGCGACCATTTGCACGGGAGGGAGCCGAGATCCACCGGCGCGAAGCGACGGTTGGCTCGGCGACCGGGTGCAGGGAGGGCGGAAGATCTTTCGCACGCACCGCGGGAACGAGCGCAGATCCACCGGCGCGACGCGCCGGTTAGCTCGGCGAAGTGGACGCGTGGCCCCAAGGGAACCGCTTCGTCCTCCCCGCAGAGCTCGGCGAAGCGGGCGCGGGGAGCAGGAAGACCCTTCGCTCGCGCTAACGTGCGCGATCCATTGAAGGCGGCCATAGCCGTCGCTGTAGCCGTTGCGTGCGCGCTTGTCCTTGCCGCAGGGGCCGAAGGCGCGGAGATGACGATCGGAGAAGTGGAGTGGGAAGGCTGCGATCTCTTCTCGAGTGACGATCTCGATGAGCTCTGCCCGGGCCTCCGGGAGGGAGCCGAGTTTTCGAAGAAGGGCATAGAGGATTCATTCGACGGGCTGCTGCGTTGTTACGGCGAGCTGGGGTACGCTGACTGCCGAGTTTCACCGAGAGGCTTCACCGCGAATCCCGATGCTACCGTGGACTTGACCGTGGAGATCGTCGAGGGTCCCCGTTACACGATCGAGGCCGTGGCGGTCAAGGGAGGCCGGACGCGGGGCCATACGGCCGGAAAGATCGCCGGGCTCGAGCCGGGCGATCCCTTTGATCCATGGAAGCTTGAAAACGCTCGGGCGCGCCTTGTTTCGAGCGGCTTGTTCTCTCGTGTTGAGACGCTGTCCGTACGGAAGGGGAGCGCCGACTCGCTCGTGGTTGTCGAGGCGGAGCTCGACGAAGCCCCGTGCAGCTCGGTGAGCGGGCTCCTGGGCTACTCCGGACGGGAGGGCGGAGCGATGGGGTTCGTTGATCTGAATCTCGGAAACATCCTTGGAACCGCGCGTAGCGGCGCCTTCCGCTGGGAGGGCTCCGGTCGGGGCCTGAGCTCTTATGAAGCGCGCTACAGAGAGCCCTGGTTGGGTGGTCTGCCTCTGGCGTTGGAGGTGGGGATGGATCACGTGGCGCAGGATACCACATACAGCACGACCGGGATATCAGGCGGGGTACGGCTCGACATGGGACGCGGGCTTTCGCTTAGCCTGGGCGGCGTCAAGGAAAGGACGGCGGTCGCGGGTGAGAGCGAAGGCGAAGGGGTGAGGCGCTCCAGAGTCGCCGTTCGCGCCGGCGCCGAGATCGACGCAAGGGACAAGGTCTTTGATCCGCGGAGGGGATTTCGAGTCTCCGCCTCGGGCGATTGGGGATCGAGAACCGATACGCACACCGCCACTCGCGAGTCGGAATCATGGCGGGTGGCGCGTCTGAATCTCAATGCCGAGATTCACCGCCGGCTTCATGGTCGCCATGGCCTGTACGCACGAGCGGAGTGGCGCAGGATAGCGACGGACGAAGAAGTCCTTCCGTTGGACCAGATGCTCCGTTTTGGGGGAGCAAGCTCGCTCAGAGGCTATAGGGAAGACCAGTTCAGAGCCGAGGAGACGGGTCTCCTCCAGCTCGAGCACAGGATCTATCTCGGAGAGGGCGGCTCGCGACTGTTCTTGTTCTCGGATCTTGGAATCCTGCGTGGGCGGAGCGCCCCGGAAGGGCTTCTCGTAGGCTACGGCCTTGGGATCAGGGCGGCCGGCCCGGGCGGTGTGGTGGGGCTCGACTACGGCCTGGGGAAGGGCGATTCCTGGAGCGAGGGCAAGGTGCACGTGAGGCTCACCCGCACGTTCTAGGACGCGGGCGGGCGGCCCGCGCCCGCTCGCTCCTGCGGTGCGTGCGAAAGATCTTCCTTGCTCCCTGCACCCGGTCGCCGAGCTAACCGCCGCTTCGCGGCAGTGGATCTCGGCTCCCTCCTGTGCAAATGGTCGCTTCGGAAGATCGTTCGCCCGCGTTGAGGTTCCCAGAGGATTGTGGGCTTCCCTGCGGTGGATCTCGGCTCCCTCCTGTGCAAATGGTCGCTTCGGAAGATCGTTCGCCGGCGAGAGGGGCGCTTGGCCGCGGCCGATCTCGGCAGGGCGGTCGCGTTGACAGCGGGCCGGTCGTGTCGTACCATCTCTTGTCGAGCAGTAACGTCCCCTTTGAAGCCGCTCCCCCCAACACGACCGGAAGGGAAAATGCGGGATATCTGGAGCGAGGGAGGTCTCCTCGCGAGGGTCATCGACGGCTATGAGCTGAGGCCTCAGCAGGTGGAGTTCTCCTCGTTGGTGCGGGAGACGGTTGAGGGGGGCGGCTTGCTGCTCGTAGAGGCGCCCACGGGGGTCGGGAAGTCGCTGGCCTACTTGATCCCCGCGGTCCTATGGGCGCTGGAAGAAGGCACCAGAGTCGTGGTGTCGACCAACACGAAGAACCTCCAGGATCAGCTTTACACGAACGACTTGCCGATAGCCGCGTCCGTGGCCGGCCGCAGGCTGCGCACGGCGGTGCTCAAAGGGCGTACAAACTATGCCTGTCTTAGGAAGTGGGGCCTCCTGGAAAGAGGGCAGATCGAGATTCCGATGGAGGGGACTCCCTCGGACGGAGTGGGACTTCTCAGAAGATGGTTGGAGGCGACGAAGACCGGCGATCTGAGCGAGCTGGACGTGGGGGAGGACGCCGGGGCGGCGCGCCTGGTAGAGCACCTCCGAGTGGAAGAGGGCGCGTGCGATCCGGCGCGCTGCAGCGTGGGCGACGAGTGTTTTTTGCGCAGACTGAAGAAGCGCGCATGGGAGGCACAGGTGCTCTGCGTGAATCATGCTCTGTTGCTGGGGGATCTGCTCGGTCGGTGGGACGTTCTGCCGCCGTTCGATGCTTTGATCGCCGACGAGTGCCACAATCTGCCGAAGGTCGCAACGGATCAGCTCGGGCTGCGTTTGAGTGCGGGGGCGTTCAACAAGGGCCTCACGCGCCTGATGGGGGTGGTCGGGCCGATAGCGGGCGGGCGAGCACGTAAAGGTAAGCGAAGGACTTCGGGTGGTCTGGGCGAGAGGGCGAGGGAGTTGGGAAAATCCTCGGACGCTCTTTTCAAAGGGCTTCGCGAGCTGATGCGAGCCGGCCGGAGAGGGCCCGCCATCAGATACAGGCCGGGCGGGGAGTTCAGTGACAGAATCCGCGAGTTGGGCGCGCCGGTGATGACCAGCTGTTGCCGGCTGGTCGATTCGCTCAGGGCCGTCCTGGCGGGATCGGCCGCCTCCGAGCCTCAGATGTTGGAGGAGCTTGAAGGGGAGGTTGCCCTCTGGACCCATACCTCAAGGGAGCTGGAGCACTTGATTTCGCCGATCGAGGACAACGGCGTCTACTGGATAGACGGTGCGGCCTCGCTTCGTTGGAATCCGATAGACGCGGCGGATCGCCTGGGCCCGGCCTTGGACGGGGCGTGCGGGGCGACGGTTCTCACTTCCGCCACCTTGACAGTCGGCGGCGATTTCGGACATATCACTTCGCTCTTGGGTCTTACCGGGGATCGATCCTGCTATCCGCGGTGCATAGCTCTCGAATCGCCTTTCGACATGGAGAACGCCGTACTTTGCATAGTGCCGCAAGAGGTTCCCGATCCCAGAGATCCGTCGTTCCCCGAACACGTGGCGAGCGCGGTGCGTTCTCTGGTCGAGAAGACGGGACGGAAGACGCTTGTTCTGTTCACCTCTCATGCGATGCTCCGGACGGTTCGTGCCGCTCTCGAGGACCCGCCGCTCGAGGCTGAGCTTCTCGCGCAGGGGGTCGACGGAGAGCGAGCCGAGATAACCAGGCGCTTCAAAGCGGCCGGCCGGGGCGTGCTGCTCGGAACCGCGAGCTTCTGGGAGGGGGTCGATTTTCCGGGGGATGAGGCGGAAGTGCTCATAATAGCGAAGTTGCCTTTTCCGGTTCCCACTGAGCCCATTGTTGAAGCCCGCTCGGAAGCGCTCTACGCTCAAGGGGTCGATCCGTTCATGTCGTATCAACTGCCGGAGGCCGTGATCAAGCTGCGGCAGGGTTTCGGAAGGCTTATCAGGAATCAAGAAGACAGAGGCGTGGTGGTCGTGCTGGACCGCCGCGTGACGACCGCGCGCTATGCCCGCGCTTTCATCGACTCGCTTCCGGTGGGCGTCGGCTTGGTCCCGGATTTGGGATCGGCGGCGGCGGAAGCGGCGGCCTGGTTTCAGGGGGTGAAGGATCATGTCGGAGAAGATTAGGGCGCCCAGAGGGACTGAGATATCTTGCAAGGGATGGCATCAGGAGGCGGCGCTCCGAATGTTGATGAACAACCTGGACGAGGAGGTGGGAGAGAAGCCGGCCGAGCTTATCGTCTACGGCGGAAGCGGCAAGGCGGCGAGGAACTGGGACTGCTATCGCGCCATCACGGCCGCCCTGAGAGACCTCGAAAACGACGAGACGCTCCTCGTGCAGTCGGGTAAGCCCGTCGGCGTTTTCAAGACGACGGAGCAGGCGCCCAGGGTGCTCATCTCGAACTCCATGCTCGTGCCGGCCTGGGCCACGTGGGAGCACTTCTGGGAGCTCGAAGGCAAGGGCCTCATTATGTTCGGGCAAATGACGGCCGGAAGCTGGATTTACATCGGCACTCAGGGGATACTCCAGGGAACCTATGAGACGTTCGCGGAGGCGGCGCGCAGGCACTTCGGCGGAAGTCTCAAGGGCCGCATCGTCCTTTCCGCCGGCTTGGGCGGCATGGGCGGAGCCCAGCCCCTCTCGATCACGATGAACGAAGGTGTATGTATTATAGTTGAAGTAGACAGGGAGAGGGTGGATAAAAGGCTCAAGACCAGGTATTGCGAGACGGTCGCGTCCGATCTGGACGAGGCCCTGAAGCTCGCGGAGGAGGCCAAGAGAGAAGGCCGGCCCAAGTCGATCGCGCTTGTAGGCAACGCTTCGGACGTTCATCCGGAGCTCGTCAAGCGAGGGTTCGCCCCCGACATGGTGACGGACCAGACTTCCGCGCACGATCCCCTGCAAGGTTACGTGCCCGGGCGGATGAGCTACGAGGAAGCGCTTGAGCTTCGTCGAAGGGATCCGAACGAGTACGTCAAGAAGGCGCGGGAATCGATCGTCCGTCACGTCGAGGCTATGCTCGAGTTTCAGAAGGCGGGCTCGATCGTATTCGACTACGGAAACAATATCAGGGGTGAGGCGAAGGAGGGAGGCCTCGCGGACGCTTTCGACTTCCCGGGATTCGTGCCCGCGTACATCCGGCCGCTCTTCTGCAAGGGAAAGGGTCCATTCAGATGGGCGGCCCTATCCGGCAACCCCGAAGACATACGAAAGACGGACAAAGCGGCGATGGATCTCTTCCCGGAAGACGAGGCGCTTCGAAGATGGCTTACAATGGCCGGGGATAGGGTGCAGTTCCAGGGACTCCCGTCGAGGATCTGCTGGCTGGGGTACGGTGAGAGGGCCGCGTTCGGGGAAGTGATAAACGACATGGTCGGAAAGGGGCTGATAGAGGGCCCTATCGTGATCGGAAGAGACCACCTCGACAGCGGTTCCGTTGCGTCCCCGTATCGTGAGACCGAGGGCATGAAGGACGGGAGCGACGCCGTGGCCGACTGGCCCATTCTGAACGCCCTTCTCAACGCGGTCTCGGGCGCGTCCTGGGTGTCGGTCCACCACGGAGGCGGCGTCGGCATGGGCAACTCCATACACGCCGGCATGGTGGTGCTTGCGGACGGATCGAAGGAGGCTTCGGGGCGCCTGCGGCGCGTCCTGACGAACGACCCCGGGATCGGGGTCGCCAGGCACGCGGACGCCGGCTACGAAGAGGCCGTCGCATTCGCGAAGGATAAGAGAATCGAGATACCAATGATGAGAGGAGAGTGAGATCGTGAGCCTTGCCGTGCTCAATGCCTCCCAGCTTGTGACACTGGACGGACCCGGGGACGGGGAGGAGAGCCTGGGGATAATCGAAAACGGAGGAATCCTCCTCAACGGAGAGAGGATCGCCGAGGTGGGCGGATCGAGCGCGCTGGAGAGTGCGCTGCCCGACGACTGCACCGTTATCGACGCTCGGGGCAAGGTGGTAACTCCGGGCTTCATCGATCCTCACACTCACGTGGTCTTTGCAGGCAGCAGGGAGCTCGAGTTCGAGCTTCGCCTGAAGGGAATGAGCTATAGTGAAATAGCCCGCCGCGGCGGCGGGATCAAGTCGAGCGTGAGGACTCTGAGAAAGACCTCCACGGAGGAGCTGAAGCGGGCAGGCGCCCGAAGACTGCGCAGAATGATGTCCTACGGCGTGACGACCGCCGAGGTCAAGAGCGGCTACGGGCTTTCCAGCGCCGATGAGATCCGCACGCTTGAGGTCATACGCGGCCTGGCGGAGGAGGGTCCCGTAGAGATAGTGCCGACGTTCTTGGGCGCGCACGAGGTACCCGATGAATATCTCTCCGACCGCGAGGGTTACGTTAATCTGGTCATTGAGGAGATGATCCCCGAGGTTGCGCGCCGGGGACTCGCGCGATTCTGCGACGTCTTCTGTGAGGAGGGTGTTTTCGACCTGGATCAGTCCAGGCGGGTCCTTGAAGCCGGCGTTAAGGCGGGCATGAGACCGAAGATCCATGCCGATGAGCTGAGCCCCTTGGGGGGTGCGGAGCTGGCGGCCGAGGTGGGGGCGGTCTCGGCGGATCATCTTACAAAGGCCTCGGAGCGAGGGTTGAAGGCGATGAAGGAGCGTGGAGTGGTCCCCGTGCTGTTGCCGGGTACCAGCTTCTTTCTCCGGTCGGAGTACGCTCCCGCCAGGCGTATGCTTGGACTGGGTTTGCCGGTGGCGTTGGCGACGGACATGAATCCGGGCAGTTGCACGACCGAGTCGCTTCCCCTGACAATGACCATCGCGTGCCTCAACATGGGGATGCTCCCCTTCGAAGCGTTGAGGGCGGTTACGGTGAACGCGGCCCGCGCGGTGGGGTTGGAAGACAAGATAGGCAGACTCAAGGCCGGCTACCAGGCGGATCTCGCCGTCTTCGACGCGCCGCGGTACGAGTACCTTATGTATCACTTCGGCGCCTCTGACGCCGCCCGTATCATCAAGAAGGGTCGCGAGGTTTACGAGGCGAGTCAAGAGACGTGAAGGTGAGTTTCGAGGACCAGCGGGGCCCGATGGCCGTCGTTGTCGGCAATCTATCGGGAATCTACGTGTAAGAGGAGGTAAAGATGGCAAGGGTAGTGGAATGCGTTCCAAACTTCAGTGAGGGTCGAAACAAAGACGTCGTGGACGCGATCGTGGAGTCAATGACCTCGGTCGAGGGCGTGAGACTGCTCGACCGCGAGATGGACACCGACCACAACCGTTGTGTGATAACCATAGCCGGCGAGCCGGACGCCGTGGAAGAGGCGGCATTCAAAGGCGCATCAAGGGCCGTCGATCTCATAGACCTGCGCAAGCACGAGGGAGAGCACCCCCGAATGGGAGCGGTCGACGTCATCCCGTTCGTCCCGATCAGCGAAATCAGGCGCCATGACTGCGTGGCCATAGCGAAGCGGGTCGGCAAGAGAATCGGCGAAGAGTTGAAAGTGCCCGTATTCCTATACGAGGCGGCGGCGACAAGACCCGATAGGGAGAATCTCGCGGACGTTCGCAGGGGAGAGTTCGAGGGGCTCGCGAAACTGATCGGAACGGACGAGGACCACGTGCCGGACTTCGGTCCCAATGCCGTTCATGAGTCGGCTGGAGCGGTAGCGGTCGGCGCAAGGATGCCCCTGGTGGCCTTCAACGTGAACCTGGGCACGTCGGACATTAGGATAGCCAGGCGGATAGCGGCCGCGGTGCGGGAGCGGAGCGGCGGATTCAAGTTCGCCAAGGCTTTGGGGTTCGCTCTGCACGATCGAGGCATAGTGCAGGTCTCGATGAATCTGGTGAACACTCTACGCACGCCCATATACCGTGTGTTCAATATCATAAAGCTCGAGGCGGAAAGATGGGGTGTTCCCATCGTGGGAAGCGAGATCGTGGGCTTGGTTCCGCAAACCCCCATGATAGACACTGCGGAGCATTTTCTGCGGCTGGAGGATTTCAGCAAGGACCAGATTCTGGAATCCCGGCTATCCGCCGTTCCGCCCGGCGTAGGCGCGAGCGTATCGGACTTCCTGGATCAGGTGTCATCTTCGGCCCCGACTCCGGGCGGCGGCAGCGTAGCGGCGCTCGCCGGGGCGTTGAGCTGCGCTCTCGGAACGATGGTGTGCAATCTCACAATAACCCGGCCCAAGTTCGGCGACGTGGCCGATAGGATGGCGGAGGTAAAGGAGGATCTTGAGAAGCTCGGCAAAGAGCTGAAGGAGCTTGTGGCTCGGGACTCCGAGGCGTTCGAGGCGGTTCTCAAAGCCGGTAGGATGACCACGTTCTCGGAGACGGAAGAAAAGCGCAGGGACAAGGCGCTCGCCGAGGCGTCCGATGAGGCGGCCAAGGTTCCCTTGGAGGTGGCTCGGCGGGGGATCAAGGCCATGGAGGGCGCGATCGAGGTCGCCGAGAAGGGCAACCCCAACTCGCTGAGCGACGCCGGAGTGGCGGGGCTCACGGGATTCGCTGCCGTCAAGGGAGCGCTCTACAACGTCTACATCAATCTCCCCTCTCTTCCGGATGGGAAGCAGAAGGAAGAGATGAAAGGCGAGGCGATCCGGCTGTCGGATCGGGCAGAGGAGCTTATGTCTCGCGTAAAGGAGAAGGTCGAAGGCGATCTCAGGCGGGAGATTTAGGTGCCGGAGGGGGAAAGGCCGGGGTCGGACGCGAGGGCCGCCGCGACCGTTGGCGGCATGGCCGCCCTGACCGCCGCGGCGGGATACGCCCTCCACGGCATCCCGAACGTCGAAGTGATGACGCTGATGGCGTTCGCGGGCGGTTGGCTGACGGGAGCGGGGGGCGGCGCGGCGGTGGGGGTTCTTGGCATGACCATATATACCTTTATCAATCCCTATGGTGCCGCAGTACCGCTCCTGGCGGCGGCCCAGATCGCCTCGATGGGTTTCGTCGGCGTGTGCGGAGGCTTGTGGGGTGGAAGGGGGGAGGCGGGACCGCGCCGTCCTTCCGCGCTCGGGCTGGGGGCGCTGGGGGTAGGTCTCACCTTCGTATACGATCTGACAACGAACGTTGCCATCGGTGTATCTTTCTCGCAGCTCATACCTACACTGGTTGCCGGCATTCCATTCGCGCTCATTCACATCGGCTCCAACGCGCTGGTCTTCGCCGTAGCGGGCCCCTATCTCATAAGGGGGCTCGCGGCCGCGGGGCTATGTTCCCAAGGGAGAATATCCTCATGAGAGCGGGCATGGCGCTTGCAGCGGTACTGTGCCTGTCGGTATGTCTTCTGTCTCCCGTGCGCTCATGTGACTCGGCCGAGGCGTATGATCAGTGCGCCCTGCGATCGAACGCCCGCTTCGGGAGTGAGCCGGCGGACGCGGTGCGCGCGAGGTCTCTTTGGGAAGGGATCGGGGCCGAGCGTGTGGTTCCGGGCTTTGGGGGTTATCTCACGGAGTTCACTCGAGGGGCGTCTGCGGACACCGCAGGTTCTGAGGGCGAGAAGGCCGGCGTGGGCGCCGGGGCGGGCGACCTATCCGAGAAGGCCTCCGGGGATACGACGGGCGTCGGAGACGAGGCGACCGGCAAGGGCGCCGGCCGCCCCGAGGAGCGCGGAGACGCCGCCGGGGATACTACGGGTGTGGCGGGCGACGGAGAGGCCCTTCAAGACACGACAGGTGCTGAGCGCGCTCGAGACGATGGCGCTGTGAGGCCGGCCGAATCGCGAAGCGCGGAGATGGGAGCGTACCGGACGCTTTGGGAAAGGGCGGCGTTGTTGCCTGAGGTTCGCTGGTTTGGGTCGGGCGCGCTGGGGGGCGTGGAGAATCTAAGCCTTCGGGGAAGGGGATTTCGGCGCGGGTCGGCTCTATTGGAAGGGGTCGTGTCCGTCCCCGATCTAAACGTGTTCGCTCCCAGCTTGGTCGACAGCCTTCACGTATCAGCGCTCATGGATGTCCAAGAGGAGCCTTTGAGCGACGGAGGCGAGGTAATCCGCGCCGAGTCCCATGTGCGAATGTGGGAGCAGCCCGTGGGGCTCCTGTTCATGGGAAGGGGGGGTTTTTCAAGCTCTTTCAACGCGTTCACCTTTGGGCGGCGCATCGGACCATTCTCTTTCGCGCTGGACTTGGTGGGACGGTCATTCGGCCGGGCGGCGTCATACGAGGGATACAGCAGTGATTCCGCCGCTTTGAAGGGCGTCTACGAAATCGGATCGCACGGCGGAGTTACCCTGGCGGCTCGCAAGTTCCGGAGTGACCTAAGGAGATACACCTCCGACAGAAGCAAGAGCCGATTGGACTTGGTCTCCTTGGGAGCCGGGACGGAGCGGGAAGACGCGTTCTCGTGGAAGGCGCTCTGCTTCTACTCCGGAAACGAGTTTGTTTACCCGGCGAACGGCCCGGAAGTAGAAGACGACATTTCAACGTATGGTTTTTCCTTGGAGGCCGATCCGCTGGGGGTCGGGGGCGGGCACAAGATGGCGCTCTCTTTGCGCCGCGAGGCCCTTGAGAGATCCTACAAACCTTTTGTGCCGCCCGAGGTAGAGCCTTACTCGCCTCCCGATGAGGGAGATCAGCGTTCAACGGATGCCACGGCGGTTTACCGAAGCGTTCTGCGTGATTTCGGGCGGATCGAGCTCAGGGGCCTGGCGCGGGTCGATCACAGAGAGCTCTTCGGCTGGGTGCCTTCGTTTTCGTTGGCCCTGGTCGGATCCGGTCTCCGGTTCGGGGAGTTCAAGCTGGAAGCGGGGAGAAGCGCGTTTGTCCCCGGCCTGATTCAGATATATTCTCCGAGGGACGAGACCGCTCGTCCCTCGTGGTTCATGGTCGAGGAGATGGATCCGGAGACAGGTTGGGAGGTCGTAGGTTCACTGAGGTGGGCGAGTGGAGGATGGACGATCGCCGGAGGCGGCTTCGGCGCGCTCAGGGAACACGTGCTGGTCCCGTCGTCCGGGGCGCTGGGATTTCAAACGGGTTTTGCCCCGGCTCTGACGAGCCCGGTGGAAGACTCGGGTGACGGCTCCGCTCTGGGGCTCTGGGGTTCCTGCGCTTGGGCGCCGTCGCCGTGGTTCGGCGCGGGAGGGTGGTTCTCCGCGCAGCGCAGCAGGGCGGGAGGTTTTGATCCGCCTTTTCAGCCGGCGCGTTACGCAGGCTTGTGGTTGAAGGGTGAAAGTAAGTACTTCTCGGACGATCTGACGGTTGGAGTGGTGCTTCGCGGCCGTTACTATTCCGCGCAGAAAACCCCCACCCGAGAGGAGCTGCCCTCTTACGGCGTTGGTGAAGTGATGGGATATGCCTCCATATCGGACATGGTTTTCTTCTACCAGATCAAGAACCTGGAAACCCGCGAGCGCCCGAGCCCCATTCTGGATCGCCCTACGGGCCGGTATTTGCTTCAGCCCGGCGCGGAGGTGCGTGTGGGCCTCGTATGGTACCTCCCCGGCTAAGGCGCGCCGACCGGGCCTGTGGTGCGGCCGAAGGTGTTTCTTGGGCCCCCGCGCCAGCTTCGCGGAGAAACGTGGGGAGCACGAAGCGGTTCCCTTGAGGCCACGCGTCCACTTCACCGAGCTAAACCCCGCTTCGCGCCGGTGGATCTCGGCTCGTTCCCGCGAATCGGCCTTTACGGAAACCGCTTCGTCCTCCAAGTGACTGGGTGCCGTAGCGGACTTCGGCTCCCTCCCGTGCAAATGGTCTCTTCGGAAGATCGTTCGCCCGAGTTAAAGCCCCCGAAGGTCTGGCTCCCGCATCCCCGTGGAGGATGCAATGAGATGGCCGTTCCGGTCGAGAAAGGCGAGATGTCGGGAGCGCTGTTGGTGGCGGCGGGCCTGGTAATCGGCGGTGTGATCACCTATGCCGCCGACCGCTTCGACCTGCGGACGCCCGGGCTTATTACGAACCGACAGCCTGCAATTGAGCTCGTAAGCTCGTCGCAAAGCGGCGGCGCAGGCGGGGACGCGTCGGAGACCCCGGGTGGAGTCGTCCGGTCCGATGCGGCGGAGTCCGCCGCCGGCGGAGGGGGTCGCTCCCGGAACGCAGTGAGCCGCCCGGGCGCGGGTGAAGGAGTGGCCGGTGGATGGGGCGGCGGGCCGGAAGCATACGAGTCCGATATGAGAAAAGAGAGGCTCGCGCCCATCGAGATCAACACTGCGACCACGGAGGAGCTGCAACAACTGGACGGGATAGGCCCGGCGCTGGCCGCCAGGATCGCGGAATTCCGCGGGAAGAACGGCCCTTTTCGACGAATGGAGGACCTTCTGCTTGTCAAGGGAATCGGGCCCGCGACGCTTTCTCGAATCAAGTCGGGCGCGACACTGAGAGGCGGCGGAGAGAGATCTCAGAACACCTTTCTGATGTCTACCTCGTCCCAGGAAGACTCCTCCTCGTTCCAGCGATAGAGAACGACGCGATAGCTCTTCTCGGTCTCGGAATAAACGTACTCCTCGTCCGTCGCTCCGCCGATCCTCTTTGAGTATCTTGTCTTCCTTTCCAAAACCACGGGCCTGGTCGTTCGCTGGAGTTTCAACCTGCCCATCGCGGTTTCAAAGACCACGGTTTCAATCTTGGTCCGCCCTTCGTCCTGCGTGTCCGTTTTGACGTCCAAAGGTCCCGACTTTAGACCAATCTTGTAGAGCAGCTCATCCCATCGCTCGTCGTTCATTCAGCATCTACCTCCTGGGAAGACATTGATTGCTTTCAAGGGCTATGGTAGCGCAGCCGTTCCCAGAGCGCAAGAGCGCGCAACGGCGCGTGCCCGGTTAGATCCGCTCGCTCCCGCGGTGCGGGCAAAAGATCTTCCACGCTCCCTGCGCCCGGTCGCCGAGCTAACCTCAGCTTCGCTGAGGTGGATCTCGGCCGGCTCCTGTGCAAGGGGGCCTTACGAAACATCCTTCGCCCGCAAGACCGATTAAGGTCAGGCAAGCCGTGCGGGCGAACCGGGCCGTGGCATTCTGCAAGTGCGCCGGATGCATTCCGCAAGATCCCGAAGGCGGCCGATCCGAGAGGCTCCTCCGAAACCTCGTTTTGAGGCCAACATAGCTCCGTCTTTCCCGGCTCGCTTCTTGCATTGTACGCTCTGGGCTTTTTCCTGTCTGCGAGGTGGGTTTGGTGCAAGAGAGAGTCGGACTCAAACTTCTGGAGGCCGAGTACATCACCCAGGGGGTGCTCGACGAAGCGCTCAGGCAGCAGCGTGAGAACGGCGGCACCCTGCTGTCCTGGGTCGCCAAGCTCGGGTCTCTCACCGAGGAGGAGCTGGCCAACTTCCTGGCTTCGCTCTACAGCGTCAAGCAGGTGAACCTCGATGAGACCGAGATCGACACAAAGGTGCTCGATCTGATCCCCCCCGACGTGGCCAATCGCTTTCAGGTGATTCCCATAAGGGAATCCAAGCGGAAGCTGACGATGGCCATGGCGGATCCAAGCAACATCTTCCTCATCGACGATCTCAAGTTCATAACCGGTTACGAGATCGAGCCGGTGGTCGCCGTGGAAAGCGCGATCAAGCGCGCCATCGAGAAGTTCTACGGTTCTCCCGACTCCCTCGCCAACATCATGCAGGACATGGAGGCGGAAGTCGACGTCGTCGCGGATGATGACGGCGACGTGCAATCGGATGAGATCGACGAGGCGAGCCAGGCCCCCGTCGTCAAGTACGTTAACTCCCTGATAGCCGAGGCTATAGATAAGGGCGCCAGCGACATCCACATCGAGCCTTATGAACGGCAGATCAGGGTGCGCTTCCGGATCGACGGCTCCCTTTGCGAGATGGTGTCGCCGCCTTTCAGGATGAAGGCGGCGGTCCTATCGCGGCTCAAGATCATGGCCGAGCTCGACATAGCGGAGCGCCGCATCCCGCAGGACGGCAGGATTAAGATAAAGATGAACGACAGGACCGTGGACCTCAGGGTTTCGAGCTGCCCCACGATATTCGGCGAGAAGATAGTGCTCAGAATCCTCGACCGCTCGAATCTCACGCTGGACTTTGAGAAGGCGGGCTTCACGGGTTCGAGCCTGGATGACTTCATGAGGGCCGTGAGGAGCCCGTACGGCATGGTGCTGGTGACCGGACCTACGGGCAGCGGCAAGACCACAACGCTCTACACCGCCCTGTCGATGATCAACACGCCCGACACCAACGTGATGACCGTGGAAGACCCGGTCGAGTACAACATCGAGGGCATAAACCAGGTGGCCATCAAAGAGGACATAGGTCTCACCTTCGCCGCCGCGCTGAGATCGTTTCTGAGGCAAGACCCGAATATCATAATGGTCGGAGAGATCCGCGACACGGAAACGGGCGCGATCGCCACGAAGGCGGCGCTGACGGGCCACCTCGTACTGAGCACGCTTCATACGAATGACGCGCCGAGCGCGGTGAGCAGGATGATCGACATGGGAATCGAACCCTTTCTCGTGGCCGCGTCCACCAACCTGATGATGGCGCAAAGGCTCGTCAGGCGAGTGTGTCCGCGGTGCCGGCAGGAGATCACCTATCACCAAGAAGTGATCAGCGAATTGGGACTTATGCCGGAGGAGGCGGAACAGTGCACGTTCTACAAGGGGCAGGGGTGCATTGATTGCAATAACACGGGCTACAAGGGCAGGACGGGCTTGTACGAGGTGCTGCCCGTGACCCCGGGCGTGAGGGAGCTGATACTCGACCGGGCCGCCACGAGCGAGATAAAAGCGAAGGGAATCGCCGAAGGAATGGTGACTTTGAGGCAGGACGGCCTGGCTAAGCTCAAGCAGGGGATCACAACTGCCGAAGAAGTTCTAAAGGAAACCGCCCCAGACACATAAGGTTGCGCCGGGTCAATCCGGCGGCCGGAGGGTACCAGATGGCCTCTCTACGAGAGCTGCTTGAGTTGATGGTGACAAAGAAGGCCTCGGATCTTCATCTCACGGTCGGCGTGCCGCCTCAGCTCAGGATTAACGGGGAAATAATGCCCCTGGGGGAGGAGCGCCTCACCCCGCAGGCGACGTCGGAGCTGGCGTACAGCGTGCTCAACGAGGAGCAGCGCAAGCGATTCGAGATGGACAACGAGCTCGATTTCTCGTTCGGAATTCAGGGGATTAGCCGTTTCAGGGCGAACGTGTACATGCAGCGGGGGGCCGTGGCCATGGCCGTCCGGCGCATTCCGTACGAGATCATGGCGATAGAAGAGCTCGGACTTCCTCCGGCGGCGGTGAATTTCACGGATAAGATGAAGGGATTGGTGCTCGTCACCGGGCCGACGGGAAGCGGCAAGTCAACCACGCTGGCCGCGATGCTCGACAGGATAAACACCAATAGATCCTGCCACGTGATCACTATTGAAGATCCGATCGAGTACGTGCACAAGCACAAGCGCTCGATAGTGAACCAGAGGGAAGTCAACACCGACACGAACTCGTTCCCGGGGGCGCTCAAGTATGTGTTGAGGCAAGACCCGGACGTGATCCTGGTCGGAGAGATGCGCGACCTGGAGACGATAGCCTCCGCGTTGACCATCGCGGAAACGGGCCACCTGGTTTTCGCGACGCTGCACACGAATTCGGCGTTTGAGGCGGTCAACAGAATAGTGGACGTGTTCCCGTCCGAGCAGCAGCAGCAGGTTCTCTGCCAGCTCGCGTTCGTGCTCGAAGGAGTGATTACCCAGCAGCTCATTCCGAAGGCGGGGGGGACGGGAAGAGCGCTCGCGGTCGAGTTGATGATAGCGACGCCGGCCGTCAGGGCGGTCATAAGGGAGAGAAAAATCCATCAGGTCTACAGTCTTATGCAGGCCGGACAGAAGTTCGGTATGCAGACGATGAACCAGGCATTGTTCAAGCTTTACACGCGGCGACAGATAACGGTCGAGGAGGCGCTCGGCAGAAGCACCGACCCGGGCGAGCTTCAGAACATGCTCAACAAGACTTCCCTCGCCGGCGTGAGGTAGAACGCGACGGAGGAGCACCATGCCGACATACCTATGGAAAGGCAAGACCGCCGGAGGCGAGACGACCGCCGGCGAGTTGGTCGCGGAGAATCGCGGCCAGCTCATGCAGCAGCTGCGGAAAAGGCGGATAGTTCTGCTGAACGTTCGCGAGAAGTCCCCGGGGCTCTCGATTCCCTTCCTGAACAAGCGATCGGTCAGCACCAAGGAGCTCGCGATCTTCACCCGGCAGTTCGCCACGATGATAGACGCCGGGCTTCCGCTGGTTCAATGCTTGGACACGATCTCCAAACAATGCGAGAACAAGTACCTCAGGGAAGTCATAACCCAGGTTATGCAGGACGTGGAGGCCGGCTCGACCCTGGCGGACGCGCTCGGGAAGCAGAAGAAGGTCTTCAGCAACCTGTACAGGAACATGGTCGAGGCGGGCGAGGCAGGAGGCGCGCTGGATGAGATCCTCCAGCGACTGGCGACTCACATCGAGAAGGCCGAGGCCCTGAGGAGAAAAGTGAAGGGCGCGATGACCTACCCGCTTGTGGTCATGGTCGTCGCTCTGGGCTCGGCCGTTTTCATGTTGATATTCATAATTCCCACGTTTGCGCGCATGTTCGCGGACTTCGGGGCGGCTTTGCCTCTGCCGACCAGAATCGTGCTTGGCATAAGCGATCTGCTCCGGGGCTACTGGTGGGCCATGGCGCTCGGAATCGGAGGCGGCATCTTCGCTTTGAAAAGGGCGTATCAGAACCCTTCGGGCAAGAAGAAGATAGACCAGTTCCTTCTGAAGTCTCCCATTTTCGGCACCCTGCTGAGGAAGACGGCGGTCGCCCGCTTCACCAGGACGCTGGGGACGCTCATCAGCAGCGGCGTGCCGATCCTCTCGGGGCTTGAGATCACCGCCGAGACGGCCGGGAACGAGGTCGTAAGAGAGGCGATTCTGGCCACCAGGTCGGGCATAAAGGAAGGAGATACGATCGCCAGGCCGCTGCGGACGACGGGGGTGTTTCCGCCCATGGTCGTGCAGATGGTGGCGGTCGGCGAGGAGACGGGCGCTCTCGACGACATGCTGATGAAGATAGCGGATTTCTACGAGAGCGAGGTCGATACGGCCGTTGAGAACCTGACGTCGATCCTCGAGCCCATCATGATCGTCGTCATGGGTGTTCTTGTGGGCGGTATGGTGGTCGCCATGTATCTGCCCATGTTCAAGTTGGTGTCGGTGATAGCAACCGGTTAGGAGCACCGAGCGGAGGTTCCCCTCCGGGATCGAGGAAGGCGTTTAGGTCTTCAGCGGGCTCATTGCCGTGGGCCGGGGAAGCAATCATGGGTGTTACGTCGTCAAAAGGCTCCGGTACCGAACGTGAGAGCATGTCGCCGAGCAACGGGCTTCTCCTGGTCTGTCGTCTCGTGCTCGCGGGCGCCGTTCTTGTGGCGGGGCGGACGTTTTTCAGGCAAGACCCCGTGTCGACTACGCTGCTTTTTGTGGCGGCGGGGATCCTGCTCGTCACTGTTCTTTATCTGGCCGTGTTGAGGAGATCCTACCCGTCGACCCCTCTGCTCGGTTTGCAGATCGCGGCCGACCTGGTCGTCGTCACCTGGGTTGTGGCGATCACGGGAGGACACCAGAGTCCGTTTGTCTTGCTCTACTTCATCTCGATCATCCTCGCGGGCTCTTTTCTGTTGATAAGAGGAGCGCTCGTGGCGGCGACGGTGGCTTCGGCGGGCTTTCTGATAGTGTGCGTAGGGCCGGCCTTGTGGAACGGAGGTGCGTCCGAGACCGTCGGACTGCTGCGGAGCGGGATGGACGTGGTCTTCTTCTACCTGGTCGGAGGGCTGAGCGGGTATCTGGGAAGGAACACGAAGACCCAGCACCTTCGATTGGTGCGGACGAGATCGGAGTTGCACCGGGTCAAGCTGGACACGGATTGCATAGTAAAGAACATGGGAAGCGGGTTGATTACGGTGGACTCGACCGAGAGGGTGACGCACCTCAATCCGGCCGGAGCGTCCATACTTCAGTTGAAGGCCGAGGACGTCCAGGGCGCGAGCTTGGAAGTCTTCGATCAAATGGGACTTTCCTCTTTCGCGGGCGCCGTCGGAATCACGCTGAAGGAAGAACGAGGCGCGTCCCGCAGGGAAATGGAGCTGACCATGCGCGACGGGCGGGTTGTCCCGCTCGGGATCAGTACGAGCGTGGTACGAGACGAGGATGGCGTGAGCAGGGGCGTGGTGGGCGTATTCCAAGATCTCACCGAGGTTCGCGAGATGGAGCAGAAGGCGAGGAGGAGCGAAACGCTCGCAGCCGTCGGAGAGCTGGCCGCCGCCGTGGCGCACGAAATCAGGAATTGCCTTAGTCCCATCTCCGGATCGGTCGAGGTTCTGGCCGACAACCTGAAAGCCGAGGGTGAGGACAAGCAGCTGCTGAACCTCATTCTGCGCGAGTCCCGGCGTTTGGAGAGTTTCCTAGGCACGTTGCTCGATTTCGCGCGCGTGAGGCCCCTTGTCTTGGAAGACGTCGATTTGGAAGGGGTTCTCAAAGAGGCGCTGGACGCCGCGAGGAGGAATCCGTCTTTCAAGCACGAATTGTCGCTTGAAATGCCGGGCGAGGTCTCGGACGTCGTCGTTTACGGGGACATGGAGCAACTCCATCAGGCATTTCTCAATCTGGCCATCAATGCGATTGAGGCGATGCCCGAAGGAGGGGCCTTGACGGTGAAAGTGCGATACCGGCCCCCGGGAGCGCCGGGCAGGAACGGCGGAGTGACGGTGGAGTTTGCGGATACGGGGAACGGCCTCGAGCCGACGCAATTGAAGAGAGTGTTCGAGCCTTTCTTCACGACGAAGAAGAGGGGCTCGGGCTTGGGTTTGGCCGTGGTGCGGCAGGTGGTCGAGCGCCACGGCGGAGGCGTGACGGTGGACAGCAAGCCCGGAGAGGGAACCGTCGTGAAGGTACGGCTTTCGTGCCGCGCCTCTGATATGCTGCGGGCCGCCTGACGGCGCGTACAAGGAGACAGAAATGGCCGGAGAGAGAATTCTCGTGGTCGACGACGAGGAGAGTATGCGTGAGTTCCTCTCCCTCCTCCTTAGAAAAGAAGATTATCGAGTGACCGCCACGGCGGACGGGTCGGAGGCGATCCGCTTGGTGAAAGAGACCAACTTCGACACCGTGATAACGGACATCAAAATGCCGGGTGTCGACGGGTTGGACGTGCTCTCGGGCTTGAAGGAGATAGATCCCGGGCTGCCGGTCATAATAATGACGGCGTTCCCGTCACAGCAGAGCGCGATAGAGGCGGTCAATCGCGGAGCATTTCAATACCTTGAGAAGAACGCCACTAACGACGAAGTAAAGATAGTGGTCAAGAACGCCTTGGAGATGCGAAAGGTGCAAAGCGAAAACCTCTATCTGAAACGACAATTGAAAAAGACTCATGAGTCGAAAGACATCATCCGCGGGACCAGTGAAGAGATGGCTCGGGTCTTCAAGACTCTCGATAAGGTCGCCGACACGGACAGCACGATTCTGATCTACGGCGAGAGCGGGACCGGCAAGGAGCTCATCGCCAAAGAGGTCCATTACAAAAGCCACAGAGCCAACGGGCCTTTCGTGTCGATAAACTGCGGGGCGTTGCCCAAGGACCTGCTTGAGAGCAATCTCTTCGGCCACGTGAAGGGTTCCTTCACGGGCGCGGTCAAGGACCAGGTGGGCCTTTTCGCCGTCGCGGACGCCGGGAGCTTCTTCCTGGACGAGGTCGGGGAGACGCTGCCCGCCACGCAGGTGAAGCTCTTGCGGGTGCTTCAGGAGAGGGAAATCATCCCCGTGGGGGGAATCAAGCCGATCAAAGTGAACGTTAGGCTGATCGCCGCGACGAACGCGGATCTGGAGCGGCTTGTTCAGGAAGGCAAGTTCAGAGCGGACCTGTTCTACCGCCTGAACGTGATACCGATCAGGCTGCCCGCGCTTCGCCAGCGGCGCGAAGACGTGCCCCTGCTGTCCGACCACTTCTTGAAGCGATTCGACTCGGCGGGAGAGGTCAAGAAGATATCGCGGGACGCCATGGAGATACTCAAGCGATACGACTGGCCGGGCAACGTCCGCGAGTTGGAGAACGTTCTCGAGCGAGCGGTCATTCTGGACGAGGACGGGGTCATCGACAAAAGCGATCTGCCGGAGAGAGTCCTCGAGGGTCCCGGGAGGCGCGGAAGCCTGGTAATCGACTGTCCGACGATGACCCTGAGCGAGCTTGAGAGGGAGTACATCCTCAAAGTTCTGAACTACACCAGGTGGCACAAAAAAAGGGCCGCCGAGATCCTCGGCATCAACGCCTCGACTCTTTATAGGAAATTGCAGGCGTACGGGATGCTCAAGGGCGTTCCTCAAGACGACGAGGGAGAAGACCGGATTGCCGCCTAGACCCCGCCGGCGCCCCGGCATTTTGCAACGTTCGGGCCCGCGTCATGCAAAATGTGGATGCCTCTCGCCTATTGCAATATCCCCGGGCCGAGCGGGCCCTCGTCGCGATGGACCCGAGGGGCGCATGCCGCCCACAACGGATTGTAGAATAGTCGGTTACGAAGACGGCGCCAAGAATTGCAAGAGCCGGCACGCGGGTTGCTGAGATTAGAGATCGAATGGGAAATAGAAACACAAAAGAGAAAGGGGGTGTGTAGAATGCTGAAGAACTCAAAGGGTTTCACGCTGATCGAGCTGATGATCGTGGTCGTGATCATCGGTATCTTGGCCGCCATCGCCATTCCGAACTTCATCTCGATGCAGGATAGGGCGAAGGAGGGTAGCGTCAAGTCGAACATGCATACCTTCCAGCTTGCGATGGAGGACTACGCGGTCACCCAGGACGGCGTCTATGCCACGGACGCGGAGAAGGCTTCCGTGAAGGCTCTGTTCCCGGGCGCCGACTGGCCTACGAACCCGTTCACGGGCAGTGCTCTTGCCGACGCGGACGTGCCTTTCGGTGCGGATCCCGACGCGGCCGGAGAGATGGGCGCCAACCCCGCCACCACTTCCGGGTACACGATCAAGGGTTTTGGCGAGTCCGCGCTCCTGGCGTTGACGCTAACGAACGGTTCCTAAGGTCTTCGCATCAGGTCGATGCACGAAGGGCGGCAGGTGGCACGCACTTGCCGCCCTTCTCGCTGAGTAGAAGGGAAGGGATTCCGATGCCTGCGGCCGAGAGAGGCTTCACCCTCATAGAACTGATGATCGTGATCGTGGTCATCGGCATCCTGGCCGCCATAGGCATCCCCAACTACCTTCGTTTTTACGATCACGCGAAGGAGGGAAGCGTTAAGTCCAATATGCACACCTTCCAGATGGCGATGGAAGACTACGCGGCCGTGAACGACGGCGTCTACGCGACGGATGCGGAGAAGGCCCAAATCAAGGCGATGATCCCCGATGGCGACTGGCCGCTGAACCCCTTCACGGGATCGAGACTGGCCGACGCGGACGTGTCTTTCGGCTCGGATCCCGACGCCTCGGGAGAGTTGGGCGCCAACCCCGCCACCTCCAGCCGCTACGTAATCAAGGGATTCGGAAAATCAGCGCTTCTGGCGCTGACTTTGTCGAACGGAAGCTAGGCATCCGCCGCCGAGGCGGGCACGGGTCGGTCTAAACATCATCCCCGCATTGTCGAAACAATTACCAGGCACATCACTATCTTCCGGGGCATCCGAGGCATCCGTGCGGCCCCGAGCGGAAAGGGTCGGTGAATCGTATGAGTGAAAGCGAGGCGCGTTCGCAACGTGCGAGGGGAAGTGCGGCGGGGAACCTGCGTCTGATCTCGTTCGAGGCGGAGGTCGCCGTCTCCCTCCGCGGGCTTGCCAAGGTGTTCAAAAGCTCGTTCCTGCGAAGGAGAGTGACGGCGCTCGATGGGGTGGATCTCGACGTGAAGGGCGGGGAGGTATTCGGCCTTCTCGGACCGAACGGCGCCGGTAAGAGCACGGCCATCAAGATCATGATCGGACTGCTTCGGCCCACCTCCGGCACGGCCCTCATTCTGGGCAAGAAACCCTGGGACGTTACCGCGAAGAAGGACATGGGATATCTGGCCGAGAACCCTTCCTTCTATCCCTACCTGACGGCGCGAGAGTTCCTGGACTATTGTTCGGGGCTCATGGGCGTCCCCTCGGGAGAGAGAAAGGCGCTCGGCGATAGTCTGCTCGAGAAGATGGGTCTGTGGGACGCGAGGGATACGAAGCTGAAGAAGTTCTCGAAAGGCATGACTCAGAGGCTGGGGTTCGCACAAGCGAACCTGCAAGATCCCAAGCTCATGATTTTGGATGAGCCGATGTCGGGGTTGGATCCGCTGGGGAGAATGTTGGTCAGGGAAGGGATCTTCGAGATCAAGTCCCGTGGGGGAACGGTTCTTCTCAGCTCTCATATTCTCCCCGACGTGGAGACGGTCTGCGACAGGGTGGGGATCATCGCCGGAGGCCGCCTGCAGCGAGTGATATCTCTGGACGCTCGGACGCCGGACGAGACGGGCTCCGTTGAAGTCATACTGGACGGGCTCGGCGACAGGTCTCTAGGGGAGATCAAAGGTCTCTGTTCCGGCATGCACAGGAGGGAGGACACCTTCATTCTCCGGATCGACAACGCGATCGACGCGCAGCAGGTTGTCAGGCTGGCCGTGGCCGGGGGCGCGAGGGTCCTTGCCTTCAACCGATTGAGGGAGTCTCTGGAGAGCGTCTTCCTGGAGGAAGTCCGATCCCGGGAGAACGAGAGAAAGGCCGGGTAGGGGAGTATGGACAAGACCCTGTGTATAGCGCGCAATACCGTGAGAGAGGCCCTGAGGGACAAGGTGATGTACTCCCTTGTGCTCTTTGCGTGTCTCGTGCTGGCGTTCAACCGGATACTGACGCCCCTTGCCCTGGGCGAGGGCTCGAAGATAACGCGTGACGTGGGTCTTTCGGCCATCTCGCTGCTGGGACTCTTCATTGTCGTGTTGAGCGGCACCGCTTTGGTGCACCGGGAGATAGACAAGAAGACAATCGCGATCATCCTCTCTAAGCCGGTGAGCAGAAGCCAGTTCATCGGAGGGAGGTTCCTGGGGCTCTGGGCTACGATCGCGCTGATCTGCTTGGGAATGGCCGGCCTGCTTCAGGGCGTTCTTCTGGTTACGGAGCGCGCGATCGATTTGAGGGTCTTGAGCGCGTCGCTTCTGATCGTCTTCGAGCTGATGGTGATTACGTCTCTGGCCGTGCTCTTCTCGGCGGCCGTAAGTCCCATTCTGGGCGGCATGCTCACCTTCGGCGCATACGTTGCGGGCAGTTTCAGCGGCGATCTTCTAAGACTGACCCAGATCACCGAAAGTGACCCGCTGAGGGCCGCTACGCACGTCTTCTACTACGTTCTTCCCAACCTGGAGATGTTCAATCTGAGAGCCGCCGCCGTCCACGGCCTTCCCATGGAGCCCCTCCGGTTCGCGATAGCGGCTCTCTATGCCATGGTTTACTCAACCGCGGTTCTTCTGCTGGCGATGGCCGTGTTCAGGAGGCGTGAGCTGTCTTGATCGGATCATTCTCCAACTTCCGCGGGCGTTTCCTTTGTGCCGGCTCCGCGATTCTCTTTCTTGCCTCGGCGGGGCTGGCGTACTTGAGTCACTCCGTCCCCTCGGCGGGTCGCCATTCGGAAGAGCTGATGTACTTCCCGTCGGGGCGGTTTCTCAAGGAGGCCGCCATGGGGCACGAGGTGCTTCTGGCCGACCTGGCTTGGCTGAGGGCCGTGCAGTATTACGGAGAGCACAGGCAGACCGACCGGAACTACAAGATGGCAGGCCACATTTTCGACGTTGTGACTACCCTGGACCCGCTGTTCAGAAACGCGTATGTCTTCGGGGGGCTTGTGCTGGCTCAGGACGCCGGGGATCTCGACAAGGGGGTGGAGCTTTTGCACAAGGGAGTGGCGAACATACCGGACGATTGGCTTCTACCCTTCGAGTTGGGCTTCATCTACTACATATGCGCCTCCGATATGGCCCAGGCCCATAGATGGTTCATGGAAGCAGCGGAGAGACCCGGCCACCCGGAGTCGGTCGAGAGGTTCGCCGCCTACACGGCGGCGCATTCGGGGGACCCGCACACCGCCCTGCAGCTCTGGATACGGCTCTATGAGAGCACGGAGAACGCATACGTGCGCCGGATGGCCGAGGAGCGGATTCGCGACCTGATGTCCGAGCTGGAAGAGGCCCCTCCGGTGGGTTCGGACGACGGCCCGCGGGGCCCCTGAGCGGGGATTCGCAGGCGGGCTCATTTCCCGTTCCTGTGCCCCCAACCAGTGATAAAGGCGGGGATCTTCCTGCCGATAAAATACGTAGCCCTGCCGCCCATGCGAACGCGGTGCCGGCAAAGAGATCCACCCAAAAATCGAGGCGACGATGTTCAGCAAGAAACCAAAGTCCTTCGTGGGCCTAGACATCGGTTGTTCTACCGTTAAGGTCGTTGAGATCCGCAAGGAGGATGACGGCTACAGGCTGGCCAATTTCGGCATCTCCGAGCCCATCACCGACGCTGTGGTGGACGGTGAAATAATGGACCGCGACTACGTCGCGAAGACGGTCAAGAGCCTGTTTCAGAAGAGACGCATCGGAAGCCGGGCCGTCGTAAGCTCGGTTTCGGGCAGAGCGGTGATGGTGAAGAGAATCACCATGGAGCGGCTCAGCCCGGAAGATGCCAACGAGGCGGTGCTCTGGGAGGCGGAGCAACACCTGCCGTTCGAGATCGCGGACGTGGCTCTGGATTACCAGATCCTCGAATCCAACAAGGATCCGAAGCTCATGGACGTGCTCCTGGTGGCCGCGAAGAGGGAGATGATCCAGGCGCACACAGACGTGATCAAGCAATCCGGCCTCAGCCCCGTGTTGATAGACGTGGACTACTTCGCCATTCAAAACGCCCTCGAGGCCAACTACGACCTCGGGGAGGACGAAGCGGTCGCCCTCGTGAACATGGGATCGGAGCTTACGAACATCAACGTGTTCAAGGCCGGCATTCCGCTTTTCACAAAGGACCTCTCGCTGGGCGTAAGGAACTTCGTGGAGACATTCGAGCGGAAGTACTCGGTTGAACCTCTGAAGGCCGCCGCGGCGCTCAGAGGAGACTGGCCCGACGAGACGCAGGTCACCGAGGTCGTCGCCGAGGTGGCTGAGGACGTGGCTACGGCGCTGGAGCGCTCCTTGGCCTACCTGAGAACGTCGGGCGACGTGGAGTCGGCCGGCCGGTTCATGCTCTCGGGGGGAGGAGCGAAACTGCCCGGACTTGTTGAGTTTCTTACGGAGAGGTTTTCAGTAGAGGTCGAGGTTGCCAATCCCCTCAAGAAGATCATCTACGACGAGGCGATTTTCAACGAGGGAACGGCCGAAGACACGGCTCCGCTTCTAACCGTGGGCGTCGGATTAGCCCTCAGGGACAGCTGAGAACAATGGTCAAGATAAACTTACTTCCGCCGGAAGAAAGAGTCGACAGAAACAAGGTCGCCCTCGAAAGGGTCAAGGACAACGTTCATTATCTCTTGGCCCTGACGGCGATTCTCGTCTTCGCGTTGTTCGGAGGCATTCAAGAGCTCTCCATCAGGTCGGCGCGTGCCGACGTCAAAGAGCTCGAGGCGCAGTCGAACGCGATCATGCCGCAGCTCGCCAGGGTACAGAAGATCCAGGCGGAGAAGGAGGAGCTTGCCGGGAGGCTGGACGTGATAAAGCGTCTGGACAGGGGACGGTTGCTGAGGGTTCGCATGCTCGATGGATTGAACAAGCGCTTGCCTGAGTACACGTGGCTGACAGGGTTCGAGGAAACCGGCCCCGGGAGCGTACTGATCGAAGGGGTGACCTTCTCCAACCTGGTGGTCGCGGAGTTCATGAGCCGCCTCGAGGCTTCGGTGCTGTTCAGCAACGTGGACCTGGATATCGCTCAAAGGGGCACCATAAACGAACAGCACGTCGTGCAGTTCGCCCTGACCGGTTCCGTCCAAGACGACAGCAGCGTTCCGATCATTTTGGAGACGGAGGAGTGATGCAGCTCAGAGATCCGAAGGTCCAGAAGGTCCTGCTGGTCTACTTCGTGTTGGCCGGCGCGATCTACGTCTACTTCATGACTCAGGCGGTTCCCTTCACCTACCAGAAGCGCGGACAGGTCCTTGAAGAGGCTCGTGAGAGGGCGGTCGAGTTGGAGGGCCAAATCCAGAAGGCCAGAGTCGCGGTCAGGGATATGGCGAAGCTCGAGCGCGAATACTCGGAGATGCATCACAGGTGGGTCCTTGCGAGGGAGCTTCTCCCTCCGGAAAAGGAAGTGGCCTCCCTGCTTAGAAAGGTGACCGTGGCGGGTACTAGGGCGGGCGTCGACTTCGTCACGTTCCAGCCTCTGGGACTCACGCCGCAGGAGCACTACACGGAGAACCCGGTGCAAGTCGCCGTGGTCGGAGATTACCACGAGATCGCGACGTTCTTGAGCAACGTCGCGAACCTCTCCAGAATAGTGAACGTCTCGGATCTGAAAATCCACTCATACGACCATGCCGATGAGCCCGGCGCGACGGCCAGGGCGGAGTTCACGGCAACGGCATATTCCCTGAAAAAGGAGGACGGAACAAGTGGCGCTACGGTGCAGGTTGGCGGCTAGTGTGATCCTGCTGGGAATGATGGTCGCCGTCCCCGCGGCCGTCTGCGAGGATGCCGGCGTCCCGGCCGCGCAGGCGGAGCCGCTGAGTCTTTCCGATGCGGATTCGATCCTGGGGCGGGAACACTTCTACTATTCCAGCTTGGGCAAGCGCGATCCTTTCGCGTCGTTGCTGGCGGGCGAGTTCGAGGACAGCGGGCCCGACGGCGTGATCGACGTGGATCAGGTGAAGCTGGTGGGAGTCATGTGGGGCGACACCGACAGGTTTGCGCTTGTGGAAGACTCCTCGGGTTACAGCTACATATTACGTGAAGGAGACCGCGTGCGTCACGGGTCGGTCGTGAGGCTGGAGGAGAATCGGCTCGTCGCGCAGATAAACTTTTTCGGAATGACCAGGACGGTAGTTCTGACTCTTGAAGAGGAGTGAGGGTAACCATGAGCGCATTGCGATTTCTAACAGTTCTATGGGCCGCGGCGGTCCTGCTTCCTCTCAATGCAGCGACCTCCTCGATGGAAGGGCCGGCCACCGTCACCGGCGTTCAGGTCGGCGAAACGCCGAGCGGAACGCGCATAGCTCTGAACTCCGACGGGGAGTTGGCGTATCTTGATTACTATCTCGCCGATCCGTTCCAGATCGTGATCGAGTGCCCCGACGCCGTGTTGGGCTTTCCGGAAGACATGCTCGATCAAGGGAGCACCGGCGGGATCGTAAGGAACGTGAGCGTCGGGGAGTGGTCCGGCGAGCGCGGAGACAACCTGGTCAGGCTCATAGTGGAGCTGGAGGAGCCCGCGCCCTACGTCGTTGAGGGGAGCGCCGACGGGCTGGCGCTCACCGTGCAGGGCGCAAACCCGTCGCCGCTGGGCGACCCTGAGGCAAACGAAGTTTTCGGAAGCAAGTGGGGCGACGAGGATGACCTGATGGCGCTCAACACTCCCGTGAGCATAGACGTGCAGAGGGCCAGCGTGCACACCGTGCTGAGAAGCCTGGCGGAGGTGAGCGGCAAGGACATCATAGCGAGCGGAGACGTCGACGGTGTGGTGACGGTGCGCATGAGGGACGTTCCTTGGCGGGATGCCCTGGCGCTGATCCTGAGGGCGCACGAGCTCGGTTTCAAAGAGGAGGAAGACGGCGTTCTCAGAGTGGGCACCTTGGAGAAACTCAGGAAAGAGGATCTCGAGAAAGAGGCCGCTGAGAGGCAGAGGGAGACCCTCCTTCCGCTGATCACGAAAGTCGTGCCGCTCAAGTTCGCGAACGCGGCAGAGCTCAGCAAATCGCTTGACGACGCTCTGACGCAGAGAGGGCGCATGGAAGTCGACGAGCGCACGAACTCGCTCTTGATCACGGATATCGAGAACGCAGTCGACGAGGCGGCGACCATGGCGATGGAGCTGGATTCCAGGACCCCTCAGGTGGAGATAGTGGCCAAGCTCGTCGACCTCGACGCCAAGGTGACGAGGGAGCTCGGCATCACGTGGGATCAGATGAACGTGCACGCGGCGGACAACGACTTCTCCGTGAGCGGCGGCGTCCTGGCCCCGCTGGGAGAGGCCGTGGGAACGCTCAAGCTGGGTGTCGTGCAGTCCTTCGGCAATCTGGAGGCGGCCCTTCAGGCCCTGGAGACGGAGAACAAGGCCGACATTATATCCAATCCGAGAATCTCAACGGTCAACAACCGGGAGGCGCGAATCCTGGTCGGTCAGAAGATCCAGCTTATCGTGATGGACGAGGCGGGCAACCCGATCACCCAGTTGATCACCGTCGGCATCGAGCTGAGGGTGACCCCTCACGTGAACTCCGACCGGACAATAACTCTCGACCTTCACCCCGAGGTGAGCGACCTGGCCGCCGAAGCCACCGTTCAGGGAGGCGTGGTCATAAACACGAGCGAGGCGGATACGAGGGTGCTGGTCAACGACGGAGAGACCGCCGTGATCGGCGGGTTGATATCAAGCAGGGACACGGAGCTCAACAGGGGCGTGCCCTTCTTGAAGGACATCCCCCTGCTGGGGCATCTGTTCCAGTCTTCGAGCACGGTCGAGCGAAAGCGCGAGCTGCTCATTTTCGTTACCCCGAAGATCATGTCGATGGATTAGAGAGCGCCGGTTCGCGACGGTCCGTTCGAGCGGCCGGCCCGCTCGAGGGCGCCACGGGGCCCGACCCCCCCGCGGCGCCCGTTCTTTTGCCCGGCGGTGCGGGCGAAGGTGTTTCTCGGGACCCCGCGCCCGGTCGCCGAGCTAACCGCTGCTTCGCGGCGCTGGATCTCGGCTCCCTCCTGTGCAAACTGTCGCTTCGGAAGATCGTTCGCCCGCGAAAGGGGTACGATCAGCGGTGTATCTCCGCTCGCTCCTGCGGTGCCGGCCGAAGCGGTTCCCTTGTGGCCGTGCTTCCACTTTATAGAGCCGATCAGCACATTCGGGGAGCCGAATGCGCCGGATCATCCGCCGGTACGCATGCGGAGCGGGTCTCGGGACCCGGCTCGCCGTAATCCAATGAGCCCCCCGCCTGTCAGCAGGACCAGGAGAACCAGAAAGCCCCACTTCGCGGTGGAGGGGACCCGCTCAGGCCCCTGGACGAAGTGAGCAAACACGAAAACCGACGAATCCCCCGGGCTCGTGGGACTGGCTATCTTGTACTCTCCGTAGATGTAGCCGTCATACAATGGTGTCGGTACACCATCGATCTCGGTCATGAGATCGGCGACAAGACTGTCACCGGGACTCAACGTGACGGCCGAAATAACCGTGTCGGCCGGCAGGGGAAGTGCCGTCGTATCAAGCGGAACGGCTTCATATGACCATGCAAACAGAATGTCACCCAGTTCCATCGTCAGGGATGAGTCGTCGTTTGCGATAGTGAAACGATGAGCATACTGCGGTCCGTGGCCCCTTGTCGCAACGGGCTGGTCCACTTCCCATGCGTGATCCGGAAGCGTTCGAGTGCCGCAAGGGACGCCGTTTCTATACCAGGTCACGTCGGAGATGGCGAGCTCGTTGCCCTCTCCTATCCATAGACAGAAGGCCTCTTCAAACGTGACACCAAACGGTATATAGGAGGCGTTCCAAACGTCCCAGAGCCTGAACTGACATGTGCAGCAGTCGACCAACTCGCAGCTTCCCTCCCAAAAGCCGGTGTCACATAGCCAGAACTCGCTGGGCGGATTCCAGGGTTCCGGGTCTCTTAACCCGGCCTTGAAGCGTACCTCGTCCGCGCCGTCCGTAGGATCTCCTTGGCTACAAGCATCCTGGACTATCAACCAGACTTCGTAGTTGACAATATGATCTTCCGAGCGCTCGCCGCACACTACCAGGTTGGCGGCCCCATAGTCGCACGGCTCGCATGGGCACGGCGGCGGCTGACCATAAACCGGCTCATGGATCCCACACGCCGCAAGCAGTCCCGCGGCCATCCACATCGCTGTCCACCTTCGCATGATTGAACCTCCCGCTTGAATGCGTGGAAATCCGCTTCTTGAGGCGCACCCCCGGACTCTGCCCGGTCCTCCACCCGGTTGTTGTTCCGGCTTGCCCTCCGGCGAGCCCTTGACCGGACGCATCGCGGATCGGCTTGCAAAGCCCGAAGATCGGCCTCGCTCGTTTTCTCCCGTCCCGCGTCGCGGGAGACGAACAGAAAAAGCCCACGCCGCTCTTTTCGCGGCTTGGGCTAAGTGAATCCGCTCCTTATCTCTATGTGTCGAACTCGCATGATTCGTGCCTCCCGAATCACGAACATACGGGAACTTATCACGGATTCATCGGCTTGTCAACGGTTTTCCGCAAAACACTCGGGAAAACACTTTTCCGTAAAACAAAAACACTCAGTTACTCGAGACACCGGGCCCGTGGGCGACAAAGGGATTGTAATCAAGGCGCTTGTCCGGCCGGTGGAGGGCACCTGTCTTGGCTGCTCAACCGCCTGTTTGCTTTCAGCGGCGCTGGAGAAAGGTCTTCTTGCTCCCAGTGTAGCGGCCAAAGGTGTTTCTCGATCCCCCGCGCCCGCTTCGCGGAGCTAACCGGCTTCGCCGGTGGATCTCCGCTCGCTCCTGCGGTGCGTGCGAAAGATCTTCCACGCTCCCTGCACCCGGTTGCCGAGCTAACCTCCGCTTCGCTGAGGTGGATCTCCGCTGGTCCCTGTGCAAATGGTCGCTTCGGAAGATCGTTCGCCCGCGTTGAAGTTCCCACAGGATTGCGGGCTTCCGGGCAGTAGATCTCGGCTCGTTCCTGCGCAAGGGTCGCCGCGAAAATCCCTCCGTCCGCCGGGGAGAGGGCTTCGCAGCAGTGGATCTCGGCTCGTTCGCGCGCCAGATCGCCCTCTTCTCCTGTAGCTGCTTTTCCACCTCCAATAGAGACTGAAGCCCATGCGGTGCCGGTGGACGACGGTGTCCGGCCTGACGAGAATGAGGCCCTCGCGCCGGTCGTGCCGGATTCTGGGTAGGAACACCCAGAGGCGTCCGTCTACGCTCGTCAGCCGTGGCCGCTTCCCTGGCGTCTGAAGCACTGAATCTGATGCCGCAGGGCGAAGTTCTCCATAGCCGGCCGGTGTTGGGCCTTTACTGGTGCGAGAATCGTGTGTAGAAGCAGTGCGATCACAATGGGTGCAATGGTTAGGCAGGTCGCCCGTAACGTCAAGCAGACGAATACGGACGAGATTTGGGGAAGGCACAGGCGTTTGGGGACGATCTCGTCAGGTTGCGGGTTGACTGAAGTTACCTTGCCTTTAGGAAACTTGATTTCTGCGAAAACTGGGTTTTCTTCTTGACGCGGCCTGAGAGCGTTCGTCATATTGTACTTGGATGTCTTTCACGCTTGCCCCTGTCCAACGGCCAAAGGGCTCTCACCTCGTCTGAGGTAAGTGACATGGCTGCTGGTAATCCAAAGCGTGGCGGGACGATTGACAGGCAGATCTCAGGGCCTACCATCGCATTCCCATTTTGCCTGGTTCCTCCGACCGGCGTCCGAGGTCCGGCGCCCCCTCCACTTCGATTACTCCAGCCAAGTTCTGTAATTGGGCGCTGTACTGTCCTACACAGAGATTTATTGAAGCGCTTACCGCACTTTATTCAACCGGAGCCATCCGCCCTTGGTTTACGCCTTACCCATAGCACTCGTCAAAGGAGCCGACAGGGATGGGAGCCACCGCGAGCACCCGTAAGGTGCCGGTTCAGTGGTTGGGTTTCAATCGAGGAGGTGCGTGATGGCACGGCGGATTGTTGTTGCGCTGGGGGTATCGGTGGTGCTGGTGCTGGCGGGTTGTAGCGAGAACTACGTCATGGCGCCTGAGATGGAAAACACCGATGAGGTGCAGTTTGAAGAGGGTGCCGGGTTGCAGCCCGACGCTGCGCAATCAGGTGTCGAGTTTCGTGGTGGTGCCGAAGCGGCACCGGACACCACAATTAGAAGGGCGCCCCCGATCCACCTAAGCTGGGGCGAGCTCAAAGCCATGTATTGGAGCGAGGGGAGCGACGTGCCGCCCAAGGGCGACGACGGTTAGGAGCCGCCCGGTGAAGGAGGCGAGGGGCGGCGGCGGCGGGGACAACCGCGGAAGAGCCTCTCTCTGGAGCGGCTCTCTCTGCCATGCCGACGAGGGCTTCATGTAAGGAGGTGGGACTATGCGCAGGTGGTTTTGTGTGCTCTGTGCTGTAGCGTCTTGCTGCGTGGCAGCGGCGGCTCTGGGTGATCCTTACGAGGTCAATCCCGCAGTTGAAGTTCGCGTGATGGATGCTGTGTGGGGAGACGGCCCCGGCGAATTCACCTGGCGTGGAGACGAGTGGGGTATGCACGAGGTAACGAGATTTGGTCCCTTCGCCCTGGATGACAGCGGCCGAATCTACATTGCTGAGATTCATTCGAAGCGCAACGAGGTGCTGGTGTTCGATCGGGAAGGTCGTTTTGTTGAGGCGATACCGATGCTTCGTGAGCGGAACTATGTCGTCAGCGATCTCGCGGTGTACAACGGCAGGATCTACTGGATGCCGTGGGAGGGAGAGCCGCTCTTGGGTCCGAAGAAGGTCTTCAGCGTCAAGTCCGGCGGCAAGTCAGTGGAAGAGATCGAGGTGACAAGCGATCCGCTGCTGACGGGCAACATCGAGGGCAGACACAACGTCACCGGCAACGCCGGTTTCTTTGTAGGTCCTGAGGGATTGAGTCTGTATGCGCGACGGTCGGGTCTGTGCTATCCGCTCGTGTGTGGCGCTGAGTCCCTGGCTCCAGCGGAGCAGGCAGCAGGAAAACAGTACGGGCTCCCGATGGACTCCGGCGCGCGAATCATGACGATATTCGGGCGGAAGACGACGGCGCTTTCGGGTAAGGAGGTCGCCGGCGGCGATGTCGTTCGCGTCCGTGCGGACGGCGTGATCGAGAAGCTGCTGGTGAGTGAGGGTTTGATCGGGGTGGCCGGGTCCTATTTCCTGTGCGACACCGGTGAAAAGGTGGAGAATGAGTGGCGCACGTACTGGGTGCTGCGACACACGGACGGTGCGCTCCTCTCGCGTACTCGCCATGCCGCGCGTGACCACACCCGCATGATCGAGATCCGCCATAACATTCGCCTTGCGGCTGATGGAAGCTTCTACGAGCTCTTTGTGGATGACAAAGGCGTGCATGTTTCCCGCTGGGTAACTCAGCTAGAGGGGAGGTAGGCGATGAAACGGAGTTGCCTTTTCCTGACGGGGTTACTGCTTATCGCGTCTCCAGCGATCGGTGCTGGGATTGCCAACCGCGATGTGATCGTGTCCCGGATGAACCAGTTCTTGGACATCACGCTTTCGACGAACACCCAGATGGATGAGTGGTGTCTCATTATGAACCTGGAGCATCCGAACTACCTGAACGGCTGCGACGGGAGTACACCCGAACAGCCGCACTGCTCGGATATACTGTGGCACCCTGACTTCTTGAACGGGAATCGTACGTACCTGGGTTGGTGGGGTATGCCCAATGCATTCGGCAACGGCTATACCCCCGATCACGACGTTCAGGGTGCTATTGACGATTGCCGTGCGATTGGCAATCACAAGTGCCACTATGACAGCAGCGGCTGTGGGTGGCCGGGCTGCGCCTGGTCTGTGGGCACCGACTGCTCGGCTGCGGTTTCGTGGGCGCTGGGCATCCCTCGGGAGGGAACCTGGAATCTGGGCAGTAGTGCCTGCGGTGTGGAGATAGAGTGGGACAACGTGAAGAAAGCATCGTACGTCTGCAAGCGAGGTAGCGATGACGCCCACGTTGTGCTGGTCGAGAGTCGGGTCGGGGACGAACTAACGATCCTGGAAGCGACAGGGAACTACCCAGTGGCCCGTTGGGATAAGCATGACGTAGACTACTATATCACGAGGAGCTACACGCCCTGGGACGCGAAAGCAGTCGCCGACCCTGAGGGCAGCGATGGGATACTGCTCGCTGAAGCCGATGGCGAGAACGTGGATCTAACCTGGCGGGTCGAGAGCGCCGGAAGCGCGCGCTACTACGAGTTTCAGTACTGGGACGGGGCGGCAGGCTATTGGATGACGATCGCCGAGCAGGACTTCCACGGGCCGGGAGACTACATCGCGAGGTACTCCGCCTCCGACGCCGCCTCATTAATCTATCGAGTGCGCGAGAACGAATGGAGCGGGGTACGTATCGCCCATGGTGAGACCGTGGCTTGTCCTGCGCAGGGGAGGTGAAACCCATGAAATGGCAGTGTACGCGTATCGGAGTGCGTGCGTTGGTCTTGCTGTTTGTCTGTGGGGCGCCTGCTGCGCTGATCCTGGCGGGCGCTGTCGCCCCGGCGGCGGCGGGGACAACCGCGGAAGAGCCTCTCTCTGGAGCGGCTCTCTCTGCCATGCCGACGAGGGCTTCATGTAAGGAGGTGGGACTATGCGCAGGTGGACTAGTTTGTTCTGTGCCGTAGCGCTTAGCTGCGTTGCAGTGGCCGCCCTGGGTGATCCTTACGAGGTCAACCCTGCATTTGAAGTCCGGGTGGTCGAGGCTGCATGGGGAGACGGCCCCGGCGAATTCAGGTGGCTGGGAGACGAGTGGGGCATGCATGAGGTGACGACCTTCGGTGCCTTTGCTGTAGATGACAGCGGTCGCATCTACATTGTCCAGATAGGCACCAAGCGCAACGCGGTCCAAGTCTTCGATCGGGGCGGGCGTTTTGTAGAGGCGATACCGATGATTCGTGAGCGCAACTATGTCGTCAGCGATCTCGCTGTTTACAACGGTAGGATCTACTGGATGCCTTGGGAGGGAGAGCCCTTATTCGGTCCGAAGAAGGTCTTCAGCGTTAAGTCCGGCGGCAAGTCAGTGGAAGAGATCGAGGTGACGGGCGATCCGCTGCTGACAGGCAACGTCGAGGGCAGGCACAACGTCACCGGCAACGCCGGCTTTTTTGTGAGCGCTGAAGGATTGAGTCTGTATGCTCGTGATCCTGGCCTTTGTTATCCGCTTGTGGTTGGCACGGAGGCAGTGGCCGCGGCGGAGCAAAACGCAGGCAAGCAGTATGGGCTTGCCACGGGCTCCGGCGAGAGGACCATGTTCGCCCGGGAGCGCTGCACGGCGCTTTCTGGTGAAGAGATCTCCGGCGGCGACATCGTCCGCGTCCGTGGCGACGGCCAGGTCGAAAGGCTTCTTGTGAAGGGCGAGGCATTGAAAGGAGTGCGCGGAGCCTACTTTCTAGACAGTGATTGCGAGAAAGTCGAGGGCGAGTACCGCTGTTACTGGGTGCTGCGGGATAGAGACGGCCAGCTTCTGTCCCGCACGCGGATGCCGCAGCGTGACCACACCCGCATGATCGACATCCGCTATAACATTCGCCTTGCCCCTGACGGGAGCTTTTACGAACTCTTTGTGGATGACAAAGGCGTGCATGTTTCCCGCTGGGACACGGCACTTGAAAGGAGGTAGACCATGAAACGGACCTGTCTTCCTCTGGTGGGCCTGCTCTTTATCGGATCACCGGTGATGGCAGGTGGGATTGCCAACCGCGATGTGATTGTGTCCCGGATGAACCAATTCCTAGACATTACACTTTCGACCAACACTCAGATGGACGACGAGTGTCTCACTTTGAATCTGGAGCATCCGAACTACCTGAACGGCTGCGACGGCAGCACACCCGAACAGCCGCACTGTTCGGACATACTGTGGCACCCTGAGTTTTTGAACGGGAATCGTACGTACGTCGGTTGGTGGGGTATGCCTAATGCTTTCGGCAACGGCTATACCCCCGATCACGATGTGCAGGGGGCTATTGACGATTGCCGCGCGATTGGCAATCACAAGTGCCACTATGATAGCAGCGGCTGTGGGTGGCCGGGCTGCGCCTGGTCTGTGGGCACTGACTGCTCCGCTGCCGTTTCCTGGGCGCTCGGTATCCCCCGGGAGGGCACCTGGAATCTGGGCAGTGAGATCTGTGGGGTGAAGATCGAGAACTGGGACAACGTCAAGAAAGCATCCTACATCTGCAAGCGAGGTGGGGATGACGCCCATGTCGTGCTGGTTGAGAGTCGAGACGGGGACTGGCTGACAATCTTGGAAGCGACTGGGAACTACCCCGTGACTCGTCGCGACTGGCATCTATGGACCTACTACCACGACTTAGGCTACACGCCCTGGGACGCGAAAGCAGTCGCCGACCCTGAGGGCAGCGACGGGATACTGCTTGCAAGAGCCGATGGCGAAAACGTGAAGCTCACGTGGCGAGTTGAGAGCGCGGGGAGCGCCCGTTACTACGAGTTTCAATACTGGGACGAGACGGCAGGCTATTGGATGACGATCGCCGAGCAGGACTTCCACGGGCCGGGAGACTATGTGGCGAGCTACTCCGCACCGAACGCCGCGTCACTGATCTATCGAGTGCGCGAGACCGAATGGAACGGAGTGCGTATCTCCCATGCTGAGACCGTGGCTTATCCTGTGCAGGGGAGGTGAAACCCATGAAATGGCAGTGTACGCGTATCGGAGTGCGTGCGTTGGTCTTGCTGTTTGTCTGTGCAGCGCCGGCTGCGCTGATGCTAGTGGGCGCTGTCGCCCCGGCGGTGGCTGACGAAGCGCCCAACTTCGTGATTATCTGCGGGGATGAGGCATGGATTGGGGCTTTCTCAGCTCTGAAGGCCTACCTGGAAGCCGACTGGGACTGGGAAGGGAATCGCCCCTGGAAGGTGGATGTAGTTGCCTTGAGCGATTCGAGCACGGTGCGAGCGGCACTTGCCGGCTACCACGAAGCGCTACAGCAAAGCGGAGGCGGCGATCTCTTTGCAATGGTAGTCGAAGATCCCAGCCACTCGTCACTGATTCCGCAGCGGATGATATATGACCCCGAGGTGGCCGGCGCCGACATCGGCTGGGGTGACTATGTTCCCAGCGATGATCTCTACTGCGACCTGGGAGATGACGGCTCTGTCGAGGTGATCACCTTCAGGCTGCCTGCGCAGAGTGCGGCGGACTGCGAAGCTTACGTTGAGAAGGATCTTAACGTTCGTTTCAATCTCAGCTTGTTTTTCCAGGGCGGGCTTGCCGGCGCAAGTCAGGCGCGGTTTGCTCCGCCCGAGGCGGTGAAGCGCGCGCCGGAGCTTGAAACGCGCTACACGGCTTGGACGTTGAACCTTGAGCGGCTGGAGATGCGGGAAGAGAACGCCGGTTCCGCGGTCCTCGAGTATCTTTCCCGGGCGGATGTGATTTGTGAGGATTTCGATCGCGAGGGCAGGTCCGGGGACCTCGTGCGGGAGCACGGACGGGCGATCGTGGGGCTGTGGGGCGAGGCCGGCTTTGATACCTGCTACCAGGGCGACGATCACCCGTACAATTACTTTGAGCGGGAGGCAGACGCGGATTCGCTGGACAACAGGGGACATCAGTTCAAGATCACCTATGGGACGATAGCGAACAAGGTGAACTTGATCGGCTTCCAGGATCAGCGGATGGATCCGCCGTGGGGGGTCGATCACTTGGAAGCCAACTACTGTTACCCGCTGCATCTTGCGATGAGCTGCGCGCACCACGCCGTTGACCGCCCGGATGGCCCCTCGGGCAGGGCCCACTCGGAGCAGGTGGCGTTCTTGGTCGACCGTGGGGCGTTTGCAAGCCTGGGCTACACGAGGCAGGTGCGGGCTTGGAGCGCTTATTGGATGGGTGAGGCGCTCACCAATGTGCTGCTATCGCACATGGCCGGCTGCCCCCAAGGCGCAACGGTGGGACGCGCCTGGCGTGACGGGAAGAACGCGTTCCTGGCGGCGCATCCCGAGCATGCCAACGAGTGCGCGAGCTTCTGCGGTTTCGGCGATCCGACCCTTTGCGTGGTGGCACCGCAGACGTTGGTGGCGGTACCGAAAGGGGAGCAGTCTCACCGGTTGGCCCTGGATGTGAGTCGCAATCCTTTCGGTGTTGGCGCGACGATCCGGTATGCGCTGCCGATGGCTCAGCGGGTGGAGCTTGTGATTTACGATGCGCTGGGGCGCAGGGTGCGGGAGCTTGTGCCACTGTCGTTTCGGGCTGCGGATGAGTACAGCGTGAGTTGGGATGGACGGAACGATCAAGGCAGGTCTGTTCCTTCGGGCGTTTACTTCGTTCGCCTTGGGAATCGGAGCGAGGTGCTCAAGACCAAGAAACTGATCTTTGTTAACTGAGCTCGAGCTTCCGGTGAAAGGGAAAGGTGCTCCTATGTCGCTGCCGAGGAACCATCCGCCCGGTCTCCGAGTCTCGTTTGCGTCGATCATGATGCTCACCGTGGCCAGTCTCGCAGGCGAGCCTGCTCTGGCCGACGGCCCCGCGATCGGGCAAGATGCCGGTGCGTTCTTTCCCCTGGAGAACGACTCCGTCCAACTGGTTGCTGAGGAGGTGGAAATCTACCTTCCAAGCTCATTGACTAACCCGGTTGGGCCCGCCGGTCTCCGCCATGGCCTTGCGAAGTGCACCTACCACCTCAGGAACCTGACCACGACGGCCCAGGAATTCGAGATGGCTTTCGTGATCCAAGGCCCGGCGCCATCCTGGATGCAGACTGATAAGGTAGCCCTGTGCCGCGAGTCGATTCTCGTGTATGCAGGCTAAAGGAGATGATATGGGAGAGCGCACGGGGGCAAGACGGAGGCGCAACGCTCATCCACACAACGAGTTACGCCGTTTCCGCGGACTTACGGCCGGTCCGCCTTCGTCAGTTGCGGCTCCCCCCTGCCTCTGAAGCACTGTATCTGATGCCGGAGGGCGGGGTTTTCTACAGCCGGCCGGTGTGGAGCCCTGAAAGCCGATGAAATATTGTGCAAGAGCAACGTGATCATGGTGGATGCAATGGTGAGGCGGATGGCCTGTATCGTGAAGCCCATCAATGTGGATCAGTTGTGGAACAGGTTGGCGGCCCCGTGGTCGCACTGTTCACATGGGCACGGCGGCGGCTGAGCGCAAGCCGGGTTTTGGATCCCCCACGCCGCTCTTCTCGCGCCCCGGGCTGCGTAAATCCGCTCCTGATCTCTTTGTGTCGAACTTGCATAATTCGTACCTCCCGAACCACGAACATACGGGAAGCTAGCACGGATTCATCGGCTTGTCAACGGTTTTCCACATGTACTCACACATGCACTCATCCACAAGTTTCCTTGACAAGGACGAGGACACTTCGCTAGATTGTAAACAACCGATGGGGGGCGGGTCGCATGCTTACTCAACTGTCGTCTTTCTCCATAGCCTATTGGTCCCGGTGCAATCTGCGCCGGGGCTTCGTCTTGTCATGGGCTGATTATCCGCACGGATTCAATTGAAAGGAGGCCCTCATGGACTTTGCGCTTTCCTGACGCAGGGATCCGGCACACGCAGGATTACCCTGCCTCTGATCCACCCATTCCGCCATTCAAGGAGCCGGGTCTTCTAGCGGCAAGGGAGGGTAGAGAATATGAAGACACTACTGGCTTTTATCCTTGCTCTCTTTCTCATCGCCGGTACCGCCGCGGCGAGGGACATCAACAAGCAGCGCCTAACGAGGATCGAGGAAGGCCAAGACATCTACGGCGATCTCTCCACCGAAGGACTTTTCGGGGTAGCGCAGTCCGGAACGACATGGTTTGGATGGTCGCCGTCGGGATGGGGGCCTTACTCCATCGGCTCTCCGGGCTGCTGGGACTTCGACGATCGCGGCACGGTCGACTGCCCGGTGGATGACTTCACCGAGAGCAGCCCGGTCTACATCAAGAACGGCGCTTACGCCCAGCATTGGAGGTCCGAGGACGTGTTGGGGCAGAAGGGCCTGTACTGGCATGCCGAGGACTTCACCGCGGTGCCCGGCGCAAGTCCCATAAACGGGGCGTATTCCGGCTGGTGCGGCTTAGTCACACCCGATCCGGCCGTGTGCTTCGTGGACCCGCCGGGTTACGGTCCAGGCTGGTCTCAGTGGCTCTGTAGGAAGGTGACCCTGGACACAATAGCTCCGTCGCTCCGCTTTTCTTACAGACACGACTCGGAGCCCGCGTACGATTACACCTATGTCATCATCGACTCCCAGTTCCCGGATAGCTGCGGCTGGATCGGTGCAGACGCCGATACGCTGAGATGCTATGACGGAACCGGAAGCGGAACAGAGACCATCGATCTCTCGGCCTGGGACGACGGAGGCGACTGCGACGAGATCACCTTCGACGCGGACTACTCCGGCGACTCGGTGAAGGTCTGCTTCGTATGTGTAAGCGACGCGGCGTGGGACGATGAAGACGGCTTGTACGACAGCGTCGACGGAATGTTCGTGGTCGACGACATATTCGTCAATGTCACCCCCGGCTCCGGCGACACGGTATTGACCGCGTTCGAGACCGGCACGCTCGAAGGCTGGGAGAAATGCGGGGGTTGGTCCCCCGGCGATTGGGTTGCGATCAGGGACCGAAGCGACTTCATCAACAACTACATATGCGGTTTCGATAACTGCGACATGGACGGCTGCGTGCTGTCGTTCTACAATTCGAACATCCCTGGGCAGTATGGCAACGGGGGCCATTATGCCGGCGAAGCTCACAAAAGGGCATGGTCTCCGCCAATCGACATGACCTCCTTTCCCACGAGAGGCTACCTGATCAAATCGGATATATACGCCGATCTGCCGATACCAAGTTACGTCTTCTATAGGTATTGGGTGAGGTACTGGCAGGATCCGGACTGCCCGACCGGCGCGGCATCGCCCCCGCTTACGGACGGCTACGTCTGGTACTCAGCCGAGCCGACATGCGAGCCCAAGACCTGGGGATTCAGCCACCTGGTCCCGGCGGACGCGGACAGCGTACAGATCGGTCTCTCCGCTTGGAACGCCTGCGAACATTGGGGAATGCCTTGCGTGGCCGGCAACGAGTCTCCCATTTTCGACAACGTCAAGCTCGGGGTCTATGACCTGTCGGTGGCACCACAAGCATCGATCGCCCCTGTTCACCGTTACACGGACTGCTGGCCGGAGTGGGCCGCTTTGACGACCGATGCCACGGCGCTGATCGACACCCCGTGGAACCAGAGCGAGACCGAGGAGTTCCTGCGTCTGGGCGACTCATTGGTGGTTGAGCTCAATGTGCCCGACGTAAAAGTCGAGCTATGCTTCAGGATCTTGCCCGGTCCCGGCACGGACCTGGACAATCCCTATTTCACTACCGACTACGTGAACCCAGGAGGCTGGGCTCCTTGCGTGCTTTCGACGGGCGACGAGTCCGGTGGCTACTTCTGCACGCGGATGGACACCGCGTTCGCGGCGGGCGACGGTGCTCCGGGGAGCATCTACGAGTTCCAAACCGTCTTCGACGGCTACTTCGCATCGATGATCCACGAGGACGATCCTCTCTACACCGGAGAAGGCGAGGAGATCTTTCCCGACAGCCTCTTCACCGCCGGATCAAAGATCTTCTACGCAATACGGAGCTCATACTTGCCCTCCTTCTACTACAGCTGGCAGCCCCCCGGCGCGGACCTCACGAACGATCCGGAGGGCACGGCCTTCGAGATCTCCGTGCTTCCCGATCTCTGTAAGGATTCGACGGCCTGCCTGCTCTACGTGGACTATCACAACAGGGGTGCTCAGGCGCCGATCGAGAACGCCCTTGCGCTTCTCGGCCGCACCTGGGACAGGTGGGACAGGCTGGGGATCCATGACGGTCTCGGAAACAGGTTCCTGGGAGCCGGCAGGTACAGACTCAGAGGCCCGATAGGGCCTTCGGTCGACCAGCTCGCGCAATACAAGGTCATCTTGGTCAATACGGGCGACTTGGAGGCCGGGGAGATATTCGCCGGCCCCTGGGGTCCTCCCGTGGCGCCGATGGACGATATCAGGCTACTGGACGAGTGGCTAAGCGACAGCACAGGCACCTACAGGGGACTTTGGCTGAGCGGCGACAACATAGCAACGGAGCTTGCACTGGCAACGGAGGGGCCTAAGCCCGGTTTCCTCGCCGCCGAACTGGCTGCGCAGCTGATTGATTCGAGCTATTTCACATGGTCCGGCCATGACCCCTATGACAACTTCCGCGGACTCCTGACCCGCACCGGAGAGATGAGGGTAGTAAACACGTACTCGGTTGTAGATTCTCTCGCGGTATTCGGAAGCGGTTGTCCCAACTTACGCGACTTCGACGTTATCGATGAGAACTACTCGTCCGGTATTGAGTTCGTCTCGATGATGTACGATATGAGCGGCGGCTACGCCAGCGTTGACCATATTTTCAGGTCCGCATTTGGTATCCGTGACACGATGCGGACCAAGATAGACGGCTTCTCGCTGCACCACTTGCGCAATCTGATACCCCCGTGGGGGGGGCAAAAAGTGATGGTAGCGTTATGGATGCGCGACGTGCTGGGTGGGGACAACGTCGATGGGTACTTCTACGACAGGGCGGGCCACTTCCAGTACTGTCCCCCCGAAGGCCGGGAAGACCCGATTCTGGACGTTCCGCGACGCGGGGGACGGACTCATGCTAATGCCCTCTTCCAGAATTATCCCAATCCCTTCAGGGGCGGCTCCGGGACCACAATATACTACACGGCCGCGAAGGCCGGGCAGGCGACAATACGCATCTTCGACGCCGCCGGTCGGCTCGTGGCCGGTATCGCGGACCAGGCAGAGCCTGGAGGAAACCACGTCATCTGGAACGGGCGCGATGATGAGGGGCGGAAGATGAGCAGCGGCGTCTACTTCTACGAGGTAGAGATGGGAGGCTTCAGCGGGCGCAAAAAGATGCTGCTCGTGAATTGAGCGCCGCCTGATCCTCGGCGTGAAGACCGAGTGCCGAGAGAACAGGAAAGCACATCTACGTAACCGGATGGGGCTGCCCCGATGGCCGGGGCGGCCTCACCAGGCGGGATCGTACTCCGTCAAAGCCCGGATGAACGGCAGTGCTCCGGGTTCCGTGGGCTTCCGCGGATCGCTCTGTGCGGCTGAGGCGAGCTGGGGCGCTCTCTTGGTGTGGTCCCGTGATTCAGGCGGAAGTCGAACATCAAGGACGTCGACTGGGCGCATGCCTGTCTGCGACGCCGTACAATTTCTGGGACGAGGCCGGGGGATGGTCACGGTGCGTTGGGTTCTTCTTCTGGGGGCCGTTTTCCTTGACATGGGCCGGTTCCGGCGGGATAGTGAGGGCGTCGTCGCCGGAAGGGCTTATGCGCGTTATCGCAGGCAAATACAAGGGCAGGGCCTTGCTGTGCCCGAGCGGGCTTCGAGTGCGGCCGACCGCCGATCCCGTAAGAGAAACCATATTCAATCTTCTGGGCGGCGCGGTGGACGGGTCGAGGGCTCTCGACGTTTTCGCCGGGGTGGGGACGCTGGGAATAGAGGCCTTGAGCAGGAACGCGCGCGAGGTTCACTTTGTTGAGAAGGACCGAACGGCGTTGCGGTACTTGCGGAAGAATCTCGACGGCGTCGCCGCAAAGGAAGAGGCGGTGGTCTTTGCGGGAGACGCTTTCAGGATTATGAGGCGGCTTCATGAAGAAGGCCGCACGTACGAATTGCTCTTCTGCGACCCTCCCTACGGGGAGGGCCTGACGCAAAGGGTGTTGTCGGAGGAGAGTGAGTCGCCGCTCGTTGAGCCGGGGGGAATGCTCATAGTCCAACGTCACGCGAAGGACCCGGTCGACCTGCCGCATCGGCGCCATACCCTGAGAAGGCGGAGGGTCTTCGGCGATACCGTGGTGGATATTCTGGAGGTCGTGTGATCGGCGCGCCGCCCGGAGGGATTCCGGATTCCTTCGCGCCGGTGTGATCCGGGTGTCACGGCGCTCCGGCGGTCGTCCGTGGACGGGATGTGAACGAAACCGTAGAAGGCCCGACCGGCGAGTCCGGAAGAAGAAAGACTCAGGTCGGCAAAGGGAGGGAAAGGGAGGCTAGGAATGAAGAACGCCGGCCAAAGGGCGATCTTCCCCGGCACTTTTGATCCGGTCACCAACGGACATCTTGATCTGATCGAACGAGGGGTGGGCATATTCTCCGGCGTCATGGTCGCCGTGGCCAGGAGCCACGGCAAGGAGACGATGTTTTCCATGGAAGAGAGAGTGGACATGATGCGCGAGGCCACCGCCGGCATGGAGGGCGTCGGGGTCCTGGGATTCGACGGACTCTTGGTGGATCTGGCGCGCAGCAAGAACGTCCGCGTCGTCATGAGAGGCCTGCGGGTCTTCTCCGATTTCGAGTATGAGCTACAGATGGCCCTGATGAACCGACGGCTATCCAAAGAGTTGGAGGCTGTGTTCTTGATGCCGAGCGAGCAATACACCTATCTCACTTCCACTCTGGTAAAGGAGATATTCACCCTCGGAGGCAACATAGAGCCCCTCGTGCCCCGGGTCGTCGTTCGGATGCTTAATGAGAAGCTGGGCGGTCGGTGAAGGCCGCGAACCCCGGATCACCCCCCCCTTTCTTGCCATGAGTGCCTTGGAACGGCCCTCCAATTGCTTAAACTCCAATCACACGGAAACCGGGGGCGCCCGCGCCCGACCGCCGGTGTCGCCGCATTGAGGCCGGAGAGGCGGGCTTTCGCGGGCCCGGATTGGGTCTGCCGGCGCAGCGGAAAGTTCCATTCGGCAGCCGGAGTAGACACGGCGCCTCGCTCCGGTGTGGTGCTGGGACGTGGCTGGGGGCTTTGAGTCCACACGAAATGGGGTTCCGCGTGGTATCATGGATCGCGGTGGATCAAGTGGACTGCGGCTTTGAGGAGGACCCAGCGGCAATGCCGACCTATGAGTACGAGTGCAGAGCGTGCGGACACACGTTCGAGAGATTCCAGAGCATCACGGCCCAGCCCGTGAAGACCTGTCCCAAGTGCGGGGGTGAGGTGTTTCGAGTAATCGGAACGGGGGGAGGACTGCTGTTCAAGGGATCGGGTTTCTACGAAACCGACTACAGAAGCGCGGAGTACAAGAAGCGGGCAAGAGAGGAAGCGGGAGGAGGAGATTCGGGAAAAGAGAAAACGAAGAAGAAGAAGGAGAAGGAGAAGGGCGGAGAAGGCGCGGGTCACTGAGATGGTTTTGCGATGTTTGTAGACCACGTGAAGATAGAAGTGGAGGGCGGTCGAGGCGGTGACGGATGCGTGAGCTTCAGACGCGAGAAGTACGTGCCGCGGGGAGGTCCCGATGGAGGCAACGGCGGTAAGGGGGGCGACGTGATTCTGGCGGTCAACCCTCATATGCGTACCCTTCTCGACTTCCGTTACAGGTCGTCGTTTCGAGCCGCGCGAGGTCGTCCGGGCAAAGGGAAAAACATGACCGGGGCCGGGGGGGATGACTGCGTCATCAACGTACCTCCGGGCACCGTGGTGAGGGACGCCGCGAGCGGCGAGATTATCTCAGACCTTACCGATCCCGGTCAGACGGTAGTTGTAGCGCGGGGCGGCCGTGGGGGCAGGGGCAACGCCCGGTTTGCAACGGCCACGGACCGATCTCCTCGCAGATTTGGGAAAGGCGGCGAAGGCGAAGTTCGCACGGTCTCCCTGGAGCTCAAGCTGATAGCGGATGTGGGAGTGATAGGCCTTCCCAACGCCGGCAAATCGACCCTGCTTGCCGCCTTGTCGGATGCCAGGCCCCGAGTCGCCGACTACCCTTTTACGACGCTTGATCCCCACCTGGGGCTCGTGCGGGGCGATGAGCTCTCGACTTTTGTGATGGCCGATATCCCCGGATTGATCGAAGGAGCCCACAAGGGCAAGGGGCTGGGGCTTCGCTTCCTTCGTCACGTTGAACGGACAAGAGTCCTCTTGTACCTGCTGGACGCCTCTCGGCCCGATCCGGAAGGAGATTTCCGCACACTGAGGGACGAGCTGGGAGCCTATCAGCCGTCGTTGCTTGCCAAGAAGAAGGTCGTCTGTTTGAACAAGATCGATCTGCCCGGAGCGGACCGTTCGGTCGAGTTGGAGGACGGCGAGCCCATGAGGATCTCGGCCTTGACGGGTTCCGGTCTCGCGGACTTGAAAAGAGCTCTGCTTCGAGAGCTGGATGAGGACGGTCGACAGGGCCATGAATAACCGGAATGGAGAACAGGATGACGCCGGGATACGGGAGCGGCTGCGCGTGAAGAGCTTGGCCGGCAAGAGACTCGTGGTAGAAGATCTCAAGAAACGGACCGGGCGGCGATCTACATTGCTGCTTGTTGAAATGCTCAAGGATGAGAGTTGGTACTTGAGAGAACAGGTGGTGCAGGCGTTGGCCGAAGCGGAAGACGAGACGGAAGCCCTGGGGGCGCTGCTTGACCTGCTCAGGGACGGCCTCTGGTACAGCCGCGCCGCGGCGGCCAAAGCTCTTGGGAAGATCGGGGATCCTCAAGCGTTGGAACCTCTGATCCAGTGCTTGATGGACTCCAACAAGACAGTGCAGGGAGCGGCCGCGGCGGCCTTGGTCGACATAGTCAAGCGGGGATCGGTCGAGGATCTCGCTTCCAAGCTGGATGAAAGACCCGTCGACGTAAAGGACAGGGCGATGTCCTGCCTCAAGCTTCTCGATGCGGAGATCGCCGCTGATCTGGCCAATGCTCTGGAGAGGCGCGTCGCGTCCGGCGGCCCGGTCCGGGATATTGTTAAGGAAGAACCCGAGGAGTCGGAAGGGGCCGCGGAGGACGATCAGCGAAAGTGAAGGCGGTGGAACTGAAGGCCCTGGCGACATTGGCGTTCGCGCCGCGGCCGATTGCGATGCCGCTCCTTCCACTGGCGGCCGGTAGGGCCGGGGCCGAGCTCCTTCTTGATAGGGCCGGCGACTTGGGTGGATTCGAGACCTGGCGGCCCGACGACCGGCGCGTGGATGCCGAGATCGAGTCGCTGGAGAGAACGAATACGAGGATTGTCCTGTTCGGCGATCCTTCGTATCCTCCGCCGTTGCTCAACGTCCGAGACGCGCCTTTGTGTCTGCACATAAGAGGGGATATGCCCGATCCGGGCAAGACGTGTGTGGCCATTGTGGGATCCCGCGCCTCGGGGCGCAACTGCCTCTCATTCACTCGAGACATCGCGCGTCAATTGGGGATGGCCGGGGTTCCCGTGGTCAGCGGAATGGCCAGAGGAGTGGACGCGGCCGCTCATTGGGGCTGTCTGGACGGCGGTGAGAGGACGGTGGCGGTCCTGGGGTGCGGCGCGGATGTCTGCTATCCGCCCGATAACAGAGACCTGATGGACCGGATCCTGCGGGACGGTGCCGTGGTTTCCGAGTTCCCGATGGGGACCCCGCCGATCCCGGGTCACTTCCCCGCGAGGAACAGGATAGTCAGCGGCCTGTGCGCCGGCACCGTGGTCGTAGAGGCGGCGCGGACCGGCGGCGGACTCATAACGGCGAAGTGCGCGACGGATCAAAACCGGACTGTTCTCGCCGTTCCGGGTGCCGTGTGGAATCCCTTAAGCGTAGGGCCCAACGGATTGATCAAAGACGGAGCCGCCCCCGTGATGACCGCCGACGACATACTTGAAGAGATTTTCGGTATTATGCCTCGGTCCGGCTCCGCGCGCGCCGTCCCTCAACCGCCGCTGTCGGGCGGCGAAGAGGTTCTTCTAGCGCTCTTGGACTACGATTCGGCCAGGCACATCGACGAGATCGCGCGCCTGGGCCGGATGCCGGCCTCAAAGGCCCTGCCCGTCCTGCTCGATCTGGAAATGAAGGGCTTGGCCGTGCAGCTTAGAGGCTTGAGATTCCAGCGTGTGGGGGGAGGCGCCTGAGGTGGCGGAGATCAGGTTCCATCATCGCGTCGAGTACTTGGGGCTTCTGTGTGTCAACAAGGCGTTCAGAGCGCTGCCGCACTCCGCCGCCTTGAAGCTCGGAGCGGGATTGGGTTCGGCCGCCTTCAACTTGCTGAGAGTGAGAAGGCAGGTGGTGGAGTCCAACGCGGCGGCCGCGCTGGGCTGTCCTCCGGGCGGGGACGCGGTCAAGACCTTGGGTACTCGCTGCTATCAGAACCTGGGTATGACTCTCGCCGAGTTGGCCAGGCTGCCGCGACTCGGCAGGGCGGGGTTGGACGGGATCGTAACGCTCGATGGAACCGAAAACCTGGACCGCGCGCTGGCCCAAGGCCGCGGCGCCGTGCTCGCCACGGGGCATTTCGGAAACTGGGAGCTAATGGGCGCCGCGCTGGCTCAGCGTGGATATCCGATGAACTTCCTCGTTGGGCACCAAAGCAACAGGCTGGTTGACGACATGTTGAACTCCCTGCGATCCAGTTTCGGCATCGGCATTGTTCGCCACGGCGCCCACGTTCGGGAAGTCCTTCGCCTTCTGAGACGGAATCAGTTCATCGCGATGCTGTGCGATCACGACGCCGGCAGAAAGGGACTCATGGTCGACTTCTTTGGGATGCCCGCGTCCGCCGCGCTGGGGCCGGCGGTCTTCGCGGCGCGTTCCGGAGCGCCGTTGATGATGGGCTTCATAGCCAGAGACGGCGGCGGGCGGCATCACGTAAATCTCACTTCACCCATAGACATCCGTTCCGACTGCGATCCGGCCGAGGCGGTGGCCGACGCCACCCGACAGCTCGCCAAAGCGGTCGAGGACCGTGTCCGCCGCCGCCCGGACCATTGGTACTGGGTCCATAGAAGGTGGAAGACGGCCGGCGCCGGAGGCGGGGCCGCGATCCGCCGCCGCCCGATGACCCCGATTCAACCCCCGGATTCCCGCCGGGCCTGACTTCTCCGGACCTCCGTAAAGGGGCCGGAAGGGCCCTTTCACGGCTTCTCGCGGGGCTCTTCCGGCCCTGGAGTTTGGCCCCCTTCGCCCGATAACTATATTGAGGAAGCAGTGTGCACCGGATGGGTCGGCTGAAGGAGGTTCCGAATAGTGGGGAAGATAAAAAGATATCGGTTGGTCATTCTCGCCGCGGTTTGCCTTTTGGCGGCGCTCATAGTCTCGCGTCGACCCGAGGACCCCAAGCCGCCGCGCATGAGTTTCAGACCGCCTGTTCAGTCGAATAAGGTGATGCCTGCCGTGCCGGAGCCGGGCTCAGCCGACGCGGAGGCGGCTCAAGCCCAGGCTCAGCCGCGGGAATCCTCGGCCGAGAGCCGGTCCTCCGATCCCTCGGCGACGGATCAGGGGGAGGAGGCACTGGCCGACTCGGAGGAGGAGCCCGAGGAAGCCGAGGAGGAGGAGTCGGCCGATAAGGACTTTCCCGAGTTCGATCCCGAGGAGGCGAAAAACGAGGCCTTGGAGGAGGTTCGAGAGTTCGACAAAAAGCTCGCGGAGACGCTTTGGACGTTCAATCCGAATGCTCGGAAGGCGCGCATCAAGGCCGCCGAGCTAAACGAGAGGGCGGACGAGATCGAGGGTTGGATAAAGGTCCAGGACAACCGCTCCGACTGGTCCGACGAAGAGCGGAAGAAGTGGGCCGCTCAGCGTGACGTCTGGGTGGAGCACGCCGGCGAGTTGAAGAAGGTGTCGACCCGGCTGGTCGGCAGCCGCGGGACAAGGCGTAAAGTCAGAATCATCGCCCGCGAAATGAAAGACAAACTTGAGGATTGAAGCGCTGCGCCGCGGGCGAGTCCCTCTTTCGCCGTCGGTGCGTCGCGGTCATTGTGTCCGAACGATTGCCGACGAATACGGAGTGTGAAATGCCGAGCGAGAGTGAAACCGCGGAGCCCGAGATAAAAAGCGGCGAGGAAACGGAACGCAAACCGGACTCCGCCGTATTATCGATGCTCGACAAGATGGCCGCCGAAACGCCGCCGGCCCGCCGATACGAAGTGATAGTCAACGAGGCGGCCTGCGCATTGGGGGGCACGGCTTCCCTGTGGCGGTTCGATAAAGAAGGGCCGGTATTGCTGGCGGTCTCTGAAGGGACGGGGGCTCGCCCGGAGGAAGGCACCCTCGCGTCGATGAAGGACTTGGCGGGTCGGATGCGGGAACGCTCCGGCCCTGAAGAAGCCGAGCACGGAGCAAAGAAGGCAGAAGGAGGACTTCCGGGACTTGCCTGTATTCCGGTTTACAAATCCGGGGAGAAATGGGGGGCGCTGGCGATGTCCCCGGGGGAGACGGGAGCGGGGACGGTTGAGCTGCTTCAGGTGATCGCGAAAGTCGCGGGGCTCGACGCGGAACGATGCGCGCTTCATGATGAAGTGGCCCACTTGAGAGGCAGACTGGCGGCGTCGGAGAGCGGTCGAGATCCGATGGCGCGTTATGCAAGGCTCGGGCACTTGGCGAGACGCGCCTACGAAGAAATATCTCAGGTTATCGAATCGGTTGAGAAGTCGTTGCGCAAGAGCACCCGTGTTCCGGTCAAATCCGAGCTGGAGGAGGCGCTGTCGGAGTTGGGGGGGGCCAAGTCGATGCTCCACGAGCAGATTGAACTTGCTCGGCTGGAGATGCCCGTGCTCGCGATGAGCGATCTCACCGACATAGTCCGAGGGGCCGTTGATGGAATAGAAGGCGAGACCGCCGGTAAGAGAATGAGACTGTTGAAAAGACTCGAGCCCATGACGCCGCCGCTGTTGCTCGACTCGGACAAGGTCCGCATGGCCGTCGACAAGATCCTGGCGGCGGCCGTGATGAGATCCGAGCCGGAGGGATGGCTCAAGGTTGAGACCGAATCGGACGACGAAGAAGCGCGGGTTCGGGTAACCTGGGAAGAGAAGGGAGCCCCGGGCGCGATGACTCAAGATATGTTCGTGCCTTTCGGCTCCCTGGGCAAGGGAGGAGCCGGACTCGCCGTTGCGACGCAGATCATCAGGGAGCACGGAGGGGGGATTTGCTGCAGGCGGTTTGCTTCCGGAGCGATCGCCATGGTTATCGGCATTCCAATAGGCGGCAATCAGGACAGGCGCCGCCGTCGTAGTCGCAGAAGCGGCCTTGACAGACGGCAAACCCGGGGCGGAGACGAGTGAACAAAGGTGTTGCTCCGACTGGGGGGCTTTGCTAAGCTTCCAGCGGAGTGCGACCCTAGCTCAGTTGGTAGAGCACCAGACTGAAAATCTGGGTGTCCGCAGTTCGATTCTGCGGGGTCGCACACTTTGCTGAGGAAATGCCGGCGGATGACGGGCCGGTGAGAAGCTGGTGTAGCTCAGCTGGTAGAGCAACGCACTCGTAATGCGTAGGTCAGCGGTTCGATTCCGCTCACCAGCTCCACGCCAGGTCCTTGCCACCGCGGAGGCGCGGTGGCAATATCTCTTTATAGGGGCTGCGGCGCCCCGGGGCGGCGAGTGAAAGGGCCGGCGGCACGGGCCGGAGTTCATGATTGGGCTCAAAGGCGGGCGATTGGGGGAGGCTGCCGATGTGCGGCATCGTAGGTTACGTAGGGAAAAGGAATTGCATCCCTGTCCTCATGAAGGGTCTTAAGAGGCTTGAGTACAGGGGCTATGATTCCGCCGGACTGGCCGTGCTGTGCGACGGAAAGACGGTGGTTCACAAGACGGCTGGGAAGATATCCGCTCTTGAGAAGATGATGAAGGGGCTGAGCCTTGAGTCCGAATGGGGCATAGCACACACCCGCTGGGCGACCCACGGCGAGCCGACGACCGGCAACGCCCACCCTCATATCGATTGCTCCGGTAGGATCGCCGTCGTCCACAACGGGATTATCGAGAATCACGTCGTTCTCAGGAAGATGCTGGTCAAGGAGGGGCATACCTTCCGGACCGATACCGACACCGAAGTGCTTCCTCACCTAATAGAGAAGCTCTACGACGGGAACCTCGAGCAGGCCGTGGGGAAGGCGCTTCAGATGGTTGAAGGAACCTACGGCATCGCCGTCATCTGCAGTGATGAGCCCGGCAAGGTCGTAGGCGCGAGAAACGGAAGCCCGCTTCTCGTGGGGGTGAACAGCGACGAGTATCTGATCGCGTCGGACGCGGCGGCCGTTCTCAGTAGGACGAAACATGTTGTCTATCTGGACGACAAGGAGATGGTCGTCGTCACCCCGGACGGTTTTGTGACAAGCACGATAGACCAGCAGGCCGTGGAGAAGGAGATAGAGGAGATAGAGTGGGACCTGGCCGCGATTGAAAAGAGCGGGTTCCCGCATTTCATGCTCAAGGAGATATTCGAGCAGCCCCAGGCGGTGCGAGACGCCATGAGGGGCAGGGTCCTCCCCGACAAGGGCACCGCCCGTCTGAACGGGCTCAACATGAACGCGAAGGAGCTGCGCTCGATTGAACGGATCATAATCACCGCGTGCGGCACATCTTGGCACGCCGGGATGATCGGCGAGTACATGTTGGAGGATCAGGCCAGGATTCCCGTGGAGGTGGAGTACGCCTCCGAGTTTCGATACAGGAACCCGGTGATACGCCAGGGAACGGCCGTCGTTGTGATCAGTCAGTCCGGAGAGACCGCGGACACCCTTGCGGCGATGCGCGAGGCCCGGGCGAAAGGCGCGAGGGCCCTCGGGATATGCAACGTCGTGGGCAGCACCATAGCCAGGGAATCGGACGGGGGGGTCTACGTTCATGCCGGACCGGAGATCGGCGTGGCCTCCACCAAGGCTTTCTCTTCCCAGGTGACCGTGCTGGGGATACTCACGCTGTGCCTCGGCAGGTTGAGAACGCTGTCAAGCGATGATGGGAAGAAGATCGCGTCGGAGCTTACTTCAATACCGGACAAAGTCCGGGAGATACTGGACAAGAACGAGCAGGTGTTGGAGATCGCCAAGCAATTCTACAAACACAACAACTTCCTCTATCTGGGACGCGGCGTCAACTTTCCCGTGGCTCTCGAGGGAGCGCTGAAGCTGAAAGAGATATCCTACATTCACGCGGAGGGGTACCCCGCGGCGGAGATGAAGCACGGTCCGATAGCCCTGATCGACGAGAGCATGCCGGTCGTGTTCATATGCACGAAGGACAGCGCTTATGAGAAGATCCTCAGCAACATGGCCGAGGTCAGGGCTCGCAGGGGCAAGATAATCGCCGTCGCAACCGAGGGGGACGACGAGATCTACTCTCACGCGGACCACGTGATCCGCGTGCCCGCCACGTTGGAGTTTCTCACTCCTCTTCTCACAGTAGTGCCGCTGCAGCTTCTTGCTTATCATATGGCAGTGCTGAGGGGCTGCGACGTCGATCAGCCGAGGAACTTGGCAAAGAGCGTGACCGTAGAGTGACGGCCCGGAGGCCGAAGCGCCCGGGGAACGGACCTCTTTGAGGCTTGTTCCCGCGCAAGGGTCGCTACGAAAACCCCTTCGCCCGCCAACCTGAGAATGTTCGGCAAAGCGTAGCACTGCCTGTCACTTCGCCGGCTTGCGGAGGCGTGCGGCCGTCTGATATCCTTGCGGAAACGCCCCGTCACGGGAGTGGGAGATACCCGCGTGGAGGGGCGGCGCGGCCGGCGGGAGCGAAGGCCGTTGAGCGGTTCTGATACCAGAGGAGAGCGGTTTTGGACGACGCGGGAGAGACAAGGCTCACCGCGATGGTTTCGGGCGGCGGGTGAGCGTCGAAAATGGGTCCGGAGGACCTGCTCAAGGTGCTGGAGGGTTTGCCCCTGAGGGACGAGAGACTGCTGGTCGGTCCCGATACCCTCGATGACGGCGGCGTGTTTCAAATCGACCGGGACAAGGCGCTTATCCAGACCGTCGATTTCTTCACGCCGCTCGTGGACGACCCTTACGATTTCGGCGCCGTGGCGGCGGCAAACGCGGTGAGCGATGTTTACGCCATGGGGGGGATTCCCCTGACCGCTCTCTCGGTGGTCTGCTTCCCGGCAAAGGGAGTGGATTTCGATATCATGAGGCGCATGCTTCTCGGCGGTTTCGAGAAGATCAGGGAGGCGGGGGCCGCGGTCGCCGGCGGGCATTCGGTAACCGACAATGAGATAAAGTTCGGGTTCGCCGTGACGGGCATTGTCGATCCGTCGCGCATAGTGCGGGTATCCGGCGCCCGCCCGGGTGACGCGCTCGTCCTCACAAAGCCCATCGGAACGGGGGTGCTGGCCCATGGGCTGAAGGCCGGGCAAGTGTCGGATGAAGCGAGAGACCTGTTTGTCTCTTCGATGAAGCGGCTCAATTCGGCCGCGAGCCGAGCCATGGTCGATGTCGGCGTCAACGCGTGTACGGACGTCACGGGTTTCGGAGTCCTTGGACACGCGTTGAACATGGCGAGAAGCAGCGAAGTGTCCTTTGTATTGAAATCCGGCAGGGTGCCCTTCTTTCCCGAGGCCGAAGACATGGCGGCCAAGAAGGTCTGCCCGGGCGGTTTGAATCGAAATAGGGATTACGTGCGGCCTTACCTCAAGTCCGAAGTGGGTGGTCCCCGGGTCGATCTGCTCTTTGATCCGCAGACCTCCGGAGGCCTTCTGATCGCGGTCTCTGCCGAGAAGCGCGAGAGTCTCCTGAGCGCTCTGAAGGACGGCGGGGTGGAGGAGGCGTGCGTGGTAGGGGGGGTAGTCGACAGGAAAGACCCGTACTTAATAGTCGAATAGTGCAACACGGCCGAGGCAGTCGGCCGCTCTCGACTCCGGCCTGAGTAGAAGCTTCACCCGGAGGGCCGCGCGAGGCTGCACGATTGCCCGGTTCCGACCGCTTGCGGGCGGGAACGGATGGGTTCTGGTGGATCCCGAGGACTTCAAATCCTTATGTCGGGCGCTAACAACGTCCGAGGTGGGTTCGATTCCCACACGTTCCCGCCATTTGTAGAAGGTGGCAAAGCGAAATGGCCGGTTTTTGCGGGACGATTCTCCTGGCTTCTGTGGCGTTCATCCCATTCGAGGGGGCGTGTGCCGGCGTCGACGGGGCGGCAGGCCCGGACCGCGTCGCCGAGGCCGCCCCGCAGGCCGACGTCGATCAAGCGCGGAGAGGGTCGGAGGGGACGGCCCGGCCGGACACAATTGCCGATGAGGAGGTGCCGGAGGCTCGCCCGGTGAAGCGCATCTCTCCCAAAGGGGCGGTGCTGCGTTCCGCTTTGTATCCCGGTTGGGGACAGTTGTCGAACGGCAAGCCCTACAAGGCGTGCGTCGTGTTCGGTGTGGAGGTCTACTTCGTGGGCGTAGCCGTACTGGCGGGCCGCCGGGCGCAGGACCTATTGGACCGCTCCCGCTTCGTCGTCTCGGAGAGTGAGCTGGGCGATCTGGAGCGGCGTTACGAGGAGTACATAGATAGAAGGAACGCGTACCTCTGGTGGCTGGGGGCCGCTATCCTCTACAGCATGCTGGACGCATACGTCGATGCCGGTCTGGCCGACGTCGAGGAGGGATTGGACAAACCCGCGCCGGTCTTTCTGGAGTCGAGCGCCGGTGAGGACGGTTCGCTCAGACTGGGAATCGGCGCCAGGTTTTGATCCGCGCGAGTGTCATGGGTTGAAAGTCCATCACCTTTTCCCGGCGCCATTCTCAGTATCAGAACAAGAGGCTTCGTGGTGGGATAGTTACAGAGACTTCCAACTCAGTAGCGGGGTTTTTCAACATGAGTAATATCTTAAGATGATTCGAAAGAAAGTCAGGAACTTCTGCATAATCGCGCACGTCGACCACGGGAAGTCGACCCTCGCCGACCGTATGCTCGATCTCACGGGCGCGATCCCGAAGTCGGCCATGAGGGACCAGGTTCTGGACACAATGGACTTGGAGAGGGAACGCGGCATAACGATAAAGGCGCATCCGATCACGATGGCTTATGAGACCGGCGGGGGCGAAGGGTATACGTTGAATCTAATCGACACTCCCGGGCACGTGGATTTCAGCTACGAGGTGTCGCGGAGCCTTGCCGCGTGCGAGGGGGCCGTGCTGCTCGTGGACGCCGCCCAGGGGATACAAGCTCAGACGATAAGCAACTACCACCTCTCGAAAGAAGCCGGCCTGGCGATAGTGCCGGCCGTCAACAAGATAGACTTGCCGGGTGCGAGGGTCGAGGAGACGGTCCGGGATTTGGCGGAGCTGGTAGGCGTTCCCGAAGAGGACGTCGTCAAAGTCAGCGCCAAGCTGGGCCGGGGGATAGCCGAATTGCTGGAGAAGGTCATATCATGCGTGCCCCCTCCCTCCGGGGATCCGGCCGGTCCCCTTCAGGCTCTTATCTTCGATTCGACGTTTGACTCCTACAAGGGCGTGCTTGCGTACGTGAGAGTCTTCAACGGGACATTGAAGCCGGGAATGAGGGCGAGGTTCATCGCGAGGGAGAGGTCCTTCGAGGTGCCCGAGCTGGGCATTTTCAGGCTCTCGATGATCCCGACGCGGGAGCTCAGCGCCGGGGACGTCGGGTACATGGTCACAGGCGTCAAGGAAGTCGCCGAAGCGCAGGTGGGAGACACCGTGACGTGCGCCGATGGGGAAAGGGCGCGGGCGCTTCCGGGATACAAGCCGATGAAGCCAATGGTCTTCAGCGGGCTTTATCCGACCGACGGCGAGCGCTACGAGTCTTTGAAAGAAGCGCTGGCAAGGCTGCGACTGAACGACGCCGCCCTCACGTACGAGCCGGAGACCTCGCAGGCTCTGGGCTTCGGATTCCGTTGCGGTTTCCTGGGCCCCCTGCACATGGAGATCGTTCAGGAGCGTCTGGAAAGAGAATACGGGCTCAATCTGATCGCGACGATCCCCAGCGTCAGGTACAGGGCCGTACTGAAGAACGGCGCAGACGTGGAGGTCGGCAATCCCAGCCAGATGCCGAGACCGGAGCTGATGGATCGCGTAGAGGAACCTTATGTGGCCCTCAACGTAGTAGTACCAGGAGACTATGTCGGCCCGATAATGACGCTGGCGCAGGAGAGCAGGGGCATCTACGTGAGCATGGGCTACGGGGAAGGGGGAATGGCGAGGCTTGAGTACAGGCTCCCCTTCTCCGAGATTGTTCTCGAGTTCTACGACCGCCTGAAGTCGGCCAGCAGGGGCTACGCCTCTTACGACTATGAGTTCACGGAGTACGCGCCGTCGGACCTCATCAAGATGGATATCCTGTTAAACGGGGAGACGGTCGACGCTCTCTCTGCTATAATTCACAGAGACAAGGCCCAGCGTTGGGGCAGGGAGATGACGGCGCAGCTCAAGCGTCTCATCCCGCGGCAGCTATTCGAGGTGGCCATACAGGCGGCGGTGGGAGGCAGGATAGTCGCCCGGGAGACGATCAGCGCTTTGAGAAAGAACGTCACGGCCAAATGCTACGGGGGGGACGTGACTCGAAAGAGGAAGCTGCTCGAAAAACAGAGGGAGGGCAAGCGGAGGATGAAGCAGATAGGGACGGTGGAAGTTCCGCAGGAGGCCTTTCTCTCGGTTTTCAGAACGATGAAGTAGAGGAGGACGCCATGTCCGTTGCCGGGAGCAAGGCCGCCGCCGCGACAAGCGGAGTGAAGGTCAGGAAGAAGTCGATCGCTCGTGAGTACGCCGAAGCTCTGGTGCTCGCGATAGTCCTGGTGCTGTTTCTCAGGGCCTTTGTCATTCAGGCTTTTAGAATACCGTCGGGGTCCATGAGAGATACTTTGCTTGAGGGCGACTTCCTTTTCGCGAACAAGTTCCTGTACGGGCCCAAAGTACCTTTCACCGACGTCCGCCTGCCCGGGATAAGGGATCCGAAACCGGGCGACATAATAGTCTTCGAGGCACCGATAGGCGAGAACAAGGACTTCATAAAGCGCTGCATAGCGGTTGAAGGCCAGACAATTGAGATACGAGACAAGCAGGTCTACGTAGACGGCGTGAAGCTCGACGAACCGTACGTCAGACATTCCGATCCCCGCAACGTCGGACGGAGCAGGGATGAATACGGCCCCGTCACGGTGCCTCCCGGACACATCTTCATGATGGGGGACAACCGAGACGACAGCAATGACAGCCGTTACTGGGGCCCCTTGAGCATGGACGCGGTGAAGGGCAAAGCGATGTTCCTCTACTTCTCCTGGGACGGCGAAAGACACCTGCCTCGCTTCGAGAGATTCTTCGATCTGATTCGATGACGCACGACCCGGAATCATTTGAAGGCGGCACGGGCCTTTACGTGCACGTGCCCTTCTGCAGGTCGAAATGCGACTATTGCGGCTTCTATTCCGTGCGGGTCCACCCCGGCCGGGTGGAAGCCTTTCTAGCTGCGGTGAACGCCGAGATTGAATATCGAAACCGGGACGCACGGCTGCGCGGGAGACGCTTCGCGACGCTCTATATCGGCGGCGGCACGCCGAGCGTCCTTCGCGCGGACGGTTTGAGGGCGCTGCTGCGATCGGTGTCCGACTCGTTCGACTTCGACTCCGACGTCGAGACGACGATTGAGGCCAATCCGGAGTCCGTCGACCCCGACTTCGCGGCGCTGGCGGCGGAACAGCCGGGCTGCCGGGTGAGCCTGGGGGCGCAGTCCTTCGATCGGGGCGTCCTGGAGACCCTGGGTAGGATTCATGATCCTGAAACCACCCGAAGCGCCTTTGGAACGCTCAGAGGGGCGGGGGTTCGTGAAATAAACTTGGACCTCATCTACGGAGTCCCGGGCGAGACGCTTGATTCGTGGGCCGGTTCATTGGACGAGGCGTTGCGGCTCAAACCCGACCACATCTCGATCTACTGCCTCTCGGTCGAAGAGGGCACGCCTTTCGCGGCGCTTGTTGAGGGCGGCCGGATGCCTCCGCCGGATGAGACTCTCCAAGCGGAGATGTACGCCGCCGGAAGAGAGAAGATTGAGAGCGCCGGCTTGGAGGGCTATGAGATATCCAACTTCGGCACCCCCGGCTCGCGCTCCCGCCACAATCGGATATACTGGAGACGAGGGGAATACCTCGGCTTGGGGCCGGCCGCGCATTCATTCCTTGACGGCGAGCGTTGGTGCAACCTCCCGGACGTGGAAGGGTACTGCCGAGCCGTCGCGGAAGGCGAGGATCCCGCCGAGTGGCGGGAGAAGATCACGGTCGAGGAGGCTCTGGAAGAGACGCTTATGCTGGCGCTCAGGACCCGCGAGGGTCTCGATCTGGATGAGCTCGAGCGCGTCTGCGGACCGGGGCCGCGCGAGGACATAGTGAGCAGATCGGCGAGTCTGGGGCGCGAAGGTCTGATGGTTAGGGCGGGTAACAGGCTTGCGATCGCCCCGAAGGGCTACTTCGTCTCCGACGCGATCATCGCGAGCCTCTTGCCCGAGGCGGGTCCGGAGTCGCTCGGGACTCGGGATCCTCGCCCCCACTGTGTGCGGAGGAAAAGGGGATGACTTTTGTGACGGTCGCCTTGATTGTCTCCGCCGTGGCCGCCGGGCTTTATTGGAGGACAAGGGCTTCCAAAAGGAGACCGCTCGGTCGCCGTCTTGGGGGAAGCGGGAACGGGCTTGACGAGAACGTCGCGGCGTTTCGGGATCTGCTGGCCGGCTTGAATCCGGACGAGGAGGTTCCGCAATATCCTCCCAACGACCACGACGAGACATCGGGTCTCGTCAGCTTCTACACGATAGTCCGCGGCGATGCATTGAAGGTCGCGGCCGTCATAGCCGAGAAATACGGGTCGTACCGGGCGGCGCGCGGTCCCGATGCGGACGATGATGCCGTCAGGGCCGCTCGAGCAATCCGGGGAATGGTGAGCGACCGCGTCGGTCGTTGCAGCTTCCGCTGGGGCACGAACTTGGTCGAGTACAAACTGCACAGAGATCAAAGCGACGAGTTCCTCTTCGTTGAGATAATGAAAAGGCCCAGGTAACCGCCCCTCCAAGACCCTCCAGTTTGCGAGAGTTGCTTTCGCGTTCGCTCGGACATCTGTCGTGATCGGGAGATCCGCTCGTTCTCTGCGGGCCCGCCCCGGCGCCATGGCCTTTCCCCTATCACCGACGGCCGATTCTGAAGATATGCGATGGGCGATCCGTTTACCCCGGGTGTGTGTGATCTTGGATCGAGGCCTACCATACCTTGAGCGCAAGGCACTTAAGATATTCCGTCTCTCTGGCCGCCAGAAGCACCGGGTGGTCTTTCGCCTGTCCCCGTGCGGCGAGTATCGCGGCTGTCCTGCCGGACTTGGCCACGGCCTCGCTCAACACCTGACGGAAGGAAGGAGCGTCCAGATGGTGGGAGCACGAGCAAGTGAAAAGAACCCCTCCCGGTTCCAGGAGCGATATTGCTTTCATATTGAGAGCCCTGTAGCGGTTCTTGGCGGAAGCGAGTCGGTCCTTGCGCCTGACGAAGGAGGGCGGGTCAAGTATGACGATGTTGAAAGGAGACTCCTCGCGGAGAGAGTCAAGCACCTCAAACGCGTCGCCTCGGATGCCCTTCCATCGATCGGCGCATCCGTTTTCTCGCGCGTTGGCCTCGGCGGCTTTGAGCGCGCGGGCGGAGCTATCCACGGCGGTGACGGAGGAAGCTCCCGCCGTCGCCGCCTTGATCCCCCAGGCTCCCGTGTAGCAGAAGCAGTCTAGGACCTTGGCATTTGCCGAGAACGGAACCGGCAGGGCCAGGTTGTCGCGTTGATCGAGGAATAGGCCCGTCTTCTGACCTTCCATCAAATCCGCAATTAGAGTCATTCCCTCTATTCGTACGGGGACCGGGCCTCTCCACTCGCCGTGCTCGACGGATTTCCCAATGGGCAACCCTTCGAGATCCCTGTAGGGGGAGTCATTTCGCAACACAACCACGTCCGGCTCGAGGTTGGAACGAACAGCGCCCAGGATCTCGTCCTTTTTCCTCTCCATCCCCGCAGTGAGTATCTGGACGGCCACCGCGGAGTCGTAGCGGTCCACGATGAGTCCAGGGAGGCCGTCGGACTCGCCATAGACCGCGCGGTATACCGTGGAGCCGGGATAAAGGCGGCTTCGGAGCTCGACAGCGCGCTTCAGTCTGAGCGAGATGAAGTCCGGATCGAGGTCATCGGCGCCCGCGGTGAGCAAACGAATCGCTATCAGGGTGCGAGGGTTGACGTAGCCGATCCCCAGGGGCCTGCGGTTGGCCGCCTCCACGCGGACCAAGTCGCCGGGTTGAACGCCGTTTGGAATAGCCTTCAGCTCATTGCTGAATATCCACGGGTGCCCCGCGAGCACCCGCTTCTCTTCGCCCTTCTTTAGCTTTAGCGTGATCATGAAGTTTGTCTCCGCCTGCGGTGCCGGCGAAGGATCTTTCACGCTCCCTCCGCCCGCTCAGTCAGCTAACCGCCGCTCTGCGGCGGTGGATCTTCCTTCGCTCCTGCGGAAACGGTCGCTACGAAAGGTCCTTCGCCGGCGAAAGGAGCACTTGTCGGCTTCACCGGCTTGTTCAACCGCGCCCTAAACAACGATCTTCTCCAGCCTCTCGGCGATCCATACCTTGATTATGGACTGACGCGTCACACCAAGCCTGCGGGCTTCCTTGTCCAACGACTCAATCATCCATGTAGGCAAATCCACGTTTACACGCTTCTGTTCGATCCCGGGACGTCTTGCCTTGGAACGATCCAAGTGAGGAGTAATGTCTTCGCCCCGATCGAGTTTCCTGTCAAAATCCTTAGCCTTCATACAACTCGACCTCCTCCCAGCGGGAGCGTCGTACGCCTCGGGAAGGCGCCGGCGTTAGTCGCGCAGCAGCTCGTAGTTTCTGTACTCGCCCGGATGCCAGCCGAATCGCTCGTCCAGCCAGTCGAGCAACCTGTCGCGGAAGGACCCGCGCCGGGGCGGCGACGGAGTGACGGGGCCGTTCCGTAGCGAAGCGGTCACCCTCTCGGCCATGACCGCCGGATGCGATCCGCGGAAGGGCGAAAGCCGCCCTCCCGTATCATAACGAAAAGCGGGGCCGCCCGGCATGTATCTGGCTTCAACCGTCCGGTCGTCGTGCCAGAGCCTTGCCATCTCCACGATCTTGGTTTTCATCAGCCCCGGTTCTCTCACCCAGCCGTAGTGATAGATGTTTGCGCCTGAGGGTCTGACACGGAGCTTGTGCCCGTTTCTGCGAAACCCCTGGGCGTCTCTCCACGCCTCAATCCCCAAGCCGGTTCTTACTATTCTGACCTCGCGGCGGTACCATCTTCGACCGACGCCGAGGGTCTGATAGTTTGCGTAAAAGTGAATGAAATCAAAGAGCAGGCCCTCGGTGATCGGATCATTGTAATAGCGGGCCATCGCCTCTCTCACAATCGGATGGTCGCGTTCGTGCAAGACTTCGTCGGCTTGAATATAGAAAGCCCAGTCTCCGGCGCAGTGCGATAGAGCCAGGTCGGCCTGCGCCGCTAGGACGCGCCCTCCGGATCGAAGCAGTGGATCCCATCGAGACTCCACCACTTTGATTTTGGGTGACGGGATCGACTCTATGAGTCCGAGAGTGTCGTCCTCCGAGTCGCCCACGTTGACTATCATCTCATCCACAACCGGCAGGACGGACGTGACTGATTCTCTCACGGGATAGCCGAGCCTGACGGCGTCTCGTACGAACGTGAAACCGCTGACTTTCACTTTATCTTATCATCTCCCGGGTGCCGTCGCCGTCCTGCGTCCGCGCCGGTGATTGTCCGGGGCCCGACGATTCAAAGCCGCGGGGCGAGGGGTTCCCAGGGCCGACGACCATAAACGGAGGATCATCCCGTATCGGCGGTTGTCATCTCAACCTATGGTCCGCGGATGCTCCGCGGTCGGCTCCTGGAAACGCGGCCGGCCGTCGCAGCCCGGTCACGGGCGAAGTGCCGAGCCCCAATTGATGTGTCTTTGGCCGAGAACTCGATATGAACCTATTGTAGCCCCCCGCGAATCGCAAGGGCAATTGGGGCACGCTGTGATCATGTTCACAGACGAAGGGGTCTCCATAGCGACCATTTGAGCCGGAGGGAACGGAGATGCGCCTGCAAGGTGATCCACAGGATGTATGACCAGGTATTGTGGCCCACACCGTGCCTGAAGGAGGTCCCTTGGGATTAGCACTTGCGGCCGGCGATCCTCAGGCCCAGCCAAAACGCGCCCGTTTACGAAGAGGGTCACGTTTGGGGAGCCAAAACTTCGCCGAGTCGCCCTGCAAAGCTGGAGAAACAGGCCAGACATCGTCCAGTGGGGCGAACGGAGAACCGATCCAGATCCTCACACTAGTTCTTCTCCTGATCCTGCAAGAACCCTATTTGCCTCTTCTTGGGTGGTGAAGGTGGAATCATGAGCTGCCGGATGGCCTCGAAGACTGTCTTAAGTTTGGAGTCATGCTCGGTGAGCTTGCGTTCGAGGCCGGCGAGCTTCGATCGAAACTGCTCCTGCGAGGAAAGAAATCGCCGGAACTGAACGAAGGCACGCATGATTTGGACATTCACCGCTATGGCCCTCTTGCTATGCAGGACACTCGACAGCATCGCCACACCTTGCTCAGTGAACACGTATGGTCGATAGCGTCTGCCGCCCCGGCCTGAGTTACCGGGCTGGGCCCTCAGGGTTTCGAATTCCTCCTTGGTGAGCTGAAACATGAAATCAGAAGGGAAGCGATCGAGGTTTCTCCGCACCTGTCTGGTGAGTTGCTTGGTTTCTACGCCATACAGATCAGCAAGATCCTCATCGAGCATTGTCTTTTCTCCACGGACGAGGAGGATCTTCTTCTGAATACGCTCAATGGGTATCTGTACGGTCCTGGGCATAGCCTTGGCGCCGCAACTCCTGTAAACAGGTTTGTTTCTATCTGTGCCAGGGTTGGAATTTTGAGGTGCCAATCCGGCACCTCAAAATCCAGGGAGTCCCACGGAAGTTGTTGAATACAGTTGCATTCCTGGGCTCCGCAAGCCTGTTAGGATTATGTCGCCTGGCCGTGGTTGACGAAACAAGCAATTGTCAGGCCAGGACGGTGCTATGGGTACGGTCACGTTTGGGGAGCCAATTGTTACAGGATTCGAACCGTTGGTGGTTTGGTAACGCATACCAGACCTCCAGCGTTCGACGGTCGTGGACGAGGATCTTCTTCACCAATCGGCGGAGAAGGTCCTTCTTTTGTGGGTTCGTCCCCTCAGCCATGACGTGCTCGAACTTGTCGACGAGAGTCGCGAGCATCTCCTTATCAATCGCGGGTAGCTCCAGCCTCTCCCTGCGCACGTCGAGGTTTCGCCTCTCGCCCTCCAGTTCCTCCAGCCGCGTCCGTAGATCGCGGACCTTCTCGTTGCAGAGGGCAGGATCGAGCTTCCCAGCTTCGAATGCCTTGAAGTAGCGATCCATCGCTGCCTGTGCCTTCGTGGCCTCCGCGAAGTTGCTGTCGATTTCCTTCTCGATGGCTGGTCGCTCGGCGGTGAGCTGCCTATTTGCTTCTTCCCACACCCGGGACATGAACTGCTCGTCCCGGAACATGCCCTTGACGTCCTCGATGATCGCTCCATCCAAGAGGTCCGATCTGACATAGTCCTGCTCGCAATCATGGTCGTTGAAGCGTTTCGAGCAGACGTAGTAGGGGACGGAGACACCGTTCTTGTGGCCGCCACCGCCGAACATGCGGCTCCCGCACTTTGCGCACTTGATGACACCGGTGAGGAGCCGATCGTCGCCGTGCCGCATTTGGCGTCCTTTAAGATCTTCGTTACGTTCCTCAAGGACATTCCTGGCCTTCTCAAAGAGCACTTCCGATACGAGCGGGTCGTGGGTTCCCTCATGCAATATCTCTAACCACCGAATCTTGCCGATGTAGACGGGGTTGCGGAGCATGTAAAGGACGACGCGCCGGCCCCACTTCCGCCCGTTGCGGTTCCGATGACCGGCCCCGTTAAGCTGCTTGCAGATAGCCGACGTGCCTTCCTTGCCGAGGGCGTACATCTTGAACATCTTGCGGACGATGAGCGCCTCTTCCTCGTGGACGACGAGGCCCTTCTCGGGATCGAGCTGATAACCGTAGGGCACATACCCGCCGACGAACTTCCCGCTCTTCGCCTTCTTCTCCATTCCGACTTTGGTGCGTTCGACGATGGTGGCGTGCTCGAATTCGGCGAAAACGCCGAGCATCTGAAGCATCATCTTCCCGGCGGCGTTGGCGGTGTCGAAGGGCTCGGTGATGGACTTCAGAGCGACGCCGTACTTGGTGAGCTCGTCCACCATCAGAGCAAGCTCGCGGACCTTGCGCGATAGGCGGTCGACGCGAAAGACGAGGAGCATGTTGAAGGCCTGAGCCTCGGCGTCGAAGAGCATCTCCTCGAGGCCGGGGCGGTTCATGTGCGTGCCGCTCTCCGTGTCCCGGTAGACCTTGTGGAGACGCCAGTCGTCGCCCCACTGGGCCTTGCAGAAGGCCTCGAGCCGCTCCTTCTGGGCGCCGAGCGAGTACTTCTGATGGTCCTCGTCGGTCGAGATCCGGGTGTAGAAGGAGACCCGGACCGGCGCACGAGGTTTTTCACTCATGGCGGTGTCTCACTTGTAACCTCCTGCTAATATGCAAGTTACGCATTATCTCCACTCCCAGTCCTACCTCTGGACGCCCACCGACATCAAGGAAATTCCGGGGGCTCTAACCAGCCCCGTCCCAAAGAGAAAGGGGGGTTGGACGGGGCGGGCGGGGACAGGCGGGGGTGCATTCTCTCAGGTCTTGACGCTAAACATTTGTAGGGTAATACTTCACAGAGTTGTGCCAGTCTGGTCGAGAGTGCTGAAGATGGGATGCGTCTGGAACTGGCCGACAGGAGATGTTCCCGATCCAAGTGAACATCTGGCTAATCCGCGGTTGTGAGCGCGATCAGAGTGTTTGGCAGGATTCCATAGGAGGCGAGGAGATGCCGCGGCTGCGGTTCAAGAACTTCAGCGATCTTACGTTCATTCAGAGTATTGATAAGTCAACGCACCTTGGTCCCTTTCTTGCGACGCACAGGGACTACTTCGAGCGACAAGGCATTGATGTTACGAAGCTCAAGAACGATGATGCGACCGATAGACGGCTCCTGCGGATCTTCACCCAGCCTGATGAAGACATGCCGGCAGATCTGCTCGAGGCCCTCTACCTGCTTGACGATCTCGCGGATGAGGCTGGGCATGACCGGATACTGGATGAGGCCCGGCGCAAGAACATCAACCTCAACAGCAGAGAACTCACCCCTGGTGAGTTCGCCATCGTGGTACACGGTAAACATCCAGATCTGATCTGGGTATGTCACGAAAAGACGATCTACCGGAAGATCAAGAACTACCAAGAATACCAAGGCAAGAACAGTCTAAAGCTCACGTTCTCGGTTGTAGAGAGGAAGCGTGCGGCTCTTGAGCAAGCTCTGGCTCCATGGTTCGAATCCAACAATCGAAGCCGCGCATGCGAGATCTATCCCTATGAGGAGGGCGAGGAGATCAAGTTCCTCATCACGCACGGACGGCCCCTCCGAACGGATGGCAGCATCGACAAGAGGCTGAGAAGATCCCGTGTCGCGTACCGCCCTCAGAAGCATGACTCGGTGATTTACAATAATCAGCTGTCAGTGCTGCGGATCAACGCGCAGACGCTGGGCGAGAAGGACCTCTATCGGAAGACCTTTGGCCAAGTCCTCTTCAACGACTCAGACCATTTCCCTGATGGGGACATCTACACGTTGGCGCCGTTAAGGAGCGGGGCGGGAGCCATCAAAACGGTCAGTGGCGTCTTGTCCGCTCGCCTCTCGGAAGTATGGATCGCAATCGACGACGATCAGGGATTCGTTCAGATATCGAGGGGCTACGACCTCGCGCAGAGCATGAACACGTATGGGAAACCAAACCTGCAAGAAGGCCGCTTGGTGCGCGCCGCCTTCCTAATCAAGTACTCCAGCGGAGGCCGCCCGCGGAAGCTCGAGCTGCGCCCGACCAATGTTGCCATCTACGATCGCGACCGAGACGGAGAGGCTGCAGCGCGTTTCATGCGTGCGAACGGCTATCTCAAGCTCTGAGTGCAAGCCGATGGCATCTGACCTTGACCTTTCGCGATTCTGGGAACTCCTAGAGACGAACTTCCCGCTCGCCGGCGCGAGACGCGACCTACGAGACAGCTTAGGATGCGATCTCGTTACGGCCCTCGAGACCGGAGAAGTCCTCTCGTACGTCCGTGCGGCTGAACGCATCTCCTGCCCGCGGCCTGGTGGGGCAGGGTGTCCCCGGCACGTAGTGGAGCTGAGCGACGGTCGGATCCTAGGTGTGTGCGGGAACGATCCCCCGGAATGCGAGGATATTGAGCTCACACAGAGAGACATAGAAGTCCTCGGGGTTCAGCCAGAGCGGCTTTGCCGGGCTCTCCGCCACGCCCTCTGCATGGGCGGCAAAATCGAAGCCATCGCCGGTCTCCGAAACACGTATCGGGCGGGAACTTTCAAGCCGAGGCCGACGGTTCGGAACTCAGTTTATTTTGTCGCGCGATGCGCTGAGCGCGAGTATTCGGAAGCATTCGACGCGCTGCGGTCGCGGCAGGAGGGTAACAGCTTCGCGATACTGGTTCCAACAGATCGGTTCGTCAGTGTTGACACGATCCGGCAGATGGCCACGCTGGGCATTCCGATCATCGCTCTCCGGGGCCTCATAAGTCCCGATACAAACGGGCAGCTGATTACGTCCGAGGACGCACTCCAATTGTTCGAAGGCATTGGCCGGCGAGCCGCGACAACTGCCGGGCTCTCGGCCCCCGTCGTGGCGCAGGCTCTCACCCACGAGGGATGGCGGGATCTCGATGAGACTTCCTACCGCGGACTGATCGAGAAGGTCAATGAGTACAGCATCGTGGCTGACGAGATGAGCGGGGTGGTTTGGAAATGCGTGAATCGGCGCAAATCGCCTGAGCCCATAGAAGATGTTCAGCCCGGGTACTTCCGCATGATACATGCGACCGTTATGAAAAAGGGTTACTTCGATCCCGCCGTCGAGGGCCCGATGGAGGAACAAGAGTCGGGGAAACAGATCTTCCAGAGGGCCAGAAAGGCCATCGATATCAAGTACAAGGACCGCCACGGTACGACGAAATGGCGGCTATTCAAGACTGCAAAGGTCGACAATCATGCCGTCTACCATTTCCAACCCGACCCCAACTTCAAGTTTGCCCTCATTTTCCTACCACGTTCCTGACCTAGTTCCAAGCCTTTAGAAGACTTCTTCGCTCTATACACGCCACGTACAGTCCACATCTGCTCTGGATACAGAGTAGCCCTCTAGTCTCTCCACATAGTTCGAAACCCCGAACACCAAAGGAGAGACCACATGGAACAAGAATGGCGATGTACTCGTTGCGGAAAGCTCCTCGCTGTCCTACATGCTGACCGGCTCCACATCCGTCTTGCCCGTGGCCACGAGTATCTAGTCGGTTTCCCCGTGACCGCTGTGTGCCGGAGTTGCAGGACGTTGAATGAGCTTCCCGATGACAGAAGAGAGGGTGGCCCCGACAAAGTCAATGCGGTGACCATCACGGACTAATCCACAGCACTTTGAGGCGCGCGACGCCCTAATCGGCCAGTAGGAGGTGCCAGACGCCCGGCCAGGAAGGCCAGGCGTCGTGGTAAGCACTCCCAGGGATCAGGACCGTAAACAACTCGAGCACGAACTTGAAACCGATGAATACCAAAACCTACTGGTCAAGCTTCAGCGGAAAGCGCCGTTCCTGCGGCGGTTCGACACGTGGCGGGATGTGATCGCGTTCATGCGTGCGGGAACGTCACGGGATCCGCGCAAGGACGAGGTCTTGAGGCCTATTCTGACCGCGCATGACGCGGACCAGGACTATCGCTGGCGGAAGATCCTGCTCGCGATCTTCTGGCCAGCGCTCGTGTCCATCCGCCGCAGGAAGTTTTATTGGGACGAGGACGAGCCGGATGAGCTTTGGCAGCGCATCTTCTGGGCGTTCCACCAGGCGATTTGCCGGATCGATCTAGCGCGCCGTCCGAGACGGTTGGCGCAGAAAATTGTCAACGACGCGATCCATGACCTCTATCTCGACTATCAACGCTGCTGGGACCACGCGAGCCGCGAGGTCGCGACGGATCCGGATGAGCTAGATGAGTTCCCCTATGAGGACGTTGCAATCGATCTTGACGAGATGATCGATGCCCAAACAGCGCTCGCACGAGAAATCAGCAGGTTGCGGGGGCACCTCAATGCCGGCCGCATCACCGAGGGCGACTTCGTGTTGATCGTCGGCACGCGCATTTACGGCAGGTCCATTGCCGAGTACGCACGCGAGATGGGACTGGACTACGAGCTCGTCAAGAAGCGCAGGCAACGGGTCGAGGCCGCCATTGGCCGCTTTGAGACAAGGTCATAACGACTTGCGTACGGCTTGTCCCCGTCGAGTGCCCCTACACCCCCCTTGGGTAGTGGAGGGGAGTGAAAGCACGGACAGAGAAGGCGAGGAACCCATGATCAGCAAAGCCGAAGCCCAGGCAATGATCGATGACGTGTTCGAGGAGGAGGCCCTCGTAATCGGCGGCCTGGTTGCCATCAACGAGATGGATGACGACCTGGTCTGGCGCCTGGTCAAGCACCTCGATGTGATTCGCGGCAAGGCGCTGCGCCGCCTCCAAGCTGGGACGCACGAAGGCAATGACGAGCCGCCGCGCCGCAGACCGAACCTCAGGCCGCACCCGGCAATCCAGGAATTCCTGCTCTCCCTGAGGAGGGCCTAGCCGTGTCGGCACCGACACGAATCGACATCACACGCCACTATGGCGAACTGTCGGAGAAGGACACGGACGCGGTGGTAAAGGCCGTGGCAGGCCTCATCGTGGACTACCTCAAAACGGACCGCCAATCCGGCCAAGAGACTTCTGCGGCGCCGCACCAGCGGCAAGTGAAAGAGGAGGAGACAGAAGCATGAACATCCCTGCGGTATTCCGCAAGCGTCGAGGAGATGGGGACGAGCTCGTGGACGACCTGAGTTTCCTGATCCGCGAGCCGGCCGACGTCTACCACGCCAAGGCCAAGGGCTTCCTCACCAGTCATCAACTGGCGGACTTCCGCCGCAACGCACTCCTGTTCCACAAGAAAGAGCTGGGGCTCGTTAAGGATGAGGACCGGCCGGCCTATGTCATCGGACGCGCCGCGCACGTGCTCATCCTAGAAGGGCGCGAGGCCTACGAGCAGGGCTACGCCTTCGGCGGGCCGGTAAATCCCAAGACCGGCGAGCCTTTCGGCACGCGCACGAAGGCGTTTCAAGAATGGGCCGAGGCGCAGGGAAAGCCGGTACTCGACGATGAGCAAGCTGCGCTCATCGAGAACCTGAACGCCGCGGTCCAGGCGCATGAGCACTCGGCGGGGCTTCTCGCCGACGGCATCGCGGAAGGCGTGGTGCGAGCCGAGTACAGCGGCGTGATGGCCCAATCGCGCCTCGACTGGCTGAACCCTCAACGGGGCATCGTAGACCTCAAGACATGCGACAACCTCGACTGGCTGCAAATGGACGCTCGCACCTACGGGTATGCGCATCAGCTGGCCTTCTACCGGTCCGTTGTCGCCGCCCTTATACAGTCGGTGCTTCCGGTTTATCTGATCGCCGTGGAGAAGCGCGAGCCGTTTCGCTGCGGCGTATGGCGCATGGGCGAGGAGGTGCTGGGGATCGCCCAGAAGGAGAACGAAGAGGCCATCGAGCGGCTGAAGCAGTGTCGGGAAACTGGCACCTGGCCCACGGGATACGAGGACATCCGCGTCTTCGATTGGATCTGAAACCGGCGGGGAGCGGGCGGGATGGCGTGACGCGCTGATGGCCGGGGGCGCGTTAGGACTCCCTGGGTCCGCCCGTCTCCCCGTAAACCCGAACGAGAGGAGGTACAACCGATGAAGCTCTTAGAACAGGTATCAAGCGGACGGAATCCGGCGCCGAGGCGGGTGATGCTTTACGGCACTCACGGCATCGGCAAATCGACGTTCGCCTCATGCGCGCCCAAGCCCGTGTTCATCCAGACCGAGGACGGCCTGGGCGAGATCGACTGCGACAAGTTTCCCCTCACCGCGACGTTCGATCAGGCCATGCAGGCCCTGTCGGAGCTCTACATCGACAAGCATACCTATCGAACCGTCGTGGTGGACTCGCTGGATTGGCTGGAGCGCATGATCTGGGCCGAGGTGTGCCGCAAGCGCAACGTCGAAAGCATCGAGGACATCGGCTACGCGAAGGGCTACGTCTTCGCCCTGACGCAGTGGCGCGAGTTCCTGGAGGGGCTGACGGCGCTGCGCAACGACAAGGGGATGACGGTGCTCCTCATCGCCCATGCCCGGATCGAGCGGTTCGAGAACCCCGAGACGGAGTCCTACGACCGCTACGTCCCCCGCCTCCATCGCCTCGCCTCGCAGGTACTCCAGGAGTGGTGCGACGAGGTGCTCTTCGCCACGTTCAAAATCTACACCAAACAGACGGATGAAGGATTCGACCGCAAGCGGACGCAGGGCATCGGGACGGGAGAGCGGATCATCCGCACAGTCGAGCGGCCGGCCCACGTGGCGAAGAACCGCCTGAACCTCCCTGAAGAGATGCCTCTCGACTGGGACACCTACGCGCAGTACTTGACCAGCAAACCCACGAGCTCGCCCCAGAGCGGGAAGAGCAAAGGAGCGAAGTAACCATGCCGAACCTGAACGGATTTGACGCCAACACTGTAGACCCCGCCACCGACTTCGAGCCGCTCCCGGCGGGCAAATATCTCGCGGTCATCACCGGCTCTGAGATGAAGGAGACAAAGAACGGGAACGGGAATTACCTGGAGCTGACCTTCCAGGTCATTGACGGGCAGTACAAGAACCGCATGCTCTGGTCGAGGCTCAATCTAGACAACCCGAACCGTCAAGCCGTCCAGATCGCGCAAGGAGAGCTGTCGGCCATCTGCCGCGCGGTGGGCGTGCTGCAGCCCAAAGACTCGATCGAGCTGCATAACCTTCCGCTTCTCGTGACAGTGAAGTGCAAGAAGCGCGAGGATACCGGGGATCTGGTGAACGAGATCCGCGGCTACGCCAAGAAGGAGGCGGCGACTGGCGCGCCTCAGCAAGAGGCGACGAATACTCCTCCCTGGGCCCGTCGATGATCGAGCTCAAGCTGCCATACCCACCCTCGGTGAATCACTACTACCGCCGGGTGGGCCACCGAACGCTCATCAGCCGCGAGGGGCGCAGGTTCCGCAAGACGGTCTGTGCCCACCTCGCGACGCTGAGAGTGCGGCGGCTGAAAGGGCCGCTTCGCATCGAGATCGAGGTCTACCCGCCCGATCGTCGTCGGCGCGACATCGACAACGTGCAGAAGGCGCTCCTGGATGCGCTCCAGCACGGGGGCCTCTATGACGACGACAGCCAGATAGTGAAGCTGGACATCGAGAAGCTCGGGTGGGCCACCGGTGGCCGCACGATCGTGCGCATCCGGGAGCTCCGGAATGCTTGAGCTGAGGCCGTATCAGCAGGAGGCGGTAGAGGCCATCTACGGCCACCTGCGGGGGCGGGACGACAACCCGTGTGTTGTGCTTCCGACCGGCAGCGGCAAGACCATCGTTATGGCTCAAGTCTGCGCTGATGCCGTGAACCGCTGGAACGGGCGCGTCCTGATACTGGCCCACGTGAGAGAGCTCCTTGAGCAGGCCCGCGAGAAGCTCCACCTGGCGTCGCCTGAGATGTGGACGAAGACCGGAGTCTACTCCGCGGGCCTTAAGAGCAGAGACACCGAGCACCCGATCATCATCGCTGGCATCCAGTCGGTCTACTGGCGCGCATGCGAGCTCGATGCCTTCGATCTCGTGATCATCGATGAGGCGCACATGATCCCACCGGAGGGCGACGGGATGTACCGGACCTTCCTGGAGGAGGCCCGGAGGGTCAACCCGAACCTGCGGGTGATCGGGCTCACCGCGACGCCCTTTAGGATGAAGAGCGGAATGATCTGTGAGCCGGACAACGTGCTGAATCACGTCTGCTACGAGATCGGCGTGAAGGAGTTGATCGTGCAGGGCTACCTTTGTCCGCTGGTCACCAAGGGAAGCCGCGAGACGATCGACACCTCGGGTTTGCACGTCCGCGCTGGCGAGTTCGTGGCAGGCGAGGCCGAGGACCTCATGGATACGGACGAGCTCGTCGAGTCGGCCTGTAGCGAGATCCTCGAGCGGACCTCCACGCGCCGCTCTGTGCTCATCTTCGCGAGCGGGGTCCGGCACGGGCGCCACGTTGCTGACGTGTTGCGTGAGAAAACGAGAGAGAGCGTCGGGACCGTCTTCGGCGAGACGGCCGATACCGAACGCGACGAGGTGCTCACGGCCTTCAAGGCTGGCGAGCTCAAGTACTTGGTAAACGTCAACGTACTGACCATGGGGTTCGACGCGCCGAACATCGACTGCGTGGCCATGGTGAGGCCAACCCTCTCGCCCGGACTCTACTATCAAATGGTCGGGCGAGGTTTCCGGCTCAATGACGGGAAGGAGAACTGCCTGGTCCTGGACTTCGGTGGGAATGTTCTCCGTCACGGGCCTGTCGATGCCATCCGCATCCATAAGGGAAATCACCGCGGAAACGGAGACGCGCCCGCCAAGCAGTGCCCAGTGTGTCAGAGTCTCGTCGCGGCCGGTTACGCGGTGTGCCCCGATTGCGGCTACGAGTTCCCGCCCCCGAAACGGCAAAACCACGAGGCGAGCGCTTCGACGGAGAACATCCTGTCCGGCGAGGTGACGACCACCGTGCACCCGGTCGAGGCCGTCCATTTCACCATCCACCACAAGCGCGGGGCCCCGGACGATGCGCCTAAGACTCTGCGCGTCGAATACCGCATAGGCTTCCACAAGTATCAATCGGAGTGGATCTGCTTCGAGCACACCGGTTGGGCGCGGCAGAGGGCCGAATCGTGGTGGCGGCGGCGCTCGAACGCGCCGCTTCCGGAGTCGGCCGCCGAGGCCGTGGCACTCGCCAGTGACGGCGCCCTCTGTGATACCCGGTCCATCACGGTGCGCAGCGTCGCCGGCGAAGAATATCCACAGATCATCGGCTACGACCTGGGTGCCATACCCCCGTGGCGGGAGCCGGGTTGTGACGATGAGGTCGGTGAGGAAGTGTACGCCTACGCAAATGAAGGAGACCTGCCCTTTTGAACATCCTGCTTGACTGTGCACTCCACTACGCGACGCTCGGTTACCCGGTCTTTCCCTGCGCTCCAGGCGGGAAGACGCCGCTCACCGCGCACGGCTTCCAGGATGCGACCACCGACGCCGCGCAGATTGAGGGGTGGTGGACGAAGCACCCAAACGCGAACGTCGCAATGCCGACCGCGGGACTTCTGGTCATCGACGTCGACGGCGCGGAGAACCCTTGGCCGGGCGACCAAGCCAAAGCACAGGATCTCCTGTGTTGTCCGGTATCCCTCACGCCGCGCGGCGGTCGGCACCACATCTTCCGCCAGCCGGAGGGAAAGAACTGGGGCAACACAGCAGGGAAGATCGCGCCGAAGGTCGATACACGCGCGAATGGCGGCTACATCGTCGTGCCGCCGTCAATCGTAGGGGGTAAGCCGTACAGGTGGGCGGACAAATCAGAGTTGGAGACTGCTCCCAGCGAGCTGCCCGAGCCCCCGGAATGGGTTGTGGCGCTCCTGGACGGATCGGGAGGCCTATTCGCTCAAGACGTCACCGGAGGGAACGGAGACGTTGCCCCTACTCCAATCCCGTGGACTCCGCCAAGGGCAGAGAATCCGCCGGCGGATGGCAACGCTATTCCCAGTGGCCAGCGCAACGCTACCTTGGCGCGCCTTGCGGGAAACATGCGCCGCGTGGGAATGAGCTGCGAGGAGATCCTCGCGGCCCTCGAACGCGCGAACCAGGACCGATGCAAACCGCCGCTTCCGCCTCGTGAGGTCGAGCTGATCGCGACGAGCATCTCCCGGTATGAACCCGACCAGGTGGCCGTCGCCGTGGCCGAGAACCACTGGGCGCAGGACGCAGGCATTGAAGCGTCGAGTTATGACAGCGCGCCGGAGATCTTCGATCCCGGCCCCTTGCCCGACGAACTCCTGCGTGTGCCTGGATTTGTCTCTGAAGTGATGGACCACTGCCTCGCCACTGCTCCGTATCCGAACGTGGTCATGGCCTTCGCGGGAGCCCTTGCGCTTCAGGCGGTGCTCGCCGGCCGCAAGGTGCGCGACCCCGGCAACAACCGGACTAACCTTTATCTTCTCGGGCTCGCGCACTCCTCCGCCGGCAAGGAGCATCCGCGCAAGATCAACATCGAGATACTACACGCAGTCGGACTGGCTGACCAGATCGGTGGGAGGTTCGCCTCTGGCGAGGGCGTGCAGGACGCGCTCTTCAGCGAGCCGTGCATGTTATTCCAGACTGACGAGATCGACGGAATGCTCCAGTCGATCAACAAGGCCAAGGACGCCCGGCACGAGAACATCATGGGGACGCTTCTCACGATGTACTCAGCGGCGAACTCCATCTTCCCCATGCGCCGCAAAGCGGGCAAGGAATCTCCGGGAGCCATCGACCAGCCTTGCCTGGTGGTGTTCGGAACGGCGATCCCCAACCACTATTATGAGGCGCTCTCTGAGCGGATGCTCACCAATGGATTCTTCGCTCGCATGATCATCCTGGAATCCGGCAAGCGGTCAGCGGGCCAGGAACCGAGGATCGAGCCACCGCCGCCTCGTGTGCTCGAGTCCGCCAAGTGGTGGGCGGACTTCCGTCCGAGTTCCGGGAATCTCGAACCGTGGCACCCCGTACCGCGAGTTGTCCCCATCACCCAAGAGGCCGCCCACATCTTGATTGAGAACCGGCTCGAGGCTGAGGCAGAGTACGCCAAGGCGGAGACCTCCGGCGACACGGTCGGCACGGCCGTGTGGGGCCGCGTGACCGAGCACGCGCGCAAGCTCGCGCTGGTTTACGCAGTGAGCGAGAACCACGCAAATCCTGAAGTTGGAAAGAGGGCGGTGCAGTGGGCCAGGCGCTTTGTCATGCACCAGGCCAGGCGGATGCTCTACATGACACAGGCCCACGTCGCGGCCAACCCCTTCCATGCCGAGTGCCTGAAGCTCTTGGAGAAGCTGCGCGGGGCCCCTGGACTCGAACTCCCGCACAGCGTTCTACTCAAGCGCATGAAGATGGATACGAAGAACTTCATGCTTATTGTGAATACGCTCGAACAGCGCGGGGACATCGTGGTCCGCAACAACCCGACCGCTACGAAGCCTGGCCGGTTCTACCAGCTCGTCGGAGCCACGCGGGAGCAGGAATCCGGAGAAGAACCCGGCAAGAGTGAAAGATCTCAAGAGTCCAGTCAGGGGTGAAAAATAGTGAAGTATTTTCAGGAGGTGAAATAAAGTGAAGGATTGTGAAAGATTAAGAAGTGTAAGTATATATAATATATATATCTCTCTCTATCTTTCTACCTTTCACCCCTACCTCCCTCTCTCACTAGATATGTCCTTTCTATCGCGCGCGTGTGTAAGGGTGGGGTGAAAGAGTGAAACCTCTTCAGCCATTCGATCCAGGGTTTCCCGGCACCGCCCGGCATATCGAGCCCTGCGAACGCTCACCGTGGGCCGATCGCCCAGAGCCCCATGGCTTGTTACCTATCCAAACCCCGAACGCTCACCGTCGCCGTCTTTGTGCGTTCAGGGTATGCCCCGTCTGCGGGGCAGAGCTTCCGCTGGAGCGGAATCCGAAGGCCCGGCGGGAGAGGGTCTACTGCTCCGACGCATGTCGAGCGCGAGCATGGCGACAGCGGACCAGGACCGGGGGGCGTGGATGTGAGTGCCGGCCCGGAAAGTCATACACAAAATGCACAGAATTCGGCATCGGGGTCAGCGGAAGGTAATTGTGTGCATTCTGAGCGGTGTTCGGGGCGTCCGGCATCTGATTCACCCGCCGAATCTGCTGCCACCCATGGCGGAGTCATAGGAGGCGAGCGCGATGCCTGAACGCCGAAGACCCCTCGGGGTTCCGAGAGGTCCTCGGGCAGTGGGTTGTCGCGAACGGCTACGCTTCGCTGTGAACCGCCTTCATGATCGCCTTGACGCCCGCCTCGTCGTTGCGAGCCGCAGCCACCAAGAGGCCACGAGCGAACTTGGAGGCCATGGCCGGCCCTGCCGCCTTGTGAATCGCGGCGCGCTCCTCGGCGGTCAGACGGAACGCGAATACGCACAGGTTGTCATGTGCGGCCTTCTTCTCGGGCTTCTCCTGCGCCTTCGCGGGTTCGGTCGCAACCGGTTTCGGCGTCTTCGCGTTTGCGGCCGCAACGACCGGCTTCTGCGTCTTGGCCGTCGCCTTCTTCTTCGTGGTCTTGGACTTTTTCACAACGTGCTCCTTTCCGTTGGTGTAACGCGCACGATTCGCTGCGGCTCCTTGCCACAGCCCTCGCACGCAACTGTCCCGCCCACGCGGTCTATCTCCGCCATGACGTCGGGTGTGATCTCCTCCCATCGCTCCGATACCCAGGTGTCCGAACCGGGGTAAGGGATGTGGCAGCACGCACAGACGATCGCGCCGCCGTTATTCCAGAATACCTGGTGCTCTCTCAGGCCGAATCGGGGCGTCCGGGCGGCCATGGTCACTTCACCTCCCGGGGAAGGTCCATCTCGAAGACGATCCTGCCGTCGGCGTCGAGCACTTCGAGACGCGTGGCGTTCTGGAGCTTCGCCCCGGCTCCGCTTCTCGCGATGGCCTGCGTTGCCTTCATGGCGATAAATCTCCCGTACGCTTCCACCTCCGCTTCTTTCTGGTCGGTGAAGAGCGTCGGGTTCTCGTCGATCGTGAGGCCGCCCTTGAACTGCAGCTCGAGGTCCTTGAGCGACGCTTCGAAAACGATGTCCTCGAGAGTGCTGTGTGATCGGGGATCGACAGTGACCCAGAATTTGTGATTGCAGTCGAAGCGCATGTCGTTCTCCTCCTATCGTGCCGCCGCGAACGCCCAAGGCGGTGCGTACGGCGAGTCCTCGTGTGGATGTCCGCCCTCGACGATGTAGACCACCGACGCGGCGTCATCGGGCTCCTCGTCGGGCTCACCCATGCCGCGCGATTCGTCGTCCGGCACGGCGATGCCGCCGATCGTGAACTGAAGCGGCCAGTTCGGTTGGAAGGCGAGTCGCAGCTCGCATTCACCGAACCCGTCCTCAGCGACCTCTTCAAGCCGCTCGATCATCTCGTTTACCGTCATCAAGGCCTCCTTTTGTGGTGCGCCGAGCCCCGTGCCCGGTACAGGGACAGTAACGAGCTTCCGGGGCCTGAAGTGAAGGCAATTCGACCGGTAATTGCAGTATTCCCAGCGGGTTACGCCGATCCAACCGGACGATTTCTGTCCGGTTGGGGGGCGGCCCGTGGGCGCGAACCCGGCGACGCGGTGGCCTTGTTGGGCCAGGGTCCAGGGATCTGCGCCCACGGCGCGCGTGTCGCGCCCAGGCGGCGGCCCGCTCAGCCCCCTGCCGCCTCCGGGCCAGGGGGGCGCTCATCCCCGCCACCCGCCGATCCATCCCGGTCGCCTCGGGAGCGGCGCTGTCGGCGTCGAGTCCGCTGGGGCCTGCACCTCGCCCTTCCGGGCCAGCGCCGCCGCCCTCTCCGGAAGGGATCTCACAAACGTCGGTCCGAGAATGTAGAGCGCAGCGAGGCAGTAAACCTCGAGGTCGAGAGCCTCGTTACGCTCGCGTGTCTTGATCCACTCGCGGACCGTGCCGCGGTTCTTCACCCACTTCCGGACAGCTTTCTCGGCGGTGAGCTGCGCGACGTACTCGGCGTCGACCCACTCGGGAAGGTGGCAATACCCTGGACCGGGAGTGCCAATCCGCAGTCTCGAGTAGACGATCTCTTTCGCGGTGTCGACGCAGAGAGTGAATAGCTTCGCGCGGTAGCGGTTGTGAGTGCTCGGCCGCCCGACGACGGGCTTGCCGCGCTCGGAGCCGCCCCGCACTGCGAACACGCGCCTGTCGATCCGCGCACGGCAGAACCGGTAGACCTGCTCGGAGTGGTGCCCGCCGCTATCGACGGCCACGCAGGCGATCGGGACTCTCTGTCCGCTTTCGTGCGTGAACATCTGCCGAAGGAATCGGTCCAGATCGAGCCAAACCTGCTCCCTTCCGGGGTCGCCGTGAAACTGCGAGAACGCTACGAGCCAGGATTCCTCACCGGCGCCGTAACCCTTCACCGCGCATTCGAGGCGATCCCCCTGTACGTCGACGGCGGCGACGAGCACGCCGACGCCGGTTGGAACCTCCGCCGGATACCGCTCGGCTCGGGCGAGAAGGCTCTCCGGCTCGACGGTTTCCCCACGCTCCTCCCACGTCTCGCCAAGCACGCTGTTGACCCAGTTCTTGAGGCGCATCGGGTTTTCCTTTACGTCAAGGAACTCGGCCACGGCCGCCGACCACGGAAGCCATCCAAGGGGGGAGTAGAGGCTCGAGAGATGGAACCCGATCGTCTCGCCGTTGCCTGGTGCGGTAGGACGCCACTCGCCGTCGACTAGCAGCTCCATCTTGAACCGCTCCTCGATCAGAGCTCCGCACGCCACGCATGCAAGAGCGGCGGTCTTCGGATCGTCGTTCGCCCATCGGATGTTCTCCCACCGGATCCAATCGAAGTTGCCGCAGTGCGGGCAGGGGACGAAGTAGCGGCGCTGGTCCGACGCGAGAAACTCGCGCTCGATCCTAGAGAGGCCCTTGATCGTCGGCGTCGAGACGAGGAAGACCTTTCGGCGCGAGTACGTCGGGCCCGTTGTCCGTTTCTCGGCGAGCGAGATGGGATCCCCCTGGCCGTCCACGTCGCCCGGGTACTCGTCGATCTCGTCGCAGAAGAGCCAGCGTATAGGCATCGACTTAACGCCCGTTGCGGAGTTGGAACCGGTCAGAAAGAGCACGCCGCCGGGGAATTCCTTGATGAGGAGGCTGTTTCCGCCGTCCCGCGATCGCGCCTCTTTTACGAGATCGTGGAGTGCTGGTGTGGTCGCGATCATCGGGTCGAGCCGCTGCCGGCTGAACCGCCGCGCCTCTTCCACAGTTGGGCGCACCACGAGGATCGGGCCTGGGGTATGGTGCATGACGAAGCCGAGCCAGTTGTTTCCGGCCTCGGTGCCGCCGAGCTGAGAGCCCTTCATGAGAACGACGCGGCGCGCTGGCGAACGGGGGCCGAGGGCATCCATGATGTCGTGGAGATAAGGCGTCGTCGCCGTCCGCCAATGGATCGCGGCGTGCCCTGCGCGGTTGCCTAGGACGCGGTGCTCGTCGGCCCATGCGCTCACCGTGAGTCGCGGCTCGGGGCGCCAGCCTGCACGGTAGGCGGTCTCGTAGACGTCACGGCCGTTCTGCATCGGCTATCTCCTGGCAGATTCGCTCGATCTCTTCTTCGAGGATGCGCTGGACTTCTGCGGCGTCTTCGGTTGCAGCGAGGATGGCAGCGACCCGCTCGGGAAGGGCGATCAACTGATCTCGTGCTTTGCGGGCCATGTTGAATGCGCCGACTCGGACTTCATCGGCACGAATGAGAACGCCGCGCTGACGGTCGAGCTCGAGCTTGGCAAGCTGCGCCTGATAGAGCTCCCGTGCCGCACGCGCCTTGGCGTAGCCCGTCGCGGTGCCGTTTTCGCCCCCGGCCTCTTCGGAACCCCCAAAGTCCATGGGCTCCGACGGCTCTCCAGCACGTCGGGCGTGCTTCGGCTTACCCGTGATCCTGTTTCGCGGCTTGCTCTGGTCGGTGTTCTCACGCCACTCGCGGTCGGCCTGGGTGGGATCGATCTTGCCGTCAACCGTAGAGATACGGCCCGCCTTGACGGCCCTGTGGACAGCGACGTTGGAGATGCCGCGCCGGCGGGCGTACTCGCGCTGGGAGATCAGCTCCTTTTTTCGCGCTCTGGCCAAGCCTATTCATCCCGAACGGTCCCGCGGTTCGCGGCAACCTCTTCGAAGGTGGTCCCGTCTGCCTCCAGCACCGCCTTCTCGCCGGTCGCCGTTTGCCAGCGTTCGATAATGACGTCGCAGTATGCGGGGTCGAGCTCCATTACGAAGCATCGCCGTCCGGTTTGCTCAGCTGCGATGAGCGTGCTGCCGCTTCCGCCGAAGAGATCGAGCACGGTCTCTTTGGGTTTTGAGGAATACTGGATTGCCCGCACCGCCAGCTCGACAGGCTTCTCGGTGAGATGGACCATGCTCTGCGGGTTGACCTTCTTGACCGCCCATACGTCGACGGCGTTCGATGGGCCGTAGAACTTGTGGCCCGCTCCCTCGCGCCAACCATAAAAACACCATTCGTGGTTACCCATAAAGTCTTTGCGGGTGAGTACCGGATGCTCTTTGACCCAGATGATCGCTTGGCTGAAATAGAGGCCCGTTGCCTTGAGCACTGGCGGATAGTTGCCGCAGTTCGCATAGCCGCCCCAGATATAGAACGAACGGCCGGAGAAGAGGACCCGAGCGATGTTCCCGAACCAAGCCAGGAGCATCTCGTCGAAGGCTTCATCTGAAACGAAATCGTTGGCCAGGGGTCGGTCCTTGGGGCGCATCTTGCCTTTGCCGGTCGCCTTCACCTTGTGGCGTTCCAGATCGAACCGCTGGTGGTGTTTTAAGCCGGAGAAGGAGGAAAGCCCCGCTGCGATCGCGTTGTTCGAACGGGGCTCGACCTTCACGTTGTAGGGCGGATCGGTGTTGACGAGATGGACCTTGTCGCCGTCGAGGAGCCGATCTACCGCTGCATGGTCGGAGGAGTCCCCGCAGAGCAGCCGGTGATTCCCGAGGATCCATAGGTCGCCTGGCCGGGTGACGGGGTCCTCCGGCGGTTCAGGTGCGGGAACCTCTTCCGTGGTCTCGTCCTCGAGGAGATCGTGCAATTCGTCCAGGTCGAAGCCGGTCAGCTCGAGGTTGAAGTCGAGGCCTTCCAGTGCCTTCAGCTCCTCGGCCAGGAGGTCCTCGTCCCAACCCGCGTCGAGGGCGAGGCGATTGTCCGCGATGATGTATGCGCGCTTCTGTGCCTCGGTGAGGTGGGTGAGCTCAATCACCGGGACGGTATTCATCCCGAGCTCCCGCGCCGCAAGCAGCCGTCCGTGCCCTGCGATGATCCCGGCCTCGCCGTCGACCAGGATGGGATTCGTCCAGCCGAACTCAAGGAGGCTCGCAGCGATCTTGGTGATCTGCTCGGCGCTGTGGGTCCTCGGGTTTCGCTCGTAAGGACGGAGCCGGTCGATGGGCCAGTGGACGAGCTTGCCCGGGAGTTTGATGGGTGAATCGTGGGTCGTAGTGGCGGCCACGTTGGCCTTGTGGGCCAATCCTGATGGCTTCTTGCCCTTGGAACGGGTGTTACATCTGTTACGGGTGTTAACTTGTTTCATAGCTCTCCCACGTCTTGAATACCGGGGTCGCCGGCACCCGCGGATTTCAGTGCGTCACAGTACCTGCTGTATATCGCAAGCGATATAGTGCAGCCCATTCTCATAGTCCCTTGCCTTTGGCATGCGCGATCGCTTTCACGACCTCGCGCTCCATCTCTTCGCGAAACCATCTCTGCGCAACCTTCTCGGCAGTCTCAACGAACCTAAGGCGCGGCTTGAGCTTCTTGCCGCTCGTGAAGATGTAGACCGCGCGCGCCGCTTCAGCACCGAGGCGCTGGAAGATACCGACGCCCGGAACGAGATAGGTCTTCGTCTGCGTGACTCCCGCGCGTCGCTTTCCGGTTGAGGTGCGATCGAACCTCAGTCGTCGCAGCTTAAACTCGGGAGTCACCGGACGTCTGAATTCCGGGCGTGCAGGCCCGCCCACCACCGGTTCTGCGACTCGCCTCGCCCCCGACGTTGCGGGCTTGCGTGTAGCTCCCCGCTCGAATAGCGACAGGAGGAGGCGCGGCTTCTTCCCTGCGGAGATCTCAGCGAAGGGCCTGCCCTGCTTGACGGAGGCGAAGGGTTTGATGATGGCCGCCTCGCGGCGCATGAACTCTGTCTTACGGACCGTGAACTCTTCCTCAACGCGCCGCCGCTCTGCTTCCTGGATTCGCTTGGCGGTGTTGTTGATCGCGTTCACGACGGCATATGCCAGCCTACGTTGGCCGTTTTGGAGGCGCTGGATCAAGGACGCGTTATGGACCTGGAGGTTTATCTTCATCGTTCTTGCTGTCCCGTCGATTCGCGGCTCCGCATCTGCCGTCCATGGTCGTATATCGCCTCGAGGGTGAGCCGCCCACCCGACATCTCAACCAAGGCCATGGCCCTGGTTGGCCGGGGTGCGTGGCCCTGGAGCCACTCGTACACGGTCTGGTTAGTGACACGGAGGTCGGGATCACGGGCGAGCGCGGCCACAATGCGCGGCACGCCGAAGTCGCTCACCCATTGGCCGAACTCGGTCTGCCATCGGTAAGGGACGCGCTTGTAGCGTCCCTTGGTCAGGGCGTTGTGTCGGAACATCGATCTTTCCCAGGAGCGGACGCCGTTTTTGGCCTGGCCCGGTCTTGGCCAGGGCATACTTCCTCTGAAGGCTAAAGGGGGGTGAAGGCCGGTGGATGGGGACATGAGAGCAGCTGCAATTGCTGGAATCCGTTTACGGCCAACAAGATGGCGCGACGGAAACAGGCGGACTGCCGTGAGCACGTGGCTAGGAGGATGATAGCTACCTGCGGGCTCTGACTGACCCTCCAACATCGCTGAGGACGGGGGAAGGTTCAGGTAGAAAGGCTCCAGGCAAGGAGGGCTTGACATTCGGAGGACTATGTATCATGCTTGTCGCAAGTCATTGTGGAGGCAGTATCTCGGCCCATTCTGCACTCAGCGTCACCTTGGAGGGATTCTAGCCCGTACCATTCGGAGCCACGGTATGGGACTCGTTCTTTTCACCACAAATCAGTCCGGCTACCAACATGTGATTGTGCACGTAGGTTTTCCGCTGCGAAGGAGGCCTGCCATGAAGCTCACGCTTTCGGTTGTGATGTGCATGATATTGTTGTGCACCTGTCCAGGGTCAAGTCATGCTTCGGATGCAAGGGCTGTGCTAAGTTGGGACGAGGATCAGTTGACCGAGAATCTCGACGCTGTACCAGATAGTGTCGCATATCTATACGTGATGTTGGACGGCCTTCCAGAGGTTGAATCGATGGCCTTTGAAACCGTCTGGCGTCCATGGGTTCTCTGGACCGGCTGTTACGAATTGGTTTCCTCGGAGGCGCGGGATCAGTGCGGCTGGCAGGAAGGGTCTGGTGCTGAAGAGTTGTCAGATGATATCCAGACAATATGGGATGTTCGCTTTGCAGAACCACCTTCTGGCTCTGCTTGCATTAGGCTAGCTTTTGCATTTGGAACGTGCACACCACAAACGAGAGGTACGTTTTGCCTGCGGAATTTTGTTGCTACTGACCTGTCTGACAACCTTATTAGAGTCGAGACTCCCAACGTGGCTACGATTCTAGGAGGCATCGATTCTCGACCTCCGCATTACCTGGCTTCTGTGGAACCGACAACGCTAGCCATCGGGCATCGAGGGACGCTGCGAATTAAGGGTGGGCATTTTTCGGATGACCTTGAGCTGTGGCTCCACAATGAACAGACTGACCAGCGTATAGACCTGAGAACCGAATGGCATTCGAAATCCGAGATATTGTGCGAGCTTCAGGAGATACCGCGAGACATGGGTACATGGTCTTTGGTGGCCAGGAATCAAGATGGCTTTGAGTCGAGCCTCACCGATTGCCTAACGTCACAAGAAGTTCTGGTTCGCTCGGTTCGGAATCGGCTTGTGATAGACGAGGTTGATCTTGCCGGCGTGGAATGGGTTGAGGTAAGGGGACTCAAGCGCACAGTCCGAAGTGATTCTCTCAGCAGGGAGACGCCGGAGCGTCTCATCGCATGGGTGACGCTTCCGAAGAACTTCGAGGGACCTGCAAGCATCGCCCTTGGGTTCTCGGACGGTAGCGAGAGAGTCCTTTCCAAGTCGTACGCCGTCGTTGATCCGCTAGTTCAGCGTGGATTCTTTCCCGTAGACGAAAAGGGGGATCCCATTCCGCCTCCTATCCCCATCACCGATGAGTTGATTTCCCGACTTTCCGTTCTATCCCTCCATTGCCCAAACCCCCCAATCCCCCATCTGGACTGGGTGGATACGACGAGTGTCGCTGCTCCACCGTCGGGTTGTGGGGGGTGGCCCAAGAAGTTCCAGTCCATGCAGGGTTTGGGCTATGCCTTCTATGACTGGTATGGCCAACCGATCGGGAAAAACTGCCCGGTTAGGCTCAAGCTGGTCGCCATGGACAAGAGCGGCTTCCATTGCCACAGCGACCCGAATCGCCCCGTGGGGACGTACGGCCCCAAGGTTGGAAACACCGGGGACAGCGGCGAGGAATATCTCGTCACACATCAGTGGCCGGACTGCGCGACCTCACTCGAGGTCTTCTTTTGGTCGACGGAAGATACGTGTCCATTCTATAACGATTCAACGACGGTACAGTGGTACTTCTACATCGCCGGGTCCGCTTTCCTTGACGAGGATCTCGAAGAATTACTTCCAGGCACCGGGTATACACTGAAGGGCCCAACGGATGAACACCCGGACGCGTACTGGGGACTTGCGGAGATGAATACAGCCCTGCAAGCTGTTGCGGCAGCGTACGCCGACTCGCTGCCCGGACATACGCTTGGATTCAACGACATGAGCCTCCCTACAGGGGGGACATTTGATCTGGGCCCAGACTATGGCGGCTTTTGGTGGAAACCCCCGAAACATTGTGGTCATCAAGTCGGGAACGAGGTGGATTTCCGATGTAAGTTGCTCGACGGCGATCAGCAAGGCATCGCGTGGGACTGCTTCGAGGCTCATGCCTTTAGGCCCAAACCGGAGGGTGACCACTGGCATGTGAAGTACTACGGCCCGGGAACCTACCGTGGCCCGGGCCACACATTGACGGACCCACCCGACGGTGACTTTCGTGGTGTCGCGGTTGCGAATGACGCGCGAGTCTTACTTGCGGACTCTCTTTTTTCGTGGAGTGCGGCCACGAACGTCATTCCGGAGGTGAACGGGCAAGCAACGTGGCATCCGGAAACGAGTTCTTGGGCCTATACGTACACGGTGAAGAACGACATCTCGA